>OMBM01000076.1_pt1 | contig 65801 bp, 86 predicted proteins | sample 1644861 | NCBI WGS metagenome assembly OMBM01 (sample SAMEA103958165, study PRJEB25191) | human gut metagenome | biome: human-associated habitat [ENVO:00009003]; feature: intestine environment [ENVO:2100002]; material: feces | place: Germany | collected 2013/2015 | reverse complement strand
GATATCCAATGCCGGATTTTCGCCCAACTGCTCGATGAGCTCGCGCTGGTACTCCGCGGCGGCCTCGGCCAGCACCGCATCGGTCTGTTCGGGGGAGGCGGCGGCGATCTCCTCGGCGCCGCGGGTATCGGCCGGCATCGCATGGATGTTCGCCGCCGGCATGCGCCCGCTTTCCACAAGCGCACCGTACCAGGCCTCGCGAGCCTGCTTCGCGTTGCGGTCGTCGTCATCGGCCGCCACGAAGCGCTCGTCGCCCCACCACACGTGCACACGGCTCCAGTCCACGGCATCGTTCAGCGGGCTGGCGTTCATCGCGGCGAACACACGGTTGCCGTCGGTGCCGCCGGTCACGGCGATATCCACACGTTTACGATTCGGCTCGGCCAGCAGATCGATGATGGTCAGCAGCGTGCGCGCGGCCACAGCCTCCGCCAGTACCTGCGGATTGGGGTATACGACGGTTTTACGTTCTGTCACGTTCACTCCTTGTATTATGGTTCGACGCTCGGTGGCTACTGCCTGGGCTTGACGAGATCCAGTCCTTGCGAGACGACCTCGCTGTAGATCTCATCGGGGTAGAGGCGGCCAAGCTCCTCGCTCAGGCATTCCTCAAGCGTGCGCGCGGGCACGCTGATGGTCTGCGGCGACTGGCCGGGCACACTGATCACGGCGAACCCGTCGTCGGTGGAGGGGCGCTCCAGGCTCAGCACGCCGTCGCCGCGCGTCAGGTACACGCCGGTGACGGCCGTGGCGTTCGGATCCTCCTCGATCATCACCGGCACGTTCAGGCGCAGTCGCAGCCATGCGGCCAGCAGATCCAACGGCAGATAATCCTTCTGCCCGGTCACGCGCACATTGCTCACCGGCAGGTGCGGCGGCTGGTCGAGCATCGAGGCGATCATCGCACGCCATACGGTCAGGCGTGTCCACGACATGTCCACGTCCTTGGCGGAGCGGTTGCGGCGCAGGTCGTCCATCGTGCGCCGCGGGTTCGAGGAGTGCATCGCGTCGGTGATGCGGCTGCTGGCCATGGAGCCGAGCAGGTCCTTCGACAGATTCGCGGGCGCCTCGTTCGGCCACCATGCCACCACGGGGGCGTCGGGCACGAGCAGCGGGATCACCAGGGTGTCGGCGTGACGGACCAGACCGCCGCGCGGACGAAGCACGATGATCTCGCCCGCACCGGCGTCGGAGCCGAAGCGGATCTCGGCGTCAAGGAAGGTGGGATGCTCCTCTTCCGGGCTGATCTTGCGGCTGCTCGGGGCGACCGCGATCACACGGCAGGGATGCTCGCGGCTCGCATTGTTGGCGACTTCGAGATCATGCTCGAGCTCGGCCTCGTTGGTGGAGATGAGCAGGGTGAGCACACGGCCCAGGGCCGCCTCGCCGCGCTCCTCGTGCAGTTCGTCGATTTTCGCCGAGATCTTGCGGGTCTCGGTGTCTTGCAGGGTAATGATCACGGCATCCTCCAACGGTGTCCATCGCGGGCGAGCATTTCAACGGCCTCCTCCGGCCCCCACGTGCCGGAACGATACGGCTGCGGCTGGCCGAGCGTCGACCAGAACTCCTCGATCGGGTCGAGGATCTTCCACGAAAGGTTGACCTCCTCGGTGGTGGGGAACAGCGGCGGGTCGCCCAGCAGCACGTCGAGGATCAGGCGTTCGTATGCCTCAGGGGAGGATTCGGTGAACGAGCGACCGTAGCCGAAGTCCATCGACACGTCGCGCACCTCCATCGACGTGCCGCCCGGCACCTTCGCGCCGAAGCGCATGGTCACGCCCTCGTCGGGCTGCACGCGGATCACGACGGCGTTCTTGCCGAGCTCCTTGGTGGCGGTCGATTCGAACGGCAGATGCGGGGCGCGTTTGAACACCACGGCGATCTCCGTGACGCGCTTGCCCAGGCGCTTGCCGGTACGCAGATAGAACGGCACGCCGGCCCAACGGCGGGTGTCGACGTCCAGGCGGATCGCGGCATAGGTCTCGGTGGTGGATTCGGGATCGATGCCCTTCTCGTCCAAGTAGCCGACCACCTCGTGCGATCCCTGCCATCCGGCGGCGTACTGGCCTCGCGCGGTGTGCGCGGTCAGATCCTTGGGCAGGCGCACGGCGGAGAGCACCTTGGTCTTCTCGGCGGTCAGATCGGCGGCGGAGAAGGAGACGGGCTCCTCCATGGCGGTCAACGCCATAAGCTGCAGCAGATGGTTCTGGATGATGTCGCGTGCGGCGCCGATGCCGTCGTAGTATCCGGCGCGCCCGGCCACGCCGATGTCCTCGGCCATGGTGATCTGCACGTGGTCGACATAGTTGTTGTTCCAGATCGGCTCGTACATGGCGTTGGCGAAGCGCAATGCCAGGATGTTCTGCACGGTCTCCTTGCCCAGGTAGTGGTCGATGCGGAACACGCTCGACGGGTCGAACACCTCGGAGACCACGCGGTCGAGCTCCTTGGCGCTGGCCAGGTCATGGCCGAACGGCTTTTCGATGATCACACGACGCCAAGCGCCCTTGTCGCTTTTCGCCAGACCACAGTCGGCCAGCTGACGGGACACCTGCGGGAACGCGCGCGGCGGCACCGACATGTAGAACGCGTGATTGCCGCGCGTGCCACGGTCGCGGTCAAGCTCGGCGACCGTGTCGGACAGACGCTCGAACGCTTTCGGATCATCGAACGTGCCTTGTACGAAACGGATACCGGCCGCAAGCTGCTTCCAAGTCGATTCCTTGAACGGCGTACGGCAATGCGCCTGCACGTTCTCCTTGACGAAGTCCTTGAAATGGTCCTCGGTCCAGTCGCGGCGTGCGAAGCCTGTCAGACCGAAGCTCGGCGGCAGCAGGCCACGGTTGGCCAGATCGTAGATGGCGGGGAGCAGCTTCTTACGGGACAGATCGCCGGTCACGCCGAAAATCACGATGCTGCATGGGCCTGCGATGCGGGGAAGTCTCAGATCGCGCGGGTCGCGCAGCGGATTCGTCCATGCGTCGGCCGCGTTGGATGCGGTTGAAACGGTTTCACTCATGCCTTTCATACTAACGCGCGGACTCCACTCGCCGCCAAAGGGAATTCGAAAACGTCATGGCCCTTTTTTAGAGCATCCTACAAAACGGCATGGCGGTTCCCTCGTTTGGTGCCGCCACTACAATGCCTTCGGAAGAGAACGACGAGCCGGCTGCGGCTGGCGGAGGCAAAAACATGGTGCACAACAAGCAGGGCATAGACATGCTGCACGGGCGCATATGGACGAAGGTCCTGCGATTCGCGCTCCCCGTGGCGGCGACCGGCATTCTGGAACAACTCTTCAACGCATCCGGCATCATGATCGTCGGCAACTTCTCCCAATCCGACGGCACCGCCGCGGTCGCGGCCGTCGGCTCCAACGCGCCCGTCACCGGACTCATCCTCAACCTGTTCATCGGCATCGCTCTCGGCGCGAACGTCGTCATCGCCAACGCCATCGGACGAGGCAGCCGCGAAGCGGTGCGCAACGCCGTGCACACGTCCATCGTCACCGCCCTGATCGGCGGCGTGATCGTCGCCATCATCGGAGAATTGCTCGCCGGACCGCTTCTCGGCATGCTCAACGTGACCGCCGACGTGTTCCCCCTGGCGCTCGCATACCTGCGCATCTACCTCATCGGCATGCCCGTCATCCTGCTATACAATTTCGAAACAGCCATCTTCCGCAGCATCGGCGACACCCAGGCTCCGCTCGCCGTACTCGCCATTTCCGGCGTGCTCAACGTGACCATGGGACTGATTTTCGTCGTATTGTTCCATTGGGGTGTTTCGGGCGTCGCGACGGCCACAGTCATCGCGAACGTCGTCAGCTCCATGATTCTGCTGTATCGACTGGTTCATACTGACGCAGCCATCCATGTTGATTTGCGCGAGTTCGGCATCGACTGGTTCACCCTGCGTCAGATTCTGCGCATCGGACTGCCCGCCGGCGTGCAAAGCGCGGTGTTCGCCGTGGCCAACATCATCATCCAAGCCGCCATCAACAGTCTCGGCACCGTTGTCATGGCCGCCTCCAGCGCCGCGTTCAACATCGAAATCATCGCCTACTACGTGCTCAACTCGTTCAGCCAGGCCTGCGCCACCTTCACCGGGCAAAACTATGGAGCCAAACGGATCGGACGCTGCAAGCGCGTGCTTGGCATCTGCATTCTGGAGGATTTCATCGCCACCGCGGCCACCATCGCCGTCGTGCTGTTCTTCGGCCATAGTCTGCTGGCGTTGTTCGATGCGACACCGGAGGTCATTTCCGTCGGCTACACCAGACTCGTCATGGTGTTCTCCGCCTACACGTTCAGCATGCTGTACGAGGTCATGTCCGGATATCTGCGCGGCTTCGGCATCTCACTGGTGCCGGCGCTGCTCACCGTAATCGGCGTGGTCGGCGTGCGCATCACCTGGATCGCGTTCGTGTTCCCCGCGCATCGCACGTTCGAGGCCATCATGATCGTCTACCCGATCAGCCTCGCCGCAACCGCCGTACTCATCGGCATCGCTCTGCTTTGCTACCGTCCGTCCAAGCGATTCGCCGTTAAACCTTAAGCGTGTGCGGCTTGCCGCCGTTCATGAACGCGGCGATTCGCCGGGTCAGAGCGCGGGGAAGAACCCGTTCCGCGAGCGCGCCCGCCTTGGTGAGCGGACCATGGTAGGCGAGGGTTGAGCCGCGCATCATCCTGCGGTAGGCGTACGTGGCAAGCTGACGTGCGGTGGCCGGTTTGGTCATGGTGAAGAAATTGCGGCCACTCATATTCGCAGCCTTCTGAAAGCCGGTCGTGGTCGGACCGGGACATACGCAGGTCACCGTCACGCCCGTGCCGCGCAATTCGTGGGCCACTGCCTCGGATAGCGAACGCACGAATGCCTTCGACGCGAAATACATCGCCATGTATGGGCCTGCCATCATCGAGGCGACGGACGAAATATTCAAAATCCTGCCATGCCCGTTGGCGCGCATGTCTCGGCCATACCGATACGTCAACTCAGCGAGCGCATGCATGTTGAGCTGCATCATCTCGTTTTGCCGGTTCCAGTCGGCGTCGAGAAAATCCGTCCAGTCAGCGAAGCCTGCGTTATTAACGAGATGGTCGACCGCAATACCTTGTGATGTGGTGAAATCATGGAGTTTCTTCGGTGCGTTGGCTTCGCTCAGATCTATGGCGAACGTCACCACATGCACGCCAAAACGCTGCTCGAGCTTGGTTTTTACCATGTCAAGCCGTTCCTGGCTGCGGGCGGTGATCACCAGGTCATGTCCGTCCGCTGCGAACAGCGCCGCCAGTTCGCGTCCGATGCCGCCGGACGCTCCCGTGATGAGTGCGTATCCCATGCCAACTCCTTCGTTTTGGTCCTATCTCGCCTATGAATGGCGGATTTGCGGGTCTGCCTGATGCTATCTCCACTATAGATGGCGGATGTTTTTCGATTTAGACCCCCTGAGATAGCGTATGGGGGTAAAAAGCGCGGCTTTTCACTTTGCCGTCCGCCATCTATAAGCGAGATAACATGTGTCGAAAGACGAAATCCGCCATCCATAGGCGAGATAGGTGTTTTGTGGAGGGATGGAGGACAGTGGTGAAAACAAAGTCGCATTACGATTCGCCGCTTGGCGGCATCACGCTGATCACCGACGAAACGGCATTGCTCGGCCTGTGGTTCGATTGGCAGCCAGGCTATGCGGACGATGATTCCGCGGTTTTGGGTGATTCGCCGACGATTGGCGCCGCGAAACGATGGCTGGACGAATACTTTGCAGGTTGCATACCTCGGACCGAAGTGCCGTTGCGGCTGGAAGGCACGCCATTCCGCAAGGAAGCATGGGCATTGCTGCGGAAAGTGCCATACGGCGAAACGGTTTCATACGGCGGACTCGCACGTCGATTGGAGTTGAAACGTGCGGACGGGCGTAGGGTATCCGCACGCGCCATCGGGGGAGCGGTGCACCGCAATCCGATCGCGCTTATCGTGCCCTGCCATCGGGTCGTCGGCGCTGACGGCAGTCTCACCGGTTATGCGGGAGGCATTGAAACCAAAATCCGTCTGCTCCAACTCGAAGGCGTGCTGAAGCAGACGGAACGGACGGATGTGGATTGCGAATCTATAGACCGGATTTGGCGATCCACCCGCTGACGGCTTCGGCGGCTTTACTTGCGTTGTTCTGTGCGTCGGTCCCCATGACCGCAAGCCCCGGCTTCACCGTCGCCTTGGTGATTGCGGTGATACGTTCCGGAGTCCGTCCAAGCCCGCTGCCGCCGTGCGTGCAGAACGGATAAATGGTTTTGCCGGACCAGTCGCGGCTTTCCAGAAAAGCGTACACGGGCATCGGCATATCGCCGCACCAAATCGGATAGCCAAGGAACACGGTATCGGACGAATCGAGCGCATCGACATCGCCGCTGAGCGTGAACAGCGGACGCGCGTTGACACGCTGCTCCTCCTGCACCATTTCTGAGGTCGCGGCGTACCGTTCCGGATAAGGCTCGGTACGTGCGATTTCAATCATCGGCGAATCGGTCCGCCGGGCCACCTCTTGGGCAAGCTTCGCGGTATTGCCGACCGTCACCTCGCCCACTTCGTAGTTTTCGCCGGCGCGGGAGAAAAACACCACCACCATGTTGCGTCCTTTCATGGTCCTTGAAGAGGCCGTTGCCGCATCCGTCATGCGTCAGTCCAAGGGTTTATCAGTCCATCTTTGGAAACGATTGTGCTCGATACGCGAGCAGACCGTCGATGAACCGTGCAAGACCCTCGATCATGCGTGCACGCGGACAGGCCACGTTGATACGCACGAAATCATGACCGTTGCCACCATATTCGGAACCCTCGGAGAACATCACCTTATGCTCGCGTTTGAGATAATCGCACAACGCATCCGTGTCATGCGTGATGGCCGAACAGTCGACCCACAACAGGTAGGTGGCATGTCCTTCGACCATGATGATGCGCCGGTCGGCCGGCACCGAAGCGTTGTATTTGTCGAACATCGCACGCGCGGTCGCCTTGTTGCCGGCCAGATAGGCTCGTAATTCGTTCAGCCACGGTTCGCCCTCATTGAACGCGGCCAGGGTGGCGTCCATGGCGAAGGCGTTCGGCTCCGCCACCTCATCGGTGTTCAAAGCTCGCCACACCTTATGACGCAACACCGGATTCGGAATCATCACGGCCGCGGAATTCAGTCCTGCGATGTTGAACGTTTTGGTCGGAGCCATGCAGGTCACCGAATTCATCGCGCAATGCTCACCCACCGAGGCGAACGGCACGTAATCGAAACCCGGATCGGTCAGATCGCAGTGAATCTCATCGCTGACCACCGTCACATGATGCTTCCAGCACAGTTCGCCGATACGTTCCAAAGTCTCACAATCCCAAATACGGTCGATCGGATTATGCGGGTTGCACAGAATCATCAGCGTGGTCTGCGGGTCGGCGAGTTTCGTTTCGAAATCAGCCCAATCGATCTCGTAATGTCCTTCGCCGTCATAGGCGAGCGGCGATTCAAGCACACGGCAGCCATTGTTGAGAATCGAATTGAAGAAGATGTTGTAGACCGGCGTCATGATCACGACGTTCTCGTTCGGCGTGGTGAGTTTCCTGACCATGCTGGAGATCGCCGGCACCACACCGGTGCAGAACACCAGCGAGTCCGGGTCGATGGCAAGCCCATGACGGCGTCCCCACCAATCCACGTACGCCTGATTCCATTCTGGCGGCACGATCGAATAGCCGAAAACGCCATGCTCGACGCGCCGACGCAACGCCTCGCGGATTACGGGCGCGGTCTGGAAATCCATATCCGCCACCCACATGGGCAGCGCGTCGCCAGCCTCCTCCCATTTGAGCGAGTACGTGCCGGAACGGTCGATCGGAGTATCGAAATCGTAAGTCATACCGCCAATCCTACCTACTGTTATGCGGCGTCGGCTGTCACGATCGTCGTGGCCGTCGGATCGATTTTCGCCGGATCGAGCGTCAGCTCGTTGATATGGTCGGCGCGAATCGTGCCGGACGAAGGATTGAACACGCTGTCGATCGTGCCGCGCACGTCGGCATCGACGGAGGAATATTCGAACGCGAGCGTCGTATTGACGAGCCGGCAGTCACGCAACACCAGATGGTCCACGTAGCACAGGCCCTGCAGGCTTTCGATCGTGCAATGCTCGAACGTCACGTTACGCGAGTTCCACGCCAGATACTCGCCGGAAATGAACGAATCGCGCACCGTCACGTTCTCGCAGTTCCAGAAACAATCCTTCGAAATCAGACGGGAATTGGAAATCTCCACGTTCCTTGCGCCATCGAACGGATAATTGCCCACCAAACGTAGGTTGTCGGCTTTCACATCCGCGCAATTCATCGCCAGATAGTCGCCATGCGCGCTCACATTGTCCAACGTCACGCCGGAACAGGCCCACAACGTCTCCTCGGCGTTGACGAAATCCACGTTGCGTAACGTCACGTCATGGCAGCGGCGGAAATTCTTCGGCGCCTCGATCGTCGAATCCTCCACCGTGATATGGTCCGTGTACCATACGCCCGCACGTGCCATCTCAAACCACGTGCAGTCCTTCGCATCGATATCCGAGCAATACCACAGCGGATACTTCCATTTGAACGAGCTCGACCTCAGTTCGATGTCATGGGCATGCTTCAACGGCGATTCGCCATCGTCGAAAATCGTATCGACGTACCGGCGGTCATGCGCGAAGAACTCCGCGCGCTCGCCGGTGAGGAACGCCTGGCGGGTTTCGGACATGTCCTGCTCCGCAGCGGATGTAAATGTATCTGGAGTGTTATTCACCGTATGCTCCTTCATGCTCTGTTGGAAGAGAATAGGAACTTCAAGTACTTGAAGTCAAACAGGGAGCCACGTTCGTCTGGAACGAACACGGCTCCCTGCGGAAAATCGGGAAATGCGCGCCGAAACAGGCAGAGGAATCAGCCGATCAGCGCTGCCGGATACTTCGCCACGGCGGCGTCGATCTGCTCATCGGTGGACGTGGCGACGCCTTGGATGAGGAACGGCTTCAGATATGTGGCATGCGTATGACGGAACGTGGTCTCGAACGGGGAAAGCAGCTCCTCCATGGTGCGCACATGGCTGCCTTCACGCGTGTAGGAGTCCGCCGGAGAGCCGGTGGACACGGCCAACATGAACTCCTTGCCTTCGAGCGCCCGCCCGCCGCCGTAGGCCCAGCCGGCCTTGATCACGTCATCCTCCCACTGCTTGAGCAGCGCGGGGGAGCTGTACCAGTAGAACGGGAACTGCAGCACGATGCGGTCATGCGTTTCGATGAGCTCCTGCTCATGTTCGACGTTGATTTTGAAGTCGGGATATGCGGCGTACTCGTCCACCACGGTCACGTCGCCGGTCTCGTTGGCCGCGTCCATGAGCTTGCGGTTGACCTGCGATTTTTCCAGATGCGGGTGGAACACCAGTACCAGTGTCTTCATTCATGCTCCTTGTCCAAAGGTTTTTCGTTACGTTCCAGTATGCAGCATGATAATCTCGTCGCGCATGCTTTGTACGTAATCCGTCGATGTCCACGCGCCGATACGGTTGCGCATGGTTTGTCGGGGTCGGCGATAGTATGTTGGCCGTCGTTGTGGCGCGTCGGGGTATATCAGGGCGCGGCAAGAGAAGGCATGAGAAGAGAAGCATGGGAACGGACGGAAGAAGGGCTGATATTTAATGGTGCGGACGCAGAACAGGAACGCCGTCATGGGCAAGGCGTTCAGAACGGCATTGCCGCGGACGTCGCCGGTCTGCATCAGCTTTTTCCTTCTGGCGTTGTCGTACGGCGTGCTGATGGGCACGCGCGGCTTTTCGTTCCTGTGGCCCATGTGCATGAGCGCGTTCATCTTCACCGGTTCCATGGAATTCGTCACCGTGAATCTGCTGGTGTCCGCGTTCAACCCGTTCGTCACGTTCATGCTGGCCGTCATGCTCGGCACCCGTCATCTGTTCTACGGCATCTCCATGCTCGGCCGGTTCAAGAACATGGGCGCCAAGAAGCCGTATCTCATTTTCTCGTTGTGCGACGAGACCTTCGCCATCGACAACGGCACCATCATTGCGGCCGACGTCGATCGCGGATGGTTCTACTTCTTCGTCGGCCTGCTCAACCAGTCATCATGGGTGGCCGGCGCCACGCTTGGCGGCCTTCTCGGAGAACGCATCACCTTCAACACCTCCGGTCTCGACTTCATCATGACCGCCATGTTCGCCGTCATTTTCGTGGATCAATGGCTGACCACGAAACGCAAAAGCCACATGGCCGCGCTTACCGGCATAGCGGTGCCCGCGATCTGTCTGGGGGTGTTCGGCGCCGACAATTTCATGATCCCATCCCTGGTCGCCATGCTCGTCATGTTCATTCTGCTGCGGCCATACCTGGACGACCTGAAGATCGACAAGACGGACGGGGAGAACGAAACGAACAACGCGGACAAGGAGACGAACGCATGATGATCATGACCACGTGGCAAGGCGTCATCACCATCATCATGGCGATGCTCGGCACCATGCTGACACGTTTCCTGCCGTTCCTGCTGTTCCCCGAATCGAAGGAACCGCCGCGTTTCATCACCTACCTGGGCACCGTCCTGCCGTATGCCATGACAGGCCTGCTTGTCGTGTACTCGCTCAAAGGAGTGCGCCTGACGTCAGGCAGCCACGGCATTCCCGAATTGTTGGCGATTATCGCAATCGCCCTGCTGCACATATGGAAAAGGAACATGCTGCTGTCGATCGCCGGCGGCACCGCCGTCTATATGCTGCTGGTACAGCTGGTTTTCTCGTAAGACGGCTTCCGCCTGTGCTTGGCATTGCGATTACCTGGCGAGCCCCATCTCGTATTTGAGCGTCATCACACGAATGGCGGATTGCTGCACCTTCCGCGCGAACGTCGCATCGCCGGCCGCTTTGGCGTTCAATCCGTCCAACACCGGCTGCACGTAGGAAGAGGCGCCGATACATGCCAAATCGCCGCCGGCTTCGACCAGCCGCACACCCAAATCACTCGGCTGCACGCCACTCAAAGCCGTTGCGGACAGGGAATCGGAAGTGACGACGCCTTGGAAGCCGATTTTCCCGCGCAGATAGCCGGTGACCAGCGTTGATGAGAACACGGCCGGATTATTCGGATCGATCGCCTGATATGTGGCCAAAGACATCATCACCATCGAAGGGCTTGCCTCCAACGTGCTGTTGAACGCGCTGATTTCCGGACCATCCAACGTGGTGGTGGTGTCGAGGATGCCGTTCGCGGTGAAATCGGTATTGCCGGTCACCGATCCCAAACCCGGATAATGTTTGATGGCGCTGCCTACCCCCGAATCGGACATGCCCTGTATGAACGCCTTCGCATGGTCCGCATTGCCGGCCGGATCAAGACCGAAATCACGGTACAGCGCGCCAATCGGGGCGTTCGACGAACGGTCCACGGTCACCGTGCCGACGACGGGTGCCAGATCGACATTGATGCCGGCAGCCTTGAGCTGCGTGCCCCATGCGGATGCCGATTGCCTCAACTGGCTGACATCCATTGCGCCCTGCTGGGTGGCCGAAGGCATGGTATCGAACCCGGCCCCCTTGAGATGCTGGACCAGACCACCCTCCTGATCGGTGGACATCAACAGCTGGTTGTCGCCCGGAGCATACGATTGCAGCGTGGATGTGGCGGCCGCGACCCCGGCGATCCCCGAAGTCCAGTTGCCGATGATCAAAACCGAACCAACATGCCTGTTCGCGATGAGGTCATACAACGATGACGGATCGGAACCAGCGAACAATGGCGCCATAACCAGCTGCCCGACCCGTTCCTCGACACTCATGGACTCCACGGCCCGCACCGCCTTGGCATGCGGCGAATCGTCGCGGACGGACGGCACTTGCGCCTTGTCGAGGGAATCATGCGTGACCGTCGGCCGGCGAGTGGAAAAAGCTGCGGTGGCGGCGTCCGATGGGGAAGCGTCGCCGGAACATGCGGCCAACGTGACCGGCAGCATCGCCACGCAGCATGCAGCCACCAATCGTGTGAAAAACCCATGAGCCTTCTTCATACCGCCATTATGGCATGCCGGCATTCCCCATATGTTCTCTTCATACGGACATGCCACGGAACAGCCGATTCAGCCCACGGCCAGATCCGTTCGGCTGGCGGCTTAACGGCGTTCCTCGCCTGTCGCTAGGCTATTAGCATGTCTTTCTTTGATATGTTTGGTCCCATGTTCGATCCCGAAGGCGGCTCGAACCGTGCCGGCAGGCAGAATCCGCGCAAACCCAGCAACGACGATCCGATCATCCTCAACGTCGAAACCGACGGAGGGGACGGTCCGCAACCATCGTCGAACGTTCCCCCGAAACGACCTTCGGGCCCCCGCATCACCAGCAAGCCGAACCGTCCGCGCAAACCGTCGAACGGCAGCAAGATCTTCATCGGCGTGGTGCTGGCGCTCGCCATCGTCATCGGACTGTTCTTCGCGCTCGCGCAGTTCGTCACCGATGTCATGTGGTACAGCCAGCTCGGCTTCCAAAGCGTGATTTGGACGCAGCTGGGCACCAGGGTCGGCCTCTGGCTGGCGTACGCGGTGCTCATCGCCGCAGTCGGCTTCATCTCCGCCACGCTGGCGATATGGGCGCGTCCCGACGCTGCGGACGGCTCCACCATCCGCGTGAACGGCGACACCATCGAAATCGGCAAGAGCGTGAGCTCCAAGAGCGCTCGACGCATCGCCGTGGTCATCTCCCTGATTGTCGGACTGGTGTTCGGCTCCCAGTTCAACGCGAACTGGTCCGAAATCCTGCTCATGTTCAACGCGCAAAGCTTCGGCACCAAGGATCCGCAGTTCGGCATCGACAACGGCTTCTACGTGTTCGTGCTGCCCGGACTGAAACTCATCATGTCCGCTGTCTCGCTGTTGCTGCTCGCTGGCATCATCTTCTCCATCGTCACCCACGTGCTTATGGGCGGCATCCGCATCACCATGCCGGTGAACGGCCATGGCCTGTTCCGCATCACCAAACGCGCCCGCCGCCAGATCGGCATCTGGCTGATGCTCAACATGTTCGCCTGGGCCGCCAATCAGGTTCTGGGCGTGTTCTCGCACCTGACCGAGGAAGGCAGCAGAATCACCGGCGCCACCTACACCACGGTGAACGCCACCATCCCCGTCACGTTCATCATGGCCGCCATCACCGCCATCCTTGGCGTGATACTGGGCCTGTGGATTATGAAATCCCATACGTTGGAAGGTTCCGCACCCATCGCGGCACGTGCTTCCGAAGCGCTCAAGGCGTGGAAGGTGCCGACCGTGGCCATCGCCTCCGCCATCGTGGTGAGCCTGGTGCTTACCGTGGCCTGGCCGGTGCTGCTGCAGCGCTTCCGCGTCAATCCGAACGCGCAGGAAATGGAATCCACCTATATCCAGCGCAACATCGACGCCACCCGCGCCGCGTACGGTTTGGACAAGGTGAAGGCCGAACAGTACAAGGCCACCACCGAAGGCGAGGAAGGCGCATTGGCCGATTCCGCGGAATCCACCGCTCAGATCCGCCTGCTCGACCCGCAGATCATCTCCCCGACGTTCAAACAGCTGCAGCAGTCCAAGCAGTACTACACGTTCGCCGACACCGTCGCGGTCGACAAATACGACGTCGACGGCGTCAGCCAGGACACGGTGATCGCCGCGCGCGAACTCGATCTGGACGGTCTCGACAACCGCAACTGGGTCAACGACCACACCGTGTACACGCACGGCTATGGCGTTGTGGCCGCCTACGGCAACAAGGTGACCGCCGACGGCCAGCCGAAGTTCTTCGAAGCGGGCATTCCCACCCAAGGCAAGCTCACCGATTCCGAAAAGTACGAGCCGCGCATCTACTTCTCTCCGAACGCCACCGAATATTCGATCGTAGGCGCTCCGGAAGGCACCAAATCCTGGGAATTCGACTATCCGACCGGTTCGGAAGGCGCCACCAACACCTTCAAGGGCGATGGCGGTCCGAAGATCGGCAACATCTTCTCCAGACTGCTGTACGCCATCCGCTTCGGCTCCGACCAGATCCTGTTCTCCAACCGTGTGAACTCCAATTCGCAGATTCTCTACGACCGTTCCCCGAAGGAACGTGTGGCCAAAGTCGCGCCGTATCTGACGCTTGACGGCCGCGTATACCCGGCCGTGGTGGACGGACGGGTCAAGTGGATCGTGGACGGCTACACCACTTCGGACGCCTACCCATACTCTCAGATGACCGACTTGGGCGAGGCCACCAAGGACTCCACCACGGAATCCTCCGACACGGTAAGCAGCCTGAACTCGAAGAACGCCAACTACATCCGCAATTCCGTGAAAGCCACCGTGGACGCATACGACGGTTCCGTGGACCTGTATGTATGGGACCAGTCCGACCCGGTCATCAAAGCCTGGGAGAAGATCTTCCCCGGCCAGTACCACCAGCTGTCGGAAATCTCCGGCGACCTGATGAGCCACATGCGATATCCGGAAAGCCTGTTCAAGGTGCAGCGCGAACTGCTGGCCAAATACCACGTGTCCAGCGCCAACCAGTTCTTCTCCGGAGAGGATTTCTGGCAGACCCCCGTCGACCCGACCGAATCGCAGCAGGCGCAACAGCGAGACATCCTGCAGCCGCCGTACTATCTGACGCTGCAGACCGGCGGCTCCAGCGAACCGGTGTTCTCGCTGACCTCGTCGTACATTCCCGCAGGCTCGTCCACCAGGGAAATCCTGACCGGCTTCCTGTCGGTCGATTCCGACGCGGGCCACGAGAAAGGCAAAATCGGCTCGAGCTACGGCACCATACGATTGCAGGAACTGCCGAAGGATTCCAACGTGCCGGGCCCCGGCCAGGCGCAGAACAACTTCAACGCGTCCGCCGACGTGTCGAAGGAACTCAACCTGCTCGAATCCGGCTCGACCAATGTGCAGCGCGGCAACCTGCTCACCCTGCCTCTCGGCGGAGGCCTGGTCTACGTGCAGCCGGTGTACGTCAAATCGTCCGGCTCCACCAGCTTCCCGCTGCTGAAGAAGGTGCTCGTCGCATTCGGCGACCAGGTCGGCTTCGCCGACACGCTGGACGAGGCTCTCGACCAGGTGTTCGGCGGCGATTCCGGCGCGTCCGCAGGCGACGCCGAAAACGTGGGCGACACCACCGATGACAAGCAGGATGCTAAGAACGACGATTCCGCCGATGGCAAGACCAACACTGACGGCAAGCAGGACACGCCATCCAATACCGACGGTAAGACCGGCGGCAATAATGGCGATTCGTCCGGCACGATGAGCGCCGACCTGAAGAAGGCACTCGACGATGCCGCACAGGCCATGAAGGATTCCGATGCCGCCATGAAGAAGGGCGATTGGTCCGCCTACGGCGACGCTCAGAAGCAGCTTCAGGAAGCACTGAACAAGGCCATCGAACTCGAACAGTGATTCCCGTCCGATTCCCTTCATGAAATACGCAGGGGCCGGCTCCTTCCAAAGGAACCGGCCCCTGTTGTCGTTCGCCGCCGGGTATGCTGGGCGCATGGCCGACTATTCTTTCCGCATCGCGACGCAAGACGATATCCAAGCGATCACCGACATCTACAACGCGGCAGTCATCCGCGGCGGCTCGTCCGCCGACACCACGCCACGTACCTACGCGCAACGCAAGGCATGGGTGGAATCGCACCACGATCCATATGCGGTGTTCGTCACCACCGTGCCTGCCACGGATGCAGCCACGAAAGGCGGCGAACGGATCATCGGCTTCTCCGCGCTGTCCGTGTTCTACGACCGCGCCGGCTACGACGGCGTCACCGACCTCGCCTACTACATCGCCCCCGAATGGCAGGGCAGGGGAGCGGGCACCTTCACACTGGCCAAACTGCTTGACGAATGCCGAAACCGCCACATGCGCAAAGCCTGCGGCATTATCTTCGCCGACAACCGCGGATCCATCGCACTGATGAAACATTTCGGATTCACCCAATTCGGACTCATGCCCCAAGCCGCCACCGACTCCACCGGAACCATGCGCGACATGAGCTACTGGCATCTCGACCTGTAAGCACCTGACAGTAGAATCTGTGCGGTTAAACAAGACGAGAGCACGCAAGAACACAGAGGAATGGACGATTATTATGGCATCTGATTTCTGGCTGATCGCAGGACTGGGCAACCCCGGCTCCAAATATGAGGGCACCCGCCACAACATGGGCTTCATGACCGCCGACGTGCTGGCCGAACGCTGGTCCGTCAACTTCTCCGACCACAAGGGACTCGCCATGCTCGGCAAAGGCGTGATGAACCTATCCGGCCGCAACGTCAAATTCTTCCTCGCCAAGCCACTCACCTACATGAACGAATCCGGCAACGCGGTCGCCTCCATCAGCGCCTACTACCAGATCGAACCGGACCATATCGTGGTTATCCACGACGACATGGACCTCGACTTCGGCAGAATCAAAGTCAAAGCCGGCGGCTCCGCAGGCGGGCACAACGGCATCAAATCCATCGACCGTTCGCTCGGCACCCCGAAATACGCGCGCGTGCGCATGGGCGTCGGCCACGCCCAACGCGGAGCCCACGCGCACGACAACACCGTGAACTGGGTGCTGGGCGGCTTCGGACCGGACCAACGCAAGCAGCTCCCCGAATTCCTCGCCGACGGTGCCGACGCGGCCGAAACCATCATCTTCGACGGTCTCGCCAAAGCCCAGGAGCGATTCAATGGCCGCTGAACCGACGTCTCCGGCGCAACCACCGCAACTGCCGACCGCAGGCTCGCTTGCCGGCATCCTCGACGTACTGGAAACCGATGACGATTTCCGCGCGCTCATCGCCGGGGAAATCGAAGAACCGGAATCAGACATCGACCCCAGCATCACCGTCGGTGTGCCGGACGGCCTACGCCCGGCGCTCGCAGCCGGCGCTGCGGGCAAACAGCCGGTCGTGCTCGTCGTCGCCTCCAGCCGCGAAGCGGAGGAAGCCGTGGAGTCCATCCGTTCCTGGTATGACGGAGACCCAAACGATGTGGCGCAGCTTGAAGCATGGGAGACCCTTCCCCATGAACGGCTTTCACCACGCGCGGACACTGTGGCAAGCCGCATGGCGGTGTTCCGCAGGCTGAAGCATCCCGAAGAGGGCAGCACGCTGTTCGGCCCCATCCGCATTCTGGTCATGCCGGTGCGCTCCCTCATCCAACCGGTGGTCGCAGGCTTGGGGGACGTCGAACCACTCGTGTTCTCCCAAGGCGAGGAACTGCCTCTTGACGAAGCATCCCGCAAACTGGTGGAAAACGCGTACACGCGCGTCGACTTGGTGATGGACCGTGGCGAATTCGCCGTCCGCGGTGGCATCATCGACGTTTTTCCGCCCACTCTGCCGCATCCGGTGCGTATCGAATTCTTCGGCGACGAGATCGACACCATACGTGAATTCCACGCATCCGACCAGCGCACCTACGGTAAGGATATTTCCACCGTATGGGCCACGCCATGCCGTGAACTGCAGTTGACCGACCAGATTCGCCAACGTGCGAAATCGCTGATCGGCTCCATTCCCAACGCCGAGGACATGCTCGAATCCATCGCCAACGCCATCCCGGTGGAAGGCATGGAATCGCTGCTGCCCGCGCTGGTCGACGATATGGAACCGGTGCAGGGCATGCTGCCCAAGCATGCGCTGGTCATGCTGTCCGACCCGGAAAAACTTCGTCGCGCCGCCGACGATCTGGCGAAAACCGCCAACGAATTCCTTGCCGCAAGCTGGCACGTCGCCGCATCCGGACATGGCGCCGGAGCGCCGATCACCTTCGACCAGGCGAATTTCTACGATTTCGAGGAAACCATCTCCGCACTCGTCTTCTCCAAACATGACGTGTGGAAACTCACCAGCTTCGGCGTCGACGCCACCCGGGAAGGCCACATCCAACTTGATGCCACCAAACCCGGTGAATACCGCGGTGACGAAAACAAAGCGGCCTCCGGCATCGAAGGACTGCTCGACGCCGGCTATGCGGTGACGATCACGGCCGCGGCCCAAGGCACACTCACCCGACTGAAGCGTGCGATCAACGAAACCGGCATCGCGAATTTCGATTGCGTCCGATCGCGCGCCATCGACGGTTTCGTGGACGACGCCGCGAAAATCGCCCTGCTCACCGAACGCGACCTGACCGGCCGCACATCCGCCGCAGGACAGGCGAAAACGCCGAAACGCCGCCGCAAGGCCATCGACCTGATGGAACTCAAAACGGGCGATTACGTCGTGCACGAACAGCATGGCATCGGCCGGTTCGTCGAGATGCGCCAACGTACCATCGGCAAAGGCGAGAACCAGACCACCCGCGAATACCTGGTCATCGAATACGCTCCCAGCAAACGAGGCGCGCCGGCGGACAAACTGTTCATCCCCACCGACCAGCTCGACCAGGTCAGCAAATACATCGGCGCCGAAACGCCGAAACTCAACAAGCTGGGCGGTTCCGACTGGGCCGCCACCAAAGCCAAGGCGCGCAAGCATGTGCATGAGATCGCCGAGGATCTGGTCAAGCTCTACTCGGCACGCCAGCGTACGAAAGGCTATGCCTTCAGCAAGGACACGCCGTGGCAGAAGGAGCTGGAGGACGCTTTCCCCTATCAGGAGACGGCCGACCAGCTCACCACCATCGACGAGGTCAAGTCGGATATGGAGAAACCCATTCCGATGGACCGTCTGATCTGCGGCGATGTGGGCTTCGGCAAAACCGAAATCGCGGTGCGCGCCGCGTTCAAGGCGGTGCAGGATTCCAAGCAGGTGGCCGTGCTCGTGCCGACCACACTGCTCGTGCAACAGCATTTCGAGACTTTCACCGAACGTTTCGAAGGCTTCCCCGTGAACGTGGCTGCCATGAGCCGATTCCAGACCACCAAGGAGATCAACGAGACCATCAAGGGGCTTGAAGACGGTTCCGTGGATGTGGTCATCGGCACGCACAAGCTGCTCAATCCGAAGATCAAGTTCAAGGATCTGGGACTCGTCATCATCGACGAGGAACAGCGTTTCGGCGTCGAGCACAAGGAGACGCTCAAGGCGTTGCGCACCAATGTGGACGTGCTGAGCCTGTCGGCAACGCCTATCCCGCGCACGTTGGAAATGGCTGTCACCGGTATCCGCGAAATGTCCACGCTGGCCACGCCGCCGGAGGATCGCCTGCCGGTGCTCACCTACGTCGGCGCTTACGAGGACGCGCAGGTCACCGCCGCCATCCGGCGCGAGCTGTTGCGTGGTGGGCAGGTGTTCTACGTGCACAATCGCGTGCAGGACATCTCCTCCGTCGCGGCGAAAATCCACGAGCTCGTGCCCGAATCGCATGTCGGCATAGCCCACGGCAAGATGGGGGAGAAACAGCTTGACGGTGTGATCCGCGACTTCTGGCATCGCGACATCGACGTGCTGGTATGCACCACCATCATCGAAACCGGCCTTGATATCTCCAACGCCAACACGCTGATCGTCGACCATGCCGACCGCTTCGGCTTGAGCCAATTGCATCAGCTGCGTGGCCGCGTCGGTCGTGGACGTGAGCGCGCGTATGCGTACTTCCTGTACGATCCGACCAAGCCGATGACCCAGCAATCGCATGACAGGCTCGCCACCATCGCGCAGAACACCGCGCTCGGCTCTGGCTTCGACGTAGCCATGAAGGATCTCGAATTGCGCGGCACCGGCAATTTGCTGGGCGATGAGCAGAGCGGCCATATCGAAGGCGTCGGCTTCGACCTGTACGTGCGTATGGTGTCCGAAGCGGTCGAACAGTACAAGGAGCCGGAACGCAAGGAATCGGTTGCCGTCACCATCGACCTGCCGATCGAGGCGTCCATTCCCGTCGACTACATCGATTCGGACAAACTGCGATTGGAAGCGTACCAGAAACTCGCCTCCGCACGCACCGAAGACGATCTCGACGAGCTGCGCGACGAACTCACCGACCGTTACGGCAAGCCGCCCGTCGATTTCGAGGCGCTGTTCGACGTGGCGCGGTTGCGGTTCAAGGCGCGTAAGCTCGGCATTTCCGAGATCATCGCGCAAGGACGCAACGTGCGCGTGTCGAAGTTCGAGCCGCGTGAATCCGTGCAGATGCGCATGGCCAGAATCTACAAAGGCATCCAGTACCGGCCGTTGACCAAGACGTATCTGGTACCGGCTCCATTCGCAGGCTCGCTTGGTTCCAAGCCGATGAGCTCGGACGAAGTGGTCGGATGGACCAGTCAATTGCTTGACGATCTGGACTGGAAACCGACACCGCGTCAATGACAATGGGATGCAAAAAAGAGTGTGAGCGTTCACATGGAACATGCGGGCAAAGTTTGGCATACGTCCATAAATCGCACTATTCTTGGCATTGTCATCACAACCTAACGTTTATAAGGAGTAGTTGTGGCAGTAATTGAAAGCGTTTACGCGCGTCAGATTCTCGATTCCCGCGGCAACCCGACCGTCGAGGTCGTTCTTGACACCGATGACGGTGCTCAGGGCCTGGGCCTCGTTCCGTCCGGTGCTTCCACCGGCGAAGCCGAGGCTTGGGAGCGTCGCGATGGCGACAAGTCCGTTTACCAGGGCAAGGGTGTGCTCAACGCCGTCAAGGCCGTGAACGAGGAGATCGCTCCGAAGGTCATCGGCATGGACGCTTCCGATCAGCGCGCTCTCGATGAGACCATGATCGAGCTCGACGGCACCCCGAACAAGGGCCGTCTGGGCGCCAACGCCATCCTCGGCGTGTCCCTGGCCGCTCTGTACGCTTCCGCCGAGTCCGCGGATCAGCCGCTGTACCGCTACATCGGCGGCACCAACGGCCACATCCTGCCGGTCCCGAACATGAACATCATGAACGGTGGCGCCCACGCTGACTTCGCCACCGACATCCAGGAGTACATGATCTCCCCGTACGGCTTCAACACCTACAGCGAGGCTCTGCAGGCTGGCGTCGAGGTCTACCACACCCTGAAGAACGTCCTGAAGAAGCAGGGCCTGAACACCGGCCTCGGCGACGAGGGCGGCTTCGCTCCGAAGATGAAGTCCAACAAGGACTCCCTGAACTACATCATGGACGCCATCTCCGCCGCCGGCTACGAGCCGGGCAAGCAGATCGGCATCTCCCTCGACGTGGCTTCCTCCGAGTTCTACAACAAGGAGACCGGCAAGTACCACTTCGAAGGCGACGACCGTGAGGCCGGCTACATGCTCGACTTCTACGAGAACCTCATCAACGAGTACCCGATCGTCTCCATCGAGGATCCGTTCCAGGAAGAAGGCTGGGACGACTGGGCGGCCATCACCGCCAAGCTCGGCGATCGCCTGCAGTTCGTCGGCGACGACCTGCTGGTCACCAACCCGGCACGTCTGGCCAAGGGCATCAAGCTCGGCGCCGCCAACTCCCTGCTGGTCAAGCTCAACCAGATCGGCACCGTCACCGAGACCCTCGACGCCATCGAGCTGGCCACCAAGAACGGCTTCACCTCCATGGTTTCCCACCGTTCCGGCGAGACCCCGGACACCACCATCTCCGACCTGGCTGTGGCAAAGAACACCGGCCAGATCAAGACCGGTGCCCCGGCTCGTGGCGAGCGTATCGCCAAGTACAACCGCCTGCTCGAGATTGAGGAGGAGCTCGGCTCCACCGCTCAGTACGCCGGCTACAGCGCTTTCAAGGCCTGCAAGAAGTACATCGCTGAGTGAGCGTAGCCAGCGCATCATGAATGCGTTGACATAGAAATACCCGTCGTGTTCCAAGTCGAACGCGACGGGTATTTTCGTTGCTATGAGTTCGAAGGCACGAAAAAAACCATCACAACGCGGCGGCGCCGGCCCGGTCGCGTTCTTCGTGGCATTGTTCATCGTGGCTTTGGGAACCATCCAGTTGGCATCGACATTCCATACCTATGCGTTGAATCTGGCAGAGCTTAACGGACTGAAAAAACAGGAAGCGGCGTTGGTCGCGCAGAAACGCGAGCTGGAGAACGATATCGCAAGATGGGATGACAAGGCGTATGTCACCGCCCAGGCCAGGGATCGTTTGGGATTCGTCTTCCCCGGCGAACAGGCGATTCGTGTCGAGCATCCCGAAGCGGTGACCGGCAAGAGCGAGCCGAAAAAAGGGACGACATACGACGAATCACCGAAAACCGCCCTGCCGTGGTATAAGGAACTTGCATATTCCTTCAAGCAGGCGGATCGGTCGGATCCCGTGAAGGCCGACTCGACGAAACAGTCGCAGCATGCCGGCGAAGAAGACAAACAGGACAGTCAACAACAGACTGGCCAATCGCAACAGGACGGTCAGCAGCCGTCGGAAGACGGACAGGAGTGACATGGACATGACGATTATCGAACAGGCCAAGGGTTTGGCGGACAAAGTGCTTGCCCAACCCGCCACCGAACATGATATCGCCGTGGTGGAGCGTCAGCTTGGACGTTACCCGCGCGGCATGGTCGCCGTCGGAGCCCGTTGCGTATGCGGCCGGCCTTTGGCTGTGGTCACCCGGCCGTTGCTTCCAGGCGGTGTCCCGTTCCCGACGACCTGCTATCTGACCGGGCCCGAAGCGGTGAAGGCCATCTCCCACATCGAAGCCGAAGGCAAGATGAAGGAATACAACGATATGCTGGCCGAAAACGAGGATCTGCGTGCCGGATACGAACGTGCCCACGAACTGTACCTCGCGTTCCGCCATGAAATCGCTTTGGCCTTGGAAGACAGCGAGGAACACATCGAAGGCACCAGTGCCGGCGGCATGCCGGTGCGTGTCAAATGCCTGCACGCGTTGTTGGCCCAGACGCTGGTGATGGGTGAGGGCGCCAACCCCATCGGTGATATGGCCCTGTCCGCCATCAAACATGAGTTCGATCCGGCCGTATGCCGTTGCGCAGTGGAAAACGAAGAGTAGAAGGTGGGAGTAATGAAGTCGGTAACCGTTGCCGGTATTGATTGCGGCACGAATTCGATTCGTCTGAAAGTCTCGCGTGTGAGCGAGGACGGTGTGGAAGACATCGTTCCGCGCATCCTGCGGGTGATTCGTCTCGGTCAGGACGTGGACAAAACCCATCGCTTCGCCGACGAGGCGTTGGCGCGCGCCTATGAGGCCGCCCGAGAATTCGCCGGCGTGCTTGCCGAACATCCCGTGGACGGCATCCGCTTCGTGGCCACATCGGCCACCCGTGATGCCGAGAACCGTGAGGAATTCGAAGACAACATCGAGAAGATCTTGGGCGTGCGTCCCGAAGTCATTCCAGGCACGGAGGAAGCGGATTTAAGCTTCCTCGGTGCCACCAGCATCGTCCATCGCGAGGTCGAGGCCCCCTATCTGGTGGTCGATTTGGGCGGAGGTTCCACCGAACTGGTGCTGGGAGGCGACGGCGTCACCCATCCGAGCACGCAGGTGCAGGCCGCGTTCTCCATGAATATCGGGTCTGTCCGTATGACGGAGCGTCATCTGAAAAACGACCCGCCGACCGAGGGGCAGATCGCCGAGGCGGTCGCGGATATCGACGCGCATATCGACGAGGCGTTCAAGACCGTTCCCGCCGGCAAGACCCACACCATCATCGGCGTGTCCGGAACGGTCACCACCATGACCGCATTGGCTATGGGATTGACGGAATACGACCACACCGCCGTGGACGGCGCACGCTGCACGCTGGAAGATGCCTATGCCGTTGACGACCGGTTCCTGCACATGCCTCGTGAGGAGCGTCTGACCTACAAGACCATTCATCCCGGACGCGTCGATGTGGTCGGCGGCGGCGCATTGGTGTGGAACCGTGTGCTTGCCAAGGTGTCTGAAGCCGCATATGAGGATCATGGCCAGCGCATCGACTCCTTCATGGCCAGCGAGCATGGTCTGTTGGACGGCATCGTGCTGGATTACGGCAAGAGATTGCTTGCTGCGCGCTGACGTGGCATAATAGCTTGGCGTCGGCTTTTTCTTCTGGCCGGCGCAAAGCCTCCATGGCGAAATCGGTATACGCAGTCGACTTAAAATCGACCTCTTCGGATTGCGGGTTCGAGTCCCGCTGGAGGCACTTTTTCAAACCGCCAGAAATGGCGGTTTTTCTTTTATTTCCAACGGTTTTCAGACTTTCCTAATTCACTCCAATTCACTGCAAATCACGTCATTTCTCTATAAAACGTGGGCAAAATGTGGGCACGGAATCACCAGACCATCGGCAGTCCGAGGCATTGGCGCGCCCACCGTTCCACGGCCTTGTTCTCCTCATCGCCACCAAGCAGCAACAAGTATCCGGCGTTCTTTCCGAGGGTGGCGGGCTGTAGACATTTGATGAGTCCTTGGTCGCGGAGGAATTTCCATGCTTGGACGATTCGGACCTTGGCGGTGCCCTCACGTGCTTTCATCGCGGCCTCCACCTCCTCTTCCGACTTGCCGATGACTTGCTCGGGGGAGAGCGCCATCATTCCGTGGTCTTCGGCAAGCGTCTTCCAGCCCTTCGTGTAGTAGCGGCATGGATAGCCCTTGGATTTAGCGTCACGGCTCGGCTCCTTGTGTTCGCTGTCCCAGTCGTAGCTTGAGAGCGCCATATCGATGAGCACAAGCTCCGCCATCGTGTTCACCGTGATCTTGCCGCCTCGCGGCTTGAGCAGTTTTCCTGCGCGGCTGAGCTCGTAGACTGCTCCAGCGTTGCGGTATCCCATTTTTTCCATCGCTTTCCTCTCCACGCCTAGAGGTAAAATCTTACGTGGAGACGTTAGTCCGTTTCCTGCTCTTGGCGTGCTCTTCAAACCTCACGCCAAGGGCTTTTCCTTATGTGAAATACTATACCACATGAGGTGTATTAAAAACACCCACAGAGATATATTCTTTTAAAACTCATAGGGGTATTTAAATATACTATATACATGTAATACATGTGTTTATATATTTTTTTACAAGAGCGTCATCGTGCCGCCGACGATGTTGCACAGACGGCGCAAATCTTCGAGCATCTGAAGCGGATATAAGCTCTATAAAGCTTTATAAAGACTTATAAAGGCTTATAAGGCAATATAAAAGCCCCACAATCGTGGGGCTTCATGCTATCAGAGGCTGTTCACTGCGTTGTAGAATTCCTGCGCGTCCTCGGTCTTCTTGAATTCCAAAGGTAGTGAGCGCAGCGCGCTGTACTTCCATGTGACGGTGCGCTTCTTGATCGTCACCCCTTGCAGGTCGCTCACCTTGTAGGCTTCGGTCTTCTTGTACCGGTGCAGATACGTGGTGCCCATATCCACTTCCAAGCGATTCGCATAAAGCCGGATAGCTAAGAACAGTGGGTGGGCGAGCCTATCGCACTCGTAGATCGCGCCCGGCGCGGGCTGTGGTCGTTTCGCCATGATTACTCCCTTCTCTTTTTTTGCCTTGATTCTATCTCGCTCAGATGATGCTGACACGCTCGGCCATGACTTGGCGGAAGTCACCCAGCACCTGCTGGGTAACCTCCAATTCCTGGGCGATATTCCACGAATTGCCATCGTACATCTGTTCGAGCAGTCCGTATCTCATCGGTTCGACGAGGAAGAGCGCCGATTCGCGGCGCGCCCTGCGCTCCTCACGGCCGCGGCCCAGCCGGTCACACGCCGCGTCTCCATGACGCCAATGCATCAGCTCATGCACCAAAGTGCAGCGCTTGGCGGCATATGTGAGCCGTCTATCGATGAGGATTACGTCTGTGGTGGCGTCGTAGCAGCCCCATAGTCCGTCCGGCAGGATGGCGCTGGACACGGTGACGGGCAGGCCGATGATGGCGCGGCGCATGGCACCGTAGGTCATGCGCCGGTCGATCGGCAGGTCAGGCAGGCTCGTCGTAATCCGGCCCAGCCTCTCCATTGATGGCCTCCTGCTTGCCCGGCGCATCATACGCAGCCAACGTCAAGCCGGCCCGCGCCTTCGCCTCGGTTTCCTCGATTGCGTGGCGTTGCGAGTCGATCACTATATCACCTGGCGATACGCCGGTGACTTCGCTGATGCGCTCAAGGTCGCCCAAGGTCAGTGGGCGGCTGAGGTTCGCGTGTTTGTACCAGTAGTCGCGGCTGAAACCGCAAGCTTTGGCGAATTCTGCGACCGTCATGCCGCTTTTCTTTTGCAGTCTGACGCACTCGCGCATGATCTGCGTGGCTAGTGGCGTCATCTCGTTTGCTTTACTTCCCATAACTCCAGTATAGCCAATTAAATACCTTTTTGTGTGCGAATTGTGAAGATGTAAGTAATTGAATACACAAATGTAGTCAATTAAATACACTGAGAGGTGTCGAAAGGAAAACCGAGATGTTGAGCACCAAGAAGACCAAGACCCCCGACCACTACCCATGCGGCCACATGCGCGGCCCCGGCTGGCACGACTGGCGCGCCTGCCTCACCAAACAGGGAATCGAGGAGGATGAATGGCCGGTCTGACGGAAACAGCCAGCAGAAACCTCAAAGCCGAACTCGCCAGACGCAGTAAGACGCGCGCCGACCTTGCAAACGCTTGGGGATGCACCCTCAAGACCGTCGACCAACGGCTCAACGGAAGCATCTCGATGACCATCAAGGAAATCGAAGAAGTCGCACCGGTCTTCGGCATGGATTCCATACAGCTGCTCATGCTCCTCATCCAGCCGATTGACAGCATCAAACAATTCAAAGCCTAAGGAAACCGAACATGAGCCAGTTGCTTAACCCGCCGGCACCACCGGAATCGAGGAAAACCATGAAACCAAGAATCGAACTCATCGGCACCACAGGCTACGCCATCCGCATCCAGGAAGACAAGAGCGGCCAACTCATCGAACTCCACGCGGACGGCGAGGAAGTCCTTGCGGACATCCCCGACCTTGCGGACATCCCCGAAAGCACCCTCGACAACTTCGCCTACAGCCTCAACGACGCCCTAGGGAACATGCGATGAGCCAATCATTCGAACTGCGAATCATCGAGGACGGCACGCACAGCAGCGACCACAGCTGCCTCATCGGACTCAGATTCGACATGGCAGACGGATACCAGGAACACATGCTCAACAAAACCGACCTCATGAACCTCCGCCGCGAAATCGGACGAACACTCAAGGAACTCAACCAGAAGAAGGACAAGAAATGAACATCTTCCAACAGCGAGAAAAAATCATCGAAGACCTCATCGAAGCATACAGGGAACACGACGAAGAGAAGACCAACCATCTGCTCGGCCAGCTCAAGGAACTCGACAAGCCAGCTGAACAGGAAAAGCCGCTACCCGAAGAGCCACAGGAGAAGGGCTATTACCTCGCGGCCAATGATGGCCGACTGTTTTACAAGGACTCCGATGACGATTGGAGCGCGGTCTCGGCCGACTGTTTTTGGAATAATGGCTTCACATATGCGAAGTGGCCGCTCGTCTGCGCCACACTCCCGCCTGAAGCATTCCCATTCAAACGAGTAAAAACGGGAGATGGTGACGATGACTGACACGATCACCATTCACGAACAGGCGGGATTCGCAACCAGCGGCATCCAAGTGACCAGCATCCTCGCCAGCACATTCGAAATCAGCAAGAAAGTAGACAAGACGATCATCAGGCTGAGCCAGTACCTCGATGGCAGTTTCGCTCTGACGGTAAACGGCTCGCGTGCGGAACTCACCGCCGAGGAACTTGACAGAATCGGCGAACTGTTCCGCACGCAGGCCCGGAACGTGATCAACAGTCGGAAAGATTGAGCGACTGCTTCAACATCACGGCAATGTAGGTCGTCTCACCCTGCGGGAGGAGTTGGAAGCTGACCGGCTCCCAACCGTCCATCTGCTCGGCCAGTTCAGGCGCCGAGCCAAGGAAATCAAGGGTAAGGCTCCTTACGGCGCCGACCTCGGCAGGAAAAAGCTGTGAACTGGCGACGTGGAACGTGACCATCCGATACTCCGTTTTCATCCAAAATCACCTCCCTTCAAGAAGACAAGAAGACATCATGGACAACAATATCGAACCCCGGCGGAAGCCGAACTACACGCGCCGCCGCATCAAATTCGCCCTCGCGGTGGTCGCCCTCATCGTCACATCCACACTCATGCTCACCTGGCATGGCGGCAGCACCACCGCCGCGCTCATGGTGGAAGGCGTGTACATCGCCACCGCATTGTGGCTGATCGTCAGATTCGCGCCACGCGACTAAAAGACTTCCCACCAGCGACGTCCATGAAACAAAACAACAAAACGGGACGTTCCATGGACATCCACGTTCAAGCCGTCGCTGGCGGGCCATAACTGAATATCGATATTATCCACGCGCCGACCATCTCTCTGCCGTACATGCACTGTCGGCGCATTGGCTGGACGACGGTTCGCCCGCCCAAGGATTCCAATCTCTTCTCTCTCTATCAAAAACGCAGGCACTCCGGCGCCTGCAAACCCTTTCAAGTCCGCCTGACGGCTTTCAGTCACCGTCGGCCACGCCACCGGCCGCGAACACGTTCAGGTCGCGTTCCAACAGTCAAAGGGGCGCTCGGAATCCAAGGACGGCACTGGTTCGACACCAGTGCCAGCCACTCAGCCCCATCCACTCGTCAGGACGGGGCACGCAATGTCAACAAGCAAAGGAAAACACACCATGAACGAAAACAAACCTCATCAGTCGGCAACGTGGGTGCTCTGCGTCGACGTCGACCCCGACAACCAGGAATCCGACCCCGCATTCATCTGCAAACTCGACATGCCGGTGGAAGCATTCAAAGGCGGTCTGATCGGCGTCACCCTGGCCGGCAACATGGGCGAGGCCACCGCGTTTGTCGCCCGAATCGCATGTCAGGCCATCGACAAGGCGCTCAAAAGGCACATCGAACGCGGAGGCTACAGCGACACCCCGGAAATGCTCACCGGCCTCCATATCGACCCGATGGGCGACATTCGGGACGGCAGGCCATGACCGATCTGCTCACGCCAGCCGAATTGGCCGTCATGCTCGGCATGAGTCCACGCACGCTAGCCAACTGGCGGTCTAACGGCAAAGGCCCGCCATATTTGAAGATCGGCGTGGAACCGCCCGAAGGCCATCAGGACAGGCGAAAAGTCCGCTACCAGCGTCAAATCGCTGAACGGTGGGCTCTGGCGCACGAATACCGAAGGACGGTGGCGAGATGAAAAACGGCACGTTCATTCCAGCGACACGGGTCCAAAGCAGTCCAGATGTCAAAAGCGATGGGAAAGCACGCTTCGGCGACAACAATCCGCCCCTCACGCAGCAAGGAATCGACGTGGACAAGTTCATCAGCGACAACCACGCGCTCATCGAAAACTTAAGGAAAGGAACACGTTGAAACACGAATACACGGGCGACGAGCTCGCCGAACTGAAAAGCATTTATGCCGAGTCAGGAGAAGCCGGACTCCAGATCGGCGAAATGCGTGCGTTACGCAAGGCCGGACTCCTCACGCAGGACCTGCCACCAAAGCCGCATGAGGACACGCTGGCCGACTATCAGGCCATCAGCGTTCCCAAGCCGAAGCCGAAGCCGGAACCGGTGAAATTGGAGTCCACCAACACGAACCGCAATCCGGAAATGCGTCAGGCAGTCTACGACACCATCGCCAGTTTCTGCGATTCGGGCCACGTGCCGACCATCCAGAAAATCGCGGACGCAATGCACAAGAGCAAAAGCACGGTAGCCAACCACATGCTCGCCCTCGCGAAGGAAGGCCGCATCAGCAAAGACCCGGAGACAGGCCGCTACCGCATCACCAACCAAACCATCGAACAGAAGGAGCCCATCATGGCCACCACAGTCCAGGAACAGCAGGAAGCCAAGCCGGAAGAGCCGCGCGCCATCATCGCAAACGCCTTGGTCGGCATCTTCGACGCCGTATCAGCCTTGCAGCGCACCGCATTCCAAGCCAACGACAAGGTCGTCTATCAGTTCGCCACAAAACTCCTCAACGGCGAACTCATGGACTTGAAAGCCAACTACAGCAAGGACACGGCGAAATGAGACTCAAGTTCAACAGCGAGAGTGGCGTTTTCACCATCGAGCCAGAGTCCAGGGCGGAAACCGCCAAGCTCAGGACGTCCGCGTTGGATATCGCCAATCTCCTGGTCGATTATTTCGACGCCGACATCATCAAAGCAGACATAAACAAGCCAAGCAATCAGCAGGGAGCCTGAAATGGACAAACAGTCAGAAAACAGCATCAGAGACCAATACAGCCAAATGCGGCCGGACGAGCAGAACAAATACATCGGCGGTATTGCCGGAATCGTCAAAAGAGCCACAGACGTCTTCAAAATCGTGAAGGATGAGTGGGCACACGACCATGACGGCGGAGACAAGGAGACGGTCAACATCGGCAGCCTCGAAGCCGGGGAAATCAGCCTCAGCAAAGGCACCGAAGGAAAATACGTGGTCACCGACCCCAAGAAATACGGGGCACTCCTCCACGATTGCGGCTTCACCATTCCAGGCGGACAGCCGGCAGCCGAACAGGCATGGATGCCACGCCCGGAAGCAATGGACCAGAAATACATCGCAGACATGGTGGCCAACCACGGTGGCGAACTCCCGGACGGCGTGGAATACAAGGCCGGACGGCCAGCCACAGTCACATTCCGAGCCGCAAAAGGCTTTGTGGACAAAATGTTCAGCACCGAACTCGCAGCCGAAACCATGCGCATGCTACTCACCGCCACGCCAGAAAAAGGAGAAGACAAATGAGCAACGAACTCACCCTCACCGACACCCAAGACACTTTCACCCAACGCCAATTGGCCGCATTGACGCAGATCGGCGTTCAGGACGCCACCCCGGCAGACCTTGCCGTGTTCCTGCATCAATGCCAGCGCACCGGCCTTGACCCATTCGCGAAACAGATCTACATGATCGCCCGTCGAAGCAAGGACTCGCGCGGCAATTACGTGATGAAGCAGACCATCCAAACCGGCATCGACGGCTTTCGTCTCATCGCCCGCCGAGTCGCTGACCGCAATCACGAAAAGCTTGAAGAGCAGGACGTGCTCTGGTGCGGCGATGACGGCGAATGGCATGACGTGTGGCTCAAGAAAGTGCCGCCGACCGCAGCGAAAGCCACCATCATCCGTGGAGACTCGAAATTCAGCGCTGTCGCACTCTTCTCGGAATACTGTCCGACACGTCTCGACCGTGGCAGCGGCCAGCAGGTGCCGACCGGCGTCTGGGGCACGAAACCCGCCTTGATGATCGCGAAATGCGCCGAAGCATTGGCCTTGCGCAAGGCTTTCCCGCAAGACCTCTCAGGCGTCTACACCAGCGATGAGACGTCGATGGATGACGTGCAGGCCGAAGTCGTGGAAGAAGAGGAAACCAAGCGGAAAAGCTATGGCACTCGTGCCCGGCAAATGCCGGACAAGGCACCATGCCGACGCGAACAGGCCGAACGAATCTACCAGATTCTTCGTGAATGCGGCGTCTCATCCAAGGAGGAGGCCGAAGCCGTCATGTTCGCCCACACCGGCGCCCACGGATTGACAGACCCGACACACATCAGCGCATTGGATGCAGACAATCTCCTCGCCAATGAGGACTTCCTGCGCCGCAGGACCACTCAGGCATTGGACGAATACCGCAAGCAGCAGGAGCCCGAAGAGGAACCAGCCGAGGTCATCGAACCGGACACCGAGGCCGAGGCTGATACCGACGTGAAGGAGGCCGAGTGATGGCCGGAGAGACCGTTATCACGATCGTCGGGAATCTGACCGCCGACCCGGAATTGCGCACGACCCGCAATGGCGGCACGGTGGCGAATTTCAGCATCGCGGCCACACCGAGAGTGTTCGACAAGCAGTCGAACCAGTGGGTTGACGGGGACGCGCTGTTCCTGCGCTGTTCCGCCTGGCGTGACCTTGCCACTCATTGCGCGCAGAGCCTGAGCAAGGGCATGCGCGTGATCGCTCAAGGCCGGTTGCAGCAGCGTTCCTATCAGGCGCAGGACGGTTCCAACCGTACCGTCATCGAAATGACCGTGGACGAGATCGGCCCATCGCTCAAATATGCGACGGCTCAGGTGCAGCGTCAGCAGCATGGCAACGGTGGTGGCTTCCAGGGCAATAATGCGGGTGGTTTCGCCGGTGGCGCTAGGGATCAGCAGCCCCAGCAGCAGTCGCAGGCTCCGGCCGATGATCCGTGGGGCGCTCCGGCTGGAGAGCCTGATTTCTGATGCGTGAGTGGATTGAGCCGCCGGACGTGCTGCCCACATGTCCGATTCATGGGTGCGCGCTGTATCCGGCGCGCCCCATCCCATGCCCCGAATGTGAGGCCGAAAGCGAAGACCATTACGCGGACATTGGCGATGCCGACATTTGGATTTTGGAGGACGAATGACGCAGGAAACCACCATCGACGTGCCGAAGGCCTACTGGTGGACCCAGAACAAGCGTGGAGACTGGCGGGCGAAATACCGGCGCACCAGCGTCGTGAAAAGACGCGCCTACCTCACCTACCGCAGTCTCATCAACAGCGGCAAACTCAAGCCGCCAACCAAATGGCCGGTGCACGTGACAGCCATCATCCACCCATTGACCCACGGACGCTTCGACCCGGAAAACGCGGCCCCAATGGTCAAGGCGATACTCGACGGCATCACCCAGTCAGGCTACTGGCCTGACGACAACGCGGAATACGTGCTCGGCCCGGACTACCGGCTAGGCGAGCCAAGCACCGAAAAAGGCGTCTACCACATCACCATCCGAATCGAAGAGGAAGAACACTAATCATGGCGACGAACGTGAGTGAAAAAGACAAAGCATTGCAGGAAGTCATCGACTGGTGTGAGCAGCGCGAGGTTGAGGGATTACGGCTTGCCAATGCTTTGCTGCAGAAGCATGACTTGGCTGCTTATGCAGTGGTCAAAGCTCAAATAGACGCATATCACAAGACCGCCGAACACTGCCGTTCCATGCTCGGCTACAGCGGCTCCATGCCGTCCTGTCTCAACTATGAAGACATCGATGACAGCAGCCCGGACCTTCAGCCACAGGTTGGCGACTACGGTGAGGGTTGGAAGATTCTGCGGGTGGATATCATGCCACCAACGGAATTGAGTAATAACGCCGTTACCGCGACGAACGTCTACATCCTTGAGAGGGAGGCTAATGATGATTAGCCAATACGACAAGGACATGTGTTGCCTGTATATCGCTGAGGGAATGAGCCGCATCTGGAGCCAGCAAGGGGGGAACCAAGAGGTTCCCCGAGTGCTTGAATCATTGGCCGATAGGAAGCTCATGAAGCGTGTCCATGGCGGGTATGCGATCACGCTCAAGGGATTGTTGGCAGTCAAGGTGTGGAGACTTCACCTGTTCCTGTTTCACCACGATGAATACAAGTACTTCAGGAGGAAGAAATGAGCAGGGCTGAGACCACCGCCATGCTGTCCAAGCTGGTCGAGAAGAGGTTGAAGAATCAGACCGCTTTTTGGGCGAGTGAGGTCAATTTCGACCGGAACACGCCTGACGAGCGGCGAGTGGATTACGTTGGCTTCAAACCTTGGAACATCAACGGCGAACCGGTGCCCGCAAGCGTTGAAAAAGGCTGCTTCGAGTTCTACGAGGTCAAGTCATGCATGGCTGACTTCACGAGCGGCAACGGCCTGACCTTCTACGGTGATTCAAACTTCCTCGTCTGCACGAAGGAATTGTGCGACGAGATTGTGTGGCGGAAGATGGTGCCGCCGCGAGTGAACGCGATCCTAACCCCCGATTCGACCGGCTCGAAACTGATTCTCGGACACGTGCAGTCATACAACGACATGTCATACAGGCGGCGTCCGGCAAGCGAAATCCTCTGGGCCATGGTCAAGGCGAACGGAAAGAGGACGAATTGAGCATCATGCTTGACGAGGCCAACGCTTACGAGCGTGGCATGGATGATGATTTGACTTTTCAGACGGTTCGGGAGCTTGCCGGTACAGCGTACATGGCTGGACGTTCCGCTCCACCAACTGCCGTTGAGATTGAGGCCGTAGCGAAAAAACTGCTGTGGTGGACGAGCCGCACATGGGACGGCATCGACAGCGACTATCGGGCAAAGGACGAGGAGGACGCATGGGATTACGCCGGCGAAATCTGCGGATATCAGGAAGACTACATCGCGCGGGCGAAAGAAGTGCTCGAAGTGGCACGTAAGGCGGTGACGGAATGAAGGCTGTTTTGATTGTTTTCACCATTGTCTTCGGTTTGCTTTCTTTCGCGTCGTTTGCGTCGATCGTCGCGTTGTTCATCGCCGACTGGATGGCAAAACACTTCTAGACCACATTCAAACCCGTCGAAATCGACGGGATAAGACAATCAAGGAGACGAAATGATAGGAAACAAGAATATTCAACGAGGGCTAATGGCCGTGCTTATGGCCGTAGCGATGGTTTTCCCGCTGGCCGGATGTGAGAACGAAGCGGATGCTGACGATGTTGAAGGCGGTAGTGACTGCATTGATGTGCGAGGCGACTTCGCTGTCGATGAGTGCAGAATCGAGTTGCACGACGGTAGGGCCGTGACATGCATCAGGTTCAACGTCTACAAGGGGGGAGGCGGTCTTTCCTGCGATTGGGACAATGCTAGCGGCAAGGACGGGGAAACGAAATAATGGAACATGAGCTAATCCCCGTATACACGAAGTTCACCGGTAACGGTGTGCGTGTGCAGAATGATTCTAAACTCATCGACTATCTGGATGATGGGTGGAAAATCATCAACGTCACGGCAGCGAACCCACTGGCATTGGACAATGATGCCGTCGTGTTGTACGTGATCGAGAAGACTACTGCAAAATCATTGGAGCAAACGGAATGAATGAGCCTACCGCCGACGAGATCATGAAAATGTTCGCGGTTGACATAGCGGTTCTTCGTCGTGGTAGGCGCAAGCCGTCTGAGAAGCCGCCAGTCGGAAAGAAGAAGGCGAAAGCGTCGAAAAAGCCGGTCAAGCTTACTGCGGAACAGCTCGCACGGAAACGTGAGCACACGCGACAGTGGCGGATGGCCCACCGTGAGCAAGTCTTGGAATGCAACCGCCGATACAAGCTTGCGCATCGTCCGACATTCCACCATTTCAGCCGTGAGGAACAGGCGGCCTACGAACGCAACTACTACCTGCTTCATCCAGAGAAGAGAAAACGGAAGCGGGAGACTGTTTGAGACGTTAATCCAATACCGGTTGCAAGGTTGGGTGCAACCGGTATACTAGACATGTTCCGGCATTAATCGCACGCCTTCGGGCACCGGTGCGGAATCAACATACCATGATTTTGGAAGGCGTGCGATTGGCTGACTGCAAACTGTTGCGTTGCGGGCGTGAACGAGACGATACCAGGCAACTCTGCCCTGAATGTGAACAGCGGCTCCTAGCCGACTTGGAATGGTTCACGAAGAACGTCGGCTATTTGGAAACCGACAAGATGAACCGCATCAACAAGAACCATGACGCTGATGGTGGCGGGGGAGGATACTCTGATAATCCGCCGTTGAGGGAGCAAGTGTTCGACCTATTGTATGAGGGCGATGAACGGGATGATAGCGTGTGGGGCACACTATCCGCGTTCGCTAAATGCTTAGGCGTCGAATATCTGAATCACGATCCGTTGAACGTGTTGGCGCAGCGGATAGCCGTGAAGAAAAACAAGCAAGGCGAACCCGCGTGCCTGTATTCCACGGCAACACCCGTGTACGCGCTTGAAATCCGTATTGCACGCGACAAGTGCCAGCGCCTGTTGAATCAAGGCCATACTGTCAGCTTGGGCAATTGCCCCAACACCGACTGCAACATGCCATTATCGGCTGACGAGACGGCAAAACAAGTCAAATGCCGTGGATGCCGAAACGTTTGGAACATCAGCTTTTTAAGGACGCTCATGGAAGACAAGATCAAACACAGCACTTACACGGGGACTGCTTCGGACATTAGAAGCAAACTCCAACAGGCTGGATACCTCGTATCCGCGAACACGTTGAAATCGTGGGCGCACAGGGGCAAGCTCACCCCGGTACGCAAGGAAGGGCGGCATCCCATCTACCGTATCGCGGACGTGTACATGCTGATGCAGCAGACCACTCCAGTGGACGATATTTGGGGACTCGTCGGAAAGGACAACCGGCAGTGAGCATCATCAGCATCACCGACAAGGGCAAGACCATCACCTATCACGCGCATCACATGCGCGACGTGATCGAACCCGTCAAAAAATCAGGCATGTTCGGGGAACAATTCGACGTGAAGAAGAAACTCCACACGATCACCTTCTACACGGAGGAATAATGGTGCATATCGACTGTTCGCTAATCCTAGTGTTGCTGACAGATATTCTCGCCCTATTGAAAATCGGGGGACAATTCCCCTACTCGTGGCTGTGGGTGTTCGCACCCGTCTGGATTCCCTTCGGCATCATCCTAATCATGATGGTCATCATGCTTCTCGCATGGCTGATCGGCATCATCGGCGTACTCATTTCGGAAAGGTTCAACTAAAATGCAATTCAGCGGCATCAGAGAAAACATCGGCTACACTCGCCCAAACGATGCGGGAGCAGACCTCAGAAGCAACGAGGACACGATAGTCTGCGCCAACAGCCAGGCACTCGTGCACACGGGCGTGTACATGCAGATACCAGCCGGATACGTCGGCATGATCTGCCCACGCTCAGGCTTGGCCCTCAAACACAACATCACCGTGATGAACGCGCCTGGTGTAATCGACCCCAACTATCGCGGGGAAGTATGCGTAATCCTCCGAAACATGGGCGAACAGGCGTTCGAGATTCATAAGGGAGACAGGATAGCGCAAATCGTGTTCGCGCAATGTGCGCCACACATGCCCTTAGACCACGTTGAAACCCTTGAAAAAAATACGGAACGCGGCACGAAAGGATTCGGTAGCAGTGGCATCAACTGAAACCACAGGAGCTAATCTCAAAGCCGACAACGTGGGAAAACCCATCACCATCCTAGACCCGATCAGCCAGACGATAGTGGTCGAAGGCAGACTGGAACAATTCACATCCAGACCAAACTACGTGCCCACCGTCACATACAGGCGCGTCAACAGTTATGGCGAAGACACGCCACCCGAACCAACACACGGCAAACGTATCGTCCGCATCGACACGCAAATCCACCTGACCACAAGAGACACGATCAACGTCACCATCCACGGTGACACGCCAATCATAATCGAGGACGCATGAAAATCTATCTTGTAATCGCATACATGACTCCAGATGGGCACGTACCGTACAGAGGTGAAGAGCTGACTCTCATTGGCTCTTACAAGACGCGCGACCAAGCGGAATCACGCGCACACGACGTAGAACGCGAACACCGGTGTGCAGTCGTAGACATTTTTGAAACCATACTCGATTCGCATTGCAAAACCTACCTTGGAGGATACGAGGAATGAGCAAGCAGACCATCACCGCTGATCACCTCAACGCCACGCATTTGGGTAAGCGCGTCAGCATCCTAGACAATGGGGAAGTGGTCATGTCCGGCACGCTCAAAAAGTTTGAAACACGGTTGGGAAACCAGCCGGTATTCACATCCGACGTTTGCTTCACATCCTCAACCGGTTTCACACCAGTATTGCGGTACGAGACGCGCGCGTGCATCGTCCTTCAATTGTCGAACCAGTTCAACGACGATATCGCCGCAACCGTGAATGGCGACAAGGAACTGAGAATCGAAGAGGAAGGATGAAATCGAATGGTTAACGCGATTGTACATGCCATAAATAAGGGGAAACCATGAGTGGAAAAACCACTAAAGAACTCATGCTACGCGTGCTCGTGATGGAATCACCGGAACTGTTCGACGGCACTGATGATGCGCCTGTGGAAGTCACCGACTGGTATTACCACGAATGGGTGCCGGAAGTCTGCGAAACGTGCGGTGATGACCCTGAAACGTTAGTCATCTCGTACCGCACCAGAAAAGGCGAAGAGTATGGCGAAACGTATTGGGATTTCGGATTACCGCAAGTGCTGGAAGCATTGGACAAATGGGATGAAAAATACGGGCATTTGAAAAACATGGAGGACGCATGAAGTGGTTTACTGCTGACTTGCATTTCGCGCATCCGTTCGTGGCCGCGCTACGCGGATACGCGCTACCTGGATACGCTAAGGATGCATCGATCAAACAACAGGCCGAACGTGAGCATAAGCCGCTTAAGAACTGTGTTGACTGGCGGAAGCATGATGCCGACATCGTGCGCGCAATCAACACGTATGTTGGCGAGGAAGACGAACTCTACATCCTCGGAGACATCAGTTCCGGCAGCACATGGAGCGTCGAACAGGCGATAATGCGCATCCAGAATCTACAGGTTCCACGTAAACGCAGACACTTGATTCTCGGCAACCACGAACTGCACAGTTCCAGCCGCACGCTGGAAAAGTTGGCAAGCGTGTTCGTGGAAGTCGGAAGAGTCGGCATCACCGAAATCAGAGACGGGTGGGGCAACAATCCACACACGGTATTTTTAAGCCACTACCAATGGCGCGAAGACTTCACGCAAAGCAAACACCTAGGCACAGTCTCAACCAATTGGAACGCGCCGGAATTGGCTGAATACGCGCTACCACGCATGAACAACACGCTGCTCCTGCACGGACACACGCACGCGCATGACCCGCTTGAGTTCGGCAGGCATCACAATGAGATCAACGTCGGATTAGACGCATGGTGTTTCGAGCCAGTCAACGAAGCCGAATTGGTGGACAACTGGCTACAAACCGCGTCAAGCGCCGTCTGAGCGGTCTACAATGGCACACGAATGGGGGGCGGATTCAAAAACCGCCCCCACTATTTTTCAGTAAATAGCACCGTTGGATTTCCAATCAACCATTATTCAAGAATCTCTGCAATCCATCGCCAGCCCTGCCATCCAGACCACGGCGCGCCATATCGTAATAGTCAAGCATCTGCGGACTGTTCCACCCGCCTGCGGCCATAATGTCCCTGTCCGGTACGCCAGCGTCACGGGAGAGCGTGCAGAACGTCCTCCGCAGCGAGTGCGGCGAGATGCCGGGCACGCCCACGCGCAATGCCACGGACGATACGATGCCAACGGCGGTCTGCTGCCGCAGACGAGCGCCGGAATCCTCACGGAACACCGCACCACGCCTACGTCCGCCAACGAGTCGTGCGAGAGCCTCGGACGCCTCGGAGGGAATGGCCACACGCTGGGACCAGTCGCCCTTGCGGTCGAACCGCACCCACGGACGCCCGTCATTCAGATGGCAGTCTTCGACATCCAATCCGAGCGCTTCACCGACCCTCGCGCCGGTCAACAGCAGCAGACTGCACAGGGCATCCGTCCGCGCATCCATACCTCGCGCTTCGGCCAGAAAAAGCCTTGCCTGCTCGCGGGTGAGGTACGTGCCATCCGAATGACCGTACATTTTCGGCCTACGCACATGCTCACCCGGATTGCAGTCGATATACCCCTCCTCGCAGAGATAGCGGTAGAGGCAGCAAACGACGCTCAGATTCCTGCACACCGTGTTTTTCGCCGCTGGCCGCATGCCGCCGTCATAGGCGGCGAACACCTCGATATGGGTGCGCTTCGCCCGCAGCATGTCGATGCCATTATCCGAACACCAGCGCAGCCACCGCGATACGACGCTCCGATACACGGCCCTTGTACCCGGCGACAAGCCGGCGAGAAAGCCGGCGATCATATCGCTCACCGTCGCCATATGCGCACCGTCTCCTTACAGATCAGAGGCTTATCAGCCGGACCCTTGACAAAAGGCGGTATCCACTGCCTACGCCTCAACGAATGATTCGGCCCATACGCCTGATTACGCCAAAAACCACGCACGATAAAACGATGGGTGTATTCGCGTCGCACTTGTTCGTCATTGTCGGAGCTTTCACCTGGACGATGCAGATTCTCTCGCAGCACCAGCATCTTGACCTTGCGGATCTCCGGCTCGAATCGCGACGGCAACGGGTATCTCATGCTGGGTTCGGCGGGCTTGGTGTCGCAGATCCGCGGCTCGCCGCTCAACGCCCAGACGGCTTGCAGATAGTCAATCCATGCTTTTTGGAACACAGCATCCGCATCGTGGATGGATTTTGCCCTGGCTGCCGTCAAGTCAAGCCAATCGATAGGCAGACCGATGGAGTCCGCACCACTCTTCCGCAGCGATTCAGGATCATCGGTAAATGCCATGACGGAGGTCTCGCCATCGCTAATCCGATCCCAGAAGAATCCCGCGACATTGCTGGTGATGCCAATCGACGACGTGTCTACCGGAACCCCACCCTCAAGGAACATCACTCCGCTTGCGGCCGGGGCCTGCATCCGCGGGAAGTCGCCCTGCGCGGCGGTGTCGGCGGCAAGCTTGGCCATGTCGCGGCTGATCCACCACAATTGCGCGACGGACATCTGATCGATTTCGCTCCACATTCCATCCAGGATGCGCCGGTATTGCGGCTTGGCTTCGTACTGCCTCATCGCCCGTTCCCGCCAGACGGTGACGAATTTGTCTCGGATGAGCGGCAGGTGCGATGGGGTTAGGCGGAGGCGCTTGTTTTTTCTGCGTGTCATGTCATGCCTCGACCAGCATGTAACGGTCTCCGGAAAAGTCACCGAGCTTAAGACCGTATTTGGCGAGCTTCTTGTTTGCCGCGGCTTCCCACTCGGCTTCGTCTGCTCCGTATACACCCTCGATTTTTTCAGCCGCGTGTTCGAAGTCACCGTCATACGCCGAATCGGTATACCATTTACGGTTGATATCGCCGTACGCGAGGGGCTTGCCGGTGTTGGCGTCGGCGAGAAGAAGCACATCCCACGCGCCGCTCTGCGCGATGATGATGGGCTTGATGTCGATGGTCTCGTTGGTGTTGATGTCGATTGCGGTGGTCATTTTGGTTTGTCCTTTCTTTTGCTGACATGATTAAACTTGTGTGGATTATCGGACGTGTCTAAAAAACACGCTGCACATCCACTTGCGAACCGTCCAAACCGGCATCATGAATAAGCCACGCTTCCGCTTCCAGATCAGGCATCATCCTGGAATGCGTGTAACCACACATGAAGCCGGAAGGTGTCGTGAGTTCCAGCCGATAAAAACCACGGTGAGAGTGGTAATACCGTAGCCGCCACATCACAACACCTCGATTTCATCGTTAAGACCCATAAGCTCCTGAGTGGTGAACCCGCCATCCTTGACAACGCAGTACAACCATCCTTGGAATCCACCCGATCGCGCATCACGCATTCCACGAATCAAGTCACGCAGCCACGTGCACACAAGATACGGTTTCGACACGGGACGCCAATAACGCTTACGCTCAACCACATCGAAATGGTCATAAGCGTACATTTGCTGACCAACATGGAAATCAGCCCACAATTTCAACGTTTCCATCACGCTCACGCCTCCCTCGAATCAACGTCACCGAACAGTTCATAACGCAACCGCGCATCAGCATCGAACATCGCCTTGTACGCATCACCAAGAGACTCATGGAAGACGCCATCCACACGCCAACCTTCGTAGCCCTTGGAATCCAACGAACGGAACTCTCTCAGCGCACCAAGCATCATCTTGCGCGTCAATCGATAATCCGGCACGCTCCTATGAAAATTACCGTCGAACCGGTCAGCAGCAACGTAAGCGTCACGCGCTTTAGCCGTATCGAACGGGACAACAGTACCAATCGGCTCATGGTCGAAATTGAAAGTGTTGACACCGTAAGGCCAATAAACAGCGTAAAAATGACGGGACATGATAGAATCTCCTTGCAAATGGTTTGGTTGAGTTAATTACTGTTTGCAATGGCCGGACGGTACTAGGCATACCGTCCGGCCAAACTTTTCAGAACAGGCAATCCATATGACGCGGATCAGGCAGATTGTCGGCAGCCGCGTTGATAACCGTGCTGAGATACGCGGTCAACAATGCTGGACGCTTGCCGATCTCCCTCAACACGGTTTGAATGTTCGAGTCGATGGACGAATAGCCGGTAGCCTCCAAAGCGGCCTTGACCTGCTGTGCTGTGATGACGACACGTGACATTTCATGCCACCTCGACAATCTCATGCTGAGCGAGGTACGCGGCCACGGACTCTTCCAACGTTTGGTCACTGCCACGCTGGTAGTAGTCACGGTACGCAACCACGCCACTCTTACCGTCGAACGCGACATATGCGACGCGACGGCCCTTGGAATCACGGAAGCCACGCGGCTTATGCACATATCCACCAAACACGTCAGTCAACTCCTTGACCGACTTGCCACCTGGAATCGTGACCACGCGCGCCTTGACGCCATGCTGCGCAATCACCTTCGGCGTATCCTTGGACGGAATCGGCGGCACTTCAGGAATCTCAACCGTATCCGGTTCAGGCTCAACCGACTGCGGGGTGACAACCGGCAAATCATCGTAAGTCTCGCACATCTCAGGATGGTCACACTCGGCCGGGGTGAGGAATGAAATGTCACGTGACACAACCATGCCGCCATGCTCATAAGACAATTCCCAACCATGCTCACGGTCGGCGTCCGACATGCTCACGCCATGCGCCGTATAATCACCACAATCAGAGGAAACCATGCAATCGCCACGTTCCACGATCAACGGCACGTCACCGATCTCACTCACCGCATGAGCATAATCGGAGCCGTTAGGGTCAAGCCACGTGCCACCATCGGCACGATACGCGGCGGCAACACCACGCACCGCCTGAGCATTCTTCACGCCCGGAATCATCCGTCATGATTCAACACCATCCTTCATCTCGAAACGCCACACGCTCGGCGTGTTGACGGAATCGAAAAACATGAAGACACTGGACGAATTGACTGCCCACAGGCCGTTAACTTTGTTCGACATTTTTAAAACTCCCTTGTATAAAAAGCTTGATTATTTGATTGGGCCGTTCAACCGCACGGCCCTGAGCGGTTTCACCATTCCAAAACCTTGCTGCCACTCACGAGCACATATGACGTGCCGGATTGATTGCCGTCAACGCTTCCACGCCATTCGCAAATACGTTCGTAACCGTCCGAAGTGCTACCGTCCTCCATGCCGCACTGCGGAATGGCTGACAACTCGCGGTAGCTCGCTAGGTCAGCTTGGCCGTAATCCTTCGTGGCATAAGTCTCACGCCACCACGTCCACTGCTGCTCAGGCGTACCATGCGGATCGGCAACCGGCTGATCGGAAAGCGCTGTGGAACAAGCCACGCCGAAAGCCAACAGGCCAACAAGCACGGCAACAAGCAGAGTAATCTTCTTACGCATTGCGAACACCTCACTTGGAAAGAACGGAATCAACAACCGTGTAGAATCCGGTGCAAAACTCTCTATTGTGTTCGCTGTGCAGTTCCGCACGGCAACGTTTCGTTAACAGGCGGCGGCACTCACCAATCATGGCATGTTCACCGCGCGTATAGTATTCATCCATCAACCACCACGCGGCATACGTGGTTCCGTCAAGCCTGTTTTCATCAGGCGAACGCCAAGCGTTTTGATTGTGTGAATGCGTAGTGTTGTACACGTTGGCGAGACACGCATACTCTGCGGAATCAGATTCACGAATATCAGGAAAATCAACTGTAACAAAAGACATTTTTAAAGCACCTCGATTGTGTTGGAATGTAATGCCCGAACGGGCCTATATGGGCGTGATTGATAGGCTCACGCCCGAAAGCCTGGAACAAGTCAGCGCATACGCTTGCAATAGGATTCAAGCCACGCTACACACGACTCATCACCTGGAACCCGGTGCACCCCAAGCCACTGTTCTGCGGTGACCACGGCGTAGCGTCTACCCAGGCTGCCGTCACGCCTAACGTTCCGGCTGACCACATACACCACGCCATCGATCCACATGACAGCGACGTTATTCCATGCCACCACACAAGGCTCAAGACCATGCTCACGGCCAAAATCCCACGCCCTATTACGCCGGCTGACCTGATCGGAACACCTATCCTTGAACCATTGCACAAGATCGTCATAGGCAAACATGCTGCACCTCACTCCGCAAGCAGTTCGGAAACCGCATTGTCAAACTCTTCAGAGAACAGCCAAGTACGGTAGAAAACCTCAAGTTTCTCCGCATCATCCAGCGGCGCGTCATAAGCGTAATCACTGTGGATGAATCCATCCCAATCATCCGAGAACATGACGCCATTAATGTTTTCGATTGACGTGGCCGTGTTGCATGTCCACGATCCGTTATCATCGCCAGTTACCACCTGGAGAATATCATCACGCCGGTTGTCACACCACTGTACAGTAGGAGTAACGCCTTCGTCTTCCGCCATGGTAGCCAGATTGTCAACGATGGAAGAACGCACCTCACTGCGGTAATCATCTGCGAAACTCATTTTAGATACTCCTATCTAGCGGCTCTGCTAGACTTAGAGCCGCTTGGTTAATTGATTGGATACATTTACTGAGCAATCGAGCCGGATAGCTGCAACTATCCGGCTCTACTCATTCGTGAGCTACCGCACCCATAAAGAGCACCGATAGCCCTGGCGGATTACATTCAATCCGCCGAAGTTTCAGAATCAGAATCAAGTAGCTTACGTGGATTACGCACCTTAAGGACGTCGCAAATTCGCACTGCAACATCGAGACTCATGCCGCCCGTTTTACGTGCGCCGGTCTCGAACGCTGCGACGCGCTGCCGCGTCACGCCGATTTTCTCGGCTAGCTGCTGTTGCGTCATGCCGCGTTTCAGTCTCAATTCTTTCAATCCCATGGCTCTACTCCTAACTTGGATTAGAAGCCATCGTAGACCACTCAGACAGCGCGGGACAATTCCATGCCGGACACCGCGCCACGTTAGCGACTCGACGACGGTTCAGCCTTGCATAATGTGAGGGTGCATCATGCCTAGTCGCAATCCGTCGCGTCCTTGCCGCGTCCACTCTTCAGTTTTCAAACGTCTATGCCGCCGATTCTTCGGGGCTTCCGGGTTGCCGTCCCGGTCTGCGTATCCGCTGCCGTATCTTCCTTTCTCTTCGTTGTTGTTTGCTTGTTGGCCCCCATCTTATACGCAACCAATTGATTGCGCAAATCGGGATAGTGAGACTCTGCTAAAACCATTGCAAACACTAGCATCCATCGGCGTGTCGCAACCACACGACGGCAACACAAAGACTGCGGACGCCACAGCGACGGCCACGACGTCCAGGGCACGGCACGGCGGGTGTGACGCCCAGGACGCGGCAGCCACGGACACGACGGACACGACACAGCCACAGCCACGACGTGACCACGACGGCCACGCCACGGCCACGATCGCATAAGAGGAACGTGCCCGCGCAAATATCACACGACACGCCAAAACACAATCGTACAAACGTTCCAACGTTGCACCATGCAACAAACACCCCCCGTGGGGGAGTGTCCCCCCGCCACAAAAAGCAAGGCCGCTGGCTCTCTAGTGCTGACGCTGAATGCTCGCTGGAACATTTTTGGATTACCCGTTACTCACGAAGTCTTCACATATTTAGTGGTTGCAACCGTTGTTGCACCCTACATATTGTGTATAATGTTCCTTGGATTGATGTTGATGGCGGTGAAGCTAGCTTAAGCCACATCAACGTCTGGCCGTCCACTCACAAGGGGAGTGTGAGGATTCTAGATGCGGTACGGTCAGCAGTCCGACCGGTCTATCCCGGGCGTGGCCTATATGGACTCGTACCTATTATTTTGGGCTGGTCTGCAATCCTGTTGGCACAGCCTTTTGGTTGCCGGGTTCGATTCCCGGGGTTTGCTCTAGGTTTCATGGGGTAGCTGCCTATGAGATCGATGGCATTGCTCGAATATCTCCGCTGGAACATGTGGGGGATAAGAGGCTCCCTGCCTTAATCAGGTGGTTGATGACCGAAGGGGAGGCACGGCCAAACGGGTGCATAGATGTTTCACGTTCCTTGCCGTTGGTGGTAAAGCCCATTCCACCATGCCGAACGTCTTTCCGACTTGGACGTTAACTAAGTCGGGTATATGGCATTGGTGCAACCGGTAGCATTACGGTCTCCAAAACCGTCGATGTTGGTTCGAGTCCAACATGCTGTGCTCAGCCTACCCACAGGCTGTGGGAAAGGTCTTCGGAGTCGTCTTGTGGCGGCTCTAGTTTTAGCTGACCCGCCTAGTCTGCGGGAACAGTCTCCTGAGTCGCTGCGGCGGCTCTTGCTTTTGGATGCTTGGCAGAGTGGCTTATTGCACCACCTTGCTAAGGTGGCGACTGGGAACGGTCCGGGGGTTCGACTCCCTCAGCATCCGCGCGCCGTGGCTGGCGGTAAAAAGCCATTGTGATGATGCCATTGGTTCCTTATGGCTCTCTGGGGTTGAACGAGCGTCCCATGCTCCTGTTGTGGGTGGAGTGTGGGACGCTTGTTCTTTTGCTTTGGTGGCGGAATGGTAGACGCGGCGCACTCAAAATGCGTTACCTGTAGGGTGTGAGGGTTCGACTCCCTCCCGGAGCACTTGGGTTGGTTGATCTGAGAACTTTTCCTGCTGGGATGTTTTCCCTTTGGCGTGTTTTCCTGCTCAGCACCGGCCAACCCTGTTTTTGTGGAGGCATTGTGGCGTGGTCTAGTTCCCATCGTGATGAACGGTTCAATCCTGATTGGCCGCGTGTCCGTGCGATGATTCTTGAACGGGATGGGCATAGGTGCCAGTGGCCGGTCAAGGATGATTACGGGAATGTTCGCCTGTGCGGACGGTATGGGAATGAGGTTGACCATAAGGTTCGTAATCCCGTCCATGATGATGATCGTCCTGAGAATTTGTGGGTGTTGTGTCGTTGGCATCATCAGCGGAAGACCGAGGGTGAGTCTGCTGAGGTTCGTCGTGCGAAGGGTAGGAGTCGGAGGGAGAAGCGTTGGTATTCTCACCCGGCTTTCAAGTGAATGAGTTCATGTGCGCGGTTGCCGGTTGCGCTAATCCGGTGTGCGCGAAGGGATTGTGTCGTTCGCATTACGACCGTGACCGCTATTCGGGGTCTCCGCTGAAGCCGTTGCGCCAGCGCATGTGTCCTCAATGCCATACGTGGTTTGATCCGAAGCGTTCCGACCAGTTGTTTTGTTCTGGGCGTTGCCGTGTGGCGTATAAGCGTGCTCGTGATGATGATAAGTCGTTGCCGGTGAAGCCTGAAACGACTATGTATGTGCGTCCGGTTGACGTGTCCGAGCTTGAGTCCGAGCTTGTTGTTGAGTCTTTTACTGATTCTCAGGTGGTTGAGAAGTGTGGCGGCTTGTGCGCGAAATGCCATGAGCCGGTTGATGTTGGTTCGAGTGGTGCCGATGGTGCCGCTTTCGTGTGGAAGGTTCCGTTGGAGAAGTCGCATAGTGCGACTTTGGCGAATCGTCTGCTGGTTCACAAGCGTTGCGAGGGTGGAACGTCCTAGCTTCGCGTATTGCCTGAAACGGGCGGATTGTGAGGCTGGCTGTGGCTGGTAATGGTCGTGGTGCGCAGAAGTCGAAGAATCCGATTCTTCGTGCGCCTGATAGTCCGATGGGTTTGGAGTTTCCTGCTGTTCGTCCTGATGGGCAGGAGTGGCTTGAACGGACGAAGAAGTGGTATGAGTCGCTTCGTGTCAGTCCGTTGGCTCAGCGTATGGGTGTTGAGGCCGACTGGTACGCGGTTCAGGATTTGGCGTTGTTGAAGGATGATTTCTGGCGTCCGAAGACTAAGGGCCGTTGGATGTTGGCTTCCGAGATTCGTCAGCGTGAGGCCACGTTGGGCATTACACCCGAGGCTCGTGTGAGGTTGAAGTTCGATGCTCCGCAGCCTGACGATATGAAGGCTTCCGCGTATGAGGGCGATACCGAGGGCGCTCGTAACGTTCAACGGAACAGGCAGCGTGCTTCCGCATTGGGTTTGCGTGTCATTGACGGTGGTGTCTGATGCATACGCGCATTCCCGAATTGCATGGCGAGGATTTGACTCGTTCGATGGGAATGTTCGCGGTCTGGTGGATTGAGACTTTCTTCCGTGTCGGTCGTGGTGGCGGTGTTGGCTTGCCTGAGACGTTCGACATGGACGAGTACGTGTTCATGCTTCACGCTTATGCGTTGACCGAGTGGGGTACCCGCCGGTTCAACCGTGTGTTCTATTCGCGTGCGAAGGGTAAGAACAAGTCCGGTAAGGCCGCTGGCATTTGCGCGTTCGAGGGTTTGGCTCCTTGCAGGTTCGACCATTGGGCGGAAGAAGGGGAGACTTACGAGTTTCTGGGCGAGGTCTACCCGTATGCGAAGGGCGAGCCTGTCGGACGCATGGTGCAGATGCCGCAGATTCTCTGCTTGGCTACCGCCGAAGGTCAGACTGGTAACATTTTCGATTCGATTTACTACAACTGCGATCAAGGCCCTTTAAGCCAGTTGAAGGGTGTCGGCCTTGATGTTGGTCGTACCCGTATCGGCTTGCCGGAGGGTGGGGAGATTGTTCCCACCACGAGTGGTGCCGCGTCCAAGGATGGCGGTTTGGAAACATTCGCCGCCTGCGATGAAACCCACCTGTACAACACGAACAAGCTTCGCAACATGTACAAGACCGTTCAACGTAACCTCGGCAAACGTAAAGGTGATGCAGACCCGTGGATTCTGGAAACCTCGACGATGTACAAGCCGGGCGAAGAGTCCATCGCTGAAACATCGTACAAGTATGCGTGGGATACTGCTTCCGGCAAAATCAAGCATCGTAGCGGCATCTACTTCGACCATGTGTATGCGAACATCGACTTGGATGATTTCGCTGATGAGAAGAAGGTTCTCCGCGCCTTGCAGATCGCGTATGGTGCGAGTGCGGAGAGTTCGGACGGTAAGGATCATCTGATATTGCCCGATGGTCGTATGACCGTGTTGAACGCCGATGGCGTGGATGCGGAAGGCCATTCGTATTGGGATGGTGAGCTTGGCCCGTCGAAGGATGGTTGGATTGATCTGAATGGTCAGATGGATCAGATTTACCAGCCTGACTCCGATCCTGCTGATTCGATGCGTTATTTTTTCAACACTTTGTCGAGTGTGCATGACGCTTGGCTTACCGAGTCGGATATTCAGTCCCACATGCTGTATCGGGATGAAATGCATACGGCGTTCAATTCGATTCGTTTGGATGGCGCGTGGCAACGGTTCGTGACGAAACGTGAGCCTATCACGTTGGGCTTCGATGGTTCCGTGTCGGATGATTCGACGGCTCTTGTTGGATGCCGCGTGTCCGATGGCATGTTGTTCCTGATAAAGCTTGAATCCGCGCCTGATGGTCCCGAGAAGGCCACTTGGCGTGTGGACCGTGATGCGTTCGACGGCATGGTTCGTTGGATGATGGACAATTACAACGTTGTCGGATTCTTCGCTGATGTCGCCTATTTCGAGCAGATGATTGGCGGCTGGGAGAAAGATTACGGGAAGAAGTTGAAGGTCGGGCCGCGTAAGGGTGGCGACAAGATTAAGTTCTGGACTAACAACTGGTATAAGGACATGCAGGTTGCGTTGGATAACGCGCATACCGCGTTCCGTTACCCGTATACGGAGCCTGACCGTAAGTCGAAGCCCATCAAGGATGATATAGCGTTGCTTGCCGATCCGCGATTGGTGAATCATTTCCGTAATGCGCGTAGGCGGGAGACTCGTACTGGTTATGCGATTTATAAGGAGTCTCCTAATTCGCCGGACAAGATTGATGCGTGCATGGCTGGCCTGTTGGCTTATACGGCTCGTGGAAAGTATTTGGAATTGGCTGACGAGAAGCGGCGTTACGCGCCGTCGCGAATCTACTGATGGAAGAGGTGCCCTGTGGCAGAGTTGCAGCTAATCATTGATGGGGCATCCATTGATGATGATGATGCTTACGTGATTACGTCGTTGGCGCAGGAGTGGGGTTCCCGTCTCTTGGATATTGCCGAGTTGAAGTTGTTCAAGGATGGCAAGGAGATGGTGGACAAGAGCAGTGTTCCGCAGGGTGTTGACCCGAACGCGGCTCCCGTTTACAAACTGATGCGCCAGTTGGGTGTCGTGAATCTCGCACGTCGTATCAGCGAGAGTGTGACCGACCGGCAGCAACCTAATGGTTTCCGTAAGGTTGAGGATTCCTCGTTGAAGGATACCGATGCCGACCAGATGGCCAAGCAGTGTGGCCTGTCGTTCATTCTCCGCCGTCATCTACTACCTGACAAGGGTGATTACGGGTGTTCGTTCGCTCTCGTTGGAGAAGGGCAGGGAAACCGTTATATCAAGGCGTTGAGTCCTTGGGAAGCGTGGATGTCCAACAATGACGATGCGGCGATCATGTATTCGCATGATGACAAGCATGGTGTCGAGACTCTTACCTTGTTCTGTATCGAACGTGACGATGACGGGTTCTCCAAGCGTGTGTATTCGCGTGTGGCGTACAGAGAATCCGAACGTACTGTAGTCAATCCTTCCGATGATGGGGACCTTGCCGTTTTCATCAATCAAGGTAAGGCGTGGAGTCCTGGAACGAACTGGAAGTGGGATGATAGTAAGGGCGACGAATACGATTACGCTCTGGACTGTGACTCATTGCCTATAGTCCGGCTGAGCACGGTTGACGGTCAAGGCTTATTCGAGCCGTATCTTCCGATGTTGAAGCGTATCGACCGTGAGGTGTTCGACCGCCTGTGCATTACGATGATGCAGGCGTTCCGTCAGCGTGCAATCAAGGGTACTGTTCCGACCACGTATACCGATGAGGATCAGGAAGTCATCGACGGTGAGAAACAGGCCGGTGATCCGATTGATTTGGCGTCCACGTTCGCGGTTGGCCCGGCTGCGTTGTGGAAACTTCCTGATGGTGTTGATATTTGGGAGTCGCAGACCACCGATACCGGTGGTTTGCAGAACATCATCGTTTCCGACGTGAAGCAGCTTGCCGCAGTGTCCGGTATTCCGTTGGATATTCTTTCGCCTGATGTGCAGGGTTCCGCGAATGGTGCGGAGTTGAAGCGTGAGACGTTGAAGTTCAAGGTTCAGACCATGAACGATCTTGACGCTGAGCCTATTGTCCGTATGATTCGTATGGCTTTGGCGTTGGATGGGTCTAAGGCTTCGCAGAGCGAGTTCGAGATGGTGTGGAAGCCGATGGATACGACCAGTTCGCTTGAGCAGGCTCAGGCTTGCCAACTGTTGTATCAGAGCGGCCTGTTGGCGCGTAGGACGATTCTCACGCACAAGATGGGTTATACGGCTCAGGATGTTGCCGAGGATGATATGAACCGTCTTGCCGACCAGTTCAATGTTTCCGGCCAGTCGGATAAGGGTACTGCGAAGCTTGTTGCCGCAGTGGAACCTGCTACGGGTTGGGATGATGAAACCCAGTCCGCTGTGGATGGTCTGCCTAATGTTGATGTCGAGCTTGTCGATGAAGGCGAGTCTGAGTCCTGATGTCTGGGAAAACGCTTGAATCGTTGTCCGACACGCTTGAACAGGCTCGTGCCGCTTTGGTGAACCAGTATGTGAGTCAGGCTCACAGGATGTGGGATATGTTGACTCCCGCTGACTGGTGGAATGATGGCGTGACGTTTGCCGTCGCGGCTCGCATGGCGTTGTTGGAGATGGCGTTGATTCAGCAGGTGCGCCGGTTGGGTGTTTCCTATGCGGATGAGACGTTGAGGCTTGTCGGCGTCAATCCGAAGGGTGATGTGCCGAATCTCGTGTTTCCGCGTGACAATACCGATCCGTGGCTTGTGGCCCAACGTCCGGCTGACTCGTATCGTTCCGCTGCTGTCAAGTCTCCTACGATTCGTCCTAAAGAATGGCCTGATAAGACCGATGAATTGTTCAGTGAGGTTGACAAGTGGCTTGGACAGGCGTTCAACCGGTTGCAGACCAGTGTTGACGAGGACGTGTCCAGAGCGCAGACGAGTGCCACGCTTGACAAGTATCGGCGTAGCAAGGTTTTGGAATACCGCAGGGTGTTGCATCCTGAACTGTCCAAGACCGGCTCGTGCGGCTTGTGCGTCGTGGCCGCTGACCGCTGGTATTCGACTGCCGACCTGCTGCCGTTGCACGCTAACTGCCATTGCGGTGTCGCACCGGCTGGCAGCGACTATGATCCCGGATTCCAGTTGAATCAGAAGGATTTGAAACGACTGTACGACGAGGCCGGTGGCACTACCGCGTCCGCGTTGAAGCAGGTGAAAGTCAAGACGATCACTCATGGAGAGCTTGGCCCCGTGCTTCTTGCCGAGGATGCGGAGGATACGCCTAATCCGATTCCGTCGAAAGCTTCCAACGCTTGGACCACTCCTGACCGTAGGTCTACGTTGGCTCAATGCCGTCGTATGGAGAATCGCGCCATCGAGTTCAACCGGCGTTACAAGGAAGTGTGGAAGACCGGCAAACCGGTGACATTCAGGTATGAGGGTAGGACGTTCACGTTCAAACCCTCCGAAAATTTGAAACAGGCTATGGCATGGCAGAAAACCATGCTCAACCAGATGCGGTCGATGCTTGGCGAGGCCGCATAACACTATTGAAAGGATTCAAGCCTAATGGCTGATGAAAACACCAATACCGCTGAAACGGCGGCATCTCAGAACACGCCTGAAACGGGCGTGACAGCACAGCCGAAGGACACTACTGCCTCTGTTACCGCCAGTATTACGGAGCATAAGAATAGTGCCAATGATGACCTTTCCGAGAAGTTGGGCATGTGGAAGCATCAGGCTCGTGAGAACGAACAGAAGATGCATGAGAACCGTGACCGTGCCAATGCCGCCGAAGCGAAGCTTGCCGATACCGAAGACGCTCTTGCCAAGGCGAACGCGCAGATAGCCCGTTTGACTGCGCAGAAGCAGCATCCTGAGATTACCGATGGGGCTTTCGACGCCTTGTGTAAGGAAACCGACCCTGACGAGATCATCAAATGGGCCGATTCGTATGTTCAGTTCATGCCGAGCAAACCTGAAACGGGTGGGCATGATTCCGCCGATGATTCCTCGCGTAACACAGGGAAACAGGCTATGAAAACCGCTTTGTCCAATTCCGCGCCGCATGTTCATGCTCCCGCTCAGGGTGACGCGAAGAGCGGCTACGAGTTTGGACTTAAGCATTCGTTGATTAATTCCAAGAAGGAGTAAACCTATGGTAAACGCTATGGTTCATCCTGAGAACCTTACCGCGCCCCAAGATAAGCAGAAGTGGCTGCTGAACCGTATTACAGACGGTATCAAGAAGGTCACTCTTGACTTGTCCACGTTCGTTGGCGGTGCAAATGAGTCCAAGTATTTCGCGTCCATCGACGATGAGAACACTGTCGCATACCTGTATTCCGGCATTCCGCTGGCTCGTATCGGTAGCACTAATAATTTTGGGCCGTATGATCCGACCGCAAAAGATGGCCGTCAGAATAAGGTTGCCGGTTTCCTTGAGTCTCAGGTCAAGGTCGAGTTCACCCGCAAGGGCTTGAAGGAACAGTATGTTGATTCCGGCTTGCGTTACATGGCCGTGATCGACAAGGGTGAACTGCCGGTGGCTATCGACAATGCGAAGGTTGATGGTCTGATTCTGTCCTATGACGTCAGTGCCGGTTCCGATGTCGAACTGCTGTCCACTGTGACCGCATCCGGCTCCTATACTCTCCCCGCCGCATCCACCAGTGCTCTTGGCGGTGTGAAGAAAATCGCCACTCCGTCCGAGGACAGTGTGGCCGCTTTGAAGGCCGCTTTGAAGAGCGCCGGCATTTTCGGCTGACGGCCGTTTTAAACAATTATTTTCCAACCCGCCCATCGTGGCGGGTTTTCTTATATAGGAAGGCTTTTCTATGGCTCTGGTAAACAAGGATTTCATTACCCCTGCCGAAGCGTCCGGCATCGTGCTTGGCGCTTATCAGGGTGCCACTTCCGCTTTGCCGTTCGGTCAGATTCTGGCTGACATGAACAATCCGACTGGTGTCAACGTCAGCTGGGTTCCGAACCAGCCGCGTTTTGAGGCGGACACTATTGAGTACTCCGCATATGATGCCGAGGCGCCGTACGATGAGACTCACGCTGGTGGTAAGAAGATGTATACGGAGATGCTGCCGTTGCGTAAGCGTCACCGTGTGTCCGAAGAGGATATCGTAAAGGGTGTCGCTTCTTCGAGCTTCACCATCGACCCGGAAGTGAATGGTGTGGTTGCCACTCCTACCGCCGCTGATAATCTGCGTGAGGCGTTCGTGCGTCTTGGCAAGGAATTGGCGTTTACTTTGGAGATGTACCGTGTCGAAGCTGCTGTTGACGCGAAGATTGCCCCGAAGTCTGGTTCCGCTTTCGATAATGAGTGGGATTACGCGCGTGATTCGTCTTTGACCATCGACAAGAACTCTGGTCAGACTTGGGCTGATGGCGGTGATCCGGTTCAGGACTTGCGTGACTGGGCCGACAAGATTGATGCCGCCGAAGGCGACGCTCCGAGCATCATGCTCACCACCAAGAAGGTGTGGCGTGCGTTGGCTAAGAACGCCGCGATGATTAAGTACTATTATCCGACCACCGCTAAGACTTCACTGCCGAACCTGTTGAAAGATGACGAACTCAAGTACGTGCTCGTGCAGATGACCGACATTCGAGACGTAATCATCGTTGACGACATGTACAAGGATTACGCGCGTCAGATGAAGATTGAACTGCCGGGCAAGGTCAAGTCGTTCTTCCCTGAGAACACCGTGCTGTTGATTCCGGCGTTGGGCGACACGTCCCTGGGCTACACCGCTTTTGGTCCGACCGCTCAAGCCAAGGAGAAGGCCGTGTATGGCATCACTCGTGAATATGATGCCGGTCCGGTCGGTGTCGTGCTGGATTCCACGGGCACCAATCCGGGCTATGAGGCGCTTGTGAACGCCACCGCGCTGCCTGTGCTGGTCAAGTCCAACAGCACTTTGAAGGCAACTGTTCTGACCGCATGATCTAGGAGGCGCGTATGAGCACGGCAATCATCGACAACATCGACTGGTTGAAGTATATGCGCGTCTACGGTTCCGCCGACGCGGATTCATTTGAAGAGCATTTCGACACTGATTGGATTTCCGCTCAATGCCGCAAGGCCGCTCTCATCTGTTTGAGCGAATGCCCGATTGTTCGGACGCGCTTGAAGAAGGGGCGTCTCTCTGAAAGTGATTTCGCGTCGGTCGTATGCGAAATGGTGTTGCGCGTAGTACGTTTCAACCGGTTCAAAACCGAAGCGAACGGTTCTTACTCGTACACGGAGCATGATCCGCAGCAGAATCAGCCCGGCTATGATCCAAGTCCCCGGCTGTTCTTGTCGAAAGCTGAGAAGTCAATTCTGAATGGTTTCGCTGAATCCGCTGGCACGATGTCACACATCAGTCTTGGTTTCGACCCCGGTTATGGAGGTTGATGATGGCGTTTCTGTTTGACGATGATACGAATGAACGCCATTACCTCTACGAGGATGACCAAACCCATTACGGTGGTCAGAAACAACTGTTCGACACGGATTATGTCGTTGTGATTCCTCGCAAGCATGTTCAGGACGCGCACGGCGGCCAGTATGTGCAGACTGGCGATCCGGTGAAGGTCATCTGCTGTGTTGAGGGGCGTGCGCAACAGGCTGGCATGTTCTCTATTTCTGGAGCTGAGGATAAGACGCCATCTTCGGATAACCCCGGCGGTTTGGAAGAGGTCACTCCTTTGCAGATTATTGCGAGGGAATGGCCCGGCGACATTTATTCCCGGATCTGGTATAAGGGCGATTATTACGATGCTGACGGCGCTCCTACGTGGCGTGGGAGTGGTTCTCGTTTCTCCCGGCATTGGGAGGTTCGTGCACGTCGTGTTGTTATTGGCGATTATCTTGATGGCGGCATTTCCGAGCCTGAATGGGTGAAGGAGGTGGGTGGCGTTGGGAAGGGTCACGGTTCGACGTAGCGTCGCTACCGATATTGCGAAGATGTATGGGCCGGAACTTACACGCCGCGCCGCCGTGCATAGCGTGTCTGCCGTCCGCGCGAAGGCGAATGAGGCCGCTACGCATTCAAGCGTTGCGGATAGGATCGAGGTTTCCGTTCGCAAAGTCGGCTGGCATCATCAGATTGTCATGTCCGTCATGGGCCGTGATGGCACGCAGGTCGCTCCGCATTTGGAGTTCGGCTATTTCAACCAGTGGCTTGAGCACAAGTATGGGCCTCGTGATCCGAGAGCGCGTATTCCGGGAAAACATATCATGTTTGATTCGTTGAGTCGGGTGAGATTGTGACGGACAACATTTTTCAGCGTCTTGCCATTGATGTTCGTGAGTCGATTGATGCGGAACAGTTGGTTTATGAACTGTTGAATCGGGCGTATCCGTGCGAGGAGTGGCCTGATGTGAAGGTTTGCAGCGAGCTTGACTTGCCTTTGAACGCTTACGGTGAACGTGGACAGGTTCTTCTCTATTATGTTTCCGCTCCTGAACAGTTTGACCGTGGATTGTGGCGTTTCGGCGTGACGTTCACGGTTTTGGCCGCTGACTGTAACGATCCTCACGGTTTTGCACGTCACTTGTATAAGACGGTGCAGGGTTGGCCGTTCGAGGAGTCCACGACAGCTGGAACGGTTGGCACCGTGTCTGTGACGGCGCAGAAGAGGCAGTCTGATTCAAAAGAGAATCAAGGCAAGAACGTCAAGGAGTATGGGCTGTCGGCTGTTGTGACTGCCCGCGATTCGTTCAAGGCTTGACCGGTATCGGTCGGGCCTTTTCTTTTATCAATTTCAAGTAGAAAGGCACCATTATGGCTATTAATGCCGATGGTCTGATTCAGGCGTCTCGCGGTACGTTGTTCACGGCTCCCGCGAAGACCGCTCTTCCAACCAAAGTTTCCTCGTTCTTGTTGAACAGTGGCACTGTTGCCGCCGCTGGCAGCGGTTCCGTCGTGAATTGGGAGAATATCGGCCATACCTCCAACAACAACAAGATCAGCTTCAGCAAGGATGGCGGGGACACCACCACGAAGGACACGTGGCTTGTCGCCGGTGCGAAGAGTTCTACCGAGGCCCCGACCATCACCGTGTCCGGCGCGTCCGTGCAGGGTGATTCGGCCACCATTACGAAGGTCACTGGCGGCTGGGCCGGCGAGCAGGGCGGCATCGTCGTGCCGTTGCAGCCCGTGGTGCAGCATCTGGCGTTGTTCGTTCTCGCCTACGATGATTCCGACAAGCTGAGCTTCGGATTGTATCTGCCGGAGACCGATTTCACGTTCGATAACGTCAGTCTCGCCGATGAGGATTTCGCGGAGTTCAGCTTCAACGCTGTCGTGAAATCCACTAGCGTGCTGAAGGCCGGTGCCAATGGTGAGGTTGGCGCGTACCAGATTTTCGCCCCGGAGACGTTCGTGTCAAAATAACCAGCCCGGATTCCAGCGGTAAGAATCCGGGTAATTCCTCCCAGACCGTATCGGGTTTGACCTCGAAAGGCTGAGATTTCCCATTGCCCCCGCATGTACCCATCCGTGCGGGGGCAATCCTTTCCAACGATTGGCAGATGGGTTTTTTGATGGGGATTACAGATTATGGCTTCCAAAACTGATAAGAACACCGTTAAGACCGTTCCGGAGATTCCTGACACGCTGGCTGAGTTCGTCGAACAGCACGAGGAACTGGCCGGATGCCCTGAGTTCGTTCCGGCTCATGAGTTCTCCGTGGCGCAGACATGCGATTTCATGGTCGTCGATGCCGTGGCGTCCGACAGTTACGGCGTGTTCCACAAGAAGACTTCCGATGATGTCGATTCAAGTCTGGCTATAGCCAGGATGGTGGCTGCCAGCGATAGTTTCTTCGAGAAGATCGCCAAGGATGTTGACGCCTACCACAAGTGGGTCACTGGCAGGACTCCGGCTGTTCTGGTGCAGGTGTTCACGCTGCTTAACGCATTCTATGGTGCGTCCTTGGGAAAATCCGAAGCGTCAAGGACGCCTACCGGAAATGCAAAGTAGAGCTTACGTGTGATTTCCGTAGGTTCTACAATCTGAATCTTCCCGCCGCCATGCATGAGTATGACGGCGGTTTTCTTTTGACCCTTATCGGCGGGCTTGCCGGCTATGACGAGTCGTTGTATCGGGAATGGTTGCTGAACCATCCTGATGAGCGTGCTCGCGCCGAGTCCGAGAGTGATTCCGGTTTGAGTTTTCACGGGTTCACTCAGGATACGAGTCTGCTGTTGGGTATTTACAATCAGGTCGGCTTGCTGGTTTCCGGCACATTGCAGTTCAAGGACGGCAAGCATCCTGAGTTCAAACCGATTATGCCCCCTCACGCCGCCGATGGCGTTGATAGGCGTGTTTCCGCCAACTTCGAGTCGATGAAGGCGTTTCTGGGCATGTGATTGAAAAACAGGGGTTCTTATGGTGGAGTATCTCGCCGGTTCCGTTGGAATTGATATTTATCCGAACACCAAGGGTTTTGGCGAAGAACTCCGCCGTAAGCTCGCCAGGTACGCCGATGACGATTTCGATGTTCGTGTGACGCCTGACGTTGACATGTCTCGTTGGCGTGCGGCGAAAAGGCGTATCGAGGATGATGGCATCGTCCAGAATGTTGAGATTCGTGGCGATGACTCCGATCTGAAACGTGTTCTTCGGGACATTGATAAACGTAAAGTATCCCCGAAAGTCGAGCTGACCGACGCTTTGCGTGATCTGCGAACGATGCGCAAGCAAGTTCAGTCTTCCGACAAGGCTGTTTCCGCGATGAACAAGCGTATCGCCAATGGTGGCGATGCTTGGCGCAAGGTCACGCTGAAAAGCAAATCGTATCAGGATGCGGTGAAACGCAACACGCGATTGACCACGGCATACGCGAACAAGCAGATCGACGTTTTGGATAACGTCAAGAAGCACATCCGCAGTATGCAGGATGCGATCGAGAAGGTCAAGCCTCTGGGCAGTTCCAACAATGTCTCGATGGCTCGCGCCAACCGTCTCGTCGAACAGCTCGACAATGCGATGCAGCAGTTGAAGCATGACAGCAAGGCGAACATCCGTGTTGACGTCAACGATGTTTCCGAGGTCGTCAACGTTCTCGAGAACGTGTCCAAGCGTCTGAAGCAGGTCGATGGGATGGACGCCCATGCGAAGGTCTATCTCGACGGCGCGAAAAGCATGGAACGCGAACTTGAAGCGTTGAAGCGGAAATTCCGCAGTCTTCCGAACGACATCGAGACCGACTACCGGTCAGCCATCGACAAGCTGAATCTTGCTGCGTTCCATGCCGGCAAGGATAAGAACTACCACTATGAGGTCAATCTTGATTTGGATGTGACCCGTGCGCGTGAGAAGGCCAAGAAGCTTCAAGAAGATTATAAGAAGCTTGAAATGGACATCGACCTTAAAACGGCTGGTGCCCGTACTCATCTTGCCATGCTCACCCGTCCTCGTTCCGTCGAGATTTACGCGAAACTCCATGCCACTGATTTCGGCAAAATGCTGGATGGTATGACGTATGGCGCGACTGGTCTTCGCGCCGTCAACAACCAATTCCAGAAATTCGTGAATTTCATGGATTCGCTGGATGAGAAGGTTCCATTCTTCTCCGCATTGGGTACCGTGTTCGCCGGTGTTTCCGCTGGCGCTATCAACATGTCCCGTAGCGTGCTCGGCGTCGGCTCTTCGATTGTTTCCATGTCGAAGGCCGCATTGGCCGCTCCTGCCGCTCTCGTCGGATTGGGCGCCGCCTATGCGTCCGTGAAGATGATTTGGGGCGAAAAGGGCGCCACTTGGAGCGAGCAGATCGACATTGCATCCACGAAGCTGGGCAAGCTGTCCGACAGCGTGGTTAACGCGTTCTACGGTCAGGCCCGTCCAGCAATTCGCGGGTTGGCTGATTCCATTGCCGACACGTTGATTCCCCAAATGTCAACTCTTGCCGACCATGAGGGACGAATCGTCGTCGGCATGACCAAGATGGTCAAGGAAGCCGATAAGACAAGCGTCGTATCCAGCATTTTCAACGATGTGAATAAGTCGTTGACTTATTTGGAACCGGGTGTTGAGAGCCTTGTCAAGGCTTTCCTGAATCTTGGCGATTCAACTAGCCAGTATCTCCCTCGTGCCACACGGTATGTGAGTGAGCTTGCGGATCAGTTCGCACGTTGGGTTGATAATGCTCGCGCGTCCGGTGAGATTGAGAAGTCGATGCAGCGTGTCATTGAACAGGCTGGATATTTGAAGAATTCCGTGAAAGCGCTCATGGGTATTGCTTCCGGCTTGTATTCCGCTTTGGCTGAGGACCAGAATGGCATCCAAAGCTTCTCCAAGGAGTTGCAGAAGGCGGATAAGGCTGTCAATTCGGCAAAGTTCCAAGACACGTTGAAGTCGTGGGCCGTTGGCGCTAAAGTGGCGCAGTCCGCGATGCGTGATTCATTCTCCGAGATTGGTGACGCTGGCTATTCTCTGCGGCATACCGTGGGAAATGTTTTCGGTGATGCCGGTAGGACGATTGCTTCGTTCACGAAGAATGTGAGCCGCCTGTTGAAGAACAGTAGCGGTGGTATTTCCGATTTCTCGTCTGGCGTTTCCAACGGATTTCAGAAGGTGTTCAACGCTGTTGGCGATGTGAGTCCGATGTTCAGCCAGCTGCTTTCGACTGTCGGGCAACTGTCTAAGACGTTCGGCGGCACATTGGCTGCTTCTCTTCGTGCTTCTGCTCCGCTGATTCAGGCTATCGCTACCGCCGCCGAGGCTGTGGCTAAGGCTTTCAGCGCGTTGCCGGAACCGATTCAGGCCGCGTTGGGCGTGTTCGCCACGTTCGGCAAGGCTGGCAAGACCGCTTTGGACACGGTGAAGCTTGCCATGGTTGAGAACACGATGAAGTCGTTGCAATGGCAGAAGGCTTTGATGGAGTTGGGCGTGACTTCCGCCGGTACTGGTGTGACGTTGAAGAATGTCGCGCAGGGGTGGGTGGCGTCTAATCCCGCTGTTTCTAAGTTCGTGTCGAATGTCGGCTCTGCTGAGGGCGCGATGGGCAAGGTGAAGGCCGTGGCGTCTGGTTTGGGTGGGATGCTTGCGTCTACGCTTTCCAATCCGGTGACTTGGGGTGTGGCTGCCATTACGGCAGCAGTCGCAGCGTATTCCGATTACAATGCGAAAGCTCAGGCGACTGAGCGTGCTTCCGAGAATATTGCGACAGCGTTGGGTAAGATTCCTGATTCGGCCGCCGAAGCTTCCGGCGCGTTATCCAATGTCGCTTCCGCGATTCAGGATGCGTTCAAGGACGGTAATTATGCTGAGACTGGTTGGAGCTGGTTGGATGATTGGACAACTGGATTCAAGAATACTGCCGAAGCCGCCGACAAGCTTGGTGTTTCGACCACTGACCTGAGCAAGGCTGCGAGCGGCAGTACGAAGGCTTACAACTCGATGATGAATCAGTTGAAGGCCACATATGATGCTCACAGCACTTATTCGGCTACCGCGACGCAGAATTACGGTAATGAAGCTGGTGCAGCCAAGAAGCTTATAGCAGTAATGGAGAAGGCACGTCAGCAGTACATCGATAATGCGGAAGCGACTTCCGTCGCGAATGGTCATGCTGCCGGCTATGCGAAGAGTTTGATCGAGATGGGTGAGGATTCCGATTCGGTTTCCATTGCCATTGCGACTCAATCTCAACGTCAGCAGATGTTGAACAGTGCCGCGCAGAAGTACAACGACATTGTCAATAATCAGCGTACCGCGCAGCAGAACGCTTTGAGTGTCGCAACGGAATATGGTCAGATTTACAACGGTTTGGGTGATTCCATCCAACGCATCAAGGAATTGGGCGTACAGAACGTTTGGGACAGTGCCGCGGACTCGTTCAATAACATGACCGAGGCTGGACAGTTGGCTCAGACCAGCTTGCAGAATCTCGCTACGACAGGCCATGATTGGCTTGAACAGTTGGTTGCTTCCGGCGCGTCAACCGATGCGGTGAATGCGAAACAGCAGGAATTGTCAACACAGTTCTACGAGACGGCGAAGGCGATGGGCGTCCCGGAGTCGGAGATTCAGAAACTGCAACAACTGTATGGGTTGACTCCTGAAGAGGTCAAGACATTGTTCAAGACCGAAACGGAACAGTCGAAGCAGAATCTGACATCCTACTTGTCTGATTTGCGGGCATTGTTCCCCGGCGAGGGCAATACGGCCATCTTCACCACGGTCCTTGACGGTATCAACAGCGGAGCATTGTCCAGCGCGGATGAGGTTCAATCAACCGTGAACAATCTCATGAACAATGCGAGCACAGACGGTTCAGGCAAATACACCATCGTGTTGGATGCCAACGGCAATCAGGCCGTTGTCGCTACCGATGAGGTCAGGAAACATGCCGACCTGTTCAAGAAAGGCACTGATGGCAATGGCTATACGACCAATCTGAAGGCTTCCGATCTTGCTTCGATGACCATTGACTATTTGAAAGGCGACGCTAATGCCTACGGTTCGTTGAGACCCACCGCGTCACTCGGCGCGAGGGACAACACCCAGCCGGCGAAACGCAGTGCTGAGCGCACCGCGAACCAGTGGAATGGAAGCACGTATAACGCACAGTTCGGTGGAAATATTTCCGGTAGTTTCTGGGGAATGCTCGGCACTTTGTGGGCCGAGGGTAGAAGTTGGGCGAGCAGGACGTTCAACGCTATTTTCGGAACCAAGAGAGGACGTGCCACAGGCGGTGAGGTCGAGGGCGATAATGTGACCCGCACCGGCAGGATCGTCGGACGCGGAACGAACACGAGCGATTCCATCGCTTTGAACGATTCCACTGACGTGTCCACTGGTGAATATGTTGTTCGTGCCGCCGCAGTGCATAGCATGGAGGCCCTGTACGGCAAGGGAGTGATGAGCGCCATCAATGCGAGTGGCGACATCCCAAGCCAGTATTTGAAGAACGCGCGTCGTATGACTCGTGTTTCGATGCCTTCCATGGTTTCTGACTATTCGGCAGGTTCTTCCGACGATGTCAAGTTTGAAAGCGGCCCTACATACAACATCACGCAGAACTTCCAATATCCGACTATCACGCCAATCTCGGTTCAGACGAATCAGAAGTTGGACAAGGCTGCGATGATCGGCATGTGAGAGGGGAGTGTCGTGGCTTTTTCCACGTGTTTCTACAGGTTGAATAATGTTCCTCTTGATTCGGAGAACTGCATCGTTACTGTTGGTTCGACATTGTTGAGCGCCATCAGTGTTGACCGTACCGTTTCGACGGTTCCGCAACGGCATGGTTCTATCTCTTCCGGCATGACGCCTAGGTTTTCGGAACGTCAATTGTCGTTGCAGGTATGCGCTTGGGAGCCTGATGTGCTTGGTGAATCATCCAGGCTGATGCGGTTGTGCACGATGCCGAATCTTGTCATGAGTCGGATTATCGATGGTGTCGAGCAGCGTACCCGTGTCGAGTTGACCTCTTTGAGTCCTGATGATTCAAAGAGTCATCCGAACAGGTTTGTTCCGTTCACTGCCGTGTTCGCCATGCCTGACGTGTGGTGGCGTTCCGTCACGCATGAGACCGTCTCACTGCCTTTGAACGGTGGGAAGGTCATGTCCGGCGGTTCGGTGATGCCGTCCGCCGGATACTACACGTTCTGGCAGGGCGTTCCGAACGCTAGTCCGAGTGTGCTTTCCACTCAACTTCCGTATAGTTGCGGTGACGCTCCCATAACAGACATGGTGTTTCGTTTCCCGAAAGGTGTGCCGGACATAACGGTGAAGGATACGGTATCCGGTACCGGTATCACATGGTCTGGCACGCGCGTGGATGCTCGGCCTTACTTGTATTTGGATGCGGGATCGTTGACTGCATGGAGTTCCGATAGTGATTCCGCATGGTCTGGCGGTTCTCAGAACGAGACAGTCGGATTGGATTATCTGCCTTCCGGTAGGTTGCAAGTCAATCCTGATGTTTCTGGTGACTACAGGATTGCAGTTAAGGCCACTGGTTCCGGGAATGTGGCGTGCAGGTTTAAGAGAAGCTGGTGGTGATTTCCACTGGCTTCTTTCTTTTTAAGTTGAGGGATGCTTATGGGTAAGACTCTAAAATCTCGTCTTGTCGCATATCAGGCCAATGGGAGCAAGCTTGGATTGCTGCCTGAGCCGACTTCCTATACTGTGTCGTTCACTCATGATGCTGTAGGTGCTTTGACCGTCAGCTATTCGCGTAAAGCTTTGCGTGGTGAGATTCTTGACCGGCGTCTTGAAACCGGCTTGGAAATCGCCGTGGAAGTGTCTGATGGTGGACGCTGGATTGAACCGTATAATGGCCGGTTTGTTATCGCTTCACGTTCAAGGAACGCTTTGGACGTATCCAACACGGTGTCGTTGACCGGCGTCTCCTACGGGTGGCTGTTGAAGAAGGCTCTGAATCTGGACACGTCCAGATTGGAGACCAAAGGCGACGAGAAAGGCACCCGTAAATTCGCGAACGCGAACGCTGGCACGATCATGCGCACGTTCATGGATGAGAATTGGAATCGTGGCGGCGTGAAAGTCGATTGCAGCCGGTTCACTTCCGGTGCCGATTCCGCTGGCAAACAGTGGGGCTACATGCTGCCGAGCATATATTACGATCTTGGCATTTCCATACAGGACGTGTTGGATTCGCTGGTGAACAACGGCTTATGCGATTGGCGTACCGATGCCCGGCAACTGCTGTTATGGAACGCGGATAGTGTCGCCATATGCCGTGACTTGTCTAAATCGTGTGTGGTGACGCTTGCGCAGGATGTGTCCGAAGCTCCTGACGATGAAAGTATCGATGGTCTGGCTTCCTCGATCCTTGTACGTGGCGACAATATTAATTTCCGGCAGGATAATCCGAACGCCCCGAAGCCTTGGGGCGGTTGGGAATTGTATTCAAGCCAACAGGGTGTGAACAAGAAGGAGACCGCCGAACATCTCATCAAACCGACGTTGGCTAACGCGGCTAGGGTGCGCGGACAGTACACGCGATCCGTGAACGTGGTCGAAGCGTCTTGTCTGCCGCTTGTCGATTACACGATAGGCGATTGGATTACCGCGCCTACAGTGGCGAACCGTGAGAAGGTCCGTGTCCAACAGGTCACTTTGCAACTCGACTCGACTGGGTTCAAGGCTTCGCTGATTCTGAACGACAAGAATTATGATTCCTCGGTTCGTTTGACGAAGCGTATGAACGGTATTACCGGGGGCGCTCATCTTGGTGGAGCGTCCGGTGCGATTCCGGCTCCTGAAAAGGACCATCGCGTGCCGAAGGCTCCGCAGAATCTGTCGGCCAATTCCGACGCTTATATCAATGTGAACGGGTATGCGCGTGGCATGGTGACCGCCCGTTGGGATGATGTGACGTTGGCTACTGATGGCACTGCTATGGACATCACGTCGTATGTGGTCGAATATCGTGTGAATAAGACTGGATATGAGTGGCATTCGGCTGGTACTACAACCGAGCACACGTTGTCTTGGTCGAATTTGGATTGTGGTGTTCAGATTCTTATCCGAGTGCGTGCTGTCCCATCGTATTCAGATCAGATGGGCGAATGGTCTAGCGTGTTCGCGTTGACTGTCGCTAAGGATACGACTCCTCCTCCTGTACCGTCTAAGCCGATTCTTTCATCTGAGTTTGGTGTGGTTTCGGTTAATTGGGATGGAAAAACTGCTGATGGTGGTTCCATGCCGATTGACTGGGACAGGAACATTCTTGGCGAACGTTTGACTAATGGTAGTTTCAAGGAGATTGCAGCTGTTTCGACTGGTATTGGCGATTATGTGATTACTGGTTTGACGGCTGGCACGTCTCATACTTATGCGTTTCGTGCTGTCGATCATGCGGGCAATAAGTCTGACTGGTCTGCGATTGCCACTGTGACCGTGG
>OMBM01000054.1_pt1 | contig 78306 bp, 58 predicted proteins | sample 1644861 | NCBI WGS metagenome assembly OMBM01 (sample SAMEA103958165, study PRJEB25191) | human gut metagenome | biome: human-associated habitat [ENVO:00009003]; feature: intestine environment [ENVO:2100002]; material: feces | place: Germany | collected 2013/2015 | reverse complement strand
ATTGAAAACCTGAACGGAAAAATCAGAAAGTACACGAAATCAAAGCTTTCATTCCTTTCGGACGATGCCATAAAAAAACGTTTATCTTTCACTTATGGAAATTGAGAAGAAATGGACACAGCCTATTCATAACTGGGGGTTGATTATGAATCAATTTATGCTTATGTTTGAAAACAGAATCCAGATATAAGAAGAAACTTACAACTGAATTCTGTTTCCATTTACACAAAATTTTGGACAGTGTTATCGTTTGATAATGATATTATGCCAAACTATACTTGTTATAGCTGTTTAATTATTGATTATTCCAAAATGGTGCTTGGACTAAAGTCGGATCTTTATCAATTTCATCCTGATAGATAGGATACCAGTAGAATTTACGTTCATATTTTCTTACAATATACTGTGTTCGTTTGTAGAATGAGCTTGCATCGTTTTCGTTATCAGAGAGTTTAGTTCCTGAGAAGTTCATACCATACATTGGTTGGTCAAGCACTTCCTCTGCTTTTTTCCAACGGCGTAAGTCAAAGTAACGAAGTCCGTTTTCACAGCATAATTCAACGCGGCGTTCATGGTAGATTGCTTCTCTTACTTCGTCTTGTCCGTTTAAAGGAATCCGGTCAAATCCGTTGCTGTCTTTGCCGTCGGAAATACCATTGCCGGAATATTGAGGAACCCCTGCACGTTCACGGATTAAATTCAGATATTTCAAAATATCTGGATTACTGGGATCCGATTCATTCAGGGCTTCTGCATAGTTTAAATAAGCTTCTCCTAAGCGATATAAGATACCCGGACGATAGGGGTGCTGTCCGTCTCGTTGGTTGGTTTCCAAGGATACTCGTTTCCTATTTAAATAACCGGCTTGTGGAGCATCATGAGTTGGGCCTCCATCCATTTCGTTAGACATAAATTGAGTTTCGCGAGAGGCTTGATGGTACCATTGACGGTTCCACATTACGGTGAGGTAAAATCGGGGTTCGCGATTTACATACATATTATATGTGCCGGAAGCTGCGACTTGATTATAGACTGCTCCATCACTGCCAATGGAATCAACAGTAGCTCCGGGACATCCGCGGTATAAGTTATATTTTGTTTTACGAATATCTTTTTCTGCCGAGAACCCTTTTTCTGTATAGCCAGATTCTTGGTTGATAATAGGAGTACCATAATTGCCATTGTATCCGGTAATAGGAAGTTTACCATTTTGCATAGAAAATGCGTCCACTAAGGTTTGGTAAATACCTACTCCACCATTTCCGGAAGCTCCTCGTGGAACACAGTGTTTTTCAAATTCTCCAAAGTTACTGTCCGGACGAACAAATAAAGCTTCTTTATTAACATCGCCACGTTTGAAAAATACATTGTAACAAGACATAAAAGGATCAAGGCTACCGTCATCATTATAATCACGGTTTAAATCATGTCCTGCTGCATGTGCTGCGTCAATCAATTCTTTACAAGCAGTAGCTGCTTTTTCCCATTTCTTTGGGTCGTATGTTGAATTGAAACGTTCTTGTCCGTCATAGTTCTTGAAGCCTTTATACCATTCATTCCCATTGACTAGGGGACTTGCAGCGAATAGCAACATTCGGGCGCGAACAGCTAAACACATAATAGAGGTTGCTCTGCCATAATATTGTGCGGATTTATTAAGCCAAGTTTCCGGCAATACTTTTGAAAGCTCCACCAATTGGTTGTCTATCCATGTGACCATTTCGTCAAAACTTTTTTGTCCTCGCATAAGATTGGGAGATTCTACGTCAGCCAGTCCGTCAAAGAAAGGAATACCACCATAGGCTTCCAGCATCATCCAATAATAGTAGGCAATCAGGAAACGACATTCATTTTTCATAGTTTCCACATCCTGTTCAGTGACATGCTGCCCCGGTATCGGATGGGCATTTTCGATGAAAAGATAAGCAGAACGTATTCTTTGTGGGCATCCGTTCCACAGACCGGCATCCCATGTTGAATTGGTAAACCATTGTCCGATGACAAAGTTCAGTGTGTTTCCCCACCATTGATACCAGCGTTGTGAGGGGTCTAGGTCATCGCCCATAGAATCATAGCCATAATCTCTCAACATTCCCCAATATGGGTCTGGTATTTTATTGTATACTCCGGAAAGCCAGTCTTCCATTCGTACTTTATCATCAAAGACCATCTCAAGTGTCAGGGTATCATCAGGGGCATTGTCAATGAAGTCTACACAGCTGTTTAGGCAAAGTCCTAAGCAAGATAAGCCAATATTGTTTATTAGTTTTTTCATATTCTATTAGTTAAATGATTAAAAGTTTATATCGAATCCCACAGATATAGATTTCATAATAGGGTATTTTGCACCGGTTTGTGTATCCAGTTCAGGATCCCATAAATCAAATCCTGAGAATGTGAGTAGGTTAGATCCTTTTACATAAAGGCGGATGTTACTTAGTCCGGCTTTATTTACCCAAGTTTGAGGGAAAGTATATCCGATTTCGACATCCTTCATACGCAACATACTCATATTGTGATACCACCATGTTGAGTTTTGGCTGTTGTTAGTGTTTGGACCATACGACAAACGTGGGTAAAATGCATCTTGGGTCGGATTTTCCGGCGTCCATCTATCGTTGTAGTTAGTAAGGATATTTCCAATAGTACCCTGTGAAGCTCCCGGTAGGAAATTTCCGGCAACTCCTCCAATGAATCGATACGTACGTCCATTTCCTTGGAAAAAGATATTGAAATCAAAATTCTTATAGCGGGCATTGGCTCCAAATCCATAGACAATTTCAGGATTTACGGTTCCCCCCATTGCTACTTCATCTTTTGTAGTAATGGCCCCGTCTCCATCTACATCTTTGTAGCGGATATCACCTGGTCTTACATTGTTGAATGTATGTGCAGGTATGTCTTCTTTCAGGACTAATTCTCCTTGTTCATTGGTGATGAAGTCATCTTCTGTAAATAGTCCTTCTGCTACAAGTCCAAACAGTTCGTCTACGGAATGACCGGTACGCTGTCTGTTGGTACCTAGAACTCCGGGAGCTTCATCTTGTTCGATAATTTCATTATGTGCATAGGTAAAGGTGCCTCTTACTCCTATATATAAATCTTTGCCAAAGTTTTTATTATAGTTTAATGAAACGTCTACTCCACCGTTATTGACTTTTCCGAAGTTTGCCCATGGGGCCTTTCTGAATCCGGCAGCGGTAGGGATATTTCTTCGCTGCATAAAGATGTTTCTTCGCTGTTCCTTAAACCAATCGATTTGTAATTCCAACGCATTCCATAATCCGAGTTCCAATCCTACATTGAGCTTTTCTACTGTTTCCCAAGTTAGGTTTTCTACTCCATATTCTCCTTCAAACCGTGAAGCGCGGTTGTAGTCGTTATTGATTCCCCATTTATAAGAACCGTCTGTGTCAATGGTTGGAAGGAAGGCAAATCGACGTCCGGAGAGTTGGTCATTTCCAGTCAACCCCCATGAAGCACGAAATTTGATTTTGGAAAAGGTATTTTTTAATTGTTCCATAAACTTTTCTTCCGATAACAGGTAACCGACAGCGACAGAAGGGAAGAAACCAAAGCGATGTCCTTTCGTGAAGTTTTCGGAACCGTTATACCCAAAGTTTACTTCTGCGATATAACGGTTGTCATAAGTATATGAGCCACGTCCGGCAATCCCCATTCTACGGTAGGGTACTACGTCTCCATCACTATAATCACGCTGGTTATACAAGAACATGGCTCCAATGGCATGTTTCCCAAAAGTACGTTCGTAGTTAAGATTGGCTTCAAAATAGGTTGCTTTATTTCCCCATTCAGATTCTTTTGAAGTGTCAAGAAAATCTTGTCCATCCGTACCTACGGAAAGAATTAAATCTCCGTTTTCATCTCGGCCGGTAGCTGGGTTGTAGTAGGTCGGAGTTCGAGTACGTTTCACCCATGAGTTGGCATAACGGTCAAAAGAAAACAGTGCTTTGATTTTAAGTCCTTTTGTCAGGAAGGATAGATCCTGTTCTACAGAAAAGAGAGATTCAATCTTTGAGGCGGTTCCTTTACTGTATCCGTGTTGGGTTAATTCTGTCCATGGATTATGACGTTCTGTTACTCGTACGTTTCTATTATCAGAATATTGAATAGGGTGTTGGAAAGGAGGAGTTTCAAATGCCCAATTCCAAATGTCACTGATGGAGGTAGAGGGATTGTTGGTTTCTTGTAAATAACCACCTATACTCACTCCTACAATTGTAGATTTGGTGATGTTGATGTCTACATTTGAGCGTACATTGTATTTGTTTAACTTCATGCCACCCCAATTTTGATTAGGGTCGGATTCCATAATTCCCCGTTCGCCATAATAGGATGCAACCAAAGCATATCTTAAAATATCACTACCTCCGGTAATGGTTAAATCTCCTCTAGTGTTAGAGGCTACGTTCTTGGATACAGCATCCAGCCAGTTTACGTTAGGGTATAATTCCGGATCAGCGTTGTTGCGGTATTTGTCAATTGTTTCTGCCGTGTAAAGAGGGTTGGGGTTTCCGGCATCTAGATATAACTCATTCATCAAGTCCAAATATTCGGCCGAACCTATATACTCCGGTAGTTGCACAGGCTGGGTAAATCCTTGTTCTAGATGGAAGTTTACTTGAGGTTTTCCCATTTGTCCTCGTTTGGTTTTTACAATGATTACTCCATTGGCTCCTCTCACACCATATACAGCACTGGCAGCGGCATCTTTGAGAACGGAGAAGGATTCGATTTCTGCTGCGGATAAGTCATCAAGTGTACGTTCTATACCGTCCACCAGTACCAATGGATCACGACCGGCTCCTTGGAAAGAAGATATACCGCGAATCCAAAAGTTGGAACCATCTGCTCCCGGTTCACCGGAACGCTGTACGGCAATGACACCGGCTAATTGTCCTGCTAAGTTATTGGATACGGCACGTGTCGTTCCTTGTTGTAAGGCTTCGGGGCGTACAGATGTAATAGAACCTACAACCGACACCTTTTTTTGGTTACCATAACCAACTACGACAACTTCATCCAAACTGTTAGATTCTTCTTTTAAATTTACGTTGATGTTAATCTGATTTCCAACAACTATTTCTTGGGTTTCATATCCGACATAACTGAACTCTAATATGGCTTGTTTGTTAGGAACTTCCAAAAAGTATTGACCATTTAAGTCACTTATAGTTCCATCTCCAGTTCCTTTAATACGAATATTCACCCCAATTAATGGTTCTTGTTGAGCATCTCTTACTATACCATTGATTATAATTTTCTTTTGAGAAGGATTTTGGTCTAGAAAAGAGTTTGCTTTTGATGTAATGTGAATTTTACTTCCTTTTACATTAGAGTTTGCTATTGTGTTTGCATAAGGAATACAAGTGGATATTGTTATTCCTATAACGAAGTATGATTTAAGTTTAAGCATGTTTTTAATATATTAGATTATTTAAATAATAATTTATTAAATAATAAAATTGACCCTATTCCCCTATAGGGTTGGTGCCCTGATGATTATGTACTTCATTGGTTAAATTTAAATTAGTTGTAAACTAGATTATAGATTTAATTTGAGTTCTGTTTTTGGGTTAGTATCACTAAAAATTAGTAAGTAATGTTCATTTTTCAAAAAGTTGGAACTTTACGCTCTGTAGAAGGGATTCCTCCTTCAATTTCTGGCCATCCATTTTCCCAATTAACAGGGGCAAGCATCAACACTCTTCCCACCGGGTCGGATACTTTTACTGCATGATAGAAAATCTAATCCTATCCTTTTCTGTCTGTAACAATCTCAGAGTTATGACCTGTTCCGATAGAATTCTTACTTCCCTTAATCAATACTTCATGCTGATTATCCAGCATTGATTTCCCCTCTTTATTACAATATGGTCAAAATAAAGAAGTAGCACGCCCTACAACAGTTGTATAAGTGCTATGTACCCCCTCACAGCACCGCTCTATCGAAGCAAATAAATAATGATATCCATCCTTGTTATGAATATAAGTATCTTCATAGGCATCACCGGCAGTTCTCAAAGGGCGTACATTTTCTTTTATCCTTAAACCGTTCTCTGTCAGTTCCACCAAGTATATACCATGAAAACTTCCAAACAATAAGTATTTTTTTCCATCTTCTTCTATATAAAAAGGATCTATACAGTTCTGTACTCCTACTTCATTATTCCGAAAAAGCATTCCACAGTCGTCAAATGCCCCTTGAGGTGATTCAGATGTAGCAACTCCTATTCCGCAACTCCATTCACCTCCCCATATAGGCATAGAATAATATAATACATACTTCCCATTTATATAGTTAATATCAGGTGCCCATATTCCTCCATTGGGTACAAAGTTAGGACGGGTCTTTTCTGAAAATGCTGTTCCCTGAAAAATCCAATTAACAAAATCTTTAGACTGGTAGATAGGAAGGTTTCGGATATCCTCTGTGGCATAAAGCCAAAAATTTCTATCCTCTGCACAAATAACCGTAGGATCCGGAAGACTCTCATCAATTACCGGGTTGCAGTATATGTTTTGTGCTACTCCTTGGTGTATCATATTCACCAAACATATCGTAACCAATAGCTTTATCATAATCTAAAATAAAAATAAAATCAATGTTTCTGCATTTCAGTTTTCTTGAGGAGTATCAAATGTGTACTCTCTTTCCCATTCTTCACTTCCTGCCATAGGCAACAACATTGTAAGGGCTTGTTTTCCATAAATTGATACACCTTACCATCTACACGTACTGCGCCAATCAGTGATTTTTCATCATTTGTCCAATGACGAGTAGAACCCTCATACAATTTATCATAAGGTGACCAAATGGATAAATAAAGGGTCAGATGTTATCAATGGGACAGAGGGAAGTCTTAAATCTGTTTTCTGTACAGGAGTAAACAAGTCTGTAGCTTGCGAGTACATAAGCCCATAGTCAGTAAGGCTATAATTGTAAGTTTTTTCATGGTTTCTTTTTTTGAGATAAAATTATTAATGTGTTTTCTTTGTATTAAGAGGGGAATTGAGGAGGAACTGTTTTTTATTTACAAGTTGTAAATTTTAAAATAGTATGACTGGTATATTTATCACCCGGTCGTAGTATACAAGATGGCCATCCGGGGTTATTAGGCGTATTTGGATATTTTTGAGTTTCCAAACATACCGAAGTTCGGAAGTTATAAGTAATACCTTTCTTACCTATTTGGCTTCCATTTAAAAAATTTCCAGTATAAACCTGAATACCCGGTTCATCTGTATATACCTCCAATTTTATACCACTTTCCGGTGCTTCCAAGGAAGCACAAGCCTAACTGATATCCCCTTTAGTATCTAATACCCAGTTATGGTCTATACCATGCCCGTTTTTAAGCTGTTCAAAGTCCATAGATAAACATTCACCTAAAACCTTTGGTTGACGAAAATCCATTGGAGTACCTTCTACAGAGGCTATTTCCTCGGTTGTAATAAACGTACTGTCTACCGGTGTATAATGACTGGCGTTCACCATTAGCCAATAGTTGGAGTTGTCTTTAACAGGGTTTCCTTCCAAATTGAAATAAGAATGATTTGTCATATTTATAATGGTAGGTTTGTCTGTTTGTGCTGAATATCGGATATCTATGGCATTTTCGTCAGTTAGTTTCATCACAACAGAGCAATCTAAATTTCCCGGAAATCCTTGCTCCATATCTTTGGCTTTATAAGAAAGTTTTACCTCATTTTCCCCTACTAGTGCAGCATCATATACTACGTATTGAAAACCTTTAGGTCCTCCATGTAAACAATGTCCATAATTATTTTGAGGTAATTGATAGGTAATGCCATCTAAAGTAAAGCGACCTTTATTAATACGATTAGCATAACGTCCTATACTTGCTCCATAATCTGATGGAAGTTTAATATAATCTTGAATGGAATTAAATCCCAATACGACATCGCGCATTACTCCATTTTTATCGGGGACCATTACAGAAACGATACGTCCTCCAAAATTGGTAATGCAAACCTCCATATTATTTTTATTTTTCAGTACAAACAGTTTGGTTTCCTTGCCATTTATTATAGTTTTAAATTTCTCCGGATTCAATCCGGATTCAGTCAATGAAACGGATGTTTTTTGTCTTTCTCCTATGCATGCAGTTAACATTAATGATGTTAATAACGTTATAGTCAATATTTTTCTCATATTTATTTCAGTTTATTATTCATATAACATCAGTAGTGTCTATTAAAAAATAGTAGGTGGACTAAAACTTTAAATTATCAAATAAACGAGTCTAATCAAGGCTGCCTTTGACTTTTGACATTATTGAGTTTGGATTTACTGAATAGACTATTCTAATAAAACTTGTTGATAAGTAAAAGGTTATTGATTATATTCTGAAAAATTGTTGAATTTTACTGTAAAAAGAATTCGCCAATATATGAATCTATTGATTATATTGTGTAGGTACGAAATCTGCTTCCTGCAAATACTCCAGACTTTCCTTTACGCTCTTCATTACATTTGGAGTGCTGTATTGTTCTATTTCGGCTACAATCGCCTGTACACCTGCTTGTTTGATATGCTTGAAGATGGCATCATATCCTACCATACCGCTTTGACCTATTTCGCGGTGGTCTTTGATATGTAAGATCTTGAATCTTCCCGGATATTTCTTGAAATAGTCTACCGGACTGTTCTGAGCGCGTACTACCCAATATACGTCCATTTGGAAAAATACATAATCGGGGTTGGTGTGTTCCAGCATATAGTCATACATAACGGTCTGGTTTTCTATTTTCTGGAATTCATGTGCATGGTTGTGGTAGCCAAACGAAATACCTTCTACTTTGCAGAGTTTGCCAATTTCATTGTAATATTTGCAGTAAGTATCCAAATCTTTCAATGATTTAGGAATATCCATCCATGGACAGACGATGTATTTCATTCCTGCCTTTTTATGGTCACTGATACATTTTTTCCACCATTCCAATGATGAAGAAAAATTGCCTGATTTCAGTTCTTCTTCACTCAGACCTTTGCCACAGTGTGAAGACAAAACTTGCATTCCGGCCTGTTCAATGTCTCGTTTGAAGGCCTCGGGCGTGCGCCCATAAAACAAACCATTGTGATAGTTGGCGGCTTCTATACTGGTATATCCCATTTGCTTGAGTTCATTCAACACCTTGAGATATTGCTCGGAAGCAGTCTGCTCTTGGTTTAGCTGGTTGAGTAAATCTCTTACCGAATAAAGCTGAATGGATACTTCTTTGGAAACCTGAATTTCAGTATGCTGTTCAGATTGAACTTGTCCGTATGCACAAAGGGTTGTGCAGCAGAGTATAAGATATGCCTTTTTCATAGTGATATAAGATAGAGCAAGCCGGCTCAGATAGACTGAGTCTGTATGCTAAGCCGACTTAAAAAGAAATGAAAATGTTATGTGTGAGTTAGTCTAATACCTTTACGCGGATATTTCGGAACCATACATCATCGCCATGATCCTGAAGACCGATGAATCCTTCGCGCTTTTCTCCGCCGCAGTTGTTCAGCAGTTCGAAGGCAAGAGGCCATTTTTCCTTGCTGAATTTGCTGGCTTGAAGCATTTCTGTCCATTTTGGAGTCCACAAGTGATATTCCAATACATTTTCTCCATTTTGTCCGTGTACTACAGTACCTTTATATACCATAATTTTAGCCTTGTTCCATTCACCGAAAGGTTTTGCGTTTTGTGGAACTGCCGGAATCATATCATACAGAGAAGCCGACTGTCTGTTATTGTCTTTTCCCAATTTTGCATCCGGATGGTTGGCATTATCCAATACTTGATACTCCGGAGCAGAGATATAGATAGGCTCTATGATTTCATTTCCATCCTTATCTTTTGAAGTCACTTCCTGTGCCAGATACATAATACCTGAGTTACCTCCTTTAGAGATTTTCCATTCCAATTCCAGTTCAAAATTGCGGAATTTATGTGCAAAAATCAAGTCGCCGCCATCACCGTCCTGAGCTTCACCGCCACCGCTACCGTTAAACTTGATACAACCGTCTTCAATTGTCCATTTAGAAGGTACCCGGTCTTTCCCATAACCTCTCCATCCGTTGAAAGTCTTTCCGTCGAAGATGGTAATATATCCGTCTTTATCAACAGGTAAAGACAAACTGTCTGTTTCGGGAGCTTTCAGTGATTTTGAATAAGAAATCATTTGAGTTGTAGCCGCTGTCTCTTCCTGAGCTGCGTTGTTGTTTTTAGCACCACCGCCACAAGCAGTCATTCCTCCTGCCAATGTAGCAAAAACCAAAGAATAAAAAATTCGTTTCATAATATTGTCGTTTAATGATTTTTATTAATATCAGTGTGTTAATTATTTAGGCATATCTGGCAAAGCCCATCCTGTGCGGTAATGATGTTTAATTAATTCTTCTGAAAAGGCTTTTGCATTTACCGGATCTGTCCAAGTCTTATTGAATGAAGGATGACCGTCGTGGATAGTGAATCCGTCTTTGATACATGTCTTGATAGTTTCGTTGTCGCTAATGTTGGTGAAACGCATATTGATTCCGTCCCATTCCAAAGTCTTGTTCAAGCCTTGCAGGCGTACTGCCAATACTCCCATTACAACCATTTCGTTCAGTGGACCTGCTTCCGAGAAGTCGGACAAGGTAGCGACACGGCTTTCTGGCGATTCTTTACAAGCTCTTACCCAGTCCATTTCGTGTGAAGTTTTTACGCGGCGGCATACTTTAGGTGCGTTAGGCACACGACCGGACAACAAAAAAGGTTGTTCGCCGTAGCATCCGCAAATCAGTGTATCTTTGGTACCGTGGAAGATGGTCAGACCACCACCGGGACCCATCAGTTGTTTGCCTTCTGGGAAACCTTTCGGACGGTCGGGCATCATACCGCCGTCGTACCAGTGTACCTCTACTTCCGGCATTGCTACCTTCGGCATATTGTCGCGTGCCGGGAAAATCATTTTCACGTGTTGTGCCTGAGGAGCACAAGCATTCAGAAGCAGTGTAGATGAGGCTTCTACTTTAGTAGGGTAGCCCAGATGGAGTGCCTTGAATGGCTGGTGCAGGATGTGGCAAGCCATGTCTCCCAATGCGCCTGTTCCATAATCCCACCATCCTCGCCAGTTCCATGGATGATAGATAGAGTTGTATGGATTCAGTTTGGCAGGTCCTGTGAATAAGTCCCAATCCAATGTTTTGGGAATTCTGTCCTCTTTTTCAGGCATATTCAGTCCTTGTGGCCAGATAGGGCGGTCGGTAGCACATTCCACTTTGGTTACTTCTCCAATTTCACCGTTCCAGATCCATTCACATACGAGGGCAGTTCCTTCATTGGATGCTCCCTGGTTTCCCATCTGAGTTACTACTCCTGTCGATTTGGCCAGTCGGGTAAGCAAACGTGATTCGTATACTGAGTGTGTTAGAGGTTTCTGGCAATAAACGTGTTTGCCCATTGTCATGGCATCGGCTGTAATGATAGCATGGGTATGGTCGGCAGTTGCAATGATGACTCCGTCGATTGATTTTCCCATTTCATCGTACATTTTGCGATAGTCCCAGTATTTCTTTGCATTTGGGAATTCATCGAATACCCCTTTAGCATATTTCCAGTCTACGTCGCAAAGTGCAACAATATTTTCTGTGTTTTTTACTGCATTTATGTTGGCATGTCCCATACCTCCAATTCCTACAGCAGCAATATTAAGCTTGTCGGAAGGTGAAACATGGCCGAAGCTTTTTCCTAGAATTGAACTTGGAGCAATGGTTATACCAGCTAAAGCGGCAGCTCCTGATTTTAGAAAATCTCGTCTTGTTAAGTTTGACATAATCTTACATTTAAAGTTATTAATTAATAAGTTAAGATAGTTGTTATTTTCTTAGTAACCCATATCCGTTTTTCATTGTTCGTCTTCGTTCTCTGATTTGTTCAAGAGTTTCCAGATTACCTATGGCGGGCAATGCATGTGTTTGGGCGTCTTGCAGGAATTGCCATGCATAGTCGGAAGCAATGGCAGAATCCCGCATTTGCGGAAGTGAATCCAATGCCTTTCCTGCTTGTATGCTGTCTGCAAATAAATCGCATAACACATCAATATTTTTCCCTCCGAATGGTTTCTCAATGCGTTGAGTTTCGTTTACCCCTCGTAGTTCCACAACGGCAGTCTTAAAATCATGTGTCATCCGAGCTATTCCTTTGGTGCCTATGATGTCTATATATGAATTGTGTGTCTGGTCTTTAGCCAATTGCCCGTAAACGAACCCTTGCGTAATGTCGAAAGTAATTCCATTCTGAAATGTACCGTGGCACTGCAACCACCAAGGCTCTTGGTAATTCCACATTTTTACAGCTTGTGCATGCCAGGTTGCATATTCGCTTTCAGCATACCAGCGTGCGATGTCTACATAATGCATACCACAGTCATGAAAAGCTGGACCTTCGTGTTCATGTCCTTCTCCGGGAGCTAACCCTGGAGTCATGTGGCATATACGGATAATAGCCAGTTCTCCCAACTCTCCCGATTGGATAAAATTTTTTATCTGATGGTGATACCAAGAGTTACGCAGATATAGGTTTACAGTGCATATTCTATCTGATGCTTCTGTAAGCCGGACCATTTCCTGTTCGTCTTCTATGGTATCTGCTATCGGCTTTTCGGACAGGATGTGTTTTCCGTATTGTAATGCTTTTCTAATTTGCCTAGCTCTTAAATTCGCTAGTGTGAATAAACCTACGGCCTGCACTCTCGGATCTTCGAAAACGACCTGCTCATCCGAAACTATAATTGATTCGGGAGAAAGTTGTTGTGCCAACTCTCTGGAACGAGGGTCGATATCACAGATATATAATATATCCCATCGGTTGCTTTTCTTCATTTCGTTTAGATAGAATCTTCCCATTCTACCTAATCCTATGATTCCTATGCGTATTTTATTTATTTCCATAGCATGCAAAAAACTAGTTGAATTCTGTTATATTTCTTTCTCTTCTTTTTTTACAAGCAGAGCACTTAATTCCCATAAAATATAAATCGGTATAAATACGATCATCAATGTAAATGGATCAGAAGATGGCGTGATAATAGCTGCTATAACCAATATGGCAGTAATAGCATGCCGTCTGTATTTTCCGAAGAAGGAGCGTTTAAGAAATCCTAACTTGGAAAACAACATCGATAGAAGCGGCAGTTCGAATACGATTCCCATCATGAAAATCAACATAAGGAAGTTATTCATGTATGAATCCAATGCCAATTGATTGGTAATTAACGAACTCAATTCATAGGTGTATAAAAACCTTAATGTAAGTGGAAATACAATGAAATATCCGATAGAACTTCCTAAAAAGAACATAATGGTTCCAAACAAAAAAGTCCATCTGATTCCATTCTTTTCATTTTCATAAAGTGCTGGACATATAAATTTCCATATTTCGTATACTAAATAAGGAAAAGTAATAAATAGTGCAGTCCAGAACGATAATGACATGTGTATGAAAAGCTGGGAAGCAAGTTTGATATTTATTATTTCGACCTGAAAAGGCTTATGCAGGAAGTCTGGAATAACATGGGTAGATGAACCGATTCTGTTCATCAGCTGGTAAAGGAAAAAATCTTTGTTACAGGGAGCCATTACTATTGTGTCGAATAGATAAGGCATAAAGATAAAGCTAAGTATCATGAAAAATACCAAGCCTATCAGTACTCTGAACAGCATCCATCTTAGTTCTTCAAGATGGTCCCAAAAAGACATTTCTGCGTTGCTTTCCATTGTATATTTTTATATTATAAGTCTTATTTGGATTCTGTCGTATCTTTTATTTCTATATCTTTATTGATATCCTTTTCTATTCCGTTTACTCCCTCTTTGAAGTTTCTGACTCCTTTTCCTATGCCACGCATAAGTTCTGGAATCTTTTTACCTCCAAATAGCAATAAAACTACAAATGCAATGAGAAGAATCTCTGAAGTTCCTATTGAACCTAAAAAAAGTAATGTGTTCATAATATTATTTTTTATTTTGTTTGGTTTCTCAAAAATAGTGAATGATTATATGCGTATTTACTTTTGAATGATAGTTGTAGATTATTATTTTCTTTTATTTCTTGATTATTAGTTGGTTTGCTGTTTTGTGATGAGAGGAAAATGTAGATGCGTTAAAATATATATATCGTGTTTTTATTGGTGTTTGGGAGAAAATATATATATTTGGCAGGGTTTGTAATACTGAAAAACATGAATTGGGAAGAACACATACGGGAAAGCATCTTTTTTATTATATTATTATTGGGGAACACTTTATCGGGATATGCTGATATACCTTTGGAGCAACTGGTAGATTCGCTGAATGTTGTATTGGATAACAAACAAGTATATGTGGAAAAAAAAGAGCAGAAGATACAGGCTATCAAACAATTGCTTCAAGAATCGAATATTTCTATTTTACAAGAATACGAATTGAATGACAGGCTATATTTAGAATATAAAAAGTTTAATGTGGATTCTGCGATGCATTATCAGCAGAGAAATATTGAAATAGCTTTGGCACTAGGAAAACATGAGGACGAACTCACTGGAAATCTTAACCTTTCGATACTTTATTCGATGTGTGGGAAGTATAGGGAAGCGGAAGATATCTTAAAAAGTATCTCTATTCCGGAAAATTTAAAGCATTTGTATCCTTATTACTATGAAGCTTATCGATGTTATTGGGAATATTATGCAATTTCTACGTCAAATAACCAATATGCTGCTAGATATGAGCAGATTTATTCGGATTCGATTTTAGCTACAGCCTCTCCTGATTCTTATCTTTATAAGATTCATTATGCAGGTTCTTTGTCGAAAACAGATCCAAAGAAGGCCCAACAGATACTGTTGGCATTGCTTGCAACGGAGGAGTTGGGCTCTCCCGAATACGCTATAGTAACTTGTTATTTGGCGGGATTGTATGGGAATATGGGAATTCTTAAAAAGGAAAAGGAATATTATCTTCTTTCTACCATTGCCGATTTGCAGAATGCTACACGTGAGAACTTCTCCATCCAGTGTTTGGCAAATATTGCTTATAAGGAAAAGAATATAGACCTGGCATATAAATACACCCAATCTTCGATAGATGATGCTATGGCTTCGAATATCCATTTTAGAGCTGCACAGATGTATCATTTTTATTCTGTCATTAATACTTCTTATAAGATAAAAGCGGCTAAGGTGAAGTCGAATTTGTTGGCTTATCTTGCAGTAGCTTGTTTTCTTGCTGTGTTATTGGTGCTTCTGCTTGTTATCATTTATTATCAGATGCGCAAAACGGTACGGATGAAAGAGGCTTTGTCTAAGAGTCATAAAAAGCTAAAGGAGCTGAATGAAACATTGAATGAGATGAATCAGGAATTAAATAAGCATAATGATTCGTTAATGGAATTGAATGAGGTAAAAGAGAAATATATTGCCCAATTCTTTGAGTTATGTTCCGAATATATAGATAAAATGGAAATCTATCAGACTGAGATTTATAAACTGACTATTAATAGACATTATGAAGCATTGCTGAAACGATTGAAGTCGACCACGTTTATCGATAAAGAGCTTGATTCACTTTATATGCATTTTGATAGTATTTTCCTGAGTCTGTACCCTAATTTCCCTGATAAATTCAATGCTTTGTTGGAAGAGAAAGAACGTGTATTTCCTAAATCTGGACACTTGTTGAATAAGGAACTTCGTATTTATGCTTTGCTGCGTTTAGGTGTTACCGATAGTGCGAAAATAGCAGGGTTTTTACGTTGCTCCATGAGTACAATTTATAATTATCGTACAAAACTTCGGAATAAGGCTCTAGGAAACCGAGATGAGTTTGAAGAAAAGGTATTACAGATAGGTAAGTGAGTTTTACTGCATAGGGATTGGAGCGGCAAATTTTCTTTTTTGCATTATAGTTTCTATTGAATAATTGATTAAAGCTCTCTTTGACTTATCTTTGTGGTCTAAAAAGTTCAAATGATGTATTACGACAAGGTTCGCCATCGCCATAGTCAAGTTTTTGCAGTAACAGGATTGACACCTGTAGAGTTTGAAGCCTTACTGATAACTTTTAAGTATCATTGGTAAGAGTACTATAGTCATTTTACCTTAGAAGGAAAAGTTCGCCAACGTATATCTTATAATGGAAAGACCAGTGTTATACCTTTGATTCAGAATAAGTTGTTTTCATTTGGTATATTTGAAGGCCAATCCTCTTCAGTAGCCTTATACCATTTAGTTTGATATGACGCAACCCCAAACCAATAAGTGGATTCATCTCCTTTCTGAAATCCTTAAACGTACTTTAAAAACTTTGGGTGAGTTGCCTGATCGTAATTCCAAGCGTCTGATACACATTCTCAAAGGATGTGAGGATGTATTACTGGATGGTGCAGAAAGACCTATTCAACGCCCTGTATAGATGAAGACAGGCAGCCTGCGTGCTATAATGGTAAAAAAAACTCATAGCATAAAGAACAACATCCTGTGTACCGGTTATTTCAGAATCGTATGGTTAAGTTCAACCTACGAAGGTGATACCCATGACAAGAAGATATGTGATACAGAAGCTCTTTCACTTTCCAAAGGAATACGACTTTGGCAGGATACCGGTTTTCAGGGCACAAACCGGATGGTGTTGATATATATGCCCAAAAAGAAACCTAAAGGAAAAGAACTTACTCCGGAAGAAAAGTAGGAGAATAAGAGAATTTCAGGCATTAGGATTAAAGTCAAGCATGCCATCGTTGGAATGAAAAAATGTCGTAGTGTCAAAGAACGATTCAGATACCATAAATTCGGATTCGAAGACATGCTGATTCTTATTGGATGTGGATTTCACAACTTTAGAATCAGCTACAAAATGAGCCGTATAGCAATTTAATCTATATAATGTCTAATGATTTCATTAAGAAAATAGATAAGAAACAGGCACTTGTAAAAAGGTGAGATTATATTACTGGAATATTTAGCTAATAGATTATTATTTTAATTAAACTTCCATATTTCATCTTTCTAACTTCAACTAAGATAAGTTCTCTTAAAAAGCTATTATAAGCTTCTAGAAAGGGACATTTTATATTATTGTAAATAAATATATTCTCTTGAAAATGAGCGACTAACAAAACCTCCTAAAAGAACGCCTTATTATGGATTATTTTTGTACAAATTTTTAGAAAAATTCTTGAAGATTTGGGCAAAAGATGCTGATATTTTTTTAGAAATAAAGTTTATTAGGAATTTTCCCTTTCGCACCCTTCACAAAGTCTTGTAGACATGAGTCAGCAAATAATATTTTATGATATGTGAAGGGTGTGGAAAGATGCAGTTAGAATATTTCTTTTCCTTTATACACGAGCTCTGCTACATTCTTTGCTTCCAGTTTTTCCATCAGACGTTTCCGGTATGTTTGTATCGTATTTGTGCTGAGGCACAGCAGGTCTGATATCTCGGAAGTGCTGAGACCTTCGGAGAGATAGGTGAGCACCTCTTTTTCGCGTTTTGACAATTCTGGTATTTTATGTAAGTCAATATTTATCTGTTTTTTATGAAGAATGGAGAATACTTCGCTGAAATATTTATGCCCAAGTCTGATTTGATTGATAGCTTGCTTCAGTTCGCTTGTACTTGCATTTTTTGATACGGCTCCTGATATTTCTTCTTCTGCTAATTTAGCTATAACCCATGGCTCTTCATGCATGGTATAAATCAGAATCTTGCAGTCGGGCATTTGTTCCTGCAAAAGATGAATAAGCTGAAAGCCGTTTATTTCAGGAAGTTCCAGATCGATAATGCAGAGATCGAAACTTTCGGCGGATATTGTTGGCAGCAGATTCTCCATGCGGGTTATGCTTTTGCATAGTATGTTGTTTTGCTGTGAAGCGATGCTCACAATGCCTTCTGCTACAATCGGATGATCGTCGACAATCAGTAACTTGTATATATCTGGATTCATTTTATTTTAAATTGTAGTGTGAATATATTGTTTTTCTCAGACGATTCTCTTTGGATAGTACCGTCGATTGCTTTGGCACGGTCGTTTACAGTCCGAAGTCCTATTCCTCTGCTGTTTGCTTTATGAGGGGTAGTTACAGTACCATCGTCGGTTATTTTCAATGTATATTGCTTTTCGTGCTCAGCATAAAGGCTGACGGAAATGCAATGTGCATTGGCGTGCTTGACAATATTCATGGTGATTTCCTGAACTATACGGTATAATTCGTATGCTGTTTCATTCGGTATCGGGTTGCACGAACCGGATGTATATGTGACTTGTATACCTGTATTTTCACTTAATTTGTCGGCATATTGGTATAATATTTCATCCAGACTTAAATGCTCAAATTCGGGAGGCATCAGCTCATGGGAAATATTACGTACATTGTTTCTTACCTCTTTGATGAGCGTACCTAGTTCCTGTACGTTGTCAGAATTTGTGGTATTCTCTATTTTCATTTGTAATCCTAACAAATCGTTGGCAATGCCGTCGTGCAACTCTTTGGCAAAATATTTGCATTCTTCTTCCAGGCCTTCTATGTAGCGTCGCGCTGCATTCAGCTCATTTTCCTGCTGGAGCAGTTTGATCTTTCTTTCTGCCATTCGTTTTTTGTAGTGTAATGTCAGTATAACTATCAATACGATAACCAGCAGGCATCCGACGCATACGGAGGCTTTGAGCAGGAAAGCTTGATGTGCCAGTTTCTCTTGTTCCAGTTTGCTGATTTGCAGCTCTTTTTCCTGAGTCTGGAACTTGACATTAAGTTCTGCCATTTTCTGAGTCAGATTATGCTGCGCTAGCGTGTCTGTCCACATACGTGCGCTGTCCATGTATATATATGCCAGTTGCTTGTTCCCTACTGCATCGTAACATTGGGCTATTTGTGTCAGTAGTGTTTTGGGTTCGCTGCCTGTGTTCCTTTTACGCAGCCACAACAGATCTTGAAGGGCTTTTGCATAGTTTCCCCTTTTCATCTCCATACTGGCACGTACCTGAATATAGCCAATGGCTGCGATTCCGGAAGATGGAATTTCTTTCAGAAGCTTGTCTCCAAGCTGAAGATACCAGTTTACCGAATCTGCTTGCTCTTTCTTTTCGAATATTCTTAATAATGAGGGCATACATCTTATTTTCCATGTCGTGGAGTTATTGCCGGCTTGACTGGCTATTTCCCAGGCTTTTCGGATTGAATATTCTGCTTCGTCCAGCTTGTTTACTTCAACTTTAATGCCGCTACGAAGCTGCCAGGTATGGAATGCTACAAATATGTCATTGCTGTCTTGTGCATGCTGGGCGGCCAGATCTGTATATTTTTCGGCTTCGTTTAACAGACGTATGTTGAAATAAAATATAGAAACGTTGTTGTAAATATGTGTAATCCATCCTTCGTCTTTGTATTTTAGGGCAGCATCGAGGGCCTTATTGTAGTAGTAAATGGTTGAGTCGTTCATGTGCTGCCGGCGATAAAAGATAGCAAGGTCATTGTATACGCTGATGTGTTTTTCCAGATCTTTGATTTGTGGCAGATAAGGAAGAACACTTTTTTTCATGTTGAAGGCTTCGTCATCTTTCCCTACGTACGACATAAGGGTAGCTTGTTCATTCAATAGGATGGGGTATACAGGAGATTGTTTTGCTTCGGGCATGGCAAAGGCACTGTCGAAAGTCTGTTGGGCTTGATCAAGTTCACCTTTTTCCATTAAGCTGGCTGCACGTTCATATAACCTCATCAGCAATGTGTCGGCTGGTATTGTTTCTGAATGGAGCGGACAGATTCCCGATAATAGCAGTATCAACAGTAAATAGTGGTATATTTTTTTCATAGTGTTTAGCCGTGAATGTTCTGAGAGCAAATATACGGCTTTTATTTCCATTATTTCTTTATCAGGAAGAGATAATGACTTTTTACTTATGATTTAAAAAAATAATCACCTTTTTAGGTGACAAATAGTAATCAGTTTTATTTGTTAATTTGCAAAAACAGCAATAAAGAGAAGTTTGCTTGTTCAATATGGAGCGGGTGAACTGGGGTGGGAAAGCTAATAACATAAAAATAAAGGCATATGTATATGAGAGTATTAGGAGCAACAGCATGTTCTATTGTTGCATTGATTTTATCTTCTTGTGGTGGAAGCACATCTTCTTCGGAAGGTATGTTGGGTGAAATTCCTGCATATTATGAAAAGCAGGGATTGGATTTTTGTGCTCAGGTATCAGAAATAGGTAAGGCAAGTGGGTATTCGCAAGATCAGGAAACAGTTGAGAAAGTGGTTAAACTGGCAATGGATCTTTCGGAGAAAAGCAAGGAAGAAGGAAAGACACTGGCTGATAAGTTGATTGGAAAGGTTGTAAGTTATCAGGAAACGGAGGGCTTGCCTTATAAAGTTGTATCGGATGTAACTATTACGGATATTGAATTACCTTCTTTTACTTTCAACTCGTTCATGTTCGACGAACTGAAAGTTGAGCTGAAATATCAGGTTGTTGCTACGGAAGACATATCAGAACGTTATCTTTTTACATATTGCTTTGTAACGGATACGGAAGGAAATAATCTGGATTGTGCCTCGTTTACCGGAAAGGCTGAGGGGAACCCTATAGCCGCAGGTGATACGGTAACGGTTGCTGATGATATTAAGATAGCAATGGTATCTGCTGATGTCTTGAATAAATTTCACACTTTGAAATTTGTTTCAGAAGCTACTTATGAAGAACAGCGTGAAACTATTAATAAGCAGATGGAACAATGGATTAAGGAGTATGAAACGAAAATGACTCCGGAAGAAAAACAGTAATGACTGATAGAAATATTGGGGCTTTGGAAGAAGCCTGAATGTCCTTTTTATTTAAAAATGGTTGTAAAAAAATCCCTTCACATTAGCTTGACTTTGGAGTGTAAAGCTAAGTGAGGGGATTATTTTTTAAGTGTATCAGATATGAATTATATTAGAAAGTAGGTAATGTTACTTTAAAGAGGTCGCTGGGTTGGTGTTCACGCTGGATGACCTCTAACATTTTTTTTACTATTGACGGATTTTGACTGGCTACATCGTGATCTTCATGCAGATCTTCCTTCAAGTTGTATAGTGATGGGATTCCTTTCTTGATGATAAGTTTCCAGTCGCCCATACGTACTGCCATCTGATCGGTTTCATGGAACTCCCAGTATAGGAATTCATGTTCTTTTTGTTTTTTGTCGTTCCCTAGAAGGGTAGGGGCGAAGGATATTCCGTCGAAATGATCTTTATTCTTACCTGGGAACTTTTTGTCACCTATCAGTTCGCAGAAAGTGGGCAGGATATCATAAAAAGCGAGCTGGTGGTCGTTGGTTGTTCCGCTTGCAATATTTCCTGGCCAGCGTACGATGAATGGAATACGGATGCCTCCTTCATGGCATTGGCGCTTCAGGCCTCTTAGCTTGCCGTCTCGTCCGAAGAATTCAGGATCGGCTCCTCCTTCTTCGTGAGGCCCGTTGTCGCTGCTAAAGAAAACGATAGTATTTTCATCCAGTCCTTTTTCTTTGAGCTTTTTCAGAATTTCTCCTACGTAGCTGTCCAAACGGGTAATCATACCGGCAAAGTGTGCATGAGTGTGGTCAGAAGGATTGTATCGTGATCCTTTTTCGCCGCCCCATGTCTTGTCGGTAAAGAACTTCTTTTTATAATCGTTAAAGATGGAGTCGTGTGGTTGTGCTAGTTCTGCATGGGGAAGGGTGTATGTGAAAATGCCGCAGAACGGTTGCTCTCCAGTTTGTGCGTCCAGCCATTTTAGTGCCTCTTGATGAATAAGGTCTGCCGAATATTGCGGGCGTTTGAAATAGTCGTCACCAAACATCGGGTACTTGATATTTTCTTCTAGTACGATACGTTTCACTTCCTTGTCGCCTTTCGAACGGCTATAGCGATTCAAAAAATTAGGATAGTATAAGTGTGCCTGGAACTGACATATGTATCCGTAGAATTCGTCTACGCCTCGCTTGTCGGGAGTAGACCAGGAGCCTTCGTAACCTCCTGCCCATTTGCCGAACATACCGGTTGTGTATCCGTTCTTCTTCATGACTTCGGGGAGGATAACATGAGCTGAATCGTATGGTTCCTGACCAACAACTGCGTAATCTTGGTTCTCTCCGTAGGTTACGACTGCCGACTGGGGCCAGTATTCCTTGTTACCTCGTACGTGAGTGTGGCCGCTATGTTGCCCGGTCATCAGGGTTGCACGTGAAGGAGCACTTACAGGACTTCCTGCGTATGCTTGTGTAAAACGCATCCCTTCTGCTGCCATTTGGTCGATATGAGGGGTATTTATGTATTTCTGACCATAGCAACCTAAGTCTCCATATCCCATGTCGTCGCATAGTATAAAGATGATATTAGGAGCTTTATGCTGGGAGAAGGCGCTGGCAGCACTTATTAGGGCAGATAAAATCAAACATTCTTTTTTCATGGTATTGTTAGGTTTTTATTCGATAAGTATTGTAAAAATATGCTATTGTAAAGTTTTTCCAAGGCGTATTATTACAAAGTTAATTAAATCGTTGTAATTCTTTGTCTTACATGATCTTAAATAGTGTAAATAGGGATGAGCCTATGGATATAGTATACTAGATATCAGCTTGAGTGTTCTTCAAGTTGGTATCTAGTATTCTGTTTTATAAGATAATGTTTTGCTGCTTTCCTTCCAGCCATGTTTTGATATTTTGGAATACAATTTCTGCCCGCGCTTCCATTGACTCGGCAGAAGCGAAGGCTATATGCGGAGTTACAATTGTATTTTTACTGTGCAGTAACGGATGATTTGTATCGAGTGGAGGTTCATTTTCGAATACATCGATTCCGGCTCCGCTTAGATATCCTTCGTTTAAGGCTTGGGCTAGTGCTTCCGAATCAATTACTCCTCCACGGGCTGTATTTATTAAATAAGCTCCCTGTTTCATTTTGCTGATACGTTCTGCATTAATCAGGTGATGAGTTTCGGGAGTGAGCGGACAGTGAAGTGATACGATGTCTGATTGTTCCAGCAGTTCATCCAATGTTACGAAATGAATGAAGGAAGGTTCATTACCCGTTACATGACGTTTGTTACCTAAAATTGTACATCCGAAAGCGTGGCACAGTTCGGCTGTACGTGTTCCGATGGCTCCTGCTCCTACGATACCGACAGTCTTTCCTCTCAGTTCACATCCTACCAGGCCGTCTTTTGTCCTTCCTTCCCGACAGCGTTCAGATACCTGAGGTACGTTTCGGAGTAAGGAAATCATCATGCAAAGGGCCAGCTCTGCTACCGATTGTGTAGAATATCCTGCAGCATTGCTTACTTGTATTCCTTTGGCGCGGGCTGCTTCAAGATCAACATGGTCTACACCTGTGAATGCAACGTCAATATATTTGAGTTTTGAACAGCTGTTGATAACTTCTGCTCTCAACGGCATGTTGGCTATCATAATAATGTCGGCATCTTTAGCTTCTTCTATTTGAACTGCTGGATCGGTATTTTTAGGATAGGCCTTAAATTCATGCCCGGCTTCTGTTAGTGGAGCTATGTGGCGTTGCAGGGATGATTCGCTGATTCCCAATGATTCTAATAATACGATTTTCATTTTCTTAGTTTATTTATAGTTGTATAAAGGTTCTTGGTATGTTCGGTTAGAACCATTTTATTCTGCGGAAAATGATGAAAGCCATGGCCGATAGGAAGATCGATGAAAAAACAATGATAGAAAAAGCATGTGGAACTTCTTCTATATGTATGTCGACATTCATACCGTAGAAACTGGCTATCAGTGTAGGGACCATCAGAATGATAGACAGACTTGTCATACGTTTCATGATGGTATTTACGTTATTCGATATGATTGATGCAAAGGCGTCCATTGTTCCGGTCAGGATATCGCTGTAGATATTTACCATATTGTGAGCCTGTTTCAGTTCAATCAGGACGTCGTCTGTCAGTTCTGGATTTTGGTAATCTTTCTCATTGAAAATGTTTTGTAACTTCCCTACCATGACTTCATTTCCGCGGATGGAAGTGTTGAAGTATACCAATGTCTTCTGCAGATTCATTAATCGGAGCAAGTCTTCATTTCTGATACTTTGCTCTAATTCCTTTTCTGCCATGCTTACTTCGTTGTTTATCTGCTTTAAATATTTTAGAAACCATACAGCTGATGAATAGATAATGCGTAAGATCAGCTCGTATTTATTCGGAATATTGATTGATTTACGGCAGATATGCTGAATGAAATCAGGTATCATTTCGGTTGAATGGTAGCAGATGGATACTATAATTTCATTGTTAGTAATAATACCAATGGGTACAGTTGTGTATGGCACCTTCTGATTAGGTGTTTGTACGGGTATACGTAAAATGGTAAGTAGCCAATTCCCTTCTGTATCTGTACGAGGACGTTCGTCGGTATCGGCTATATCGTTTAAAAAGGAAGTTGGAACTTTTAGATCTTCTCTTAAAAATTTGAAATCATCATCGGTAGGGCATTCTACATTTACCCAGCAGTTAGGAAGCCAGTTGTTTTTTTCTACGAAACCTCCTGTTTCACTGTAAAGATACTTTCTCATTGCGTTGCTCCTTTCTTATTTTGTATCCGCCGGTGGTGTGAGCAAGGCAATAAATAGATTCAAAACCTCGCTTACTCCCGGAGGAGAAGGTTAATACTACTTGTGCACGTTCGCGAGTTTGAATCGTCCATGATTATTTTTATTTTTAGGTTACAAAAAAAGTTCGTCTTGTGAACGAACTTTTTTGCTCTTCAGGTTGGACTTGAACCAACGACCCTCTGATTAACAGTCAGATGCTCTAACCGACTGAGCTACTGAAGAAGGTTTTTCTCAATTGCGTGGCAAAGGTAGTAGGATATTTTGAAATATGCAATATCTTTGCAAAAAAAATATTGATAAATGGATAAAATTATTGGAATGGGCAATGCTTTGGTCGATGTTTTGGTCTTAATCGATAGTGATGAGGTGCTAAATGACCTGAATTTGCCTAAAGGAAGTATGCAGTTAATAGACGAGGACACATTATTTAATATACGTACTAAGACAGCTGGACAGAAACTTCATCGGGCAACTGGAGGAGCAGCAGCTAATACAATATGTGCACTTGCAGGGCTGGACGCAGAAGTTGGATTTATTGGGAAAATTGGTACAGATGAATTCGGACAATTTTTTGAGCGGACATTAAGAAAAAGAGGAATAGAAACTTCTTTGTTGAAATGTGACTGCCCTTCGGGAGTTGCTTCCACATTTGTATCACCTTGTGGTGAACGTACTTTTGGTACATATTTAGGAGCATCAGCCAAACTTTGTGCTGATGACTTGTCGCGTTCAATGTTCGAAGGTTATTCCTATTTTTATATTGAAGGTTATTTGTTGCAGGATCATGATCTTATTGTACGTGCCATGCAATTAGCAAAAGAGGCTGGTTTGCAAATCTGTCTTGATATGGCTAGCTACAATGTGGTTGAGGCCGAGCGTGAGTTTTTCGATATGTTGATTACAAAATATGTGGATATTGTATTTGCTAATGAAAGCGAAGCACGCGCCTATACGGGTAAAGGACCTGAAGAAGCTTTACAGGAAATATCATCTAAATGCAGCATTGTAGTCATAAAAACAGGTAAAAGTGGTTCATTGGTAAAAAAAGGTACTGAGGTTATTCGTGTAAATCCTTTCCCTGTCAAGAAAGTAGTTGATACAACGGGGGCTGGCGATTTTTATGCAGCAGGTTTCTTATATGGTCTTACATGTGGCTATTCACTTGAAAAGTGTGCACAGATAAGTTCCATTTTGGCTGGGTATGTTATTCAGACAGTGGGAACAGCCCTGACAAAGAAGAAATGGAACGAAATAAAGTTAAATATTGAGTCCGTCTTGCAGGCTTGAGCAGAATAATATGTTTATTTGCAAGCTAAAATCATGATAACTATGAATACAAAAAGAACGCTGATTGGAGCTTTTATCATTTTTCTTGGTCTGGGACTTTCCAGCTTTAAAGATGATGACCGTAATTTTCAGATATCAAAGAATCTGGATATTTTCAATTCTATTTTTAAGGAACTGGATTTATTTTATGTAGATACTATCGATCCTGAAAAAATGATTCAAAATGGGGTTAACGGTATGCTGGCTCTGACCGACCCATATACCGAGTATTATCCGGAGGAAGGTATCAACAGTCTGAAAGAAATGATTACGGGAAAGTATGGTGGTATCGGAGCTGCTATACGATATTATAAGAAAAAAGATCGTATTGCCATTGTAGAACCGACTGAAGGTATGCCGGCTGCAGAAGCTGGTGTAAAGGCGGGCGATATTATTCTTTCGGTTGGTGGAAAGGAAATGCTGAGAGGAAATATGAAACCTCAGGAATTTTCATCGAAAGTAAGTGAGGCTTTGCGTGGTGAACCGGGTACTTCTTTTGTTTTAAAAGTGCTTCGTCCATTGAAGAACGATAGTACCGTGATGGAGTTTAAAATTACGCGCAAGAATATCCGTAACAATCCGGTTCCTTATTATGGTATAATTAAAGATAGTATAGGCTATTTGTCGCTGACTGGTTTTACTGATAATTGTGCCAAGGATGTGAAAAAGGCATTTATTGAGTTAAAGCAGCGTGGAGCTAAGTCTTTAGTAATAGATTTGCGAGATAATGGAGGAGGTTCTTTACAGGAAGCTGTAGAAATTATTAACTTTTTTGTTCCGAAAGGAAAAGAAATAGTAGTGACGAAAGGAAAAATTCGTCAGGCTGCCAGTTCATTCAAAACTCAGAATGAACCAATAGATACAGAAATGCCTCTGGCTGTGCTTGTAAATGGTAATACGGCTTCTGCTTCTGAAATTTTGAGCGGTTCTATGCAAGATATGGATCGTGCGGTGATTATTGGTACGCGTACTTATGGAAAGGGTCTGGTGCAGACTACTCGCCCATTGCCGTATAATGGTACATTGAAGGTTACTACATCTAAATATTATATTCCAAGTGGCCGTTGCATTCAGGCTATCGATTATGCAAAGAAGAATGCAGACGGTTCAGTAGCACGTATCCCTGATAGTTTGACAACTGTATTCCATACTGCTGCCGGACGTGAAGTTCGTGACGGTGGAGGTATTCGTCCGGATATTGAGGTGAAAGGGGATAAGTTCCCGAATATATTGTTCTATTTGATGAACGATGATTTGATTTTTGATTATGTTACTCAGTATTGTCTGACGCATCCTGCTGTTACTTCTGTCGATTCGATACGGATTACTGATGCTGATTATGCTGAATTTAAGAAACAAGTCAAGGCTGCTAATTTTACTTACGACCGTCAGAGTGAAGGACTTTTAAAGACGTTGAAAGAAGTTGCCGAATTTGAAGGCTATATGGAAGGGGCAGCAGAGGAGTTTAAGGCTTTGGAACAAAAGTTGAATCATAACTTGGACCGTGATCTTGATTATTTTGCAAAACCGATAAAAGAACAAATTGCTGAAGAAATAGCAACCCGATATTTTTATCAGCGTGGAGCAGTTATGCAACGTCTGAAAGATGATGAGGACTTGGATAAAGCTATTGAAGTTCTGAATTCTCCAGAAAAATACAAGGAGATATTGTCGGTTCCTGTGAAAGTTGCAGAGAAGCAGAAATAGGAAACTGTAAGATAGAAGATGAATCATCAAATCAAATTATAGGAGAAAGACGGAGTTTCTAATTTGAAGACTGCACATCTTTATAGATGAAAAGGGTCGTATCATTACTCAAAATGAGGTTTGATACGACTCTTTTTTTAACCTGTTAGTTTATTTAAAGTAAGGACTTTTTGTTTTGACGCGTTCTTTATTGACGGAAGCTTATACCTGTGGCTTTTTATTTGTAAAGAATAGGAAGAGAGAATAGGCTGTCTCAAAGTAAAAACAGAGATAAACTTACTTATAATCTATCATTGTTGCCTGATAAAACTTTTCAAACTACCAATAACTTATTGATATACATGAATTTAAATAAGAAGTTTAACAAAAGAGCTTATCCATAAAACAATATTGATAATCAGTCTGTTGGGTATGCTTGTCAGGTACAAGTAATTTATAAGTTATAACATAAAAACTCCTGCTTTTAGTCCTATATCGAAATAAGCAAAGACTAAAGCAGGAGATTTTTATTTCTAAGTTTCAATCTATAAGATTTTTACTTTCACAGTTTTATTTTGAGGCAGCTCCATTCTTTGAAATCTATTCTGTAATATTACATTTGATAGTACAGAATATTGATTTTTTAGCTTGAGATTGCAGTTTATTTTTCCTTGTAATCTCCGTTCGCCTTAATCAGTTCAATCAGTTTTTCTACTGCCTGCTCTTCCGGAATATTCTTTTCAATACATTCTTTTTTCTTGTACAGGCTGATTTTGCCTCGTCCGGCCCCTACATAACCATAGTCTGCATCTGCCATTTCACCGGGACCATTGACAATACAGCCCATGATACCGATCTTGAGCCCTTTCAGGTGCGAGGTCGCAGCTTTGATACGAGCGATGGTAGCTTCCAGATCGTATAGCGTACGTCCACAGCCGGGACAGGAAATATATTCTGTCTTCGATGTACGCGCTCTGCCTGCTTGTAGAATGCCGAATGCAGTTTCATCTACTTTCTCATCAGTAATAGCATTTCCGTGATTATATAGTAAAATACCGTCGCAGAAACCATCAAATATCAATGCTCCCATATCGACTGCCGATTTGATCTGCAAATCTTCTGTATTGTTTTCCTGATAAAATTGGAAGAATACCAATGGATTGGTTAAACCTTGATTCATCAGTTGATGTGCGATTCCCCGAAATTCGCCGAGACGATTCGGATGATTACTTTGGGCAATGATAACAACTTCTGGATGCATGCGCAGACAAGCTGTAGCTTCTTCATTCAGTCCCATATATGGAGTGAATAAGAATTTGACTTTTGCATTGCAGTGGTGCAACTCAACCAGTTGCTGGTAATTGAAGGCAGGATAAGTTCCCTCTTCTCCTTTCCATATGTTTGCATCTACAATATAGCCGATATTGGTACGACGCATTTCAGGAAGCTGCTGTCCGCAATAGATGTAGTCCGGACAGAACTGCTCATTGATTTGCATATTACCGTCAAGACGGGCAGATATAACAACCGGTACATGCTCACCTCCAATATTTTCAACAGCTGTTGTATGACGTCGGCTTGGATTGGTATAGTTAAATTCGGCTGCTTCTGCTCCTGGTATATAGGGATGATTCTCGCGTTGAAGCACATAATCCACCAGTTTGCGGGCTACTGGAATTTCTGCTTCAGGAGCTTCACTCAGTGAAACGCGGATAGTATCTCCTAATCCGTCACACAACAAAGCGCCGATGCCTAATGCCGATTTGATGCGTCCGTCTTCTCCATCACCGGCTTCGGTAACTCCCAGATGAAGAGGGAATGACATACCTTCCTTTTCCATCTGTTCTGCCAGCAGTCGGACTGTCTTGACCATTACGACCGTATTGGAGGCTTTGATGGAAATAACGACGTTCATGAATTGCTCATCTACACAGATACGGAGAAATTCCATACACGACTCTACCATACCTTCAGGAGTATCACCATAACGTGACATGATACGGTCGGACAATGAACCGTGATTTACTCCAATACGGATAGCAGTATGATTCTCTTTACAGATATTTAGGAATGGAATGAAGCGGTCACGTATCTTCTGAATTTCCTGGGCATATTCTTCATCCGTATATTCCAATTTCTTGAAAGTGCGCGCAGCATCTACATAATTTCCCGGATTGATACGTACTCCTTCAGCATACAATGCTGCTACTTCTGCCACTTTGGGATTAAAGTGCACATCGGCTATCAGCGGAGTGTCGTACCCTTGTGAACGCAGTCCGATATTGATATTCTTTAAGTTTTCAGCTTCACGTACTCCCTGAGTAGTGAGGCGTACATATTCACCTCCTGCTTCAATGATGCGTTTAGCTTGCTCTACACAGGCCTCAGTATCCATTGTGACCGTATTGGTCATACTTTGTATACGGATAGGATTAGTGCCACCCATAGGAGTGGCACCAACATATACCTCATTTGCCTCTCGGCGTGAATAGTTGAAGTAATCCATTAATTTGTTTTATAAGCGTATTTTACTTCTTTCAATTCTTCGTTAGCTTTGACTATCTTATTTTTCAGACCTTCCTTGTAAGCTGCAAATTTTTCGGCGAGTCCTTCATCAGATAATGCCAACATTTGTACTGCAAGGATAGCTGCATTCATAGCACCATTGATAGCAACTGTTGCTACAGGTATGCCGGGAGGCATCTGGATGATAGAATAAAGCGCATCCACTCCATCGAGCACAGAACCTTTTACGGGAACTCCGATAACGGGAAGTGTAGTATTCGCTGCAATCACTCCTGGCAAAGCTGCAGCCATTCCTGCTGCTGCAATAATAACTTTAATACCTCGTCCGGCAGCTTCTTTTGCGAATTTTTCCACTTCAGCAGGTGTACGGTGTGCCGAAAGAGCATTCATTTCGAAAGGAACTTGCATTTCGTCGAGCAGTTTCGCCGCTTTCTCCATAACAGGAAGATCGGACGTACTACCCATGATGATACTTACAATTGGTTTCATGTCTGTTTATTTAGTTTTATTCATTAATGATCTGTTTGTATGCTTCAGCATCCAGCAGTTCATCCATTTCTGTAGTGTCAGTTGGTTTGATCTTGATTAGCCAGCCGTCACCATATGGATCTTTGTTTACCAGTTCCGGATGTTCTTCCAGCTCTGGATTGATCTCAAGTACTTCGCCACCAATGGGAAGGAAAAGGTCGGATACAGTTTTTACAACTTCAATGGTTCCGAATACTTCACCTTTTTCCAGAGTTTCACCTTCGGTCGTTACATCTACGAAGACGATGTCGCCCAATTGTTCTTGTGCATAATCTGTAATTCCTACATAAGCTTCATCACCTTCCAGACGAATCCATTCGTGTTCGTTCGTGTACTTTACATTAGTTGGGAAATTCATAATCTTAGTATTTTAGAGGTTAATATAATTATGTTTCAAATAAACAAAATTCCAGTGATACCGCAAAACAAACCGACTAAAAAACCTCCTCCAACTTCGTTTAAAGTATGTTGGCGGACGATGATTCGTGCGGAACCTAACATTCCTGCCAGTAAAATAAAACCGCAGAGCCACCAGATAGGATTGAACTGGAAAATGAAACTGTATGAGAGTAATCCTCCGATAATCATACCACAGCTGGCCATGTGAGTACTGATTTTCCATTTCAAGTTGATGCTGGTACAGATAACCATACAAAGCAGAGTAGCTATGATTATTCCGCTCATATAGCGTGGAAGATGAATCCGGTACATAGTCAGAAAACATCCTGTATAACTCATGATCGTAATCAGGTATGGCAGAAAGCGTTTCTCTCTCTTCCCCAGTTCCCGTAACGTCCAGCCATTGATTTTCTGAAGAAGGTATATACCAAGCATCGGAAGGAGAATGGTAAAGCAATATACCATGATCAGAACTGTCAGTTTATATTGCAGGGGGAGTATTCGTAAATATGTAAAAAAGAAAAGCAGCAAAAACGCTACAAAAGGAACCATAAAAGGTGTAAATATGGCAGAGATGATACGTGCTGCCATAAATAGTGCATCTTTAGGCTCTTTTGTTGTTTCCTGAGAAGGAGCATGATATGTTAACTGATCGGGAATATTAGTTTCTTCCATCCTTGTGTTATGATTGTTTTTTGTCGTTTGGTTTATCTTCTTAGTCGTGCGACTGGAATGTTAAGCTGCTGGCGGTATTTGGCAACCGTACGTCGTGCTATCGGATATCCTTTTTCTTTTAGCATGTCGGCCAGTTCGTCATCGGTGTAAGGTTTATCCTTATTTTCCTTGTCGATACACTCTTTCAGGAACTGTTTGATTTCACGCACAGACAATTCTTCTCCGTTTTCTGTTACATATCCGTCGCTGAAGAAAAACTTGAGTGGATATATACCGAAGTTAGTCTGTACATATTTGCTGTTGCTCACTCGTGAAATTGTTGAAATATCCAGTTGTGCACGTTCAGCCACATCTTTCAGTATCATAGGTCGGAGTGAAGACTCATCACCATCCTGGAAGAACGGTCGTTGCAAGTCTATAATAGCCTGCATCGTACTGAGCAATGTTTGCTGGCGTTGTTTAACAGCATTGATAAATCCCTGAGCTGCATCTACCTTTTGCTTGAGGAATAATAATGCGTTTTTCGATTCCTTACTTTGATTAGCTTTATTGCGTGTATGCTCATCAAGCATTTCAGTAAATTCACGGCTTAAGCGCAGTTCAGGAACATTCCGGTTGTTGAGGCTAAGATGAATTGTACCGTCTTCTTCTGTCTCAACAATAAAGTCAGGAATAATTTGCTGCAAGTTTTTACCGATTGTTTCTCCCATGGAACTTCCCGGACGCGGATTCAGCTTGGTCAGTTCCACTACGGCTGCATTATATTGTTCTTCAGTTATCCCTAACTTTTGTAATATTTTATCTTTATTTTTCTTGGTGAAATCATCGCAACATTTGTTGATGATATCATATTCTATTTGTTTCAACGGAGAGTTTTCTTTCCGCTTGATTTGCAGCAAAAGACATTCCTGAAGGCTTCGTGCTCCTATTCCCGCAGGATCAAAATCCTGTATGATAGACAAGATATGCTCCAGTTGTTCGGGGGTTGTATAAATACCCTGATAGATGGCAAGTTCGTCCATCAGGGCTTCTGTTGTTTTTCTCAATAAACCGTCATCATCCAAAGAGCCGATGAGATACTCGCCTAACTGTTTTTCTTCGGGAGTAAGATCTTGCATGTCAAGCTGCTCTTTCAGCGTTTCGTAAAATGAAACACTGTCCGAAAAAGGAATTTCTTCGGGAGTTTCTCCCTTAGAACGGTTGTTCTCCTGAAGCTTATAATCGGGAATGTCATCCTCTGTGCGATAATCTCCCAACGATAAATCATCATTATAGTCGGTTCCGGATTCTTCATTTTCATCGGCAGGATAGTCATCTTCATGTCCCTCAGCCTCTTCAGTATGTTCTTTACCTTCTTCTAGAGCAGGATTGTCCAAAAGTTCAGAATGAATACGTTCTTCCAATTCTACAGTAGGCAGCTCTAATAATTTGACTGCCAATATCTGCTGTGGAGATAAAGTCTGAACCTGCTGCTGGGCCTGAGTTTGTACTTGACGTGAATTTATAGCCATAAAAATGAATTTGATTTTTTCGCTGCAAAAATAAACAATTAGATACGGATTATATGGTTTTCACTTAATTTTATTTTATGTGGACAACCAACTTCTCTACCAATATCTGTGGAATTTAATATCTGAAGCTGCTTCCTCCCAAAAACTCGCGCAACAAGGAAGTCGGCGGAAGTTCATTGTCTTGTACTGAAACAAAATAGGCAAGGAAACGCAGAAGGCGGTGAGCTTCCGAGTATGCCGGACAGTTATTGGGTACCTTTCGTAAAATGGGTTCTGCATAGTCCTTTAACACGGCAAGTTCGAAGAGCAGAGCCGAGTTGAACATTGCATCTGCATATTCCTGATAAGGGAATATCCATTTGTCTTCCCCTGCACGGACACTTTCCCATCGAGAAATTGTCGCTTCTGCCGAGTAATTGCGGTATCGGTAATCGCGTATGATTCGGCGTAGCAACCGGTTGTCGGTGGTAGGAATATAATTATGGTTGTCGAGTGAGATTGTAGTCAGGGCAGATACATATATCTTATATTTATTGGCTGCCGGAATATTGGGGGTCAGTGCCGGATTCAGCGCATGTATCCCTTCCAGTATCAATATCATATTTTCGTCAATACGTAATTTCTTGCCACTGTTCTCGCGTTTGCCCGTTGTAAAATTAAATCGGGGTAATTCAATTTCCTTACCATCTAACAACTCCTTTAACTGGGCTTCGAAGAAAGGAAGATCCAGTGCGTACAGTGATTCGAAATCATGTTCACCGTTTTCATCAAGTGGAGTATCTTCTCTGTTTACAAAATAGTCATCCAGTGAAATCGGATAAGGCTTCAGCCCGTTGGTCATTAACTGAATACTGAGACGTTTGCTGAACGTAGTCTTTCCCGAAGATGACGGTCCGGAAATCAATACCAGTTTCACTCTTTCTCCATTTTGGTTCCGGTGAGTGATTTCGTCGGCTATATGTGCAATTTTCTTTTCTTGCAGTGCCTCCGATACATTTATCAGGTCGGTAGCATGCCCGTTGTTGCAGGCTATGTTGAAATCCCCAACCGTACTGATTCCCAATATCTGGTTCCAGCGGTGATATTCCTGAAATACCTCCAGCATCTTTTCCTGTTTTACAAGTTCCTCCAGTTTTTGCGGGTTCTTTCTGTTTGGAATACGCAGCAACAATCCGTCATAGTATTTTACGATATCGAACAGTTTGATGTATCCTGTACTTGGAACCAGACTGCCATAATAATAGTCGATGGTATCTCCTAATCTGTAATAGAAAGTATATAACTGTCCGGAAGTCTTCAGCAGTTTTGCTTTGTCCATCATTCCTCTTTGGGTGAATAATTCGACGGCCTGTTCTGTATGGCACTCTATACGTTGGAAAGGAATGTTGTCGGTAATGATTTCCTGCATTTTCTGCTTGATACGTGTGACATCATCCAAACCAATAGAACGGTCCAGATGCAGCGTACAGTAATAACCCTTCGATACGGGATGTTCCAGGGAAATGCTTCCTTGCGGATAAAGTTCTTCTACTGCTTTTACAAGGATGAAACAAAGCGATCGGAAATAGGTGCGCATGCCCGACGGATTAGTTATATCAAGAAACTCAACATCTTTATTGTAATATACCTTAAAGTTGAGCCCTTCTACCTTATTGTTAACTTTCGCACTGACAGGTCCGTAGGGCATTTCTAAATTAAAACCATTATAAATATCCAAAAGCGTGCTTCCCTCGGGGAAATCTTTTGTTAAATTGTTATTTTTGCAATATATTTGTAGCATAATTGTAATATGTGTTACTAACTCGGTGATTTGGCAATTAATTTACACATTAAACAATTAAGAGCCTACCTCCGACTTAATTAATTACAAATGGAATATACTTTTTATGATTTTTTAGCGTTGCTCGGTTCGTTAGCGCTTTTCCTTTATGGAATGAAAATCATGAGTGAGGGGCTTCAGAAGTTTGCCGGTGACAGACTTCGTAGTATCCTGACCGCTATGACGACCAACAGAGTGACCGGTGTACTGACTGGTGTGCTTATTACGGCCTTAATTCAATCTTCTTCTGCTACGACAGTTATGGTGGTCAGCTTTGTCAATGCAGGATTGCTGACCCTTTCACAATCCATAGGTGTTATTATGGGAGCCAATATTGGTACTACCGTTACCGCTTGGATTATTTCCGCTCTCGGCTTTAAAGTCGATATTTCTTTATTCTCTTTACCTCTTCTGGCTTTTGGTATTCCACTTTTATTTTCTCAAAAGAGTTCCCGTAAGTCTATCGGTGAGTTTATTTTCGGTTTTGCTTTCCTGTTTATGGGATTGAACTTACTGAAAACCAATGCTCCAGACTTGAGCGCCAACCCTGATATGTTGGCTTTCGTCCAGAACTATACCGATATGGGATTCATTTCCGTACTTCTGTTTGTCTTTATCGGTACTATCCTGACCATGATTGTACAGGCGTCTGCGGCAACGATGGCGATTACGCTTATCATGTGTGCCAACGGATGGATCAGCTTTGAGTTGGGAGCAGCACTGGTGCTGGGAGAGAATATTGGTACTACCATTACGGCAAATCTTGCTGCTCTGACTGCTAATACTCAGGCCAGACGAGCTGCTATGGCTCACCTGATGTTTAATATATTTGGTGTAATTTGGGTTTTGATATTGTTTAAGCCGTTCCTGTCGATGGTAGACTGGATAATTTCTGACTTTATGAATATCAGTGAAGCTGACGGTGTTGCTGTTTCATTTAAATTATCGGCGTTCCATACTTGCTTCAATGTATGCAATGTGCTGATTCTGATATGGTTCGTTAAGCTGATAGAAAAAACAGTCTGCAAACTTATTCCTCAAAAAGAACAGGAAGAAGAGTATCGCCTGCAATTTATTACTGGTGGTATGTTGTCGACAGCCGAACTTTCTGTTTTGCAGGCTCGTAAAGAAATCAACCTTTTTGCAGAGCGCATCCAGCGGATGTTCCGTATGGTTCGTGATTTGTTACATACGGAAAATGAGAATGATTTTAATAAATTGTTCAGCCGTATAGAGAAATACGAGAATATCAGTGACAATATGGAGGTAGAGATTGCCAACTATCTGAATCAGGTTTCTGAAGGACGTTTGAGTTCGGAAAGTAAACTTCAGATACGTGAAATGCTCCGTGAAGTAACAGAAATAGAAAGTATTGGTGATAGCTGTTACAACCTGGCAAGAACTATTAACCGTAAGCGCAGAGGAAATATTGATTTTACAGAAAAGCAATATGAGCATATTCATCAGATGTTTGCTTTGACTGACAATGCACTGACGCAGATGATAAAGCTGGTGGAAGATGTGCATCATATCGTAGATGTGAACAAATCATTTAATCTGGAGAATGAAATCAATAACTACCGCAATCAGCTGAAGAATCAGAACATAGTCGATGTGAACAATAAAGAATATAGCTATCAGATGGGTATTCACTATATGGACATTATCGGTGAATGTGAAAAGCTGGGCGATTATGTAGTGAATGTGGTAGAAGCACATTCTGATGTAAAGGAGAAAAAAGCTTGAGAAAATAAATAGAACAGGCTATATACAAAGGGCATCTGCATGTTTTTCAGAACGTGGAGATGCCCTTTTTTTACTCTAGACTATTGTTATAAAAATAATTCAGCAATTTTTCATAAAAACTTCTCGATGTTTTTTAATTTTTTGTACGAATTCTCAGGAGATTTGTACAAAAAATGAGCAAGATTTCAGCATGTTTCTCTTGTAGTTTCCGCACCTTATTTTTGATATCTGTCGAAAGAGATTGTTTGACTACTGTTGTTTGCGGTAACTATGTATCGCCCAGCCGTATAAGATTGTTGCAAAGCAGGATAATACACAAAGTTGTTGCACGATATCGCCGATACCGCTCCCTTTTAGATATACCATACGCATCATTTCCATGAAGTAGCGTAGCGGATTGATATAAGTGATGTACTGTGCCCAGTCGGGCATACTGCTGATGGGTGTGAACAGGCCACTCATCAGAATAAAAATAAGCATGCAGAACCACATGACGAACATAGCCTGTTGCATGGTAGACGAATAATTGGAAATGACCAGTCCGAGTCCCGACATGACCAGTACAAATATGAGTGTTGCTAGATAGATGGTGAATATGCTTCCTGCAGGTGTCAGGCTATATACGGCCCATGCAAGCAGCATGCACAGATTCAATACAATAAAGCCTATAAGCCAATAAGGAAGCAGCTTGGAAAGAGTAAAGGTAAAGCGGCTTACCGGAGTGACATTAATTTGCTCAATGGTACCGGCTTCTTTTTCACCAACTACATTCAAGGCAGGTAGAAATCCGCAAAGCATAACCAGCAGCATAGTCATCAGGGCAGGAACCATAAAGGTTTTATAGTCCAGATGTGGATTGAAACGGTACCGGATTGAAGCTACCGATGTAGATTGTGGGTTAAGTATCTGTTGCAGATATGTATTCCCTAATCCTCCTTTTGTTCCATTTACGGCATTAATGGCTACCAAAGCCGATGCCGGACGTCCGTTGACTTGTTCTTTTTCAAATCCTTTAGGAATTTCCAATAACATGTCAGCCTGATTTCTTTCGATGCATTCCACCGCTTTGTGATAAGTATCCGGAAGTGCAACTAACTTGAAATAGGGAGAAGATTCTATCCGGTGTGTCAGTCGGAGAGAAGAAGGGGTATGGTCATTGTCTATGATGGCTATACGTAAGTCTTCTATTTCCAGCGTAGCAGCCCATGGCATCACCAGCATGATCATACATGGGAATATCAGAATCAGGCGGGGCAGGAAACTGTTCCGTATAAGCTGCTTGAACTCTTTTTCTATGAGGTATCGTAATATCATATTCTTTATTTACTCTAAGCGGTTTTTAAATATTTTAGAGGTAATACCTATTAATATCACAGCCATAAACAGGAGTACACATACTTCTTTCCATACATAAGATAGCGGTACTCCTTCTATCATCAGTTGTCTTACCAGTGATACATACCAGCGGGCAGGGATGGCACAGGAAATCCATTGTAGTATAGCTGGCATACTTTCTATCGGGAAAATGATTCCTGATAAAATGATAGTAGGTATCATCAGTACCATTGCCGAGGCCAGCAGGGCAGCTACCTGCGTGTGGGTGATGCACGATATGAGCAGTCCAAGAGCAAGAGAAACAAAAATAAACAAGAGAGATACAGCCAACAGGCTAAATAGACTACCGGCTATTGGTACGTCGAGTACATAAACAGAAAGCAGCAGGATTGTAGTCAGATTCACTACTGATAAAACAAAGTAGGGAACTGCTTTCGACAGAATGACTGCCAGCGGGTTCATCGGAGAAACCAATAGAATTTCCATTGTTCCGGTTTCTTTTTCTCTTACGATGGATATGGATGTCATCATTGCACAAATCAGCATCAGGATCAGTCCCATCACTCCCGGTACGAAATTGTATGCGCTTTTCATTTGTGGATTATACAGCAGTTTGCTTGATACAATAATTTTTCCGGCAGAAAGGCTTTGCCCTATTGCTGCCAGTGCCTTCGAAAGTACTCCATTTGCATACGCTCCACGTGTGACTGCGAGATTGGGATCGGTTGCATCGGCTATAATCTGTATCTGTTCGGAGTCGAAACGCTGTCTGTTTAAATCGTCTGCAAAGGCAACTGCAAGTTCTATCTTGTTCTTTGCAAATAAGTCTTCTATTTCTGTAGGAGAATGAACAACATATTTCACATTGAAATATTCGCTGGCATCCAGTTGGTCTACTATGCGTTGAATATCTGTATTTGCAGAGTTTATCAGCACGGCTGTCTGTACGTTGCGTACTTCCGTAGAGATAGCAAAGCCGAACAATATGATCTGTACGACAGGCATTCCAATAAGAATCAGCATCGTACGCTTGTCGCGCAATATATGGTAAAACTCTTTCTTTATGAAAGCAATGAATTGTTTCATATCTTTTCTGTTTATATTGGGTGAAAGTGCTTGTTAATCACTGCTTCGTTTGGCTTCCCGTGCCAGCATCTGGAAAACCTCATCCATGTCTTTTGCATGGAAATGCAATTTCAGGGCTTCCGGCGTATCAAGTGCACGAATGCGTCCGTCTACCATCATCGAGATACGGTCGCAATACTCTGCCTCGTCCATATAATGCGTTGTGAAAAAAACCGTTATACCTTGGTCGGCAGCCTGATAAATCAGTTGCCAGAACTGTCTTCGGGTTGCAGGGTCTACCCCTCCTGTCGGTTCGTCGAGAAAAACGACTTGAGGCCGGTGGAATATGGCAGCCGAAAATGCCAGACGCTGTTTCCATCCTAACGGTAGTTCACGGACTAATGTATTACGTTCATTATATAGTCCAATACGGTTCAACATCTCCTCTGCTCTAACTGGAATTTCTTTTTCACGGATACCGTAGATTCCACCGAACAAACGCAGGTTCTCCCATACCGTCAGATCTTCGTATAGTGAAAATTTCTGGCTCATATATCCTATATTCCGTTTGATATCTTCGCTTTGGGTACTGACATCGTAGCCCATTACCTCAGCATGTCCGGCACTAGGAAGGCTTAATCCGCATAAAATGCGCATAGCTGTTGTTTTTCCAGCACCGTTTGCTCCCAGAAATCCGAATATTTCTCCCCGTTTTACTTCGAAAGAAATATGGTCGACTGCCGTGAACGTACCGAACTGCTTTACCAGTTCATGAACCCGAATAACTGGTGTGTAGTCGTTGTCCGTATTATTACGCTTCAGCCTGGGCGGACAAAGGATATCTTTAAATTTTTCCAGAATAATGTCAGGAGTATCAATGCCTTGTATTTTTCCCTCATATAAAAAAGCTATCCGCTCGCATTTACGGACCTCGTCCATAAAAGGAGTAGATACCATGATTGTTATTCCTTGGTCACGGAGTCTTCCGAGCATTTGCCAGAATTCCTTTCTCGAAACGGGGTCTACTCCTGTAGTAGGCTCATCTAGAAAAAGAACTTCGGGTGAGTGTATCAGTGCGCAACAAAGGGCAAGTTTCTGCTTCATACCTCCCGATAATGCTCCGGCACGACGATTCCGAAAAGGAGCTATTTGTTCGTAAATATCTTTAATCTGATGATAATGCTCGGCTACGGTAGTATGAAAAATAGTTGCGAAAAAGTTGAGATTCTCCTCTACTGTCAGGTCCTGATAAAGTGAGAAACGTCCGGGCATATATCCGATTGTCTGTCTGATAGTCCGATAGTCGTGGCATACGTCGTGATTCAGAACACTTGCCTTTCCCGAGTCAGCATTCAGTAGAGTGGTAAGAATACGAAACAACGTACTCTTTCCAGCACCATCGGGACCTATCAGGCCGAAAAGTTCTCCACGTTGTACCGTAAAAGATACATCGTGTAAGGCTTCGGTTTTGCCGTAACGTTTGCTGATATGCTCTATTTCGATTACAGGGGTCATAGTTTTAATAGTGTTACTGTTCTTCACTGAACCTGACTTCTCCATACATGCCGAGCTTAATGAAACCGTCATTTTTGACAGCTATTTTCACTGCATAAACCTGATTGGCACGTTCATCGTCGGTTAATATTGTTTTCGGTGTGAATTCGGCTTCATCTGCTATCCAGCTTACAGTTCCCTGATATTCTTTCCGGTTCTTGTCTCCAAAGTCGGCAAAAACTTTTACCTGTGATCCCAGTTTCACCTCTTCCAGCTGGGATGAAGTGACATATGCGCGCAGGAATATATTTTCTGTGTCCGCTATTTTGAAAAGTGGCTTGCCGGTTGAGGCAAGTTCTCCCGGTTCGGCATATTTGGCAAGTACTGTTCCGTTGATAGGAGAGAGAATATGGCATTTATTCAACTGGTCTTCTGTTTGTAGTATCTGAATAGCTACAGATGAACTTTGTTCGTTCAGGCTTTGTGTGCTATTGGTTAAAGAAGATATTTGTGCTTCAAGCTGACTCTGCAATACCGCAATCTGAGAATCCCAGTCGTCTAGCTGCTTGCGATTGGCTGCATTGGCTTTCAACAGATTTTCTACTCGTGTGCGTTCGCGCCGTGCCGTGGAAAGTTGTTCTTTGGTCGCAGCTATTTGCTTACGGACGTCAGGGCGTTGTTTGTCTACCGATTTCATAGTTGCTTCCAACTGGAGTTTCTTTAAGTAAAGTTGGACGGTATCTATGAGTCCGACTTCTTCTCCTTGTGTAAGATGAGTACCTTCTTCAGCATCAAGACGGAATAATTTACCGTTTGACTCGGCAGAAACAATGATTTCTGTCGCTTCAAATGTACCGGTAGCATCAAAATCACTGTTATCGCTGCAAGCTGAGAGTATACTTAGCAGAATGATAAATGGGAAATATTGTTTTTTCATATGGCTGAAACGAATTAATGTGTATGAGTATTGGTAAGATGTTTCTTTTGGTAGATGTTCATAAGCAGTTCTATTTTATGAAGAGCCTGTGTCTGACGTGCCAGACTTTCGGCAGTTACTTCACGTAACATTTCGGTAACCGTCAGCGTTCCGTTGGCAACCTTTGCTTCGGCAGCCTGACGAATATTGGTCCGTAGCCGGATAATTTCGTCGTCTTCTTTCATTTGCTGTTGCAAAGTGTTGATTTTTCCGTCTTGTTCTGCCAGTTTCAAGTGAGTGTTGAAAAGAAATAAATTGCGGTTGCTCTCTATTTGTTGTCTTTGAGTATCCAGTTTTTGTTTATCGTTTTTTAGCGTATACAGGCTTCCAAAATTCCACGTCAGGCGTGCGCCTATAATATAATAGGCGGTAAATTTATCTTTTAGCATATCCAGTCCGGGATTCCCATATCCTCCTTGTGCAAAAAGTCCGAACTTCGGCATATAACCGGCACGAAGCGCATGCTGACGGATATCTACTGTTTGTTTCTGCGATTCGTATAGCCAAAGTTCGGGCCGGTTGATTATGTCGCCAGATATTTCATCTTCCATATCCGGCACGACAAGTTGTATCTGCTCATTCATCTGTTTGCCTGTCAGCAGAGAGAGCATACGTAAATAAGCCTTGCGGTTTTCCGAGAGTTGTATGCGTTGTTGCTTTGTGTTTAGTATTTCTACTTTTACAGCATCCACATCGGCATCATTGGCTATACCGTTATTTCGGTAAGCTTCTATATTCTTTAAGTTTCTTTGTAAGTTATCATGGAGCAGAGCGTTCTGATGCAACTGTTCGTTTAAGAGCAATATCCCGAAGAATACCTGATTGACCTGTTCGTTCAGTGCATACATGCTTACGTCCAGTTGATACTTGTTTTCTTGCGAAACGGCTTTGATCTCTTTTTTCTGGTGATGAATCTGTCCGCCGTCCCAAATGTTTTGCTGAACTTCTATCAGTGCCTGATACTGGTCTTTGGGCAATCCTTTGATACCTATTCCCGGAATATCTATTGGGAATGTAGTTGCATCGCTCTGGTAAGATGCTTTGCCGCTGATATTGATTTGTGGAAGGTTACCTTTGGATGCATTCGAAAGATTATATTGTTCAGCAAGTTGAATGAGGTTATATTGTCTGACCAGGGGATAATTCTCTTGTGCAGCATGCCTGCATTCGTCTAGTGTAACTTGTGCCCTTGTGGATATGGCAACTGTAAAAAACATAATGAAGAAAAGAATCCGTTTCATTGTTTGTCGTTTTTATTGTTCTGATACAAAGTTAAATGCTTTCAGTATATACATAAGGCTCCATTGGTTGTTGTAAATGTTCTAATTGTTCGATAATGTGCGAAAAATAGCTTCTTATAGGGCTATATTATTATCTTTGCGGGAAATGAGAATGTTATCATGGAACAGAATAATCTTTTACTCTTAGCTTTAAAGCAGATATTTGAACTTTCCGCTATACCTTGTAATAAATATCGGTTTGTTTCTGCCGAACTGGGTTTTGTCCGTTCAATGAGAGGAGTATTGGAAATTTCAGAGCAGATATTTGCTTTCGGCCAGCCTTATCGTCTGACGGAAGGTCGTGTCTTGTTTATGCATGCCGGGTGTATTCGTGTGCGAGCGAATCTTATAGAATTGACGCTTAAACCTCATCAGTTGATTGTAGCTTCACCAGGTACAATACTTCAGGTAATTGAAATATCGAAAGATTGTGAATTGGAGATGTTTGCCTTTACCAATGGCCTCATGGAAGGTTGGCAAAAAGAAGTATTGTTGCAGACCTTTTTGCAAGGAAGACTTTATGTACAGCTTGATTTACCGGAAAAGGAAGAAAAACGGATTGCTGCCTTTTTCAATTTATTGTGGGATATCGTACACGATAAGCCTTTCCCTCGAGATATGGTAAGAAGTCTTATTTCGGCTTTGTTTCATCAGATAAATATATATCGTATGAGGGAAATATCGGAAGAAAGCGGTCGGCTCACGCGTCAGGAAGAAGTTTTCAACAGATTTTTGTCGCTTGTTAATAAGTATGCCATACACGAAAGAAGTGTAGTGTTTTATGCCGACAGGCTGTACCTGACTCCCCGTTATCTGAGTACATTGATAAAACAGACAAGTGGCCGTACAGTGATGGACTGGGTGAATGAGGCTGTAGTGCAAGAAGCAAAATTGTTACTTCGTCATTCTGATAAACTGGTTTATCAGATAGCTGATGAATTGAACTTTCCGAATGCATCTTTCTTTTGCAAATATTTCCGGAGACTGACGGGTAAGACACCTCATGAATATAGGCATGGAAAATAAAAAACACAGGTACAGATTGATAATCATGTCCATACCTGTGTTTTATAAGATGAAATAATCAGTTATTATTTCTTATCTTCTTTTTCGATGCTAACCAATTCTACTTCAAAAATCAATGTAGAGAACGGTTTGATTTTACCAGTTTCACGTGAGCCATAAGCCAGTTCCTGAGGAATATACAATTCCCATTTAGATCCTACCGGCATCATAGTCAGAGCTTCTGTCCATCCTTTGATTACCTGGTTTGCACGGAAAGTAGTTGGTTCTTTACGGTCGTAAGAGCTGTCGAACTGAGTTCCGTCGATTAAAGTACCTTTATAATTAACTTTAACTCTTGCTGTTTCTCCAGGGATTTCACCTTTACCCTCAGTGATTACTTTATATTGCAGACCACTTGCAGTAACTTTTACTCCTTCTTTGCTCTTGTTAGTAGCCAGGAAGTCTTCGTTCTGTTTTTTATAGTCAGCATATTTTGTTTCCAAAGCTTTTTCTTTAATAGCTTCTGCCTTAGCGTTTACATATACAGCAGCAGAATCAGGAGCAACGAGTGCCTGCTTCTTTACAGCAGACACGAAACCAGCCAAGAAGTTTTCTTTGCTTAAGTTCTGTGTAGAGTCGCCGTTGAAGATACGATCGTTGATAGCGTCGAACATATCACCACTTACTTGCTGTCCGATCTGGATACCAGCCATGTAAGCTTTCTGTTTTGCATCTGTCTGTTTCAAACCTTCTTCAATACCTCTGATGAAGTCTGCCATGTGAGTAGAATCGATACCCAGACGTCCCATAGCGTATTCTTGCAATCCTTGTGTGTTGCTGACACCCATCATATAAGAAAGAGTATCAACATCGCTTTTCATGTTTGCCTTTGGGCTCTGAGCTGTACATGATGCCAGTCCGGTTGCGGCTGCAAACATCATGATTAAAGAACTTTTTTTCATTTACTTTATATTTTAAATTATAATTTTACTGATTTGCTTTTGTGTATTAGAGCACCTCTATTAATTCAACTTCGAAGATAAGTGTGCTGTGAGGAGGGATCATTTCACCAGCTCCCTGTGCTCCGTATGCCAGTTCAGAAGGAATATAAAGTTTCCATTTTGCACCTTCCGACATCAACTGCAATGCTTCAACCCAACCTTTGATAACTTGGTTTACTCCAAATACGGCAGGTTCACCACGCTTGATAGAGCTGTCGAACAATGTTCCGTCTATTAATGTACCTTCATAGTGACAACGTACGCGGTCAGTTGCTTTAGGCTGTTTGCCGTTACCTTCGGTTATAACTTCATATTGCAGTCCGCTTGGTAAAGTTACTACTTTAGGGTTTTTCTTATTTTCTTCGAGGAACTGCTTTCCTTTTGCTATGTTTTCAGCATTCATTTTTTCTTCCAACTCAGTGAAATATTTATTCACGATTTCACGAGCTTCGGTGTGAGTGATTGCTGTTTGGTTTCCCTCTAATACGTCTTTGATAGCCTGTGCAAAGTCGTTTACTTCAATGCCGCGAGCACCCATGCTCAGCAGGTTTTGGCCTATACCCAGACCAATGGCGTAACTGAATTTGTCCATGTGATTATATTTATTAGTGTGTAATATTCTTTAAAAGCACGGCAAAGGTATCTTTTTTCTTTGAATATGAGGCTTTTTGAGCGATTAAAAATTCTTATTTTTGTGACTGTATATAAAATGAAAAGAAAATATCTGCCTATGAAAAAGCTGGTGATACTGACTGGAGCAGGAATGAGTGCTGAAAGTGGCATTAGTACATTCCGCGATTCGGGAGGTCTGTGGGATCGTTATCCGGTAGAACAAGTAGCTACTCCCGAAGGATATGCTGCTAACCCGAAGCTGGTAATAGATTTTTATAATGAACGCCGTAAACAATTGCTTACAGTCAAGCCTAACAGGGGGCATGAGCTGATAGCTGAGTTGGAGAATTTTTTTGATGTAACTGTTGTTACACAGAATGTTGATAACTTGCATGAACGTGCAGGCAGTCATCATGTTATTCATTTGCATGGGGAACTGACAAAGGTTACATCTAGTTGGCAACCGAATAACCCGAAATATATAAAAGAACTAAAACCGGAAGAATATGAGGTGAAAATGGGAGATACGGCGGCCGATGGTTCTCAGTTACGCCCGTTTATCGTTTGGTTTGGTGAGGCTGTCCCAATGATAGAAACTGCCATTGACTATGCGGAGCAAGCTGATATTTTTGTCATTATCGGAACATCTCTGAATGTGTATCCGGCAGCAGGACTGTTAAATTATGTTCCAACCCATGTCCCGGTTTATCTTATAGATCCAAAAGAAGTTGCCATAACTTCGGGCAGGCATGTAAATGTTATTCGCAAGGGAGCCTCCGAAGGAATGTGTGAACTTAAAAAGATGTTACTAAATGAAACAGCGTAAACAATTTCTTTCTATATTTGTTTTCATATTAAAGAAATAATTAATACTAACTTAGAATAAAACGATAAAATTATGAAGAAGTACATTTGCACAGTATGCGATTGGGTTTATGATCCTGAAGTTGGAGATCCTGAAGGTGGCATTGCACCGGGAACAGCATTTGAGGATATTCCGGAAGATTGGGTTTGCCCGGTTTGTGGTGTTGGAAAAGAAGATTTCCAGCCGGTAGAAGAATAATCTCGGTTTGAAATATACGTAAAAAAGTTTCGGCTTGTTTGTGGATTTTCCTAAACAAGCCGAAACTTTTTTATAGTAAGATGATATCTTTCTTTAATATTGGTTTAGCGTATTTCCTATGTATTATTTATATGTATATAAGCGTACATGTAAAATACTGAACTCATCCACTCCAATACGTGCGTGTCTTCCTTGATGATCTTGGTCTCCATTTAGGCGACGGATATATTGCAGGGTTCTTTGATTGTCCGATTATTTATTCTACCTTATTTTTAAGTCTATTTGAGAATATCAATAATAATTTCTTTTGCTCCCTTTATATATGTCGTACAACATAGATGTACGTTTTTTGATATTTTATGTTACGTTTGGGGGTGTAGATGTAACTTAGTAATATGTTAGAGTAACATATAAGAAATATTGCTGGAGGTATTTCAGCTACTTTTGTTGGTGTAAAAAACAAAAACTTTAAAAACATATACTAATTCGTTTATTTACATGAAAGACACTATTGTTATTAAGTCCTTAAGGCTATTATGTTTATTATGCCTTGTTCCTTTATGGGCTTTTGCACAAAAAGTTTCCATAACAGGTGTTGTGAAAGATGCTGCAGGCGAAAGTATTATTGGAGCCAGCGTTATTGAGAAAGGTACAACTAATGGTACGATTACTGATTTTGACGGCAATTTTACATTACAAGTAGAAAATGATGCTGTTTTATCAATCTCTTTTGTAGGCTATCAGCCACAAGATGTTCCTGTTGCGGGAAAATCTATGATTAATGTTATCTTGAAAGAAGATACTGAAGTACTTGATGAAGTGGTTGTTGTAGGTTATGGTGTTCAGAAAAAGAAATTAGTAACGGGAGCTACTGTTCAGGTAAAAGGAGATGACTTGCAAAAGCTGAATACTGTAAGTGCACTTGGTGCATTGCAAAGTCAAAGTCCAGGAGTAAATATCACACAGAGTTCTGGTATGCCAGGGGAGGGGTATAAGGTTAATGTACGTGGTATGGGTACAGTGGGTTCCTCTGCTCCTTTATATGTGATTGATGGTGTTGCCGGAGGTGATATAAATATGCTGAATCCTGCTGATATAGAATCTATTGATGTATTGAAAGATGCAGCTTCTGCTGCTATTTATGGTGCTCGTGCTGCAAATGGTGTTATTTTAGTTACTACCAAGCAAGGTAAAACAGGTAAAGTGAATATTTCGTATGATGGTTATTATGGTTTTCAGAAAATAGCTAAGAAGCCGGAATTGTTAAATGCCAAACAATATATGGAAATTATGGACCGTAAGGATGGAGCATATGATTGGGAGAGCCTAATACCTGTTCAATACGAGAAGATAATGAATGGCACTTGGAACGGAACTAATTGGTTGGATGAGGCTACAAATGATAATGCTCCGACTCAAAACCATGCTTTTAATATGGTTGGTGGAAATGAATACTCACGTTTTTCTTTAGGGCTTTCTTATACAAGTCAGGAGGGTATAATTGGAGCTCCGGTAGAACCTAATTATAATCGTTATACTGCACGTTTGAATTCTGATCATGTAATATTAAAAAATGATGAATTTGATATTATTAAATTGGGTGAAAATATGTCATATAGTTATAGTGAACGTTCTGGTATCGGAATTGGTAATATTTATTGGAATGATGTTCATAATTTCTTGACAGCTAGCCCTCTACTTCCTGTATATGATAATGAAGGTAATTATTATGATTATGATGATAAACTAGCAGATGGTTGGAGTTTTAATAATAATGAAGCAAATCCTATAGCTTCAATGGTATATCAACGTGGGAAGAATTTGTATCGTAATCATGCTTTTCGTGGTAACTTTTATGTTGAAATTCAGCCGATCAAAAATTTGAAGTATAAAACAAATTTTGGATATCGTTTTAATGCTGTTAGTAATCGTTCATATACAGATAAATTCCATTTAGCATCTAATTCAGAAAATAAAAACGATAAAATATCTCAGGATCAGGGGATTGATATGGCATGGACATGGGAAAATACATTATCTTATTCTTTTAAGATAGATGATCATGCCGCTGACTTCGTGATAGGTCAATCTATGGAAAAATGGGGAATTGGTGAAACTATTTCTGGAACAAATGCAAATTCTCTTTTCCCTGGTAAATTTGATTATGCATATTTAAGTAATGCACAAGGAATTACTTCTGGGTTGACAACTTTGTCGGGAGAGCCACAAACAGCAGGACGTTTAGCTTCATTTTTTGGGCGCTTGAACTATAATTATCAAGAAAAATATATGTTCTCTGCTACTGTACGTGCTGATGGTTCTTCTAATTTTGCAAGAGGAAATCGATGGGGAGTATTTCCGTCTTTCTCTGCTGGATGGGTTATGACTAACGAACCCTTTATGGAAGATGTAACTAATTGGATGGATTTTTTTAAGATTCGTGCGAGCTGGGGACAGAATGGTAATTCTGATATTGCAAACTTCCAATATCTTTCTACTATTGCTTTTGATCAGTCATATGTTTTTGGAACAGATAAAATTACACAATCTACTGGTGCTTATGCAGATATTTTGCCTAATGAAGATATTTCATGGGAAACTTCAGAACAGCTTGACTTAGGTATTGATGCGCGTTTCTTTAATTCTCGTCTAGGATTGGCTTTTGATTATTACAATAAGAAAACAAAAGACTGGTTGGTACAAGCTCCGGTTCCTCTGATCTATGGTACAGGTGCTCCTTATATTAATGGCGGAGATATTGAGAATAAAGGGTTTGAAGTTGCTTTGAACTGGAACGATATGATACGTGACTTTAATTATGGAATTAACTTTAATCTTGCTTATAATAAAAATGAAGTAACTCGTATAGCTAATACAGAAGGCATTATTCATGGTCCAAGTGATGTACTTACTTATGGTATTACTGAGATTTATCGTGCACAAGTTGGATATCCTATTGGCTATTTTTGGGGATACAAGACTGCAGGTGTTTTTCAGAATGAAGAGCAGGTAGCAGCAACAGAAGCTAAATTATCGACTGCAGCTCCAGGTGAATTAATTTTTGTTGATACAAATGGTGATGGAGCTATTACTGAAGATGATAAGACCATGATTGGTGATCCAAATCCTGATTATCGTTTAGGGTTCTCTTTAAATTTAGGTTATAAAGGATGGGATTTTTCTGTGACAACTAATGGGGCTTTTGGTCAGCAAGTTGTGAAGTCATATCGTCAATATTTGGGTGAGCCCAAACAGAATTTTACTACTGAAATATATGAATGCTGGAATGGTGAGGGCACTTCTAATCGCTTACCGAAGCTAGAAGGAATGGAAACAAGTGACAGTTGGAAGAATTTCTCGGATATATTTGTAGAAGATGCCAGTTATTTGAAAGTCCAAAATATCACATTGGGATATGATTTTAAGAAATTATTCCCAAAGATGGCTTTGACTCAAGCTCGTTTATACTTCTCTGTATTGAATGCTTTTACTATTACTGGATATTCTGGAATGGATCCCGAAGTGGGAGCTAGTGGAAATGATGATTATTCTTGGGCATCAGGTATTGACCTTGGATTTTATCCTAGTCCACGTACATTTATGTTTGGTGTAAATCTTAAATTCTAAAACAGCTATGAAGAAATATTTTTATATAGCAACAATTGCAGCGTTTATGTTATCCGGTTGTGAGGACTTTTTGGATACAGAAAATTATACAAAGAAAAATACTGGAAATTTTCCGGAAACTGTTGAAGATATCGATATGATGCTTAATGGTGTATATGTATCTTTGAATCATATTATCAGTAATTCTGGGAGAAATAGTGTAGAGTCAAGTCCGTTTTTTGTTTCGGAAGCAGCTTCAGATGATCGCTTTGGAGGAGGAGGGCCGGCTGATAGAACGTATCAAATGGCTGATAAATTGATGAATTATGGAACAGATACTTTTGAACCGTTTTGGAAAGCTAGTTATGAAGGTATTTACCGTACTAATTTGATGCTAGAGTCTACAGATAAAATAACTGGTTGGGAAGGTAGTGATAAGGCTCAGACAATAGGGGAGGCTCATTTTATGCGCGCCTTGTTTTATTTCCAATTAGCACAAATGTTTGGTGAGGTACCTATGCCACTTTCTTCTGTAGCGGAGAATTTACCAAAATCTTCTGCAGATGTTATCTATGCACAAATAGCATCAGATTTGAAGACTTGTATTGAAACGATGCCAGATAAAACTTATGATCCGACGTTTTCTGGGCATGCAACAAAATATGTAGCAGAAGCTTATATGGCACGTGTCTTTTTGTTTTATACTGGATATTATGGTAAAGATTCATTACCTTTATCGGATGGTGGTAATATTCTAAAAGATCAGGTTATAAATTGGTTGGAAGATTGTCGTGATAATAGTGGTTTTGGGTTAGTTGATGATTTTAGAGGATTGTGGCCCTACACTAATTCGTTTACAATAGGTGATTATAATTATACGAAAGGGCAGAATAATATTTTGGGAGGACCGCTTCAATGGGAAACAGATGTTAACAAAGAAATATTGTTTGCTACTAAATGTAATAATTATGCAACATGGAGCGATTATGGATTCTCAAATATGTATAATTTGAATTATGGTATGCGTGGGCAACAGGAGATCAATACTTTCCCTTTTGGACAAGGTTGGGGATGTGGTACTGTAACTACAGGACTTTATGAAGAATGGGTGGCAGACGAGCCTGATGATCCAAGAATAAAGGCATCTATTCTTGATGTTAATGATCCTAGTGAAGGAGTTACTTATACATGGGATGGTAATGATCAGATGGAATTTACGGGCTATTTTCAAAAGAAATATATGAATATTATAGCAAAAACAGCAGATGGAGGCTTAGTGCCATATTCTAATCTGATGTATAATACCCAGAATAATTTTCAGTTAGGACAAACTCAAGACTTGGTTATGATGCGTTATGCAGATGTTTTGTTGATGCATTCAGAATTGACAGGAACAAGTGATGGTATGAATAGAGTACGTGCCCGTGTAGGTTTAACACCGAAGGAATATTCATTGGATAATTTGAAAAAAGAAAGACGGCATGAACTTGCATTCGAAGGTTTGCGCTGGTTTGATTTAATGCGCTGGGGAGATGTCGTTTCTGCTTTGACTAAGCAGGTTGGGGTTAATATTATAAATGGTGGAAAAGAAACTGTTATGAAAGAATTTGGTGGGGGATTTGCTAAACGTTATGAAGAGACTGGTGGATTTTGGCCAATTCCTAAGGCGCAGATAGATCTTTCTAATGGAATGTTGACACAAAATGCTGGTTGGGGTACATCTGAATCTGAATATCCTGGATGGTAATTCAAGAGTTTATTTTTATAATTATTGTGTATTTAAGAATAACGCTTAGATTTAAGTTCTTATAGATACAAAGTGCGGGATTCACAGTGAGTTCCGCACTTTTTTGTTGTAAATGCTAGTGTGTAAATATATGTTTGTTATATAATTTAACATTCTACGTATTATATCATACAGTTTTATTCGTATATTTGAACATATACAAACTTTAAAAACCTGAATATTATGAACGCAAATCCTGTTTTCAGTTTGCATATCCCAACAAGAATCTTGTTTGGATGTGGTGAGATAAAGAAGTTGGCAACCGAAACACTTCCCGGAAAAAAGGCGATGATTATTATTTCCGGTGGAACTTCAATGAGAAAATACGGATATTTAGATAAGGTAATCGGCTTCTTGACAGAAAATGATGTAGCATCTATTGTTTATGATAAAATACTTCCCAATCCTATTAAATCGCATGTAATGGAAGCTGCGGCGATTTGTCGGGAACAAGGATGTGATTTTATTATAGGATTAGGTGGAGGAAGTACCATCGATTCTGCTAAAGCTATTGCTGTGATGGCATGTAATGATGGAGATTTCTGGAATTATGTAACAGGTGGAAGTGGTAAAGGACGTCCGGTAACAAAAGCTCTTCCAATTGTTGCTATCCCTACTACTGCCGGAACGGGTACGGAGGCTGATCCGTGGGCTGTAATTACAAATGAAGAAAAACAAGAAAAGATCGGTTTTGGATGCAGTCTTACTTTCCCAGCTCTTTCTATCATTGATCCGGAATTGATGATTTCGATACCTCCGCATTTAACAGCTTATCAAGGTTTTGATGCTTTCTTCCATGCTGCTGAAGGTTTTATTGCAAATTGTGCTACTCCAATTAGCGATCTTTATGCTTTAGAAGCTATACGTTTGCTTTATAAATATCTTCCAGTAGCTGTAAACGACGGTAAGAATTTAAAAGCACGTGCAAAAGTTGCTTGGGCTAGTACGCTTGCCGGATTGGTAGAAGCAACTTCCAGCTGTACTTCTGAACATTCTATGGAGCACGCAATGAGTGCATATTATCCACAGTTGCCTCATGGTGCTGGACTGATAGCGCTTAGTGAAGCATATTTCGAAACTTTCCGTAATGATTGTATGAAGCGTTACATGAAAATGGCAGATGTAATGACGCAGCAGAAGAGTAATCGTCCAAGTGACTTTATTGATGCATTGGCTCGTATGAAAAAGGAATGTCATGTGGACAATATAAAATTGAGCGAGTGGGGGCTGAAAGAAGAAGATCTTCCGAAGATGGTTCAGAATGCTCGTGATACAATGGGCGGATTATTTACATTAGATCCACGTCCGTTGACTGATGATGAAGTTTTGAATATCTATAGACAATCGTATAAATAAGTAGTTTGATGTAGATTGTAAAAAATGGTATGTGCAAATAGAATTCTTTTATTCTCTTTTTCACATACCATTTTATTTTATTGAAACATAAGAAGATAATTTTAAAGAGGTAATAAAGCTATTTTTTACAGGTTAGAGTTACTTGTCACAAGTTATCTTTTACGATATTTGAGTGGAGAAACTCCTGTTGCTTTTACGAAAAACTTTCCAAAGACAGACTGATCAGAAAAGCCTAGTTCATCTGCTATTTCCTTTATCCCCATATCAGTAGTATCTAATAGTCTTTTAGCTTCTGTGCAGAGAAGTTCTGATATATGAAAGTGAACTGTATGTCCTGTAATGTTCTTTACGATTCTGGATAGATAGGTTGTTGAGATGTTTAAATTGTTTGCATAAAATAGTATGTCATGGTGCTTTCTGTAATTATGACTTGAAAGTTTTTTGAAATTACGAAATATCTCGTCGGTGCGCTTGATGCAAATTGATACTTCCTGATTATTCTGGCATAGTATATCTGTTATTTGTAGTAATAAAAAATTGCACAAATGACTGATTATACCACTCCTATAGAAACGGAACTGTGCTAAACTCTCAGAAATTAAATGCATTGTTTCTTGTAAGTAACTGAGTGTACTTGTGTTTAGAGAAAGAATGGGAATATTGTATTGATTGGTAAATCTTGAAAGTTGATGATACATAACTTGTCCGTCGGAAAGAGTATCGAAGTAATCTGGATGTATATAGATACAAGTGATAGTAAAATCATGGCTCTTTTCGTGAAGTTTATGCGTCATACTGGGAGTCAGTATTATTAAATCATTTTTTTTGATCTTGTATTGTTGGACGGCATTATCTAGAGAAGCTGTCCCATTCATAATTAAAAGGATGAAAAATCCTTTTTCTAGGATAATATATTCGTCTTTTTCGAAAGAGTACTTTATGATACTATGATGAAGAATATCTTCCATAATTATAAAGAAGGCAAGTTAATTGGTGATTTTCTTTCTGCAAAAATAGATTTTGTTTCGTTTTTAACCAATAACCGTTATTTTTTTATGAATGGAAATGAAAAAAATAGCATGAACTTTGCATCGAAATATTGGAAAAAGAAGAATCTATGAATAAGTACATGTCACGGCGTTATATTTTGTTTGCCGTTTCTTTGTTTGTGAATGCTATGGGAATTGCTTTTATAACAAAAGCATTATTAGGAACATCACCTATTACTAGTGTTACTTATGTTTTAAGTATGTTTACTCCGCTTACCATTGGGCAATGGACGATAGTTCTGAATCTTTTATTTGTGCTTTTCGAACTCCCTTTTATGACACGAAAAGAATTAAAGGATGATTTACGGATGTTTTTGTTACAGATTCCGATTTCTTTATGTTTTGGTACGTTTATTGATTTGTCTATGAATATGCTTTATTGGCTAGAACCTGTGAAGTATATAGATCAGATTATTTATTTGCTTGTAGGATGTGTAATATTGGCGGCTGGAATTACGCTTGAAGTAAAGGCAAATGTTGCAATGATGGCAGGAGAATATTTTGTTCGTGTTATCTCCCAGCGGTTTCATGGTGAATTCGGCTATGTAAAGTTATGCTTTGATATTACACTGGTTTGTATTGCTTGTTTGTTTTCTATTTGCTTTATGTCGGGTATTTATGGTGTCCGTGAAGGTACTGTAGCTGCTGCATTGTTAGTTGGCCCTATAGTACACTTCATAAGTCCTTATTATCGATGTTTTGATAAGTGGATAAATGATGTGAAGGATAAAGATGCTATTGCATTGAGAAATATACAGCATGTCATCATTACTATTGCGAGAGAGTATGGAAGTGGAGGACATTTATTGGGTGAAATGTTATCGAAAGAACTTGGTATTAAGTTATATGATAAGGAGTTTATTCACTTAGTTGCTGAGAAAAGTGGTATAAATGAACAGTACATTAAGAAAAATGAACAATCCATACCTTCTTTTTGGCTGAAGTGTATTTTAGGAAAGAACAGTGAACAGTCTTTGGAGAGAAGTCTTTCATCGGATGATGTATTATTTGTAGCAGAAAGCAAAATTATACAAGAGTTAGCAGAGAAAGGGCCGTGCATCATTGTGGGCAGATGTGCTGATTTTGTATTGCGGGATTATCCGAATTTGATTAAAGTTTTCTGTTATTCTGATTTGAGGAGTGCGTGTGTACGGTGTGTGCAGGAATATGGTGTTTCAGAGGAAAAAGCTGAGTCTGAAATTAAACGGATCAATCATAATCGAATAGCTCATTATGAGTATTATACAGGTGAGAAATGGGGAGAACCTCATCATTATAATCTGATGATAAATACGGGGAGCATTGATTTATCGGTAGCTTGTAATTTAATAAAGAGTATCTATAAGAATCGGATAAAGGAAAACTTGTCGAAATAAGAAGTTCTGCACATTTTTTGTACTTTTTGGATAACGGTTGACAGATGTGATATCTCGATATTTGCATCGTAATAAAAAGCCGAATTAATATGAAACAAGATGTACAAAATCAACAAACAAAGCGTGGAAATCCTTATGTTGGATTTTTGTGGGTAATTTTGATTGTGTTATTGCTTAACGGACTGATTTTCCCAAAGTTGAGCAAACAAAAGATTATTTCTACTGATTATGGATCTTTTATAGAAAAAGTAGATAGTGGGAGAGTAAAAGACGTTATGATTAAGAGTAGTCAGATATTCTTTACAGCAGTAGATAAGAATGGTGAAACGAATACTTTTCAGACAGGTGAGACAAATGATCCTCAGTTAGTAGAAAGGCTATTGGATGCAGATAGCCCTAATGAGAATGGGAAAATAGCATTCAATCAGATTGTTCCTGAAGAAAACTCCCCTATATTGAATTTTTTATTGATGTGGATTTTACCTGGACTGATTTTCTATATTATCTGGCGGCAGACTAGTAAAACCATTCAATCTCGTATGGGAGCTGGTGGTAATTTTATGTCTTTCGGCAATAGTGGAGCTAAGATTTATGCGGATGCTGATATAAAAACAACGTTTGCTGATGTAGCTGGACAGGAGGAGGCGAAAGAAACTTTGAAAGAAATTGTTGACTTTTTACACAATCCTAAAAAATATACTGAGATTGGAGCTTCTTTGCCTAAAGGTGCTTTGCTTGTAGGCCCTCCTGGTACAGGCAAGACATTGATAGCTCGTGCTGTTGCAGGTGAAGCCAAGGTTCCGTTTTTTGCAATATCTGGTTCGGAGTTCGTACAGATGTTTGTTGGTATGGGAGCAGCTAAAGTGAGAGATTTGTTTAAGCAGGCTGGTGAAAAAGCACCTTGTATAATTTTTATCGATGAGATTGATGCTATAGGGAAGAAGAGAGAAGGTACTTTTAGTGGAAATGATGAACGGGAACAGACTTTAAATCAGCTTTTAACTGAGATGGATGGTTTTGACGGGCGTAAAGGAGTTGTCATCTTAGCTGCAACCAATCGACCAGAAAGCTTAGACAAAGCATTGCTTCGACCAGGGCGTTTTGATCGTCGTATTCAGATGGATTTACCTGATTTAGAGGGTAGAAAGGCTATTCTTAACGTGCATTTGAAGAAGGTAAAGCATGATTCAATTAATTTAGATATTGTGGCAAGAGCTACATCGGGCTCTTCGGGAGCTGAACTTGCTAATATAGTCAATGAGGCAGCTTTGCGTGCTGTACGAATGGGACGGATACGAGTTACTACCTCTGATCTGGAGGAAAGTGTGGAAACTGTGATTGCTGGAGCACAGAGGAAAGGAAAAGTAATATCGGCAGATGAGAAAAAAGTGATAGCTTACCATGAAATAGGGCATGCTTTGGTAGCTGCCATGCAAACTCATTCTGCTCCGGTACATAAGATTACGATTATTCCACGTACTTCAGGAGCTTTAGGTTATACAATGCAGGTCGATAGTGGAGAACAGGTTTTGCAAAGTAAAGAAGATCTGTTTAATCGGATAGTGACACTTACAGGCGGTCGTGCAGCCGAAGAAATAGTTTGTAACACAGTAACTACAGGTGCATCGAATGATATTGAACAAGCTACTAAGCTGGCACGTGCTATGGTTACTCGGTTTGGTATGAGTGATAAATATGATATGATGGGACTGGAAACAGTTAATAATGCCTATTTGGGCAATGATACGTCACTTGCTTGTTCGAGTGATACAGCAGCAGATATTGACCGTGAGGTTCTTTCTCTGATAAAAAATGCTCATGATAAGGCAAAAAGCATTATTTCCGAAAATATGAAAGTTATGCATGAAGCAGCTTCTTTCTTGATTGAAAAGGAAACGATTACGGGTAAGGAATTTATGGATATTGTTCATTGCTGTACTGCGAAGACAGACTTAAATAATTGATTCGGCGGGCGGAACGTTTTTCAGCTATTTATTTTATATGAGTAGAAGAATGCGTTCCGCTTTTTTATCTTTTTCTATATTCTAAAGGTGTATATCCGGTATGTTGTTTAAAAAAGCGAACAAACGAAGAAGAGGTATGAAAATTTAGTTCTTCTGATATTTGCTGGATAGTATATGTTGTAGTTTTTATATATCGTTTAGCTTCTATGATGATAACTTCATTTATCCACTTTTGTATAGAATAGCCTGTTACGGATTTTATGGTCATCGAAAGATATTTGGGAGTAATGCATAGTTTATTGGCATAAAAAATGACATTTCTTTCTTCTGTATAATGTTGTAATAACAGGTCGAAGAAACGATGCGTAAGTTCTTCTTGTCTAGAAGCAGGTTGGAGTATATTGTGATTATTTTTATTGAATAAAGAGGTTATAATAAGAATAAGGCTGAGAGTTAATGTCTTTTTTATATCGCTATTTTTTGCATGGTGATCTATGATATTATATAGGGTTATTATTTCTTCTGAGTCTTTTTCTTGAAGTTGTAGGCAAGGTGTTGAGGCTGTTTGTTTTAACAGGTTAAAATCGGGGGTAATAGGTAGCGTACATAGAAAGTCGGGTAATATGTGCATCACTTTCATTTCGAAGTCGGACGAACATTCTTTGATATGAATGATGTGTTGGGGAATAATAATAAATATTCCATTTTGACAGATATGATGGGTATTATAGTTTATCTTAAGCTTAATATATCCCTTCGTGCAAATACCGAAAATGAATCCTTTGAATACAAATGATTGTTCGTGCACATTGGGGCCTAATATATCTGATAAGTCTTTGAAGATAATCGTTTCTTTTTCTATGAGATTTTCTTGAGATATCATGATTCTCTTATTTATGTATTTGCAAAAATAAGAATGATAATAAATTAAATGGTGTTTGAGGAAGTTTTATTTTCTAACTTTGCAGCCGTTTTTTAATTAATGGTTATTAATAAGTGTAGATTATGATGATGAAAACAGTCCGAAATGCAATGTTATTACTTTGGGGCGTACTTATTTGTTATCCGGTTGGAATGAAAGCTCAAGACAAGTTCGATGCAAGTGTTGGTATGGATTTAGTAAGTGGCTATATTTGGCGTGGCCAGGATTTGGGAAATGTCAGCATTCAGCCAGAAGTGTCGTTGGCTTACAAAGGTTTTTCTCTTACAGGATGGGGAACTGTTGGATTTGATAAAGATGATATAAAAGAGTTTGATCTGACCTTAGGTTATGAAGTGAAAGGATTTAGTTGCTCTGTAACTGATTATTGGACTAATGGTGGACCAGGGTACTTCCACTATGGGGCGCATAATACGAGTCATACATTTGAAGCGCAGATTGGATATGACTTTGGCTTCTTATCGGTAGACTGGTTTACGAACTTTGCTGGAAATATCGGTTATAAAGCAGATGGAAGTAAAGCTTATGCTTCCTATTTTTCAGTTTCTGTTCCTTTTGTTTTGGGAGGACTAGACTGGACTGTAGAGGCTGGAGCAACTCCTTGGGAAAATGATTTCTATACAGGAGGAGAAAATTCCAGTTATTCGAAAGATATGATAAATGGTTTTGCTGTTTGTGAAGTAGGTATAGAGGCTTCGAAAGAAATAAAGATTTCGGAAAGTTGGTCATTGCCTCTTTTTGCTAAAGCAATATGGAATCCTTCTACGGAAGGGCTTTATTTTGTTGCGGGATTAAGTTTTTAATATGTGCAAAAATCAAATCGTCTCTTATAAAATTCATTTTTGAGAGGCGATTTGATTTTTTAGATTTTCTATTAAAACACGGCTGGTGATCGATTTGCTATAGATTCATTACTTCTTGTTCGAAATGATCTTTGTCACCTTTCGCTCTATTGCGTATTTTGCTGCGATAGTTGTAAACAGTCGCTAGTGAATAACCCAAAAAATGGGCGATACGATTGGCATCGGTTACTCCCAAACGTATTAAAGCGAAAATACGGAGTTCTGTGTTTAGTATTTCACCCGGTTTAGGGTATATTTTCCCTTCATCTGTTAATAATTTATTGAAGTCTTCTATAAAATTAGGGAACAACTCTAAAAATGATTTATCGAATTCATTATAGAAATTCTTCCGTTCGTCACGAAGGAACTGTTCAGAACGTATAGCTTTGAATAGATCATCAATACGTGAAGCCATTGCAAGTTTTTCCAACGAACGGCGATATTGCTCAAGCTTTTCAAGATAACTGACACAACGATCCAGATACCGTGCTATGTATACTTCTTTAATCTTTCCGGTTTGGGCCAAACTTTCGTTGGCTGCTTGCAGTTCTTTGTTGGAAAGGTATAAATGTTTTCGTGTGATAGATAATTTTTTCAGACCATAATACAAGTATGATGCTAGGATAATTAATAGAACGGCTAATATTCCCATGCATACTAAGAGTATGACAACCATTCTTTTTTCTTGAGCTTCTTTTTGAGAATATGCATGGTCGATAATTGGATAAAATTCTGTAACTTCGGCAAAACGCAGACGAGCATTGCAGGCTACGGCATCTTCCATAGAACAACTTAAGTAGCTATATGCTCTTTTTAAATCGCCATGACGATAAATGAGTCGTGCCAGTTTTTGTAGCGAGGCATATTCTCTGACGGATGTGCTTAAATCAATGATTGCAGTTTGCGCCAGATAATAGATTTGCATGTCAGGTTCGTTTTTTACCTCATATGCCATTGATAATGTATAATATATATATGCCTTCTGCCTTAAATCAAGGGACGTAGTAAGCATTTGATTAAGCATGGGAAGGGCTTTATCCGGTTGTGCAGAAAGAATGAATCTCTCTGCTAAAACAATATTGCGATCTACTCCGGAATCGATACTATTCATTATCGAATCACGATATAAATCTGTCAGATGTAAATATTTTTGTTTAGCATCATGTCCTATAGTGTAGTCGGCTAACCATCCGTAGCATGTACGTGCTGTAAAGTAATAGTATATTAAGTTTTTCTTGTCTAATTTACTGGGATATATTTGTTGTAACTCTGTTAATGCTTCATTGTACATACCCATGACTCCCATGACTTCTGCACGATTGATAATGATTTCGTCATGTAACTCCGGTTTATTTAATAATAGTGCATATTCCGATTTTTTGTTTATATAATACAGAGCTGAGTCTGCTTGATAATGTAAATATAGTCCGAGTAATTCATTACATAGTTTATACTTGTCTTCTTCTGTTGTTGCGTAATGTAGTTGCTGTTTAAGTTGAGATATTGTTGTTTCTCGTTCAGTGCGAAAAGAAGCTTTCTTAGTAATGACTTCATCGAGTTGCTGCAAAACTTTTTCATGATTAGCTTGTTGTGCTTGAGCAGATAGGGTTAATAAAATCATACTGGTTAATAGCCAGATGAATTTATATCTTGCTATGAAAATACGGATATTTTGTTTCATTTGGTGCTATAGCTATGTTTAAAAGTGTATCATAATACAAAATTTAGTGCTAAAACTATTTATATAATTGATATGGTTGTATTAGGTTAAGTTCTTTGTTTTCTGTATTTTATGTTCACAAGGCGTTTATATTTATTTTCCAAATATAATAAAAATATTGTCAAAGGTATACTTTTGCATCGAAAAACATTTCAAATCATATTAATCTTAAATATCATGAAACATACATGGCTTTTATTTATGGTTATCTTTAGTTTTTGCGGTATTTGCCGTGCTGCTGCGACTATAAAAGTAGATAAGATTGCTCCGAGCTACTGGTGGGCTGATATGAAGAATCCTGAGTTGCAGATTCTATTATATGGCAACCATATCTCTTCTTCTGAAGTGTCTTTATCTGGTAAAGGGGTTATATTAAAAGAGGTCGTTAAACAAGATAATCCGAATTATTTACTATTGTATATTGATTTGTCTGAAGCTGAAGCGCAAACCTTTAATATTGCATTAAAAGATGGTAAAAAGAAACTTACGATACCTTATGAGCTGAAGCCACGTGTACGTAAAGGAGAAGATGTAAAAGGTTTTACTTCTGAAGATGTCCTTTATTTGATTATGCCTGATCGCTTTGCTAATGGGAATCCAGATAATGATATTGTTGAAGGAATGCTCGAAAATAGAGTAGACCGTAATGACTCTTTTGCTCGGCATGGAGGTGATTTACAAGGCGTTGCTGATCATCTGGATTATATTGCAGATTTGGGGGTAACAGCTATTTGGCTGAATCCAACTCAGGAGAACGATATGAAAGAGGGATCGTATCATGGTTATGCCATTACAGATTATTATCAGCTGGATCGTCGTTTAGGAAGTAATGAGGAATTTAAGACATTGGTTGAAAAGGCACATCAGAAAGGGTTGAAGGTTGTGATGGACATGATTTTCAACCATTGTGGTAGTGAAAATTACCTGTTTAAAGATAAACCCTCTAAAGAATGGTTTAATTTTCACTCGGAATATGTGCAGACTTCATTTAAAACAGCTAGCGTAATGGATGTACATGCCAGTGAGTATGAACGTAAGATTGCTACTGATGGATGGTTTACTTCAGTTATGCCTGACTGGAATCAGCGTAATCGTCATGTAGCACGTTATCTTATTCAAAATAGTATCTGGTGGATTGAGTACACTGGCATTAATGGGATTCGTCAGGATACTCATCCGTATGCCGATTTTGATTTTATGAGTGAATGGTGTAAGGAAGTACTTGAAGAGTATCCTTATTTTAATATCGTAGGTGAAACATGGTTAAATAGTAATGTCTTAGTTTCTTATTGGCAGAAAGACAGCAAACTGGCAGCTCCACGAAATTCCAATTTACCGACAGTAATGGATTTCCCTTTACAAAGTTTGATGAACCAAGCTTTTGATGAAGAAACTGGAGAATGGGGAGGAGGACTGTATAAATTGTACGACTATCTGACACAGGATATCGTATATGCTGATCCGATGAACCTGCTGGTATTCTTCGATAACCATGATACTTCTCGTTTTGCTACAACTGATGAGAAGGCTGCTAACTTGACGCGGTATAAACAGGCCATAACATTTTTGCTTACTACACGCGGAATACCGCAGATATATTATGGTACAGAGATTTTGATGACTGGTGACAAGGGAAATGGAGATGGAGAATTAAGAAAGGACTTTCCTGGGGGCTGGCAAGAAGATAAAATAAATTGCTTCGTACCAGATGGACGTACAGCATTGCAGAATGAAGCATTCGATTTTACTCGTAAATTGTTGAATTGGCGTAAGGGAAATAAAGTACTTTCTCATGGTACACTAAAACATTATTCTATCAGTCAGGGTACCTATGTTTATCAACGAGTGTATAATGGCAAGTCTGTTGTTGTAATAATGAATGGTACGGATAGTCCGCAGGAATTGAGTTTAAAACCTTATCAGGAGATATTGCCACAGCCGGAAAGCATAGATTTCTTGAGTGGGAAGCATGTGGCTTTGACAGATAAATTATCTCTGAAAGAACGTGAAATTTTGATTCTCTGTTTCTAATGGATTTATATTTATTGCTCCTGTCTTATGAGTCAATTATCTGAAATATAATTAATTAAATGTTTTGTAGATTTGTATTTTTCATATGAAAGAAATAACAAACTGATAACGCATTTAATTTTGCTTATGACCTAGAAAATTATTAATCATAATACCTTATAAAACTATGAATCTAAAAAGAACCTTTGCCTTTGTAGCTATGTGCTACTGTGCGTTTGCATTGAGTGCACAAAATCTGACTTCACCAGATGGTAATTTAAAAATGAACTTTAGTTTAAACAGTAACGGGGCTCCTGTATATGAGCTTTTCTTTAAAGATAAAGCTGTGATAAAGCCTAGTACTCTTGGCCTTGAACTGAAGAGAGAAGATCCAGAAAAGAGAATCGGATTTGAATGGACAGAACGCAAAGATAAGGAACGCGTAGATGAAAAAATGAATCTGATGACTGGATTTAAGATTAAAGATACACGTACTTCTACTTTCGATGAAGTTTGGCGTCCGGTGTGGGGAGAAGAAAGTGAAATCCGTAATCATTACAACGAACTGGAAGTCACACTTGACCAGCCTGAAAATGATCGTTATATCATTATCCGTTTTCGTTTGTTCAATGATGGTTTAGGTTTCCGCTACGAGTTCCCTCAGCAAAAAAATCTGAATTATTTTGTTATCAAAGAAGAGCATACTCAGTTTGCTATGACGGGAGATCATACAGCATTCTGGATTCCGGGAGATTATGATACACAAGAATACGATTACACAACTTCACGCTTATCTGAAATACGTGGAAAGATGAGTTCCGCTGTAACAGAAAATTCTTCACAGTATGTATTCTCACAGACAGGTGTTCAAACAGCACTGATGATGAAGACTGATGATGGGCTTTATATAAACTTGCATGAAGCTGCATTGAAAGATTATTCTTGTATGAGTTTGAACTTGGACGATAAGAATATGATTTTTGAATCATGGCTGACTCCTGATGCAAAGGGAGATAAAGGATATATGCAGACTCCATGTAATTCGCCTTGGCGTACGATTATCGTAAGCGATGATGCCCGTAACATTCTGGCTTCGCGAATTACCTTGAACCTGAATGAACCATGTAAGATAGAAGATACTTCTTGGATTCATCCTGTGAAATATATTGGCGTATGGTGGGATATGATTACCAATAAAGGTACATGGGCATATACAGATGAATTGCCAAGTGTAAAATTGGGACAAACTGATTACTCACAGACTAAGCCAAATGGAAAGCATTCTGCTAATACGGCAAATGTAAAACGTTATATTGATTTTGCTGCTAAACATGGTTTTGATGCTGTACTGGTGGAAGGATGGAATCAAGGATGGGAAGACTGGTTTGGTAAGAGCAAAGATTATGTGTTCGATTTCGTGACTCCTTATCCAGATTTTGATGTAGAAGAAATTCATCGTTATGCGGCAAGTAAAGGTATTGAAATGATGATGCATCATGAAACTTCATCTTCTGTCCGCAATTATGAACGCCATATGGATAAAGCTTATCAATTCATGGTAGATAATGGTTATCATTCTGTAAAGAGTGGTTATGTAGGTGACATTATTCCGAGAGGAGAACATCACTACGGTCAGTGGATGGTTGATCACTATTTGTATGCTGTAAAGAAAGCTGCTGATTATAAAATTATGGTTAATGCTCACGAAGCAGTACGTCCTACAGGACTTTGCCGTACTTATCCTAATCTGATTGGCAATGAATCAGCTCGTGGAACTGAATATGAATCTTTTGGTGGAAACAATGTAAATCATACAACAATTTTGCCGTTTACTCGTCTTATCGGTGGTCCGATGGATTATACTCCAGGAATTTTTGAACCTGATTGCAGTAAGATGAATCCGAATAATAAGTCGCATGCACGTACAACTCTGGCACGTCAGCTGGCTCTTTATGTAACTATGTACAGTCCATTGCAAATGGCTGCTGATGTTCCTGAAAATTATGAACGTTTTATGGATGCTTTCCAATTTATTAAAGATGTGGCTGTTGATTGGGATGAGACAAAATATCTGGAAGCAGAGCCGGGAGAATATATAACAATTGCTCGTCGTGCTAAGAATACTAATGATTGGTATGTGGGCTGTACAGCTGGCTATAACGGTCATGTGTCAAAATTATCATTCGACTTCCTTGATCCGGATAAGAAGTATGAAGCAATTATTTATGCAGATGCTAAAGATGCAAGTTGGGACAAGAATCCTCAAGCATATACCATTACAAAGAAAAAGGTTACTAGCAAGAGCAAAATGACTCTGAAAGCTGGAATTGGAGGTGGTTACGCTATCTCTATTAAAGAGATCAAGTGATATCAGGCATTGTTTTATTGTAATATATCAGAGAGGTTATTTTCCTTCTCTGATATATTATACAATCTTTAAGATAAAAAGATAATTGTTTCCAGTAGGTACTTAATATATAGTTCAATCTGTACGTTTATAGATTGTAGCCAAGAGAATTTTCTTAACTTTAAAATTAATAATATGAACAAGAATCTATTTATTAAACACACAGGAAAGTGTCTACTATTGACGATAGTAGGTATGCTTATTTCCTTCCAAGTATTAGCCCAAAACTTGGCGGTTAAAGGAAGTGTTGTAGACAAAAACGGAGAGGCTATTATCGGAGCTAATATTTTGGTGAAGGGTACAACCAATGGTTCAATTACTGATTTTGATGGTAATTTTACTTTGGAGGCTAAAAAAGGTGATATCTTAGTTTTCTCTTTTATCGGTTATAAAAATCAGGAGCTTCCTGCTGCTGCTAATATGAAGGTCGTTCTTCATGAAGATACCGAAGTCTTGGATGACGTTATTGTTATTGGTTATGCTACGGGAAGCCAGCGTACTGTTTCTGGTGCAATCCAGCGTGTCGGACGTGAAGATATGAATGCTGGCGTTGTAACGAATCCATTGCAGGCCATAAAGGGTAAAGTGGCTGGTGTAAATATTCAGAAATCTGGTGGTGACCCGACTGCATCAGCTTCTATTCGTGTACGTGGTACAACTTCTTTGTCTGGTGGTAATGATCCATTGGTTATTATTGATGGAGTTTTTGGAGATTTGAGTATGTTGAATGCTATCTCTCCTGCTGATATTGAAAGTTTTACAGTTTTGAAAGATGCTTCAGAAACAGCTCAGTATGGTTCAAGAGGTGCTAGTGGAGTAATTGTAGTTACTACAATTAAAGGTAAAAATGGTGTTAAGACTTTAAGTTATGATGGTAGCTTTGGTGTGGAAACCGTTTATAAGAACTTGGAAATGCTGGATGCCAATACATATCGTCAGGTTGTGGCTGATAGAGGATATGCCAATGCTTTAGATATGGGATATGATACTAATTTTATTGAAGCAATGCAGCAGACAGGTTATACTCAGAATCATCGTCTTTCTTTTGGAGGTGGTACAGAGTCGTCTAATTATCGTGCTTCTATTGGTGTTATTGATCAAAAGGGTATCATTAAGGATAATTATATGCGTAACTATACAGCTAAACTGGATGCTTCGCAAACAATGTTTAATGATAAGGTAAAAATTGAATTTGGAATGTTTGGTTCTAAAGTCGATAAACGTTACTTGAATGATTATCAGAAGACATTCTATTCTGCAGCTGCATTTAATCCTACTTTCCCTGATTTTGCGAATGAAGATGGATCATGGCCGGAAGATCCTAATGCAAATGAAACACAGAATCCTTTGGGACGTTTGACAATAAAGGATATAGAATCAAATAGCTACATTAATACAAATGCGCGTATAACATGGACTGTAATTGACGGATTAAAATTGAGTGCTTTTGGTTCATATACTTATAATGTAAAAGAAAATTCAAAATATACTCCAAACAATATTAAAGCAGGACAAGGACAGAGTGGTATTGCTGAAAAGTCTGATAACAAGAGTGGTGTGTTGTTAGGCAACTTTACTGCAAATTATAAGAAAGCATTTGGAAAGCACTATATTGATATTTTAGGACTTGCTGAGTTACAAGATTATAAATATACTGGTTTTGGTGCTAAATCAAAGCAGTTTGGTACTAACTTCTTCGAGTATAATAATTTAGGCGCAGGTGGAGAAGTTAAATATGGAGATGTCAGCTCATACTCTAATGGTTACTCAATAGCTTCATTTATGGGACGTTTCAATTATAGTTTTGCTGATAAATATATTGCAACTGTAAATATGCGTGCCGATGGTTCTTCTAAATTAGGAGCAAATAATAAATGGGGATTTTTCCCTTCTGCATCATTGGCTTGGGTTTTGAAGGAAGAAAGTTTCTTGAAAGATGTAGATGTTGTTTCCAATTTAAAAATAAGGACTGGTTATGGTCTTACTGGTAACCAGGATGCCATTAGTGCATATAACTCATTGAAGTTGATGAGCCCGACAGGTGTAACTACAGTAAATGGCAAGCCTGTTGTTACATACGGAATCAATCGTAATGATAACCCTGACTTAAAGTGGGAAGTAAAACGCATGTTTGATATTGGTATTGATGCAGGATTTTTCGAGGATCGTTTGACTGGAACATTAGATTATTATTATTCAAAGACTAGCGATTTGTTATATAATTATGCCGTACCTGTTCCTCCTTTTGCATTCAATACTTTGTTGGCTAATTTGGGAGAAATGGAAAATACCGGTATTGAAGTTGCAGTGATAGGTGTTCCTGTAAAAACTAAAGATATGGAGTTGACTATTTCTGCAAACTTCTCATGGCAAAAGAATAAATTGCTGTCTTTGAGTGGCTCTTATATGGGACAATCATTGAGTGCTAAGGAATACATGAATTTGGGAGGAATGAATGGCGCTGGATTTATCGGAGGAAATAATCAGGTTATTTATCAGATGGTAGGACAACCCTTGGGCGTATTCTATTTACCTAAATGTGATGGACTCATTGATATGAATGGTAATGGTGAGTATACTTATCATATTCTTGACATTGATGGTCAAGAAGGTATAGATCTTTCTGATGGAAAGGACCGCTATATAGCAGGACAAGCTATGCCGAAGTTCTATTTGGGTGGTAATATTAGTTTCCGTTACAAACAGTTTGATATCCAGACTCAGTTCAGTGGTGCGTTTGGGCATAAAATTTATAATGGAACCTCTTTGTCATACATGAATATGAGCTTATTCCCTACTTACAACGTAATGAAAGGCGCTCCTGAAAAGAATATTCATGACCAGACTGTGACTGACTATTGGTTGGAAAGAGGAGATTATGTACATATTGATTATGTAACATTAGGATGGAATCTGAATACTAAGAATTTAAAGAACATTAATTCGTTAAGATTGACATTCTCTGTAAATAATTTGGCTACTATTACTAATTATTCAGGATTGTCACCAATGATTAATAGCTCTACTGTTGGAAGTGATTTAGGTGTTGATGATAAGCGCTTCTATCCGCTTACACGTACTTACTCACTGGGACTTAGTCTTAACTTTTAAATGAACGTTACTATGAAAAGAAAATTATTATATAGCTTTTTTATTGCTGCTGCAATGAGTTTTAGTGGATGTTCTTCTTTCTTGGAAGAAAATCCTGTTGATCAGATGCCGGAAAGTGAAGCCTATAAAAATCCGGAAATGATTTATTTAAATACAGTTGCTAACCTTTATACAAAGATTGGCGCAGATGCAGGAGGAAGTGGTTTGGCTGGAACAGACAGAGGACTTTATGACTTGAATACATTTTGTGCCGATGATGCTATCCTCCCGACAAGAGGTGGTGACTGGGACGATGGTGGATTGTGGAGAGATCTGTTCACTCATAACTGGGGTGTAAATAATGGACTTATCATATCTACTTGGGACTATCTGTATGGAGTGATTGTACAGTGCAATCAATCTATAGATAAATTGACTGAGTTGAAAGAGTTGGATCCAAGCAATGAATATTTTGATATTTATAAGGCTGAAGTCCGGGGAATTCGTGCTATGTATTATTATTATTTATTGGATATGTTTGCACGTGTACCAATTGTTGAATCTTCATTAACTCAGATGAAGGATGTCAAACAGTCAGAACGCAGTGAGGTTTTCAATTTTGTAAAGAAAGAGCTGGAAGAATCTATTCCATTGTTAGCTGACGAAAAAAGTGCTGATCAGGGAGAGTATTATGGGCGTATGACTAAGGCTGCTGCTTACTTCCTTATGGCTAAGTTGGCTTTAAATGCTGAAGTTTATACTGATAACGACTGGACAGACCAATCTCGTCCTGATGGAAAGAATATTAAATTTACAGTGGATGGCACAGAAAAAAATTGCTGGGAAGCTACCGTTGCTTATTGTGATAAAATTAAGGAGTGTGGATATTCTTTAAATCAGGGAACAAATGGATTCCTTTCTAACTTCGTAGTTAATAATGAAGGATCTAAGGAAAATATTTTTGTTATTCCAATGGATCCAACCTTGTATAAAGCTCGTAATATGTATCTGGTACGTTCACGTCATTATGATGTTGGTAAAGCATTAGGATTTGGTAATGGAGGTTGGAACGGATCTGCTGCTACTATTGAAGCAATGAAAGCATTTGGGTACGGAACTGCAACTCCTGATCCTCGTTTGGAATTAACTTATTATACAGGCCGGGTTGTTGTAAACGGGCAAGAAGTTATTAACAGTGAAACTGGAAAACCTTTGGAATATTTACCGATGGCAGTCAAGCTTCAATTCGATAAGAGTGATACTAGCATGAAGATGGCTGGAGCACGAATGTATAAGTACGCAGATGATCCGACTGCAACCGAAGATGGACAGTGTCCTCATAACGACTGGGTATTGTTCCGTTATGCAGATGTTGTATTGATGCGTGCTGAGGCTTTGATTCGTAATGGTCAAAGCGGACAGGCTGATTTAGATGAAGTCAGAAATCGTGTTGGAGCACCTCATGCAGATGCTACTTTAAGTAATTTGTTGAAAGAACGTATGTTGGAACTGGCATGGGAAGGATGGAGACGTCAGGATTTGGTTCGTTTTGGTAAGTTTAATGATGCTATAACTGATCGTCCTAAGACAGAAGCTTATTTACAAGTGTTCCCGATTCATGCTAACACTTTGGCTGTCAATCAGAATTTGACACAAAATCCGGGATATTCAAAATAAAGAAAACCTTATAGAATAAAGAAACATATGAAAACATATTTCAAATATATAGCATTGACCTTATTGCTTGCTTTGGGGCTTGTAAGTTGTGAAGATAATGAAAACTGGCGAATTATTCCATATGAACCGGAACCTGAGGCTCCGATTGATGGGCCTGAACAGTTGTATGTGGTTGGCGCTCACCAAAATTGGACTCCAGATGCAGCTGTTATAGGAAAACTTTATCCAATAGACGCTATGGGTAATTATGCCGGATATGCTTATTTGAACGGTGAATACAAATGTACTTCACAGCAAAATTGGAGTGGCCCTAATTATGGGGCAGGTTCGACTGAAGGAACATTGTCGACAGCTGAGGATGCTGGTAACCTGACTGCAGAAGAAGGGTATTATTATCTTACTTTTAATATCAAAGAGCTTACATATACAGTTCAGCTTGTAAACTTTGGTGTTATTGGAGATGCTACTCCTGGTGGCTGGAATGAAGATACCGATTTAGTTTATGATCCAGCTGATCTAAAGTTGAAAGTAGATATGACATTGACAGATGGTACGATTAAGTTCCGTGCAAACGATCAGTGGGATGTTCCTAATGGAGATTTTGGTGCAGGAGATAGTGAAGGCAAATTGGCTCCAAAAGGAAATAACATTAGTGTGACGGCTGGTGATTATCAAGTGGTAGTAGATCTTTCGACTCCGGATTATACTTATGAATTGATAGCTAAATAATTAAATTAATATTAGGAGTGCGTCGATAGGGCTTTGCCAGATTGTACGCACTCTTTTTTTCTTCTATCTATGAAAAACTATATATTGACTTATATATTGTTAGCACTGGGGTTTATTACTTCATGTAGTGATACCGATTCGAATACTTTGCCTGGTGGTGTAACAGATAATTTGAAAGAAGGCTTTACTTATTTACCGGAAACTCCCGATGCTGACCAGCCTATCACGATTACATTTAAGGCGTCACCGACTTCTGCTTTATATGGATATGCTGGTGATGTATACTTGCATACAGGAATAGTAAGTGAGGGAGTGTGGCTGTATGTGCCTGCAGATTGGAATGAAAATATTGAAAAGTGTAAGTTTACTAAAAGTCAAACTGAGGCTAATGTATGGACCATTACTCTTTCTCCGTCTATTCGGGAATGGTTTGCTTCCGGTACAACTCCTGTTGAACAATTGGGAATTATCATTCGTAGTGCAGATGGTAGTAAAAAAGGTATTGACAAAGATCAGTTTGTGAATGTTACGGATATGAAATATCATGGATTCGTTCCTGGTAAGGTTCAGGAGAAATCACTTCCTTCAGGGGTGCAGGAAGGAATTAATTTGGATATAGATAATTGTACCGTGACATTAGTTCTGTATGATAAAGCAACTGATGGAAGTCATAAAGACTATGCGTATGTTGTAGGAGATTTTAATGAGTGGACATTGGCTAATGATGAAACATCCCAGATGTATCGTGATGAAGCAACAGGATGCTGGTGGACTACTAACCTACTAAACACATTATCACATTATAAATAAGCGAATTAATTCTTACTTTATTAGAATGGATAACAAAAAAGCAACAATGATATAATTTATTTGTACGTTGTAGCAAATGCTCTCATTTGAATATAAACAAATGTACGCATTAATGGAGATAATGCAGAAAAACCATGAAGCATATACGACTCACTGCCACTCTCCATTTGTAGATGTGTGAAAGTAACAATCCATTAATGGACAATAGGGTATATAAAGGACAGATTTCCCGTATATTCGTCTCCTTATTCCTGAATTATGAGCGTAAGTCACATAATTATGGAGAGATATCCACCCTTTAATGGGGAGAGCTGTCGGCAAATATTTGATGGAAATGCCCCGAAAATCACAGGAGAATAGCCATACAATGGGCTGATACACAATAATTATTGGATAAACGTGGTCTGCTCCTGCAAACAGCAAGTTGTCTTTTCGTTAAACGAAAACAGGACGGTTTAACGGCGGAAACGCCGCCAAACCGCCTCCCCCCAAAAAGCTCCGGAGTCGGCTTTGATTTTCCTTATGCCATCTCTATACATTTACTTTCCAATTACAGGATTTTTCTTGAATATCCCATAAATGAGCATATAATCCCTCATCTTTTAATAATTGTTCATGTGTCCCTTGTTCTATAATATTTCCACCATCTAAAACAATAATTTTATCAGCATCACTTATTGTTTTTAGTTTATGCGCTATAACTATAACAGTTCTACCTTGTATTAAAGAATTGATTGCATACTGTATTTCCACTTCATTTTCTGGATCTAAAGAAGCTGTTGCTTCATCTAATAAAATTACAGGAGCATCTTTTAATATAGCACGTGCAATTGAGATTCTCTGTTTTTCTCCTCCAGATAAGGTACATCCACCTTCACCTATCATTGTATCATATCCTTGAGGTAAATGTATTATAAAATCATGACATTGAGCTTTTTTAGCCGCCTCTATTATCTCATTATCTGTAGCATTCTCTTTACCAAATCGAATATTATTCTTTATGGTATCCTGAAATAAATATACGTCCTGAAATACCATTGAAATGCGTTGCATAAGTTTCTCAGGATCAATCTCTCGTATATTTTTGTTACCTAATAATATTACACCTTTATCAGGATCATAAAACCGAGCGCAAAGTTTCATCAATGTACTTTTTCCACTTCCAGAAGGCCCAACTATAGCAGTTAAAGAACCTTGTTTCATTGTAACACTTATATCATGTAGGATATATTTATCATTATACCCAAAAGATACATTTCTAAATATAATATCTCCTTGTTCCGGAGCATCTTGTGTTCCTGACATTTCTGGTTCATTTAGTAAATTCAAAATACGTTCACCTGCAATAGAATAATAACGGAATTCTGCAAGATTGATTAGTGCTAATGTTAGTGGGTCAAAAACTCTGGAGCCAACGATAAGGAACATCACAAAAATAGCAACAGAAAGTTTTCCTCCAATTAAAAGGTATGTACCACATAATATCATCAAAGTAAGTCCCATACGAAGAAGGGTTACAGACAACATGACAATAGGTCCAATCAGAGCTTCTGTTTTGATATTCGCACGTTTGAGATCATTAAATGCTTCCTGTAAACGGATGAACTTTATTCCAGTCATATTATATGCTTTGATAACACGTATACCTTGTAAATATTCTTCCATTCTGCTACTGGCACGTATTTTAGCCAGAATTTGAGTTTGCCCTAGTTTCTTTTGAATACTAGAAGTGAAAATAAGTATTAAAAAAGAAATAGGAAGGGATAAAAACATAGCAATAGACATCTGCCAATCTACGAACAATAAACCTAAAAAAGCAAAAATAGGCATGACCAGTGCACCAAGCAATTGAGGAAGATGGTGCGACATCCCTTGTTCTGTCATAGCAAAATCAGTTATTAACATGGAAGATAATTCTCCAGAATCTTTTTTATAAAGAAAACCTAATGACAACTTGCGTAAATGTTCGGCTAAAGCAATACGACCTTCTGCACTAATATTGTATGCTTCCCGGAAATTTGCATTATAGGATTTCTTTTCTCCAAAAATCATAAAAATTATGTATACAAACATTATCACAATCAGCCCCCATAATTTAGATATGTTTAGAGGAGTTCCAGTTCCATCAAAAGCTTTAAAAAGGGTATTTATAACTTCTATTGAAAGACAAAAGGGAACTATATTTATAAAGTTTGCAAGCATTGTATACCCCACAGGCTTGTATAAACGTTTGGTTTGTCCTATAGTAATATGTTTTATAGCCTTTGTAATCATATTATTTCATTTTTTTAGATTTAACTTCCAGTTATGTGCATTTATATAAGCATTCCACATATTTTTATATATGCCTGTAGTAACATGAAGTTCGTCATGTCTTCCTTTTTGAACTAAACATCCTTCCTTAAAAACAAGAATTTGATGAGCAGAGGTGATAGAAGACAATCTATGAGCTATGATAATAACAGTTTTACCTTTTATTAACTTTTGTAAGGCCTGTTGTATTTTATATTCATTTTCTGGGTCAGCAAAAGCTGTTGCTTCATCTAATACTAAAATAGGAGAATTTCGTAAAATAGCCCTAGCTATACAAATTCGTTGTGCCTCTCCTCCAGAAAGAAAAACGCCTCTCTCTCCGACAATCGTATCATATCCTTTAGGAAGACTTCGAATAAAATCATCACATTGGGCAGCTTGAGCAGCTTGTATAACATCCGATAAACTAGCTTGAGTATTTCCTGCTGTAATATTGGCATATATGGTATCATTGAAAAGAAACGTATCTTGGAATACAAAAGACACGATCTCCAATAATTGGGGTGAGGAAATATTTTTTATGTTTATTCCCCCTATTAAAATCTCTCCAGAGGAAACATCCCAAAAGCGAGGAATGAGATTGGCTATTGTTGACTTCCCTGACCCAGAAGGTCCAACCAGAGCTGTTACTTCACCTTGTCGAGCGATAAAAGAGATATCCTTCAGCGCTTCTGTCTTTGTCATATTTTCTCTATCTTCGTAAGCAAAACTTACATTTCTGAATTCAATATCATACGTCTGAGGTATTTGAGGAACAACTGGTTCACATAGTTTTTTTTCCTCAAATATTTTGTCTATACGTTTTACTCCTTCATTAATTTCTACAGTTCCTGAAGCTAAAAATGCGAGTTTATATACAGGGGAAGCTACTCCGGGCCCCATCACGATGAAAAAAAGATAAATTGCAGCTAATGAGATGTTTTTAGGATCAGAGGTCATTATTAATATTCCTACAGGAAGAATAAACGTGACTATTGAATTCAACAGAATAATAAATGCAATTATACCATTTTGATAGTTATTACAGCATTTTAAAGCAAATGTTTTATACGCTTCGATTTCGGCATTGAACTGCCGAAAAGAACGTATACTTTGTCCAAATATCTTTATAATTGGCATACCTCTCACATATTGAACAGCTGAAGCACTCATGCGTTCTTGGACATCAAAATAGATTTTCGTAAGTGCAGTAGCTCTTTTCCCTACAAAATTAGAAAATTGCATTCCTATACTTAAAAGTATGCATAATAGAGCGGTGAATGCCATCCAACCATTTAAAGAAAAAAAGATAATAAACATAAAAGTTATGGTTGCAAACACATTCACCAAATCGGGAATAGTGTGAGCTATAAAATGCTCTATTTTTTCGACATTTTGTTCCATGATTTTCTTTATACAACCGATAGATGTCGAATTTAAATATCCCAAAGACAACTGACCTATATGCTCTGAAAGTTTTATTTTTAACCCATATAAAATACGAAAGGCGGCTATGTGAGATAACATTAATCCCGCATACAAAAATAGTACACCCACAATCAAAGCAATAAAAGCAAGCCACCCCCAACTGATCATTAGCTCAGAATCTATCGTAGATAAATCAGAAGCATGAACAAGCAATTCCTTTAATATTTCATATATAGACCAAAATGGTATAAGTATACATAATGCACTTATAGCGGAAAATAACCCGGAGAAAAGCAATAAACTTTTTTTTTCTCCCGCAATTTCCAGTAACCTAGATAATCCTTCTTTTTTCTTCATTATTTATTTAAATATATATTGTCGTAGTTAGACAAATATTTGTCACAATAATTACCAAGTAAAAAATAGCAAACAGCCATAATTCCTGATTCATATAAGCTGGAGTTTTTTTAGCATATTCTTCATATTCTTTCTTGAAATGTATACATAATGAATATTTATTTTCTATATATACAATTACAAGATTAATACATATATAAATTATATATAAACATAATGTATGTATGGCTCCAAGCAGAAGAATAAAACTTAAATGACAAAATAGATCTCCCATTATCATCGGATTTCTCACTTTTTTATAGGGACCTTCCGTTATTAACTTTGAAGGATGCAAAAACCTATCTTTGGTTGCTTGCAGATTACAATTTACCACTTTAGTACCCCAAACAGACATAAAATATCCAATTAATGCAATAAGGATAATATTGTAAAGAACATTTTCCAACAGTATTACTTTTATGTCAAACAAAGAAAAAATGTTTAGTTTGAAGCGAGGTTGATTTAAGAAGGGCATAATATACCAAAGAATAGATATAAAAAAGCCCGAATAATACATTAATGTATATCTATTATTGCAAGATAAATCTAGTGTTTTAGACATATATTTACGATTCCCAACCTTAAATGCTATATAATAAGGAATCAACCAAAGAAATGAAATTATGGCCAAAATAATTTGGGTGGCCCAGCTAAAATAAATCATATTATTTTTGTATAATTTAAAAAATTACAAATAACCAACAATGCCATAAATAAAACTATAAATAATAGTTTTTGATCAAGGAGAACAGGGGTTTTCTTTCTATAAACTATAAGTTCTGATTTATAATATGGTTCTAAAGAATACTTAACCTGTATTTTTATCATAAAGAGATCTATAAATACATATATAGGGAATAAAATGCAAGTGTAGATTCCACCTGTTAATAACACCAAAGAAAAATGTCCTAATATATCCCCTATGATCATTGGATGTTGAACTCTTGCATATATTCCTTCTGTTAACAATTTACTTGGGGCATAAAATGCACTTTTAGTAGCTTCAATATTTTGAGAAACAGACTTTTTACCCCAAATGCCAAAGAAATATACAAACAACAGAAAAGAAACTGGAATATACAAAACATTAAAAAAAACAAATTCGCCATTTAACCAGTCATATATTCCATGCATCCTTGGTTGCTCTATAAAGGGTAATACATACCATATGAGTGCTGGATAAGTGCTCATAAAATATAACTTTTCCGGAAGCTTTGATTGTTTTTTTAATTGAGAATTATGTTTTTTGTAACCTAGTAGAAATGCGTAATAATAAACAATTAATCCACTTAATGAGATCAAACTAATTACTATGTGAATTATCAACTTTGTATTCATTGCTGTATTTTATTATTTTTATCTGTATTTAAATAAGTATTTTCTTCTATATCATTTTTCGAAGGCATTTTTACAGCTATAATTCCTGCAAAATTGTGCCATTTAATAAAAGTATCCATACATTGAAAACCGACATCAGATAGTAGACTCAAATTCTCTGTAAGACTCAATGGAATCAAAACGCCTCTCAAACTTTGAGCCTTTTTTATAACTTGTTGTTCATTCAAACCATTTTCTTGCTTAAAATCCCAATACAAGTCATTCCATATATCCTCAAACAGTGAATTTTCCGCCCTTATTTTCTCTACAAATATAAAAGCTCCACCTTCTACTAATCCATTATATATCCGTTGTAAGACTTTTTTTCTTTTCCATAAAGGTAAAAACTGTAACGTATACAATGATAAAACTAAATCTATATTAGCAAATTCATTTATTTCCTCTATATGTTGTTGTAGAAATTGAACTAATTCGCTACTACATTTTTTTCTTGCAATCTCTATCATTGGTAAACTTTCTTCGACTCCGATGAATCTCACATTCTTTTTTCTTGAATGCTTTTGTAATAAAAGAGAAATGGTTTCTCCTGTAGAGGAACCTAAATCATATACAACACTATTGTCTCTAATAAACCATTCACTTATTTCGATAACAGCCTTTTGTACTTCCTCGTACAATGGGACACTTTTTCTTACATGAGTGTCGAAATGTTGTGATACTTGTTCATCAAATTTCCATTCTCCTGGAATTGATGTTATCAAATCATCGACTAGCCCTTCTTTATTTCTCATATATCCTCCTTTT
>OMBM01000050.1_pt1 | contig 79594 bp, 46 predicted proteins | sample 1644861 | NCBI WGS metagenome assembly OMBM01 (sample SAMEA103958165, study PRJEB25191) | human gut metagenome | biome: human-associated habitat [ENVO:00009003]; feature: intestine environment [ENVO:2100002]; material: feces | place: Germany | collected 2013/2015 | reverse complement strand
AAAAGAGCGAGAAGAATGCCTACATCATCGACATTGCCGACAGGATCTACGTCAACGAGCAGAAGCCATTGGAGCCAGGGCAGGAGTCTTCGCCCTCTTTGCGTTCACAACCAGCAGAAGATAAAACGCCGACTCAAGCCGCAGTGTTACCAGAAACCGGAGAATATGAATCAATCCTGAAGCAGCGGGATTTCATCGTGGCCCAAAATGGAGTTGCAGACAAAGCAATGGAAGTCTTCCTGAAGGGCATATACACCAGAGATAATTACGTTTATTTCAAATTGGACATCACCAATAACAGCGAGCTGCCGTACACCTACAACTACTGCGGCTTCGCAATCGTCACAAAAAAGAAAGGCCGAATGACGTCCTTTGACCGGACAGATCTGTCGCCGGCAGGCAGTTACGTCCCGGCACACACCATCGAGTACAAAAAGACGATGACCGTGATCTATAAATTCGACAAATTCAATTTCTCCAACGACAGGGTTTTGCTGATCGAAATGGTCGAAGACAACGGGGAACGGGGACTGTTCTTCAGGGTGACATCATCGACGCTCCTGAAAGCTCGGAAAATTTGAACTACCAAGGCCGGATTCACCGGCCTTGGTAGTTACATTCATTGAAAGTTTTCTGGTTAGGAATATAATTCCCGGCTTACAATATCAATGATAGCTTCTATTTCTAATCCGATATCATTGGGTTCATCACTTCCTGAAATAAGTCCCTTTTGTACCAAAACATCTGACAACCCATCTAATAATACTCGAAAAAAGGCCTCATCCCCAATCAATCGAACCGAATTAGGATCTTCATTGGCTACATGATTAGTATCAATCAATGAGTATGTACGAAGCAAATTATACTGTCGATTAGTTATCTTCATTTTCATCTTTGGATTCATTTTACATTCGGATTTCTGGGTTGCCCATATACTGTAATAATTTTACCTTGGTTATTCAAAACTACGCTTGCACTCTTTCCTACATACTTTGTTTTACCTCCAGGCTGAGAAACAACATTTATTGGATTCCGCACGGCATCAACAATTGCTGAAGGATGAACACCTCTACCTCCGTCTCTCTGCATGGCCTGCATCAAACCATGTTTAGTATATCCTTTTATCGATCCGACTGACCGACTTGATTCCATGCTGGCGGGCCGGGCCGTACGAACCGATTGTAAGCCCACAACCCCAATCGAGGCTCCGGCTGATAATGTATATGGATCTGTCCATTGAGCCAACATTTCTTTTCCGACCATTCGTGCAAAGCTACCTGCTGTCGGATTGACATGATCCTCAATTGCAGCCATCATGGCTCCCTCGGAATGAAACAAGCCAAAGACAGCCATTTCATCACGCGAAAGAGAGTGTGGCGATAATGTTAAATCTCCATCATCGTTAGTCGATTGTGAATAATAAATAGCACTTCCATCTTTCCTATGATGTAAATAAGTCGTACCGGCATTTGTCCAAGTAACACCATTATCATCTGTGTACGATTTATCCTGAATGGCTCGCCACATCCTATCACCATTCTCGTTTGTATACCAATCCTTTCCATCAGGGTCTATATTCCTAATCGGATTGTTTCCGGCAAACGAATACGGGCTTTGATCGTAATAGTTCTCGGCATGCGGGTCTACCTGCGGCCACCGGGCATAACTCAAATTTACAGTTAATAAACTGAAAATGCAAATCAGCAGTAAGTTTTTCGTTTTCATAATATTGGAGTTTAGGATGCATGTTCTTCGGACTTGCGGCGGGCGATCTCCTCTTCCATAGACTTGACCCATGCGTCGTACAAGTGTTTCGGCATATCGACATGGCCGGTGGCCTTTATCCGTTTTTCGAGATCTTGAAGTATGAACTTCACATCGTCCATAAACTTATCATTCGGTAGTCCTTGCGCCTCCAACTCCTTGCGATGCTGGTATGCCATTATAAAGAAACAATCATTCACGTTCATCAGGGCATACAGATTATCGGGGTCATATTTCAGTACTTTCCCCAGGCATTTATGCACGAACGGATCTATGAAGCAGAATTTATTGAAAAAGGAGACGGCAAGTTCTGCGAGAAGGTGGATAACGACTTCCCGATCTTCGCAGGGTTTCAGGTAGGTACCCTTCTTGATCGCCTCCTCGGTAATCCCCATCGTCTCGACGATAAAGATCTCACGCGGCAGGGAATGGTTCGTCAGCTCGACGTTTATCCACCGCCTATCTTCCTCATCCCGATGGCGGATAAAGGTATGGTTCGGAGCATAAGCAATGTAAGCCTCAATACCGATTTCGTTGGCCAGTATCTTATAGAGCAAAGGCAGACTCCGGCACTGGCCGTCGTGCGTGCGCATCAGCTTCGTCACGAAAACTTTTGTCGGATCTTTGTCTCCACGGAAATCGTCGAAATCATATACGAAAGGCCGGAATCCATTCATCGTGTAGGGGCGTGAAAAGAATTCGAGGAGCGCGATATTGCCCCCGATCTTCACCTTATCAAGATTGTTTACCTCAATAAAGCGCTTGATACCCATTGCCATCGTATCTATACCGAAACAATAAGCATCATAATCAAGCCCGCCGTCCAACACGGCCCATTCCATCAGGAACACAGCCCGCTTGAGGTCTACACTATCCTTGCCGTCGAGCATGTCCGTAATTTCCGTATAGGCAGCCTCGAATCTCGATATACAGATTTGCTCATCCGGAGTTTGCGCATGGCCACCGGCCACCAGGCAGAGGATAGCAATTGAGAGCAGATATGGCAATGTTTTTTTCATGGGCTGAAAATAAAAATTTACTACCATAAAGATAATATGCCAACAGCAAATTCAGCACATTACAAGCCCTTACAAAAAATCTGTAAATAACTAATAATCAATACCGATATACAAATATTTTCTTACATATGATTTACAACAAAAAAATACGTCCGGGAATATGGGTTCGTAAAGACAATTCAGGCATAAAAATGTTATAAATAACACTTTTAAGTAATGAAAAAATATATTCCCGCCATCGTATTCGTTTGTTTGACCATATGGGGGGGGGCAAAACCCGATCAAATACCTCTCCAGCAAAACAAAGTCTGCCAGATTATCTTCCCGGATAAGATAGTCAAGATCCGCGGGGGATTCAATCCTAATTATTTTGCCCTTGACAAGTACGACAATATCCTTTATATCCAAATACCTGACAGACTTCCCGAACACCAACCTGTCTATTATCACTGACGATACGAGCTGCTACATGCTCGACTTGTGCTATACAGAAAAGAGCGAGAAGAATGCCTACATCATCGACATTGCCGACAGGATCTACGTCAATACTCCAGAACCATCCGAAGCAGGGCAGAAGTCATCTTCCCTATTGCGGTCAAAGCAAATGCCCCGGGCATGGACAGGGGTTATAGCCGTGCAGGTTGCCGGGGTTCATCAACTGGCAGCAAGCCCGTACAGGAATTAAGGCGCAGGACATAGGCGCTCCTGTCTCGATAAGGTCTCAACTGACAAAACAACCAACAGGCTGCTTACACTTTTTATTTCACCGAAACATGCAGATCGCAATTTTTTATACCAGCAACAGCAGATTAGGCTTCTGACTATTTTTTCGCAACAAATAAGCACATAAGCAATTAAAATACAATATGTTATAAAGTAAAAATGCAGAATTGGTAACACAGCCTGTTCCCACCGCGAGGTAGATATTGGATAATTAACAGTTAATCAATATCTTGTGTAATAGAAGCGCAAAAATGGTAACACAGATGAGAGCAAAACTCAAACAATACACATACACACCTGTATATCAGTATATTACAAATTGAATATGCAAAAATGGTAACACACAAACACCCCCAAATATCTTATGTTATTTCAAAAATATCAGCATGTTGCAATACAAAAAACGCAAAAATGGTAACACTGAACTGCCCCAACTTACATTTTAGCATTCCGCAGGAGGATATCTTAAACGACAACAGCTCTGAAGCAATGCTCCAGAGCTGTCTCCGTATGAGCGGACTGCCATTACGCCGCAAACCGCTGCGGCACGATGTTCAACTCGTAAAGTTTCGCCACCAGCGCCTCGCAGAGAACCCGCGCCATGTTCACTTCGACGGCGTTGCCGATAAATTTTTTCTGCTCTTCCTGCGTGCCGATCAGTACGTAGTTCTCCGGGAAGCCCATGATCCGCTTCAGTTCCGGGATACGAAGCATCCGCATCCGGATGTCCACCAGTCCGTACAGCGCCATGAACTCCTTTATCTGCACCAGCATCGGCGTATCTTCCGGGTAAATCTCGTAAACCAACGTTTCGTCCTCCAGCCTGATGAACGAGGGCAGCTCCTCGCCGTCCGCTTCGGCCGTCACCAGCCGCGGCGGCCGCTTGTCCATGCGGGCGATCAGCGTGAAACACGGCCGATCGGTAGCGGCACCCGCCGAGGCGAACTGCGGGTTCATCAGGTATTGCCATTTGCGGTTGGCCGTCACGGTCTGGGCCAGAGCGTCGAGCGAACTGCCGACGTTGCTGAAGTTGGTGTTCATGATCCACGGCGTGACGAGCCGCTGCTTCGGGTTCGTCATGACGGCCGGAGCCGGGCCGTCCGTCCCCGCCGTCTGGACGCCGCCGGAATAGTAGTTGGCGAAGAACGGACGCACCAACTGAAAGCGATCCTTTGTCGTGACAGTCGGTGACGGCCGCTCGATCGACGAGTTGAACCCGTTGCCGTAGTAGGCCGAGACGAAGGCGTGGTGATCGCGCGTAGTGATCGTTCCGGCCGGAGCCTCAAGGGACACACACTTCCCGGAAGGGTGCCCGCTGAAATGTTTACAGAGAAATTTTGCAGAAATGACATCCATATTCCCGCCGGTCGATGTTAGCGTCCGAGCCGGGCGGTCAATGGACACAACCTTGCTTCCAGGACTCCCGCTATGCCGTTGTTGAATGAAGTTTACTTTCGCAACAGCAAGTCGGTTCTGTGTCGCCACGGTCGGGCACGGTTCGTCGATGCCGGGTGCAACATACTTCCCGGACTGGTTCATCGAGTTGTATTTGACGAGGAACGCTTCGCGCCCGCCGGCGACGAACTTCACCAGCCCCGCGTGGATGCGGGCAAGCGATGCCTCGACCAGCGGCCGCTTCCGGTCGAAGATCGACTCGCCCTCGTCCTCAAGGTCGAGGACTTCCCGCACTGGCCGCCACTTGCGAAGCTGCTGACCGAACAGGTCGCCCTGTGCCGGGTTCTTGGTGTGAGTCGGTTTCGGAAAGACGATCGGAAGGCCGCGGCGGGCGAAGATCCCGAAGAACCGTCGGCGGGAAGTGTACGCCCCGAAGTCGGCGGCGTTCAGGATACGGTGGCCGAAGTCGTACCCGTAGCCCCGCACGTTGTCGATCCATTTCCGGTACAGTCGCCCGGCATCCCTGCTGACGGGCTTGCCCCTCTCGTCCAGATCACCCCACGACATGAACTCCTCCACATTCTCGATCTGGATGTAATCGGGGTTCAGCACCTCGATGTAGCGGAACAGGTGTTCGGCCAGCGTGCGGATGTCGGCGTCGCGCGGAAGGCCGCCTTTGGCCCGCGAGAAGTTCGTACACTCCAGCGAGGCCCAGAGGACGACGAAGGCATCCGGATACAGGCGGCGCATCCTCGCAACATGGGCCGCGAGCGGCCCCAACTCAAGCGTGCGGATGTCCTCGGTATAGTGCAGCGCATCGGGGTGATTGGCGGCATGCGACGCAATGGCATTCGCATCGTGGTTCACGCACGAAATCACCCTGGCGCAAGGATCTCCGTCATGCCGCGCATTGTGTACCCCGGTCGAGGTGCCGCCCGCACCGCAGAAAAGGTCGATGTACAAAAGTCGGATTTTATCGTTTGAATTCATTGGGATAGCTTTTTTATACATGAGAAATCGGCTGCCCGGCCATCACGGCCGGGCAGCCGTGTTGAATAGTGAAGGGAAGAAGATTACAGACAGCCTTCCCCTGCCAACGGTTCGTCCAGCTTTTCGACGAGCGACTGGCTGAAGGGTCAGCAATCACATAGCAGAATAAGCGGCTGACCTGTACGCCGCAAGGTATTAGTAGTTGATAATTTCGTGATTGTCGATCGTGATTTCCCGAAGGACGCAATCGACGGTGATCCGCCGCCCGTCGATGTCGATTTGCCAGCCTTCGCAGAGGTTTCGCGCCCAGACCAACCGGGTAGTATCCATTTGGTAGCCGAAGAAATTCCGGCGGCCTTCCCGGAACAGAAAATTGTGACGTCTGATTTTCGTCACGATCGTTTTTACAATGTTTGCCATATTAATCAGGGTTTAAGTTATGGTTCCACTGGGGCTTCGCTCCCCGCCATCCGCCGACCACATCGAGCGGAACCGATCATCATGTCAAAGAACCTTTGTTGTCGTAGTGTTTTCTTGTGATTACTCGAACACCGGGATTTAGATCTTCCGATAAAAACCGAATGGGGTTCGGGGCCTGCGCGGGCATGAGCTGCCGTAGCTGGGGCACTTCAGAACAACACGGCAAAGAACGATAGAGTGTTTACTCTCACACTTTTCATCATTGAGTCTTCCGATACTACGTCTGAAGGGCGGTATTTTGTAATCTACATGGGCGGCCGCCCGTTCCTTTGGAATGGGCATAGGCGGCTGCCTCTACCTTGAAACCGATCCTGGGGTTCTGACAATTATTTTTGAAAAAATTTCTTCAGCATGCCCCGGCCTGCCGGGGTAAATTTTTTCAGCATAAACATAGTCCCCGAAGGGACTCCCAAGAAAATAATTGGCAGGTTCATAGGTCGGCAAAATCCGATTTTCGACCTTTGTATCGGAAAGACCATATGATGGGAAGTGTGAGAGTGGGCACGACAGAAGTTCGCACCGTTTGTTCCGAAGTGTTTTTACGCTGGCCGGCTGGCCCGCGCAGAACCCGAAAGCCATACCGCTCTCCCCGCAGGGTGGGGGCGGTCGAAAGACCGGGATCGCTCTGGCAATCAGGAAACAGAGCGACGTTAAAAACCTGACGACAGAATTGCCGCCAGGTTTAGGAGCGGCAGAGATTAAGTCACTACCGCCAAACAAAAAAAAGAGCCGGAGTGGCCGGCTCTCCGGGGAATTTGAATTATACATGAATATCTTTCGTTATAGTCAGGGTTCCCCTGTAACCACGTGCCCGAAGTTCTTCGATCAGTTCCCGGGCTTGGAAATTCATCAGCGCCGGATTCCGCTCGCTGTTCTTGCCATGCGTGCGCTTACTATTAGCGCATAGCTTGCACGTTTTGGCATAGCCGTCGGGAGAGAGCGGTGTTCTCCGGAAGTGATCCAATGTAAGCGTATTGCCACATTCAATACATTTCTTCGCTTTGTTTTCCATAATACATTTTGCAGACTTTATACTCCTGCTCCGGAGTTCTAAAAGATTAAACTGCCTGACCATTCAGAACAGCGAGGCAGAGGCAACCGATCTCGGCGATTCAAGACAGGATTGCGGACTGAAATATTCGCTGCCGGCAACGTCGGCAGGCGCGAAGCGCGGACTAATATTTTAGACCGGAACGCTTGCGCGGCCGGAGTACTTGGACTCTGGCCGTCCGTGCCGATGTCGCCGAGATTTCGGTTATCTTGCCCGTTGTTGTGAGGGGGCGGCCGCTCTCCCCCATCCGTCGAGTTCGCTTGCCGATCGTAGACGGATGCGAGCGGGCCGGGCGGTTCCGTCGTCCGGCTGCGCGAGTTCAGGGGGCGTTGGTGCTTTCTTTGCCGCCGGTTTCTTTAAGACCATCAGAGTTAAAGAAAGAGGCCATAAGTGAAAAATGTGGGACATTACAGCCCCACTCCTTACTCAACAATTACGATTTCAACAGGAGTTCCTTCTTTATTGAGTTTACTGGTAAAACAGGCAATATCTTTAACCAGTTGTTTGTCCGAGTTTTGCTCTGGCGTATTCAGCCATTTCTTGACATCTGCCTCATAATGGACTGTTCGCTCGACAAGTTCATCAATACACTCGATCAGATTGTCAAAGTAAACCATCTCAACATGTGCTTTCTCTGTTCCGGAATCATCAAGAAGTTTTACCTCGAAAAGATCCATTCCTTCATTGTAAAGCACAACGACCCAGCCTTGGTGCTTAAAACCACTCACATGAAACCACAGGCCCTCCATTTCGTTCCAACGATAAGGTGCAACTTTCTCCAGCCCCCAAGACATCAAAATTGCCGGAGCTGTTTTCATAATAGACCAGATATATTTTGCCATTTCCATGACACGGATTGCAGTGTTTATCCTCCTGCACTGAAGTTTAATGATTGATTTGAAAAGGTGCCCCGAAGAATTTCGGGGCGCCAATAATAAGGTCATTCGACGATTACTCTTTTTTGCGCTGATATTGACCATCGACAAACTCGAAAGACGTTTCAAGGCCAAGCAAGCTAATCGCAAGTCCTAACCCTTGTTGGGAACCAGACATTTCAATAAAATGAATTTGTTCCCCGGATTTATACGAGTAAGAACCGACATTATTCCCGACATCTTCATCGGCATATTCAACCTCAAAGGTGACATCGGGATACTTTACAGACAACGCTTTAATTATCGGCTCCGGAGTACTCCACGCAGTATCGAAAAAAATAATATTACCACATTTTGAAGCATTGCGGGCATTCCACTTCGTGCCCCAATTTTGAATACACCACTCATACCATGTCGGATAGCCGTACCGCATTATGTTGGTAAGATACTTCGCTCCGAACAAAAGGCAGTTATCTTTTTGTTCTTGTGTCAGTTTATCCCAAGTTTTGCAGACAGACACTTTCGTTTCCGACTTGGCTAACCCTGTAATATATTCAAGTCCTTGGTCTCCACGCGAACTTTTTTCAACATTCAAATCCGCGGGCATCGGAATAATATTATTGAAGTCGATAAGGCTCCGTGAGGTCGCATCTTTTTTTTCTTTTTCAGCAATCGCCGATAATATTTGTTCGATTTTGTTGTCCGTTCCTCGAATGGACAACTTATTTGTTACCCAGTTTGGCATAAAATAGAATTTTGAAGAGGGGCGGGTTTCTGCCCCTCAATAAGACTTAAAGAATTGATAAGAAATTTTCGGGACGGAAGCACCGCCAATCTTCGCGCTCAAGGTCGAAATAAACGATGCAACCTGTACTACGTCGTTTTTGGCCGGACTGCATCTTCGCCGAAAGCGTCGATAACACACTCGGCTTCATAGTTCCGATAGCTTCCCGTACAGAACCGTCCGTCTTTTTGTAACTGAACCGTACAATTCGATTTTGCAACGTATTTATAAATTCATCCAATCCGTCAGTCTGCCGCATAGCTCTGTGTACGGCATCACACACTTTCGCCTGAATCTGCCAAAAGGGCAAATCGGTAAATGGTGCCAATTCATCAGTCAGAATTCTGACCAAATAGTTTTCTGTCATAAAAAATGCAGACTTTATACTCCTGCGCCGGAGTTTTAATTGTGAATTGATAGACGCGGGAATATACCCGCTGTTATTAGCTCCTCAAGTACGTCAAAGAACTCTGGGTGAGGTCGGTTAGGTTACCTTCCTCTCCCTGGTACAAAACATATAGGGCCAGTCTAACAGTTCGGAGAAATGTGGTGACTAAAGCGAGTGAAGAAGCAGTTGTTTGAAAAAATTAACCCCGGCTCCACCGGGGCGTCCTGAAGTAATTTTTTCAAACAACTGCGCCGAAGGGAGATGTGTCAAGACTGGCACTATTAGCTTTGTACCAGGGAGAGTACTTCGAGTGCCGTGATAAAAACTGATGAGAAAGCCCGCGCAAAGGATAGAAGATCCGCGCGGGAAATAGACGGCCTAAAGGCCGGCCGCCGCTTCATGGAGCGGTTCCGCTTTAAGGCAGATAAAACCAGAAAGAATTTATCAAAAATTAATGATAAAATGAGTAAATTGGCGGCAAAATTTATCCCGTAAAATATTGATTTAGCAGAAAAAAACGCGCATGAAGAATCTTCATGCGCGTTTTTCTTGCTTATTTATATATCTTAGCTTGATACCATTGCTCCTGTCCTGGGCACAACCAAAAGAAAAAGACAATTGATGATCAATCAGTTGTCTTTTTTGGTTACCGCCTTGCAGTAACCCCACAACACGCAGTCTATCAATATCCCCCGGAAAATAATCGCTTCACACGGACTTTCAACCCGCAAAGCGGATTTGCTGCACTTCCGACAACCGGGTTTCGCGCTCCACGAACACGACCGAAACGGACATAAAACAGGCCGGAGCAGCATCCCGGGCACAAAACCGGACAAAAACCACGGCGGAAGGCCGGCCGGCGGGTTTCAATCCGGTTTACCAAAACGGCCGGGATTCAAACGCATAAATTGCTGTTTACAAACATCTTCCCAAAAAAGTATATTTACTTTGCCTCTAACATACCCGGGATATAATCCCGGGTTACATATTTATTAATTTACTTTGTAAAAGTGGAATTACGCAATGTTCCGAAACCTACAAACCAAACTTAAATACGACCATGGACTCATTTTACAACGGGTTTGCATCCGTCTGCAAGGCAGCCCGGACGATCTTCGGAAGGACAGGGGATATGCGGCGCGGCACATCGCACCGGAAGCAGAAATCCATAACGGCGCTGTGCCTGGCCCTGCTCCTGCTCGCATCGGGCACCCCCGTCCGCTCGCAGCAACGGGTTTATTTCGTCGACGGATACCACGGGGGCATCTACGGCCACTACCCGGTCGCCTGGAAAACCCGCTTTATCACCGACCAGCTGGCCGCGCATCCCGAATGGAGGATCGGACTGGAGATCGAACCCGAGACATGGGACACCGTCGAGGTGCGTACGCCGGCCGACTACGCCCGGTTCAAGGCGATCGCCGCCGACAGGCGCGTCGAATTCACCAACCCGTCCTATGCCCAGCCCTACTGCTACAACATCTCGGGCGAAAGCATCATCCGGCAGTTCGGATACGGCATGCGGAAGATCCGCAGCCATTTTCCCGACGTGGAGTTCGTCACCTACTCCGTCGAGGAGCCGTGCTTCACCAGCTGCCTGCCGCAGATACTGAAACTCTTCGGTTTCAAATACGCTTCCCTGAAGTGTCCGAATACCTGCTGGGGCGGGTACACGGCACCCTACGGCGGCGAACTGGTCAACTGGATTGGCCCCGACGGCAGTTCGATCCTCACTTCGCCGCGCCATGCCTGCGAAGAGCTCCAGAAAAACTCGGTGTGGCAGACCACGGCATGGGGCAATGAGAAGGAGTACCTCGACGCCTGCATCGCATACGGCATCGCCCACCCCGTGGGGATGTGCTACCAGGATGCGGGATGGAAATACGGCCCCTGGATCGGGTCGGGCGACAGCATCCGCAACAACTCGGTCTACGTCACGTGGCGGGAGTATTTCGAACGGGTGACCGACGGCAGGAGCTCCGACGACTACCGCATGCCGCAGGAAGACGTCCGCGTAAGCCTCATGTGGGGCAGCCAGGTCTTGCAGCGCATCGCGCAGCAGGTGCGCGAATCGGAGAACAAGCTCGTCATGGCCGAAAAGGCGGGGGTCATCGCCAACCTGGCGAACGGCTACCGCTACGGGCAGGCAACGCTCGACGAGGGCTGGCGGACGCTGATGCTCGCCCAGCACCACGACTCGTGGATCGTACCCTACAACGGGCTCAACAGGCAGGGGACATGGGCGCAGCACATTCGCCGCTGGACGGCCGCCACCGACTCGCTGTGCGACGGGGTGATCGCCGATGCGCTGCAAAGCTTCGCGGCACCGGGCGGCGACGGCCAGACAACCTACCTGCGCGTCTGCAACACGCTCGGCAGCCCCCGCCGCGAAACGGTGTCGGCGACGCTGCCCGAAGGCCTCGGCGACGGGGAGCTGGCCGTGACAAACGCCAAAGGCAAACGGGTTCCGCACGCCATCGTCCCGGCGCAGGGCGGGCGGCGGCTCCTGTTCGAAGCCTCCGTCCCGGCATTCGGTTACACGACCTACACTGTAAAAAAGACATCCGGCAACGCGGCCGCGGCCGTACCCTGCCAGGCACAGGCACAGGCACAGGCACAGACGGGCCGGTACATCCTCGAGAACGACATGTATCGGATCGTGATCGACCCCGCACGGGGAGGCACCATCACGAGCCTCGTCGCAAAAAAGGAGGGCGGGAAGGAATTCGCCGACCCGCAGCACAAATTCGCCTTCGGCGAGTTGCGGGGATTCTTCTACGACCAGGGGCAGTTCCACTCCTCGGCGCAGTCCCCGGCCACCGTGACCGTACTCTGCGACAACGAGCTGGAAAAGAGCGTCCGCATCAGCGGCCGGATCGACACGCACCCCTTCACGCAGACGATCACGCTCCGCAAGGGCGAACGGAAGATCGGTTTCGACCTGAAGATCGACTGGCAGCACAACGTCGGCATCGGGGCATTCCGCCAGAAGGACGGCTTCAACAACAATCACAGGGCATTCTACGACGACCGTTTCAACCTCAACATCCTCTTCCCGGTCGCCCTCGACGCCCCCGCGCTGTATAAGGACGCACCTTTCGACGTCTGCAAAAGCACGCTGGAAAACACCCACTTCACCACCTGGGACAACATCAAGCACAACGTCATCCTGCACTGGGTAGACCTTGCGGAGCGGGACGGCGGCCACGGCTTGGCGCTCCTCTCCGACCACACGACCTCCTATTCCTACGGCGCAGACGCCCCGCTGGGACTTACGGTGCAATACTCCGGCAACGGGCTCTGGGGGCGCGACTACCCCATCGACGGCCCGACGCACATCCGGTTCGCCGTCGTACCCCACCGCAGGGCATGGGACGCCGCAGGCATCCAGGAAGAGAACCGGCGCTGGAACGAACCGCTGCTCTGCACGTTTGCGGCGCAGGCCGCCGCGGACGAAGCCTCGCTGATCGACGCGGCGGGCACGGGCTATGAGATTTCGGCCGCCTACCTCGACGGGGAGCAGATCGTCGTGCGCCTGTTCAACGCCGACGGCGACGGCACCCCGCAGAAAATCAGGTTCGCCTTCCCGCTTTCGAAGGTCGAGCAGACCGACCTGAACGGGAACGCGACGGCCGCCTGCGCCATCCGCAAGCGGGGCGGCGTATCGGAAATCGAGGTGGCGATGCCCCGCTTCGGACTGAAAACCCTTCGACTGACAAAATAAGACCAAGCCATGCACTACCGCAACATTCCCAAGACCTTACTCTTCCTCTTATTATGCTGCCCGTCCATGGGGCTCACCGGCTGCTCCACGGCCGCGCAGGGCGACACGGGCAGCTTCTCGCCGGCCGACTACGTGAACCCCTTCATCGGGGCGAGCACCAGCACGAGCGCCGCGGGCGTCTACCACGGACTGGGCAAGACCTTCCCCGGGGCGACGACTCCCTACGGCATGGTGCAGGTCAGCCCCAACACCATCACGGGCGGGGACAACAGCCCCGGGTACAGCTACGAGCACACGACCATCGAAGGGTTCGCCTTCACGCAGATGAGCGGCGTGGGCTGGTTCGGCGACCTGGGCAACCTGCTGGTCATGCCGACGATCGGCCCGCTGCAAAAGATCGCGGGCAGGGAGGACGGCTCGATCGGGGGTTACCGTTCCCATTACGACAAGGCCACGGAAACCGCGCGCGCGGGGTATTACAGCGCTCTGCTGACCGACTACGGCATCCGTGCCGAAAGTTCGGCCACCCCGCACTGCGGCATCCTGCGCTTCACCTTTCCCGAGGGCGAACAGTCACGCATCCAAATCGACCTGGCGCGCCGCGTCGGCGGCACGGCCGAGCGGCAATACATCGAGGTGGTGGACAAGCACACCATCGCCGGGTGGATGAAATGCACCCCCGCCACGGGCGGCTGGGGCAACGGCGAGGGACAGGCCGACTATACGGTCTATTTCTACGCGCAGGTGGACAAGCCGATGGAAAACTACGGGTTCTGGAGCGCCGACATCCCCGACGACTGGGTACGCAAGCGCGACGAGGTGGTCAGCGTCCCCTACCTGCAGCGCGTAGCCGCGGCGCCCGTCGTCACGGGCATCGACCGCATCGAAGGCAGGCACATCGGTTTCTACACCGAATTCGGGACGCGGCAGGACGAGCAGGTCGTCCTCCGCGCGGGCATCTCGTTCGTCGACATGGAGGGCGCCCGGAAGAATTTCGAGGCGGAGATCGCCGGCAAGGCGTTCGACCAGGTTGCCCGCGAGGCGCGCGAGCTGTGGAACCGGGAGCTGGCGCGCATCCGCATCGACGGCGGCAGCGACCGGCAAAAGACGATCTTCTACACGGCGCTCTACCACACGATGATCGACCCCCGTATCTACACCGACGCCGACGGGCGCTACCCGGGGGCGGACGGCAGAATCCATACCACGGGAGGCAGGTTCACCAAACGCACGATCTTCAGCGGCTGGGACGTGTTCCGCAGCCAGATGCCGTTGCAGACCATCATCAACCCGCAACTGGTCAGCGACCTCGTGAATTCGCTCGTCACGATGGCCGATGAGAGCGGGCGCGGCTATTTCGAGCGCTGGGAGATCGTCAACGCCTACTCGGGCTGCATGCTGGGCAACCCGGCGCTGTCGGTACTGGCCGACGCCTATGCCAAGGGCATCCGCAGCTACGACGTCGAGAAGGCCTACCGCTATGCCGTGAACTCCTCGAAGCGTTTCGGCAACGACCCGCTGGGCTACACCCCCTCGGAACTGTGCATTTCGCACACGCTCGAATACGCCTATACCGACTGGTGCATCTCGCGCCTGGCCACGCAGCTGGGCAAGCGGGAAGACGCCGCCCTCTACGCCGCCAAAGGGCAGGCCTACCGCAATATCTTCGACCGGGAGAAGGGGTGGTTCCGCCCGCGCCGCGCCGACGGAGGGTGGGAGCCGTGGCCCGAGAACGCCCGCACCACCGAGTGGTACGGCTGCATCGAGTCGAACCCCTATCAGCAGGGATGGTTCGTGCCGCACGACGTCGAGGGCATGGTATCGCTCATGGGCGGGCGCGAAGCCGTCCTGCGCGACCTCACGGAGTTCTTCGACAAAACCCCGTCGGACATGCTCTGGAACGACTACTACAACCACGCCAACGAACCCGTCCACCTCGTGCCGTTCCTCTTCAACCGGCTCGGGCAGCCGTGGCAGACCCAGAAATGGACGCGCCATATCTGCGAAAAGGCCTACGCCGACAAGGTCGAGGGGATCGTGGGCAACGAGGACGCCGGACAGATGTCGGCCTGGTACGTGCTCGCGGCCGCGGGCCTGCATCCAGCCTGCCCGGGCGACACGCGGGTGGAGATCACCAGCCCCGTCTTCGACCGCATCGAACTGCGCCTCGACCCGGCCTACGCACCGGGCGGGACATTCACCGTCGTGGCGCACGGGAACAGCCCCTCGAACGTCTACATACAGCGGGCGGTGCTCAACGGCAGGGAGCACACGGCATCCCACATCGACTTCGCCGACATTGCGGCCGGAGGGACGCTCGAACTCTACATGAGCGACACCCCCAACACCCGGTGGGGCATATAGGCAACAACAGAACGAACCTAATCATATCACTAAAAATAGACGACAAACCTATGGAAAACACCGTCAACAAAGACCGCAGCCGGCTGCGGTCATCGCTCAGGCGGATCGCCGCGGCAGGCCTCTTCGGCCTCTGCTCGCTGTCGGCCGCCTTCGCACAGAAACAGGACTACGTGCAATACGTGAACACGCTGCAGGGCACCGACTCGAAATTCGAACTGAGCTACGGCAACACCTACGCCACGACCGGCATGCCCTACGGGATGCACACCTGGGGCGCACAGACCGGCCCCAACGGCGAAGGCTGGAAATACCAGTACTCGGTCGACAAAATCCGCGGATTCCAACAGGCGCACCAGTGCAGCCCGTGGATGAGCGACTATGCGGTCTATTCGCTCATGCCCGAGGTCGGGGAGCTGGTCGTAAACGAGGACGCGCGTGCATCGAAATTCAGCCACGCCAACGAGATCGCCAAACCGCACTATTACCGGGTGACGCTCGACAACGGCATCACCACCGAAATGGCACCCACCACGCGCGGCGTGCACCTGCGCTTCACCTACCCCCGGAAAGGCGACGCCTACCTGGTGCTGGACGGCTATTTCGCCATGAGCGGAATGAAGATCGACCCCGCCAAACGTCAGATCTCGGGGTGGGTGAACAACCAGCGTTTCGTCAACCACCCCGAAACCTTCCGCAACTATTTCGTCATCCAGTTCGACCGGCCGTTCGAGGAGTACGGGCTCTGGGAGAACGAGCATGACGAACGCTTCCCGGGCATGACCGAGGGCGAAGGCAAGGGCTACGGGGCCTACGTGCGCTTCAAGGCCGGCACCAAAGTGCAGGCCAAGGCCGCCTCGTCCTACATCAGCCCCGAGCAGGCGCTGCTCACGCTCGACCGCGAACTGGGCGCCGACAAGAACCTCGAAGCGACCAAAAAACGCGGCGCCGAGACGTGGAACGCCCTGCTGGGCCGCATCGCGGTCGAAGGCGGCACCGACGAGGAGATCCGCACCTTCTATTCGTGCCTGTTCCGCGCCAACCTCTTCTCGCGCAAGTTCTACGAACGCGACACCGAGGGCAACCCTTACTATTACAGCCCCTACGACGGCAAGGTACACGCCGGCTACATGTATACCGACAACGGTTTCTGGGATACGTTCCGTTCGCAGTTCCCGCTGACCAACATCCTGCACCCGACGATGCAGGGACGCTACATGAACGCCCTGCTGGCGGCACAGGAGCAGTGCGGCTGGCTGCCATCGTGGTCGGCGCCCGGCGAGACGGGCGGCATGATCGGCAACCACGCCATTTCGCTGCTGACCGACGCATGGGCCAAAGGCATCCGCACGTTCGACCCCCAGAAGGCGCTGGAAGCCTACGCCAAGGAGGCGATGAACAAAGGCCCGTGGGGCGGTGCCAACGGCCGCGCGGGATGGAAGGAGTACTGGCAGCTGGGATACGTCTCCTACCCCGAGTCGATGGGCTCGACGGCACAGACGCTCGAATACGCCTACGACGATTTCTGCGGCTACCAGCTGGCGCGCATGACCGGCAACAAGTTCTACGAGGAGATCTTCTCGCGCGTGATGTATAACTACCGCAACGTCTTCGACAAGGAGTCGGGCTTCATGCGCGGCCGCCTCAAGGACGGCAGCTGGCTCGCACCCTTCGACCCCTACGAGTGGGGCGGCCCCTACTGCGAAGGCAACGCCTGGCACTACAACTGGTCGGTATTCCACGACGTGCAGGGGCTCATCAACCTCTACGGCAGCGACGAGGCGTTCACCGCCAAGATCGACTCGGTATTCACCGTGCCGAACGTCATCCGTCCGGGCACCTACGGCGGCATGATCCACGAGATGAAGGAGATGGAACTGGCCGGCATGGGGCAGTACGCCCACGGCAACCAGCCCATCCAGCATATGATCTACCTGTACAGCTACGCCGGCCAGCCGTGGAAGACCCAATACTGGTCGCGGCAGATCACCGGGCGGCTCTACAACTCCTCGGAGCGCGGCTATCCGGGCGACGAAGACCAGGGCGGCATGTCCTCGTGGTATATTTTGAGCTCGCTGGGCATTTACAGCGTCTGCCCCGGCACCGACCAGTACGTATTGGGCAGCCCCGTGTTCCGCAAGGCGACCATCACGATGGAGGACGGCCGGAAGTTCGTCATCGAGGCCGACGGCAACTCGCAGCAGAACGTCTATATCCAGTCCGCGACGCTCAACGGCAAGCCGCTCGACAAGAATTACATCACCTACAAGGACATCGCCGACGGCGGCGTCATGCGCCTGGTAATGGGCCCCGAGCCCAACAAGGAGCGCGGCACGGGCAAGGATGCGGCTCCCTTCTCGCTTTCCAGACCCGAATGAACCGATCGACAACCGAAATTCCGAAGGACATGTTCAAATCCCTGAAAACAATATCCCTGTCGCTGGCGGCCCTCTTACTCGGGGCCGGCAGCGCCTGCGGGCAGCAAAGCGACGGCTACGCGCACAAGGTCAACACCCTGATCGGCACCCGGGGCGTGGGGCTGACCTCGGGTTACCTCTATCCCGGGGCGACCTACCCGTTCGGTATGGTACAGTTCACGCCGACCTATTTCGCCAAGCGGGGCGGGTTCGTCATCAACCAGTTGAGCGGCGGCGGGTGCAGCCACATGGGTAATTTCCCGACCTTCCCCGTAACGGGGAAACTCGACTCTTCGCCCGAAAACATCCTCGACTACCGGGTCGGCATCTGCGGCGAACAGGGCCATGCCGGCTACTACGAAGCCACCGTGCAGGAGGCGGTCAAGGCGCGGCTCACCGTCACCGAGCGCACGGGCATGGCCCGCTATGAATACCCCGCGGGAGAGGCGTTCGGCACCGTGATCATCGGCGCGGGCATCGCCGCCACGCCGATCGAACAGGCCGCCGTCGTCATCACCGGCCCCAACAGCTGCGAGGGCTATGCCGAAGGCGGCAGCTTCTGCGGCGTACGCACCCCGTACAAGGTCTACTTCGTCGCCGAGTTCGACACGCGGGCCGTCACGACGGGCATCTGGAAAGAGGATCGGCTCACCCCCGGCGGACGTTTCGCCGAGGGGAGCGAATCGGGCGTCTACTTCACGTTCGACCTCACCGAGAACCGCAACGTACAGTACAAGATCGGCGTTTCGTACGTCTCGGTGGAGAACGCCCGCGCAAACCTCGCGGCCGAAAACGCCGGGTGGGATTTCGCGGCCGTGCAGCACGCCGCCGAACGGAGGTGGAACGACTACCTGGGGCTGATCGAGGCCGAAGGCACCGACCCCGACCGCACGACCCAGTTCTACACGCACCTCTACCGCGTATTGATCCACCCCAACGTATGCAGCGACGTGAACGGCGAGTACATGGGCGCCGATTTCCGGGTGCACCGAAGCCGCTCGAAGCAGTACACCTCGTTCAGCAACTGGGATACTTATCGCACACAGATCCAGCTGCTCTCGATGCTGGCGCCCGACGTGGCGTCCGACGTGGTACTCTCGCACCAGCATTTCGCCGAGCAGTCGGGCGGCGCCTTTCCCCGCTGGGTGATGGCCAACATCGAGACCGGCATCATGCAGGGCGACCCCACGCCGATCCTGATCGCAAACGCCTGGGCGTTCGGCGCACAGGACTACGACCCCTTCCCGCTGTTCCAGATCATGCGCAGGAACGCCGAGGTGCCGGGTGCCAAATCGCAGGACGTGGAGGAGCGCCCGGGCTTGAAACAATACCTCGAAAAGGGGTACTACAACGCTTCGGAGCAGCTCGAATACACCTCGTCGGACTTCGCCATCGGGCAGTTCGCGCTGCACGCCTGCGGCGACGAATTCGCCAGCTGGCGCTATTTCCACTACGCCCGCTCGTGGAAAAACCTCTACAACCCCCAGACCGGCTGGCTGCAGTCGCGCAATGCCGACGGGTCGTGGAAACCGCTCGGCGAAGACTGGCGCGAATCGACCTATAAAAACTATTTCTGGATGGTGCCCTACGACCTGGCGGGGCTGATCGAAACGATGGGCGGCAAGGCCGCGGCCGAAAAGCGGCTCGACGAATTCTTCGTGCGCCTCGATGCGGGGTACAACGACCCGTGGTTCGCCTCGGGCAACGAGCCGAGCTTCCATATCCCGTGGGTCTACAACTGGCTCGGACGGCCGGACAAGACCTCGAAGGTCATCAACCGCATCCTCAACGAGCAGTACACGAGCGCTCCCGACGGGCTGCCGGGCAACGACGACCTGGGCACGATGGGAGCCTGGTACGTCTTCGCATGCACGGGGCTCTACCCCATGATCCCCGGCGTAGGCGGCTTCACGCTCAGCACCCCGGTCTTCGACAAGGTGGTCATCCACCTCAAGCACGGCGACATCACCATCACCGGGGGCTCGGAGAAACGAATCTACACCACGGCGCTCAAACTCGACGGGAAACCCTACGGCAGCACATGGATCGGCTGGGATGCGCTCCGCAACGGCGCGACGCTGGAATATACGACCTCGGCCAGACCGTCCGGGAACTGGGGCCGGACACAACTGCCGCCCTCGTACGAATAAATCCGCTCACCAAAACACAACAAACCGCATAACCATGAAAAGAATCCTTCTATCCCTTGCGGCGGCGCTCTGCATGTGCGCTTCCGCCGCGGCGCAGACCGTAGCGCCGTTCAAGGACGGCGACCGCGCCGTATTCCTCGGCAACAGCATCACCGACGGCGGCCACTACCACTCCTACATCTGGCTCTATTACATGACCCGCTTCCCGTACATGGATCTGCGGGTGATGAACGCCGGCATCGGCGGCGAGACCGCAGGCGACATGTACAAGCGCCTGGACGGCGACGTTCTCAGCAAACGCCCCACGGTGCTGACCGTGACCTTCGGCATGAACGACACGGGCTACATGGAATACAACGGCGACGATGCCGGGGCATTCGGCGAAAAGAAGTACCGGGAGTGCTACGACAACTTCAAGAAGATGGAGAAGCGCCTGCAAACCCTCGACGGCGTGCGGGTCGTGATGCTCGGGGGTTCGCCCTACGACGAAACGGCCCAAATCGAGAACAACGCCCCGCTGCGGGGCAAGAACGCCGTGATGGATCGCGTCGTCGGGTTCCAGAAGGAGTCAGCCGCAGCCAACGGCTGGGAGTTCGTGGATTTCAGCGCCCCGATGGTCGAAATCGGCCGGCGCGTGCAGGCCGGACAACCTTCGTTCTCGCTGTCGATGGGCGACCGCATCCACCCCGATAACGACGGGCACATGGTAATGGCCTACCTCTACCTCAAGGCACAGGGCTTTGCCGGCAGGGAGGTGGCCGACGTGCAAATCGACGCGGCGAAGGCGAAGGTTCTCAAGGCTGGCAACTGCGAGATCACCGGCCTGCGCAGGAACGGCCGCGAAATCTCGTTCGACTACCTGGCCGAAGCCCTGCCCTACCCGCTCGACACCCTGACGCACGGGATGGGATCCAAGCGCAGCCAGGCCGAGGCCACGAAGCTGGTTCCCTTCATCGAGGAGATGAACCGCGAAATGCTGACCGTCAAGGGGCTCAAAGGCGACTACACGCTTTACATCGACGGCGAGCGGATCGGCACCTGGAGCGGCAAACAGCTGGGCGAAGGCATCAACCTCGCGGAGCTGCAGACGCCGCAGTACCGGCAGGCGATGGAGGTGATGCACCTGAACGAATACCGCTGGGAAATCGAACGCAACTTCCGCGACTACGCCTGGGTACAGTACGATTTCTTCCAGAACAAGGGGCTGCTCGACGCCAACGACGCACATGCCGTGAGCGTGCTCGACGCGGAAAAAGGAAAGAACATCTGGCTCCAGATCCACCGCGAAAACTACGCCAAGCTCATGCTCCCGCATGTCCGCGAGGCACGCGCGCAGCAGATGGAACTGCTCGTGGAGACCATCTACGAGATCAACAAGCCGCAGACGCGCAAGGTCGTACTGCGCCCGAACTGATCCGGGCAGGCTGCAAACAAGTGAAGGGGAGGCCGATGCGGCCTCCCCTTGTTTTATCCGAATGCTCCCCGGCGGCGTGCATCCGCCTCACGACCGAGGGCGAGGCGGGATTTACTCCTTGTCCTTCCCCAGCGAAGCCTCGTAGGCCCTGCGCAGCGCGAGCAGCTCCTGCGCCTTTTCGGGGTACCTGTCGATCAGGTTCTCCGATTCGGTGCGGTCGATCTTCAGGTTGGTCAGGTACAGCCCTTCGAGCGTCTTGTTCCTGTCGTTGGGCAACACGTCGATCGCATTGCAGATCAGCTTCCAATCGCCCCGGCGCACGGCCCACTGCCTCTCGAAATCGAAGTGCAGCACGTCGTGCGGCGAAGCTGCGGCACCGTCGCGGATCAGCGGCACGATGCTCGCCCCGTCCACGTCGATCCCCGAGGCATCCAGCCCGCACAGGTCGAGCAGCGTCGGGAACCAGTCGATATTCATCGCCACCTGATCCCGGACTTCCCCTGCCGGAAGGTGCCCCGGCCAGCTGATGACGGCCGACACGCGGATTCCGCCCTCGAAAAGCGAAAACTTGCCGCCCCGGTAGTCCCCGCAGTAACCGCCCCCGCCGAAAGTCCGCACCTCGGTGCTGTGCCCGTTGTCGGACTGGAAGACGATGATCGTATCGTCGGTCAGTCCCTGCGCATCGAGGAACGTGCGCAATTCGCCCAGGTAGTCGTCGAACGTGGAGACGAACGCGGCGTACATGCGCCGCGGATCGGGCAGTCCGGCGTAGTAATCCAACCACTTCTCCTTGGGTTGCAGCGGGTAGTGCGGGATGTTGACCGCCCAGTAGAGGAAGAAGGGCTGCCTGCGATCCCCCGCCCGGATGAACTCCTTGGCTTCGCGCAGGGTCTCCTCGGTGAAGAACCGCCCCTCGTAGTGGATCTCCTCTCCGTTGCGCCAGAGGTCGTGGACATTGGGGCCGCCCCAGTAATAGAAATGCGAGTAGCTGTCGATGCACCCGCCCAGGAATCCCCAGAAATAGTCGAAGCCCCGGTTGTTGGGGGCATATTCGGGACGGGAGCCCAGGTGCCACTTGCCGATACAGGCCGTCCGGTAGCCGTTGGCCTTCATGCGCTGGGCGACGGTCTCCTTTTCGGGCGGGAAGCCCGTCCAGCCCGCATTGCCGGTCAGGCCGGCGCGCGCGGCGAACTGCCCGGTCATCAGGCCGGCGCGCGAGGCGGAGCTCACGGGCGCGGCGTAGAACTGCGTGAAGCGCACGCCGCTCGCGGCCAGCGCATCCATGTTGGGCGTACAAAGGTCGGGCGCCCCGTAGCAGTTCACGTCCAGCGTACCGTGGTCGTCCGTGTAGATGACGATGACATTGGGCGCCGCTGCCTGCGCCGAAGCCGCGCCGGCCAGCAGCAGGCCGCCGGCACCCAGCATGAGTTGTCTCCTATCCATATCGGTCAATTTTTAAAGTAAGGCAAACCGGAGCCGCTCCGCGGCGGCAGCATTCCCGATACGGGCGGGGCCGCCATACCCGGGGCACAGGCCGGGCCTGTACCCTCCGGCAGCGACGGAGCCCCTCCGCATCGTCCCGGCCCGGGGCTGTCCCTCTTACCCCCGTGCCGGGTATCCTATTCCGCCTCGGCCCTGTCGAGCGCCCGGATGATGTTCCGGGAGATCCCGATCGAGACGAGCTGGATGATTCCGATGATGAGCAGCGCATAGCGGATCGCAAAGGTATCCGACAGGCAGATCGTCAGGACGATGAACAGCCCGCATCCGAAGAAACGGCCGAGGTAGAGAGCGAATTCGTGGACGAAAATATAGGCGTAGGAGTTGCGGTTCTCCTTCCGGCTCACGTAGTCGATGACCCGCAGCTGGATCGGGAAATAGCCCAGATCCATCAGCGGGCGCCCCATCACCAGGCACAGCATGAATACGATCGCGCCCGTCGCCGAATAGAGCACGGCGTTGAACGCCCCGCCCAGTGCGAAGAGCAGCAGGCCCGAGGAGAAGATCAGCACCCGGTGCCTGGCCGAAGCGAAGCGCCCCAGCAGGTAGAGCAGCACGGCCGAAACGATGGCGCTGACCGATTGCAGCGTCCCGAGCGTGGATTCGTTCCCGACGAGCGTCATGACCAGCATCGACGGCGCCGTGACGATGTATCCCTGGGCGATCCCCTTCAGGACGGCAAGGCGCATCATCCTGTTCCACAGCACATCGAAGCGCAGATAGATGAACCGCTCCTTCGGGGGATTGGAGAACCTGCCGCGGAATACGACGGCCGAGGCGATGATCGTAAGCACGAAAACGAAGAGGGTCACCAGTTTATAGGCCAGGTTGATATTTCCCCCGAGCCAGTTGTGGTCGGCCGTGGCGCCCAGGAACGCCCCGATCATACCGGGTACGACGACCCCGGCGACGGTGTTGAAGAAACTTTCCAGACCGTAGTAATAGTTGCGGTTGCCGTCGTCGGTGGAATTCAGGGCGAGGAAATCGCGGTTGGCCCAGAAAAAGCCGTACGAAAGCCCCATGATAAGCCCTGCCACGACGATCCCGGCCAGGTCGAGCGTTTCGAGCGACATCATCACGGCCATCGAAACGCCGCTCAGCAGCATCCCGAACGAATAGAGGTGCGAAATCCGGATGCGGCGCATGAGAAAGCCGTTCACCAGGAAGGTGAGCGGGATGCCCGTGTAGACGGCCAGCTGGTAGCCCACCACATACGCCAGCTCCGAGCTGTTGCGCATGATGTAGGTGCCGACGAAAAGTTCCACGACGGGGAGGACGAACGCATACAGCATGTTCGTCAGCAGGAGTATCCGCATGTTGAACGGATAGGTTCCGAAATGCCGGATTTCCGAGAAAGCCTTGCTGAAAATGCCGTTGCCCGAGGTCGAGACGGTTGTTTCTTTCATGTCAGTAGTTTAGTATTGCCCTACAAAAATAAGCCCCCGGGGGCGTTGCAAGGTATACTATTGTAACCGAAACGTATCTTCACACGGGAAAACGGCGCTTTTGCCCGCTCAGCGCTCTTTTTCGCGCATCTCCTTGGGCGACATGTGGTATATTTTGGCGAACTCGCGGTAGAAGTAGGACTTGTTGTTGAAACCCGAGCAGAACATGATTTCCTGGATGGTCATATTGGTCGTCCGGAGCAGGTGCGTCGCATGGCTGATCTTCACCGAGCGGATATATTCGCTCGGCGTCATCTGCGTGATCTCGCGGATCTTGCGGTAGAGGCTCATGCGGCTCACGCACATCTTGTCGCACAGGAAATTCAGCGACAGGTTCTCGTCGGTCATGTTCTCCTCGATGATCCCGGCCAGCTGTACGATGAACTTCTTGTCGTCGGCGTCGATCGTATTCCCCTCGTAGACGTCCGACGAGGAGATCACGGAATTGTAGTAATCCCTCAGCGAGAGGCGGTTGTTGAGTATCTGGTGTACGACGGCCAGCAGGTGCTTGGGATGGAACGGCTTGGAGATATAGGCGTCGCCGCCCAGTTCGTAGCCACGGATTTCCTGTTCGACGTCGCTCTTGAAGGAGAGGAACACGAACGGGATATATTTGGTGATCTCGTTGCCCTTGAGGTATTTGAGCAATTCGAGCCCGTCCACGTTCGGCATACTGACATCGCTGATAATCAGGTCGGGGCGCTTGTGTTTGAGGATCTCGATGGCCTCCGTCCCGTCGGCGGCCTGGATGACGGAATATTCGTCGGAGAGTATCTCGGCGATCAGGTCGCGAATCTGCTTTTCGTCGTCCACCACCAGGATCGAGGCCCCCGCGGCACGCGACTCTCGGGCCTGCCCCGTCCGCATGTCCTCGACGTCGGGCAGCGGATAATCGGGCACGCCCGTCTGCCCCGGTTCGGTCACCAGGTCGCGGCTCACCTCGGGCAGCGACAGGGTGAAGGTGGTATATTCGCCGGGGTTGCTGCTCACCGTAATATTTCCCGACAGCATGTCGGCCAGGCTCTTGGCGAGCGCCAGCCCGATGCCGTTGCGCATGACCTTGCCCTCGTTGGCCTGCCGTTCGAAATTGTCGAGTATCTCGAAGCGGTTGAAGACATTGCCGATGTCCTCGGGCTTGATACCCTTGCCCGAGTTCCTGACCCTCACGGTCGTACGGCCGGCCTCCGCACGCAGCGCGATGCTGATGTATCCGCCTGCGGGCGTATATTTATAGGCATTGGAAACCAGGTTGTAGAGGATCTTCTCCAGTGCCCCCTGGTCGCTCACGAGGATGACCTCCTGCGCCGGGAAGTCGATGCGCAGGTCGATGCGCCGCTGCTCGTTGACCTCGTTGAAATTGTCGGTGATGGTCGAAATCAGCTCCGTGACGTTGACCAGCACGTACCGGGGCGTGTAATGCCCGGTCTCGACCCGCCGGAACTCCATCAACTCGCCGATCAGGCGCTGCATACGCGCCGCATTGTTCTTCACGATGCGGACATGCTTGGCGACGTCGGGCGCGAGGCTGTAACTGTTGAGCAGCTGCTCGCCCGAACCGTAGATCAGCGTCAAAGGGGTGCAGAACTCGTGGGCGATGCTGGTGAAAAAGCGGAGTTTGGCCTCGTAGTTGTCGCTCTGCTGCTGCCGGCTCATCGACTCCATCAGCAGCCTGCGCCGCTGCTCGATCCGGTCGTTGACCACGAACCAGACGACGTACAGCACCACGAACGAGAGCAGCAGGTAGACCATATAGGCCCACACCGTGTTCCACCACGGCGGACGCACCCGGATATGCAGCGAAGCGGTATTGCCGCTCCAGATTTTGTCGCCGTTGGTACAGCGCACGCAGAATTCATAGGCTCCGGGCGGCACGTTGGTGAAGACCGCCGTGTTGTCGGTGCCGATATCCACCCAGTCGTCGTTGAACCCCTTGAGGATGTAGGCGTATTCGCAGTTGCCGTTGCGGATGTATTCCAGTGCGGAGAACTGGATGCTGAAAAAGTTTTCGCTGTGCGACAGGACGATCTCGCGGTCGGCACGGAATCCGGGCACGGGCGTCTGCTTGATCAGGAAATTGTTGAGCTGCACGGCCGGGGCGTACGTCCGCACGCGGATGTCGCGGGGATCGAACCGGTTGAACCCGGCCACTCCGCCGAAGTACATCCTGCCGTCGCGCGAACGGTAATAGGCACCGTCGGAAAATTCGTTGCTCTGCAACTCCTCGTTGTTGTAATAGCTGATTATCCGGTTGTCGCCGGGATTCAGCTGCGCCAGCCCCTTGTTGGTGCTGAGCCAAAGGTTGCCCGAGTCGTCCTCCAGGATACCGTGGATGGTGTTGTTCGGCAGCCCGTCCTTTTCGATATACCAGCGGAAACCGCCCCGTCCCCCTGCGGTGGGGCTGAGCCGGTTCAGACCGTAGCTCGTCCCGATCCAGAGCGTCGAGTCGCGCCCGGCGTAGAGCGACAGGATGTCGTTGCTGCTGATCGGATAATCGCCCGAGGAGGTCGTGTAATGGGTAAACTTGCCGCTGCGGGTATCGAAGAGGTTCAACCCGCCGCCGCGCGTTCCGACCCACAGCTTTCCGCCGCCGGCCGGGACGATCGCGAACACCGTATTGTTGCTCAGCGAGGTGGCGTCCTTCTTGTCGTTGACATAAACCCGCTGCCGCCTGATTTCGTAACGCCCGCCCGACTCGGCCAGCTGCAGCCCGATCAGCCCGTAGCCGTTCGTCCCGAGCCACACGCAGCCGTCCGACGGATCGCGGTAAATCGCATACACCGAACCGAAATAGGTGCCCGGGACGGGTTTGATGGACGAGATGCGCCCCGTGGCACACGAAAGCACATCGAGCCCGGCACCGTCGTGCCCGATGAACAGGTCGTCGCCGAATCCCCCGGCGAGGGCGTAGACGGAATTATTACCCAGTCCCCCGGATACGTCGTAGACCGCGCCCCGGCTCCCGTCGGGACGCAACATGCCGATCCCGTTGCCTTTCGTGGCGACATAGACGTTCCCGCGGCTGTCCTCGCAGAAGGCGCGCACGGGGCAGTTCCTGTCGCCGAAAATCCGGCTGTTGGGAATCTTGTCGAACTGGATGCCGTCGTTGTATACCTGGAAGACGCCCTGCCCGTCGCTGCCGACCCACAGGATGTCCTGGCTGCCGTAGCAGAGCGAAAGGATGTTGATGTCGGGCATTTGCGACATCCGGTGGAACGTCCGCCCGGGCATGTCGCAGACATACATGTCCGGCGCCCCGGTCGCTATCAGCAGGTAATCGTCGCCGTATTGGGCGACAGCGCGTATCTCACGGGCCGGGGGGGGGAATTTGCCCACCGCCGCCAGCTCCCCGTCGCGGCGTTCGTAGCGGTAAATTTCCGCATCGGCCGTAACCAGGTAGAGCGCCGTCCGGCTGTCGAACACCGACTTGACCCCGCCTTCGGGGAAGAGCCCGACCTTTTCCCGCACCTCCATGCTCCCCGTCGCGGACAGCCCGTAACGAATCCGAACCAGCTCCTCCTGCACGGTATGCAGCAACAGGGTATTCTGCCCGCCGTAGTAAACGGCACGTATCTCCGAAGAGTTGAACTGCGGGACATTGAGTGCCGAAAGCCGGCCCAGCGCCTTGTCGTAGCAGGCGATGCCCCACCCCGTGGCGGCGCAGAAAATTGTGCCGTCGGCCGCGGCCGCGACCGAGAATACCTGCTCGGCCGTGGGGCCGTTGTCCTCGTAGCCGGGGTAGAAGCGTTCGATGCGGTCGTTTTCCACGTCGATGCGGTTGATCCCGTAGTCGGTGGCGACCCAGAGGATGCCCTTCGCCTCCTCGACGATGTTGCGGATGACGTTGTTCGAAATCGTATTCGCATTGTCCGGCGCGAACTTGTAAGTCCTGAAGCCGTAACCGTTGTAGGCATTCAGGCCGTCCCATGTCCCGAACCACATCATCAGGGTCGAATCCTGATAGATGCAGTTGACCGAACTGTTCGACAACCCGTCCGCGCTGGTCAGCGTATCGTACTTGAGGGAGGCCACGGCGGAAGGCATGGCAACCCAAACCGCCGCCAGCAACAGGAAAATCAACTTTTTCGACATAACGCTTCGCATGTTGTTACAAAGATATGTTTTTATCCGGAACCGCAAAATCACGCGGCAGGCCGTTTCCCGAAAAAAGCGGGAAGCCGGGGCGGATCATCCGCCCCGCCACAGAACGGGAAAGCCATGGCAGGGCGCGCCCTGCCATGACCCTGCGGATGTTCCGTCCGCGCAGTCCGCCTCCCTGCAGGCCGAATCCGGCCCGGAAACGGGGCGGACGGTTTCCTTAATAGCGTTTCGCGCCGTCCGTCCAGTCGTCGGTGCGGAACGGCCCGGCCGGAAGCCCGGCGCCGTTGCTGAGGTTGCAGACCGGGTTGTTGGCCCAGGCATAGCGCACCCCGACGGGGAAACGCACCCCGTCCGAAGAGACGACGACCGTATTGCCTTCGATGACGGCCTTGGCGGCATGGAACTTATGGTCGGGGCCGGCGATATAGAACCCCCTGACGGGGCCGCCGTCGGAGGTCTTGAGCCCCTTGTCCGTGTGCGAAAAGTCGATGCGGATCGTGTTCCCCTCGATGCGGTAACCCTCGTATACGGGCCCCGAATAGGGAATCTGCTCACCATAGGTCAATGCCCGTGCCACGAGCGAGAGGCGCCGGCCGACCGCCGGTTTGTTTTTCGGATGGAGGTCGTCGCCGTCACCGACGTCGATGCACACGGCCAGCCCCGTGTTCTCGAGGCGGAGCGCATGTTTCTGCGCCTCGCGCAACTCGGCCCACTCCGACTCCTCGGGGCCTTCCTGTGCCTTCATGTAGTTGGGAAGCTGCACGATATAGAAGGGGAAGGCATACCCCCAGTGCTGCCGCCAGTCATGGATCATCAGCGGCAGCAGGTCGCGGTACTGCGCCGCGCGCGCCACGTTGGCCTCGCCCTGGTACCAGATGGCGCCGCGGATGGCATAGTCCACGAGCGGGTGGATCATCGCATTGAAGAGGAACGTCGGGTAGTTGGGTTCGGTGGCGGTGTTGACCGGCATGTCGGGGGCGTCGCCCAGGCCCATCGAGACCTTGTATTTCCATTGCCCGGCCAGCGGGAGTTTCTCCGAGTCCGATTTGGCGAGGGCGATGCTGTTCGCATCGCCGAAGATGCCGCCCTTGCCGCCCGTATCCATCACACGCACGGCAACGGTCGCCTTGCCGGCCTTGACCAGCGACGCGGGAATCTTATAGCTCCGGAAAGCCATGCAGCCCTCGGTATGCCCCACTTCGACGCCGTTGAAATAGGTGAAATCGTTGTCGTCTATGGCCGCAAGCGTGAGCGTCAGCTCCTTACCGGCCCAGCCGGCCGGGATCTCGACGTCCCTGCGCACCCACATAAAGCCGCTAAACCCGTCGAGGCCCTGATCCTGCACGAACCCCGGAACCGCGATCTCGCCCCACGACGAATCGTCGAACGAACTCTCGGCCCACACCGCGCGGCCGTCCTCGAACGCCTTGTCGACCTGCATCATCCGGAGGCGCCACTCGTCCATGTCGTCGTGGAACATCCTGTTACGCGCCTCCCGGGATTCGGGGATCTGCTTCACCTTCTCGACGCGGGGACGGAAATAGGGCATCTCGGACAGCGCTTCGGCGCTCGTCCACGACTCGGCGTACGTCCCGCCCCAGCACGACTCGATCAATCCGATGGGTATGCCCAGGTTTTTATAGAGCTCCTTGCCGAAGAAGTAACCCGTCGCCGAAAAGTCGGCGATGTTTTCGCCCGAGCACACCTGCCAGCCGCCGTGGCGAACCGAAGCCTCGTCGAGCGGCACCGGGCTGGTGGTGTTGTCGATATGCAGCAGGCGGATATTCCCGTAGGCATCGGCCTCCTTCATCTCCTGTTCGTAGTTCAGCACCCGGTCGGCAACGCGCATCTCCATGTTGGACTGCCCCGAACAGAGCCAGACCTCGCCGATCAAAACGTTTTTCAGTTCGACGGGTTTGCCGTCCGAAACCGTGACGGTATAGGGGCCGCCGGCCACGGGGGTCGACACGCGCACCTCCCAGCCGCCCGATGCGGAGGCCGTCGCCGCGTAGGTCTTGCCGTCCCACGAGGTGGTGACTTTCACGGCCTTGCCGGGTTTGGCCCTGCCCCAGATTTTCACATCGCTCTGTTGCTGCAACACCATGTTGTCGGTGAAGATCGCCGGGAGCGTGACCTTGGCGGAGAGCTGCAGGGGCAGCACGGCCGCCAGCAGGAAAAGGGTTCGTTTGAGATTCATGACAGCTTCGGATTAGTAGACGAAATATTTTTTGTTGGTACCGTTCACCTTGTTGATGGCCGGCACGATGATCTTCTCCATGACCTTATAGCCCTCGCCGTTGGGATGGCATCCCTCGGGCGAATATTCCGGGAGCATGGCATTGTCCTTGTCGGCCATCGCCGAGAAATAGTCGACATACTCCACGCCCTCGGCCGAGTCCGCATACTTCCTGAGCATCGCGTTGAGCTTAGGGATGATCTTCCCGGGCTCCACCTGCGGCCGCCAGTTGTAGCGCACGCACGGCGTGACGGAGCACAGCAGCACCTTTATCCCGTTGAAGCGCGCCAGCTCGCACATCGAAACGATGTTCTGGTAGGTATTTTCCAGGGCGATATACCCGTTGTTCATCGCAATGTCGTTCGTCCCGGCCATGATCGCCACGCACTGCGGGTGCAGTTCGATCACGTCCTGGCGGAAGCGCACCAGCATTTCCGACGAGGTCTGCCCGCCGATGCCGCGGCCCAGGAAGTTGTTTTTCTGGAAGAACTCCGGGTGCTGGTTGAACCACCCCTCGGTGATGGAGTTGCCCATGAAAACCACGTCGGGGCGCACGTCGCCCAGCGTTTTGTTCACCTGAGCATAGGCCCTGAGCCCCGCCCAGTCCCGGTAGAGGAGGTCGGAATAGGCCTGGCCGAAAACAACGCCCGCCCCAAACAGGCAAAGCGCACATAACAAGATCAGTTTTTTCATTTCCGCAAAATATTAGATCGGTTCCACAAAGTTAAAAATTATCCGTCCGGAACGGCACTACGGGCTGCCCGAAGGCATCCCACAGGCGGCCGACGCTGCAATTCTTGAAATTATAGCGCAGGTACACGGGGCTGCCCACGTCGTAGTTCGAGACATAGAGCACCGTGGGGTCGGGGCGCCGGCGCACGGCCTTCGCGGGGCGGAACACCCCGTCGCTGCCGGCCAGTTCGAAGCCCTCGATCTCGCCCTTGACGAGGAACCCGCAGTCGCTGCCGTCGAAATGCACCCTCACGACACCGCCTTCGAGCACCTCCATCGACCTGAACCGCGGCCCGATGGTCTTGACCGCATCGCCGTAGCCGTAGTCCCGGCTCAGCGCCCAATAGGCCAGACGCCGCGCGATGGGCTCCTTCCGGCTGGGATGCACGTTCCACGTCTCGTAGTCGTAGACCAGGTCGTTGGTGCAAACCATACCCACGTTGTCGGTCATGTCCATCACCCGCGCCTGCTGCTCGCGCACCAGCGCCTCGTTCACGTTCTGCTCGCCGTCCTCATGGGGTGCGATCTCGACGTAGTAGAACGGCTTGCGTTCGCCGCCCCACAACTCCCGCCAGTGGTCGATCATCGCCACCATCTTGTCGGCATAACAGGTGCTGCGCCCGACATTCGAGCAGCCCTGATACCAGCAGAACCCCTTGATCGCAAAGTTATGCAACGGGTAAATCATCCCGTTGTAAAGGATTTCGACCGTATTCATGCCGCTCTGCCCCTCGCGCGTGGCGACCGACGCCGGGTCGAAATCGGCGAACCTGCGTTGCAGCGACGCCGGGAACCACGCTTCGATCCACGTGCCGCCGCAACTGCTGTTGATGATCCCCACGGGGACGTTCAGCGCCCGGCGGAGGTTGCGGCCGAACAGGTAGCCGATGGCGCTGAAGGTCTTGACGCTCCCGGGCGAGGCTTCGCACCAGGCACCCGTCACATCCTCCCGGGGACGGAGCCCGCCGTCGATTTTCACCGAGAAGAGCCGCACGTCGGGATACTGCGCACTTTCGGCGATGATCTCCTGCGCATGTTCGATCGGGCAGTCGCGGCCTCCCTGCACGGGGATCTCCATGTTGGACTGCCCCGAGCAGAGCCACACCTCGCCGATGAGGATATTCTTCAGCACGACGGGTTCGCCGTCGCCGTCGCCCAGGGCGATGCTGCGCGGCTCGAACGAGGCGGCCGGGGTTGCGACCGTCACGCACCAGCGTCCTTTCTTGTCGGCCTGCGTCCGTACGGCGCCGCACCACGAGGGGGCGACGCTGACTTCGGCCTCGGGCGCCGCCCAGCCCCAGAGCTTCACTTCGCAGGACTGTTGCAGCACCATGTTGTCGCCCACGATGGCGGGCAGCTTGATTTTCGCTTCGGACGGCGCCCATGCCGCGCACAGCAGGAGCACCAGCGCACAAAACCTTTTCATACCCGCAATCAATCGTTATAGGGCCTTGCGACCAGTTTGTAGGTATCGTCCCCGAGCAGCGACTCGTCGATCTCGATGTCGACCTTCCGGGTCTCACCCCGCAGCAGCGTGAAGTAGTTGTCGTCCATGATGACCGGCAATATCTGCTCCCCGGTCGAGGCGTAGACCGGCATGAGGCGCACGGCGAACGCCACGCTGCGGCCCCGGTTCGTGACGGTTGCGCGGATGATGCGCTTGCCGTCCACCGTTTCGGCTTTCGTGCGTACATCCAGTTTCGCGGGTTCGAGGTCGTTCAGCGCACGGTAGTCGCCCAGGCGGTTCGAACGCCAGTAGAAATTCTCCGAGAGCAGGTTCCCAGCATCGTCGGTCAGCCGCAGGCGGATGAAATGCACGGGCGAAAGTTCTTCGGCCGGGGTTTCCGGGCCGTAAAGCTCCATTTCGAAGAGCACCAGCTGCCAGTCGTCGTGGGGCGCCGTGCCCTGCAACTTGACATAGCGCGCCGTCACGGGGTCGATCCGGATCTGGTCGATGGGCGTGCTGGGCTTGCCGCTGGTGTAGACCGTCCGCCACGTTGAGGCGTCGTCCGACGCGAGTATCTCGTATGCTTTGGCCGCTTCGCTCTCCCACGTCAGGACGATGTCCGAAAACTCGGTGGGCGCGCCCAGGTCTACCATGACCCACTGCTCACCCGGGCCGCCCGAGCGCCACGAGGAGCCCGTATTGCCGTCGGTGACGGACTTGGCGGCATGCGAATCGTCATTCTCCGACGACGAGGCGACGGTTTTCTTACCCCGTGCGAGGTTGCGGTCTTCGGGGAACGGCAGCGTCATCACCTTGACAGCCGTATTGGGCAGCGACGACAGGGCGGCCCGCTGCGCGTAGCGCTTCACCTCGCTGCCGTCCATATTGTAGACCGCCGCCGTGGCACGCAGGCCGTTGTAGGCCTCGCCGCTGGCGTTGACCACCTTGACCGTGTTGTCGGCGTAACTCCACTGGATATGCAGCGGCTCGCAGGCCTTGCGCACGCCCCAGTAGGCGCCGTTCAGGTCGTAATAGTAATCGTAGGTCTGCCATACGAACGACGGGTAGGCCGACTGGCTCATCCAGGTCAGGATGCCCGAAGCGTCGTTCCACAGGTGGTGCTGCCACCCCTCGTACATCGCCTTGTTGACCTCGATGTTGAGCAGCTGCGCCTTGCGGCAGAAATCCTCCGCGCCCGCGGCCTTGCCGTAATTGTACTCCACGGCCGCGAAATAACGGGTCGGACGCGCATTGCCCGCCGAGTTGCCGAAGAAATGCTTGTCCAGCATCCCGGGCGAAGCCGGCCACCGCTCGGGTTCGGGCATGAACTTCTTATAGCTCTCGTAGTTGGTGAACACGGCCGAACCGATCTCCGTGCGGAAGCCCCAGCCGTCGAGCTTGTGGTCTCCGTAGCCCAGCGGGTGGGCCGTGAAGTACCAGATCGGATGGGCATTCACCCAGGGGCCGCTGCCCGAGAATCCGTACTCGCGCGAAATGGGCTGGTACCAGCGGTCGCCGCCGTCGAAGGCCTTGACATCCTCGCGCAGCCACTCGTTGAGCGGCGCCAGGGGCACGCCCTCGTTGTCGCCGCACCAGACGGCGATCGAAGGATGGTTGCGCAGCCGCTTGATTTTCTCCACGGCGTTGCGGTTGAAGGCGAACACGTCGTCCGGCAGGTTGGGATGCGAATTGAGCCAGAAATCGTCGAAGACCATGATGCCGTAGCGGTCGCACGCCTCGTAGAACTCGTCGTCGGTTGTCGAACCGATCCAGTTGCGGATCATGTTGTAGTTCATCTCGCGGTGCAGGCGGATTTTGAGGTCGTACTCGGCGCCCCGGCAGCGGAGCATATACTCGCTCATGCCCCAGTTACCGCCCTTGCAGTAAATGCGCTCGCCGTTGACCGAGAGCTGGAACACGCCCTTCACGAAGTCGTAGGAGTACTCCCGGATGCCGAATGTCACCGTGCGCCGGTCGGAAACCTCGCCATCGACCTCGCACGTCAGCTCGCACGTATAGAGGTTTTGGTCGCCATACCCGTTGGGCCACCACAGGGCCGGGTCGTCGACGGTCAGCTGCGGGAACTCGCGGGGGTCGACGCCCACGGTGCGCTGCTGGCCCGCCCCTATTTTAAATCGCTTCTCGAAGGTAATGTCGCCCGGGCGGATGACGCCCCTCACGACCCCGGTTTTCTCCTGCTGCGAGTGGTTCTTCAGTTCGGTGGTCAGCGAAATGACGCCCTGCTCGCGCGAAGGCACCCTGGTACGCACCCACGGGTCGACGAGCGACACGTCGCCCGACGTGGTGAAATACACGTCGTCGGTGATGCCACCCAGCAGCCCGGGGACGTAGGGCATCCAGTCCCAGCCCGCACTGGAAATATAGGTCGGGCTGGCATGGTTGGCGATCGGGTTCGTCGGCACGCGCACCAGTACGGCCAGCACGTTGGGCGCAGCATCCTGCCGCAGCAGGTGCGTGACCTCGAACATGCCGCGATCCATAAACCCGTCGAGCGACCCCAGCCGCGCGCCGTTGAGATAGACTTCGGCCCCGCGGTTCACACCCTCGAAGCAGATCCAGCGGCGCGCACCGGCGGGCAGGTCTTTGGTCGCGAACTCGGCCCTGTACCAGAAATTGCGGTCGTACTTGCTCCTGTCCACCTTGTAGGCATTGTCGCCGAAGTTGGGGTCGGGTTCGATCCCCGCCTCGACGAACGACGTGAAGGCCGCCCCCGGGACGACCGCGGCGACCCAGCCGGACGCATCGTAACCGGCCCCGAGCATGGCCTTCGCATCGGGCACCTCGTCCTGTGCCCGGAGCTGCCACGCGGCAACCCGGCCGTCGCTGTTGAGCGACACTTTCTGCACAGCGGCTGCCAGGGGAAGGCTCAGCAACAGCGACGCTGCGATCAACAGATATTTTTTCATTCCTTCATTTTTTTACGGATAATTCGCTCCCGCACGGCTTCAACGCCGCCGGTCATCCGGCACCTCCCGGCCACACGCGAAGGGCGGCAACCTGCGGATGCAGGCCGATCCGGACGGCCCGGCCGGAAAAAATCCCGGCGACGGCGAAGTGAAACAGAAACGATCCACTGCCGTCGCCGGATTATCATACCGCCCCGGGTAACCGGCCGGGACGGCCTTCACAACCGGTTTTTACCAACCGGTATTCTGGACGAGGTTCGGGTTCTGCGTCGTTTCGGCATAGGGGAACGGCCACAGGTAGAAGCGGTCGCTCCAGGTGCCGCGCGTCGACAGCGGGTCGTAGCGCACTTCGTAGTTGCTCCAATCGGTAGGATCGGTCGTACGCTTGGTCGCGTCCTTGAGCCCGACGAGCCATGCGCATTCGTTACCCCAATGCTCGCTCACGCCGTCGATCGAAGTGTCGGTGATGAATTTCTTGTAATCGCCCCAGCGGATCAGGTCGACATAGCGGCTGCAATCCTCCAGCCACAGCTCGAAGCGGCGCTCGGCCTTGATGCCGTACTCGGCGTTATCCATATCCAGCGCGGGGGCGTCGGTCAGGCCCGCACGGCGGCGCACCTTGTTCAGCGCCTCCAGGCCCGAGATATTGGCCGTACCCTCGCCCGACATGCAGACAGCCTCGGCATAGAGCAGCAGCACGTCGGCATAGCGCATCAGCGGGAAGTTCGTCCGGTTGCCGTTGGTCTGGCCGCTTGCGAAACGCTCGGGAACCACGTCGTCCACATAGTCGTAGTATTTCATGCGGAAATAGCCCTCGTTCTCGAACAACATGCTCGACATGACGCCGCGCACGTCCTTGTTCAGGTAGGGGAAGTCGTGGTACACCTCGCTGTAAGTGGCGATGGCCGCACGGCGGCGCACGCTGTTGCCGTCGTGCTTGGCAAATGCATAACCGAACGTGCGGGTCGGGTTGATAAAGCCCCAGCCGTCGGAAGCGGTCGTCGTGTTGCCCGGCAGGTTGACCTCGTCCTTACGCCAGTTCATGTAGGCGCGGAACCAATAAGGCTCGGTGCTCGTGATCGTCGTCATGTCGCCGTCGATGTCCAGCTCGAGCAGGAACTCGTCGCAGAAATCGGCCTCGGCACGGTAGAGCGTCAGGTATTCGTACTCCTCGCTGCCGTCGCTCCAGTTTTCGTTCTGGCTCTTGGCCAGCTGCATGTTCGTGCCGTAGCTCGACGGGCCCATGGTCGCGGTCTTATCCCAGAGTTCGTATTTGCCCGAGTTGATCACCTTGGCCAGTTCGACCTTGGCGTTGGCATAATCGTTCTGCCACATGTACCCCTGGCCCTTGTAAGCGTAGCAGGCTTCGGCCGTCCAGCGGCCGCCGATGGCTTTCTGGCCGCCCAGTCCGCTCTTCGAGGGAAGCACGGCAGCAGCCTCGTCGAACTGCGTCATGATCCATTTCCAGTTGTCCTCGGGGTTCGAGTTGCCGGGATAGAACGAATAGTTGATACCGTCCAGCACGTGATCCACGAGCGGGGCCGAGCCCCACAGCTGCGTCAGGCGCATCATCGCCCATGCACGCCAGGCCTTGGCCTCGGCGATCACGCGCTTGCGCTCGGCGGAACCGTCGTTGAGTTTGTCCACGATCATGTTGCATTTGTACATGATCTTGTAGAAACGGGTATACATCTCCTTGTAGGCGTTGTTCTCCGAATCGTCGATCATGGCCGACATGCGGTGGTATTCGGTACCGTCGTTCGGGCCCGAACCGCCCGGCCAGCACTCGGCCGTCTTGGCCGAGGTGGTTGCAATGTAGTGTACGCCCCAGTCGCCCATCATCAGGTACTTGGCCGTGACGTATACGTTCGCGATCAGCTGTTGGGCCGTCATATCGTTCGCCTCCGCATAGGTCTTGTCCACCTCGGTGACCCCGAGGTGCTCCACTTCGTCGAGACGCGCCTGGGAGCACGAAGTCGCCATCATCGCTCCGGCAAGCAGACCGGCTAATGCCAAAATATGCTTTTTCATAATAGTCATAATGTTTTTAGGTTAGAACGAAAGGTTTGCGCCGAATGTCAGAGTCTTCGGAGTCGGGTAATCACCGTAGTCCATACCGATCGCGGAAGTAGCGCTGACAGCCTCCGGATCCATACCCCAATAAGAAGAGATGCAGAAGAAGTTGTCGAGCGAAACATAGACGCGCAGGCGCGAAATGGCGATCTTCTTCGTAAAGGACGAAGGCAGCGTGTAACCCAGCTGGATCTGCTTGATCTTGAAATAGGAACCGCTCTTGAGCCACATGCTCGAGTTTCTGGAAGCGGTATCGCCGATCGGATCGGGATGCGGGTATTTGGCCCCGGCGCCCTTCACGTCCCACGAATCCGTCCACAGTTCGGAGGGCTTGTTGGCCGAAGGCGTCAGGCGGGCGCCGTAGAGGCTCAGCAGGCCGCCGTGGCTTCCGCTGCCGAATACCGTCAGGTCGAAGCCCTTGTAAGCGGCGTTGAGGGTGATGCCGTAGGTAAAGTCGGGGATGGCCGAACCCAGGTACACCTTGTCCTTGTCGTCGATCGTGCCGCTCTTGTCCTTGTCGTAATAGATGGCGCTGCCGTCCTCGGGATTGACACCGAGGTATTTGTAACCGTAGTAGCTCCACATGGGCTGTCCCTTGTCGAAATAGACGAAATCGGACAGGTCGTTCACGATACGCGCACCTTCCATCTCCTTGACCTCGCTGCTGATGGTGGCAAGGTTGGCATTGACGCCGTAGGTGAACTCACCGACCTGATCCTGCCAGCCGAGTTCGAACTCGAAGCCGTGGTTGTTCACCTTGCCTATGTTCTTCGCCATGCTCGTGGTACCCGTCGCAAGGGGTGGCGTCAATGTAAGAATCTGGTCGACGGTATTCTTGTTGTAGAAATCCATCCCGAAAGTCAGCCTGTTGTTCAGGAAGCGTGCGTCGACGCCGACGTCGAACTGCCGTGCCGTCTCCCATTTCAGATCCGGGTTGGCCAGCACATCCGAAGGATAGACGGTGGAAACCAGCGAGCCGTTCATGGGGTAATAATCGCCCACGCTCATCGACGAGCTGTACATGAAAGCGCCCAGCGCACTGATATTACCGTTGACACCGTACGAAGCGCGGAGCTTCAGGAACGAAATGATCTTGGGGTCGATATCGCGCATGAACCGCTCGTTGGAAATCGTCCAGCCGGCCGACACCGAGGGGAAATAACCCCACCGGGCTTCCTTCGACAATTTGGAACGGTCAAAAGCGTCGGCGCGGAAATTGACCATGATGTTGTAACGGTTGTCGAACGTATAGCCGATACGGCCGAAATAGCTGATACTGGACATTTCGCCTACTCTGCCGCCCACGCCTTTGGTGGCATCGGTCGAAGCGAAGTCGAGGTGGTGGAAATTGCTGCTGCTGTCGGTCAGGCCGTTGGTCGAACCCGATGTGAAGTTACTCCACTCGTACTGGTAGGACATACCGACCATCGCGTTGATCGTGTGCTTGCCGAACGAACGGTTGTAGTTGGCGAAGTTCTCCCACATGTAGAAGCGGTTCATCGTGGTCTTCCCGTCCAATTGCATCTTCGTACGCGACGACACGGCAAAGTAGGTCGGCACGCCGTAGAAGCTGTAATTGGTCGATTCGAGCCGATAACCCACGCGCGACGTGACGGTAAGGCCCTCGACGGGGGCGAAAACCAGCGACGAAGCACCGCGCAGGGCGAAATTCTTATGCTCGCCCGTGTTGCTGTAATAGTGGGTAAGCGGGTTGACTGCGTCTTTGGCGGCGAACGGGATGCCCACGTAATCGCCCTTCTCGTTCTTCATGAACATGTCGTCGCCCTGTTGTGCGATCAGCTCGGTCATGTATGCGGGCAGGTTGTCCTTGTCCCAGAAAGCGGGCAGCAGCGGATCCATGCCGTAAGGGTTGATAAACTGGTTGCTGTTGCCCAGCGTGCTCACGCCGTCGCCGCTGTTCTGCGAACGCGAACTTTCGACCGTATTGTTGGTCGTGAAGGTGAGCCATTTCTTGACCTTGTAGTCGCCGTTGAGCTGGAAGGTGACACGCTTCAGCCAGTCCTTGTTGCCATAGTACATACCGTCGTTGTCCATATACGACAGCGAAGCGTAAACCGAACCGTTGTCGTTGGCCATTTCGATGCCGGCCGTATGGCGCTGGAACGAACCGTTGTCGCCGTAAAGCACGTCGAACCAGTCGGTATCGGTCTTGCCGTCCCACGCGGACAGCGACTGGTTGTTGCCGGCGGCCGTCTGGTAGGCCACGTACTGCTCGGCATTCATCAGGTCGGCCTTACGTGCCAGCGAGGTGATGCCGTAGGTGAAATCGTAGAAGATGCGGCCGTCGCCCTTCTTACCCTTCTTCGTGGTGATGAGCACGACACCGTTACCGGCCTCGACACCGTAGATGGCCGCCGAGGCACCGTCCTTGAGGATCTCCATCGACTCGATGGACGAAGGATCCAGGTAGGAGATGTCCGACACCTTCAGGCCGTCCACTACATACAAAGGCTCCGAAGCACCCGAATTGTTCGAGCTGAAACCGCGGATACGGATCGAGGGGCTCGAACCCGGAGCGGCCGAAGAGGAGAGCACCTGCACGCCCGGGGCCTTTCCCTGCAGGGCCTGCTGTGCGTTCTCGACCGAACGCGATTCGAACACGTCGCTCTTCACCGAGGTGATCGAACCCGTCACGTCCCTCTTCTTCTGGACGCCGTAACCGATGACGACCACTTCGTCGAGCGTCTGGTTGTCCTCCTTGAGCACGACCTTCATATTCGTCTGTGAGCCGATCGCAACCGTCTGGGGTTCATAACCGATGAATGTCACCAGGAGGCTCTGGTTCGCCATAACGCCGTTCAGTGCGAAGGAACCGTCGGAACCCGTCGAGGTACCCTTCGTCGTCCCGTCGATCACCACGGCGGCACCCGCAACCGGATTCCCCTGTGCGTCGACGACGGTTCCGGTCAGATTGTGCGTCTGTGCAACAGCCTGACTGCCTGCGAACGGAGCGACAAGCATCAACATCACTGCTGCAAAAGCTAATTTCAGTAAGCTTTGTTTCATAATTTTAATCAATCATTAATGTAGTTCGTTGGTTGTCATTTCTTTGCTTCCCGCGGGAACGCCCGGTTCCCGGCGGATCGGTAGGTTTTACATCTTTTCAGTTTATGGCCAATTAGGTGTTAAGTTAATAAGTAGTTTATAATTAGGTATTTATGAATATCACAACACTTTTTACAGGGTGCAGTCGGAAACACCCGCCGCAGGAATCAGGGGTGTCAGCGTACAGGGTGTGCCCGTCGGGGCACACCGATGCACGCGGCATTCCGCACGATTATTCTACGGGGAGACCCTTATAGGCGCGGTACGTAGCGGCCAGGTCGGCAGTCCTCAGGAACACGTATTTCCGGCCGTCGTTGCGGGCCTCGATCTGCTTTTTGAGCTCGGACGCATAGGTGGTCACATCCTCGCTCGCCGTGCCGATCATGACCGACAGGAACAGCGGTTCGTCTACCGGGGCGCTGTCCAGCACCTTGTTCAGGTATTCGGGACGCGAATTGGTCGTACCGATATGGAAACAGTCGTTGTCCATGTGGTATTCGTCGGAACCGATGCCGCGCCAGTCGGTGCCCGCATAACCGCCTTCGAGGCAGTAGGGCTGTACGTTCCAGGCCACGGCTTCGCCGTCGACCATCTGCTTGAGGGTGTGCATACCGGCCTGCCTGAGGTAATGCCGCGTCAGCGAGCAATAGAACGAGAAACCGCTGTAACGGTCGGTCGTCGGGGAGCCGTCGCCCATCATGGCGCCCATCTCCTGGCCGCCTTCGTTCATCACCTGCTCGTACCAGGTGAAAACACGCGGCGCGAGGTCTACGATGGCGGGGTTGATGATCCACGTCACGGGGACGTCGCCGTAGGCGGCCGACTCCTCGATCGTGTAGGGCATGTAGATCATCGTATGCAGCAGGTTGTCGCCGTCGGAGACGAGCATCGCGATATAAACGGTATTGGGCTCGGCCTTGAGCGCCTTGGGTTCGATGGGCGTACCCTGCACCGAGGGGAACGAAGACATGACGGTCATGTTCTCGACCGAAATGAACGGCACCATGAAATACCCGTATTCGGCGAAGAGCTTGTCGGCCTTCAATTCGTCCGTCCAGCCCATGATCTGGGTGCCGGCGGGGTATTTCTTGACGATGTTCTCGTAATATGCGCACTGGTCATGATCCTGGATGTCGAGGAAATAGGTGAACAGGCGGTTGGCAACCACGTAGTCCTTGTTGGCTGCGCCCCAGCTCTCCTTGAAATCGGTGGTCATGTGCGACCAGGTGAAAGCCACGTCGCGGTTGGCCGTCTCGAAATAGTTTTCCACGAGCCAGTCGACACACTCGATGTTGGTCTTGAACATCCCGCGCAGATCCCGGATCACCGGAAAATCGTACCCCTTCACCTCCTCGTAAAGGCGGGGTGAAACGATCAGGGCGTCGGTCTGTGCCGCGATCGTGGTCGCCGCCTCGATCGTGGCCTCGACCAGTTCGGGATCATAGATGACTACGCCCTTGATATGCTTCTTATACTGCTCGACAAGCGCCGAGAACCCGGGATTGGACTTGGTCGCATCGAGCGTGAGGGTCTCCTGCGGAATATCCTTCAGCACACGATCGAGCCAGAACTGCCCCATCTGGGCCATGTCGTGCGGGCCGGTCTTCCAGCCGCCGTGGTTGTCCTTGCAACGGCTGTTCATCACATAGATCTTCTGTTCGCTGTCGCGGTTGACGATACCCTGCAGGCCGATGGCAGCGACCTGCCCCTCGATATCGTCGTTTTGCAGGTCTACGATGACAAGCGATTTGGTCGGGGTTTTGACTTTCGGATAGAGCCTGCCCGTCAGGTCGACGTCCGTGGCAGCCTGGCCGCAGCACGAACCGCCGTTCTGGCACGAAGCGAGCGTCATCAGACAAAGCAGGGAACCGAAACAATAGGTCAAAGTTTTCTTCATGAGTTTTAAGTAGGTTTTATTAGGATTTCTATTATAAGTCTTTGCGCAGGTTTTCCAGGATTTCGCCTACGGAGAGGTCGGCCCGGCAGATCACCTTGTCCGAAGCCCCGTAGTACAGGGCGATGCGGTCGCCATCGACCAGGTGGCCGTTGGTGAAGATGACATTCCCGAAGAAGCCTTCCAGTTCGTAGGGTTCCTCAGGCTCCATGACGGGCGTACGGCTGCGCGCCAGCACCTTCGACGGGTCGGCGGCGTCGAGCAGCATCGCACCCAGGCAATAGCGGTGCGAAGCGTCTGCGCCGTGGTAGATCATCAGCCACCCTTCGCCCGTACGGATCGGGGCACACCCGGCACCTATGCGGGCGCTGTCCCACATCCCCTTGCGGGTACGGGCCACACACCTGTGGTTTCCCCAGTGGCGGAGGTCGGGGCTCTGGGCGATCCAGATATAATTCCCGCCGATCTCGGGGCTGCTCGGGCGGTGCAGCATATAATATAGGTCACCGACCTTCTCGTCGAAGAGCGTGCAGTCCTTATTGTGCGGCGGCAGCACCAGCCCGTAATCGGTGAAACGGCGCCAGTCCGACGTGCTGCGCATCCGCACCGCCACGCCATTGGCCGAGACGGCCGTATAAGTCAGGTAATACTGCGTGCCGATCTGCGTGACGCGGCAGTCTTCGATCCCGTACGCTTCATAACGGTCGCTGCCCGTCAGCGGCGGATACCCCGCCTCCTCGCGGAAACGGATGCCGTCGGTGCTGCTCACAAGCCGCAGGTGGGACATCGTCGTGAGGAAATCCTCGCCCTTGTAATTGATGACCCTCGGATCCGAGAGGTCGAGTTCGGGGGAGGCGGCCGGGACACGCATCACCGTCACGCGGTTCTGCGCGTCGAGCACCGGGAAGCTGATCTCCCCTTCGGCCTGTGCAGGGCGTTCGGCGACCCTGACCAGCATCCAGACCTTCCCGTCGTAACGGAATACACCGGGATTCAGCAGGCATTCGATCTGCATCGAGGGTTGGCTCGGACACAAATCTTCGGGGCTCAGGATCGGGTTATGTGCGTAGCGCATGGTCAGTGGTTTTTTTGTAATTCAAAAGTAGATTATATTCCGCGCCGAATTGTATACAATACTACCAAAATGGTATAATCACAGGATACCCGCAAGAACCCGTGAATGTTCCATACGGACACATTAAATACTAATAATCAGCAACAAACAGTATGATTAAGGCACACCTCCCGCCCGAAAAATCCGTATACTCCCTTCCCCGGGCCGCTCCCGGCAGCCCCAAACCATCCCGCCCGCATATCCCCGTCCGACGGCCGGCCGCCATTCCCGTACCCGCCCCCGAAACTACCCCCGGGAACCATCCCCCGAAACTACCCCCGGGAACCTCCCCCGCATCCGCCCGGAACCACTCCGGAAACATCCTCGAAATCCCCCGCCCGAAACCATCCTGGATCCACCCCCGGGAACCGGCCTTGAAACCATCCCTGCAACCACCAGCTCCCGAAACCATTCCCGGAACCATCTCCGAAACCACCGCTCCCGGAACCGACCTTCAGACTCCCGGCCCTCCCCGGCCCCTCCGCAAACCGGGGCATTTCCCGCGTTCCAAGGCCATCCGCCCCGGGCAGGGGACACTCCCGGACACGAATATCGACCGGGAGTGATAAAATAATGCCTGATAATGCTAAATTTTCTCATAATTATTCTTAATTTTACCACATATTTTTAGAATGATGACTATTAATCCAAAACTTATTTAATCTAAGGAACACCTATGAACAAACTCTTTGCAAGTGTGCTGCTATGCGCCGCGTTATTGGGTTCCGGGATTCTCCGGGCTGATAACATCGTTATTTCCAACAGGAAAAGCTCTATCCTGATCACGGCCCAAAAGGGTGAATCGCCCCGGATACAGTACTTCGGCCCCCGGCTGGCGAATCCCGGCGACGTATTCGACAGCGGGAGCGCCTTCAACGACCCGGTATACCCCCAGTTCGGCGTCCAGTGCTCGCGTGAAACAGCCATTCAGGCAACCCACAACGACGGCAATATGTCGCTCGAACTGGTCGTGGAGTCGGTCACCAGGGAGAACCGCGACGGCGGCCAGGTCACGGCGATCGCGACCCGAGACAAATTCTACCCGTTCTATGTCACCATCTACTACAAGACCTATCCCGACTGCGAGGTGATCGAGACCTGGACGGAGATCCGCCACCTGGAAAAGAAACCCGTCACGCTCTACCGTTTCGCGTCGGCCTTCCTGCCCGTGCGCCGCGGCGACAACTGGCTCTCGCACTTCCACGGCCCCTGGGGCGCCGAGGCATACCTCTACGAGGAGGCGCTGAGAGACGGCATGAGGGTCATCAAGGACAAGGACGGCGTACGCAATACGCAGAACAGCTGCCCGTCGTTCATGCTCACGCTCGACGGGCGCCCCGACGAACAGCACGGCATGGTCATCGGCGGCACGCTGGCATGGAGCGGCAACTACCGTATCGCCATCGACAACGACAATGCCCACACCACACGCATCTTCGCCGGCATCAACGAAGACCAGTCGCAATACATCCTCGAACCGAAAGAGGTCTTTACGACCCCCGTATTCGCCTTCACCTTCAGCGACGAGGGCAAGGGCGGCGTCAGCCGCAACTTCCACCGCTGGGCGCGGCTGCACCGGCTCAACCACGGCGGCGAGCAGCGCAGCATCCTGCTCAACAGCTGGGAAGGCGTCTCGATGAACGTCAACCAGGAGGTGATGGACCAGATGATGGCCGACTTCGCCGCCATGGGCGGGGAGATGTTCGTGATGGACGACGGCTGGTTCGGCGACAAATACCCGCGCAACAACGGCACGTCGAGCCTCGGCGACTGGGTGGTCTGCAAGGAGAAACTCCCCGAGGGCATCGAGGGGCTGACGGCCTCGGCCAGGGAGAAAGGGCTCAAGTTCGGCATCTGGATCGAACCCGAGATGACCAACTCGAAGAGCGAGCTTTTCGAGAAGCACCCCGAATGGGCGATCCAGCAGCCCCACCGCGAGATGCACAAGGGTCGCGGAGGCACCCAGCTCGTGCTCGACCTGTCGAACCCCGAAGTGCAGGAATTCGTGTTCGGCGTCGTGGACAAGCTGATGACGGCGCACCCCGAAATCGCCTACATCAAGTGGGACGCCAACATGACGCTGTTCAACTACGGGTCGACCTACCTGCCCCGCGACAAACAGTCGCACCTCTACATCGCCTACCACCGCGGCCTGGAAAACATCCTCAAGCGCATCCACGCCAAATATCCCGGCCTGGTGATGCAGGCCTGCGCCAGCGGCGGCGGCCGTATCAACTACGGGCTGCTGCCTTACTACGACGAATTCTGGACGAGCGACAACACCGACGCCCTGCAACGCATCTTCATCCAGTGGGGCGTTTCGAACTTCTTCCCCGCCGTGGCGATGGCCTCGCACGTGAGCGTGGACACCAACTACCAGACCGGCCGCAAGACGCCCCTCAAACTGCGTTTCGACGTGGCGATGAGCGGACGCATGGGCATGGAGCTCCAGCCCGCACACATGACCGACGAGGACAAGGCCTTCGCCCGACGCGCCATCGCCGACTACAAGCTGATCCGCCCCGTCGTGCAGCAGGGCGACCTCTACCGCTTGATCTCGCCCTTCGACAAGACCGGGTACGCATCGCTGATGTACGTCTCGCCCGAAAAAGACCACGCGGCCTATTTCGTCTACAAGCTGGAACAGTACCACAACATGCCCCGGCCGGCGTTCCGGATGGCCGGGCTCGACCCGCAGAAGAGGTACCTCGTCAGGGAGCTCAGCCTCGACGGCAAGCCCATTCCCCAGGACGGCAAGACCTTCACCGGGGCGTTCCTGATGGAGACCGGCCTCGACTTCGAGGTGGGCGGCGAACATGCCAGCCACGTACTTGAACTCAAGGCGGCGGAGTAATCCCGCCAGCCCCCGGCCGGGCCGGCATCGGCCCGGCCGGACAAAATACTTGCGCCATGAAAAAACTATTCCCCCTGATCGCCGTGCTGGCCACGCTGTGCGCAACCGCGGCGCAGCGCCCCCTGCAACTCATCCCGCAGCCCGTCCGGGCCGAACTCCGCGAAGGGCACTTCGCCGCCCCGGGCTGTAAAGTCACCGCCGAAGGCTTCGCCTCCCGGCCCGAAGGGCTGATCCGGGTGGCCTCGGCACTGGCCGCCCCGCACGGAAAGCAGCCAGCCCGGAAAACGCGGAACACGCTCCTCCTGCAACTGGACGCCCGCGCGGGCATCCCCGCCGAAGGATACCGGCTCCGCGTCGCCGAACACGAGGCGGAACTCACGGCGGGCGACGAAAGCGGCATCTTCTACGGGCTCCAGACGCTCCTGCAAATGGCCGACGCCGACGGCAACATCCCCTGCGCCGAGATCGAGGACTACCCCCGCTACGGCTACCGGGGACTCCACCTGGACGTCTGCCGCCACTTTTTCCCCGTGGAGTTCGTGAAGGGCTACCTCGACCGCATGGCCGCCGCGAAGCTCAACCGCTTCCACTGGCACCTGACCGACGACCAGGGCTGGCGCATCGAGATCAAACGCTACCCGCGCCTGACCGAAGTCGGGGCGTGGCGTTCGAAATCCCAGATCGGCAGCTACGAAGAGAAGCCCGCCACCTTCGAATTCGGAAGATACGGCGGCTTTTACACGCAGGACGAGATCCGCGAGGTCGTCGCCTATGCCGCCGAGCGGCACATCACGGTCATCCCCGAAATCGAAATGCCCGGGCACTCGCTCGCAGCCCTCACGGCCTACCCCTGGCTGGGGTGCGTGAACAACCCCGAATCCTACGAAATAGCGGGTTGGATCTGCGGCCCCGGCAACGTCCTCTGCCCGGGCAAGGAGAGCACCTTCGAATTCCTCGAAAACGTGCTCGACGAGGTGCTCGCGCTCTTTCCCTCGAAACTGATCCACATCGGCGGCGACGAGTGCCAGCGCACCCGCTGGGAGGCCTGCCCCGACTGCCAGGCCCGTATCGCGGCCGAGGGGTTGCATGACGAGACGCAGCTGCAATCCTACCTCACCCACCGCATCGACAGCTACCTCGCATCGAAAGGCCGGCAGCTGATCGGCTGGGATGAGATCATGGAGGGCGGGCTGTCGCCCGAGGCGGTCGTCATGAGCTGGCGGGGCACGCAGGGCGGCATCGCGGCGGCGAGAGAGCACCACCATGTGGTGATGACCCCCGGCCAGTACCTCTATTTCGACAAACGGGGGACGGATTCGCCCGACGAGCCCGTGAGCCTGAACCTCTCCCTGCCGCTGGAGAAGATATACGGCTACGACCCGGCGGAGGGGCTCTCCGAAGAGGAACAGCAATACCTGCTGGGCGTGCAGGCCAACCTGTGGACGGAATTCGTGGCGACCGGGAAACGGGTCGAGTACCAGTTGCTGCCGCGCATCTACGCCCTCTCCGAAATCGCATGGTCGCCCGTAGCGCGCAAGTCGTGGGAGGAGTTCTCCCGGCAGCGCCTTCCGGCATACCTTGCGCGGCTCGACGCCGAAGGGGCAGCCTATCAGGTTCCGCAACCCCACGGCATCCGCGAAGAGACGCTCGAAGGGGGATGTTTCCGCTTCACGATCCGCCCGCCCTTCCCGGGCTGCCGGGTCTATTACACGCTCAACGGCGCCACGCCCTACGACTTCGACCGCGAAGTGCCGGGCGAATTGGAGGTCATCGTTCCCCGGGGGGAACAACGGGTGCTCAAATGCGTCGCCGTCACCCCCGCCGGACGCCGGAGCATGGTCGTCACCACCCGCATGGGAAACCCCGGAGAGTAACCCGGCGGATCGAAGGCCAATGCGCACGCTTCCCGCCTGCGTTTCCCGCCCCGCCGGAAAAATGCGCATCCGGGACACCTCCCCGACGGAGGGAATAACAATAAAAACGGGGAGGGGTGCCCGCTAACCGCAGGCCCCCCTCCCCGTTTTATAACCGGACTTCACTCCGACGCCCCGCCCCGAACGGCGGCGTCGCAGTCCCTGCTCATGACATCCGCACTGTAATCGAGCGACACGACGCAATCCTCAAGCTCCTTGCGCGTAATGTCCATATCCTGTATGTTACGGTCGTTCATCGCCCTGAGTTGCCGAACCCCCTGCATCAGGATTTCGACATCGAGCGGGTACAGTGCGAAATATTGCCGGACGGAGGGCAGGCTCGTCAGCTCCCGGACGGCTGCCAGAAAATCTTTGCGGTCGCCGAAAAACTTTTCGGTAAAGAAGGCCTCGGCCGCCTCTTTTTGCCGCCGCTGCAACTGGACGGAGGAGTCGTTCAGCATGTTCCGGAGTGCGAAACAATGCCCGATACGCTGTTGTAAGGCATAGTTGTCCAGCGTCCTCCAGATATCGCTGCTGTGGGCGAATACCCCTTCCGCCGCAGGGTTCACGATATAGAACTTATCGGCGAAAAAACTATTGAGGTATAAGCCCAGGGTATCTGCCGGCACCTCGTCGAGCCGGTCGGGATAACGATCCAGCACAGCCCGGAAAACCGTATCGTACCGGAGGAAAGTTTCGCAGTCCGCCTCCAGCTTGCGGATCGAATATTCGATATCGCCGATGGTCATCAGCGCAGCCGTCCGCCCCATCGCCTTTTTGTCGCAATACTCCAGATACCCCGTCGTACCGAAGGTGACGACGATGCCCAGCAGCGCACCGAAGAAATTGGTCGACAAGTCTGCCCACCACTGCTTCGTGAAGAAAAAACGGGTCTTTTTCGGTTTCATGGTGATTTTTGTCAGGATCGCACCCCGTCGGGACATCCCGTTCGGGATGTCAAAACTAACGGAAAAACACCCGATTTCCGCCGGGCGGGCGGAAAAACGACTCCCAATTTGTCATCTTGTTGTGTCATGTTGTCCCCGGCAGCAGGGCCGGCACGCATACAATACTGTCAATCAAAATATTATGACAAAGTCACACAATAATGCGACAAATAGGGACAGCGGCTTCCTTGGAAAAGATTGTTTCCCGCCATATATTTGATAAATAAATTTTTCACAATTCACAATCTTTTAAAGAACAAGAAAATGAAATTCAAATCTTTTATCGCCATGCTCGTTACGGGCCTTCTTTGCATCACTTCGTTCTCCGCCTGCAGCGACGACGACGATGACAAGGACAAGACCTATGCCTATGAAATGGTCTTGGAGCTGACCGATGCCGGCGACCTGTCGCAAGACAATATCCAAGTGCTCAACACCACCTTCGCCGCAATGGAATCCCAGGTCGGCACCCAGTATGCGACACCGGCCGCGGTGAAGCGGATTTTCAACGAGAATGTTTCTCAGATCAAAAATTCTGTCGGGACAGTAGTGGCGGGGATGTCGCACACCAAGACCGTAAAAGTGAAATTCGGATTCTTCAACACGGGCACCCAGAAACTCGAAGTGTCGCAGGTATTCGAATTCAATTAATCCCCCGTCCGAACATATCATGCAGCCAGGAAAGGCAGCGGGACAGGGATTCCGCTGCCTTTTTCGATCGAAACAGTCACAAAACACCACATCAGGCATGAAATCCATACTGTCATTTTTCGCCCTTTTCGCGGGCATCTTCGCCGCCTCGGCACAGGTCGACACGATCTATACCCACGAAGGGGTCATCCCGTGCAACATTACCGAGATCACCGAGACGGCCGCCAAGTACCAGTACCCCGGCGAGTCGCACAGCAACAGCCTCTCGCTGAACGCCGTGAGCAAAATCGTATTCCGCAGCGGCCGTGTGCAGGAATTCGCCGCCCGCACCTCGTTCCGCCGCCTCTCCTCTCCGATGGAGTGGGAACAGGTCTCCATCGCGAGCGTCGAGTCGGAAGTGCAGGGGCTTTATAAAATCGACGACGTGAGTTCCAAGGCGAAGGGCACGACCGAATTCTCGAACCAGGAGCGCGTGAAGCGCCGCGCCCTGGACAAGATGAAGATGCAGGCCGCGATCCTGGGCGGCAACGTCGTCTACATGGTACAGATGCGCAGCGACGGCACGAAATACAACTGGCTGACCGGCGCCGGATCGACCGCCGAAACCTCCCTCTTCGGGGTGGCCTATTCGAGCCAGATGCCGCGGCTGGCCGACGTCCGGAAACTCGTGGACGGGCACACCGCATTCGACGTGGTCGAGGAGGTGACGATGGTCAACACCGATTCGCGTTACAGCCAGGACAAGATGTCCGAGACGCTCACCATCGACCGCGTTTACGACGACAGCGGGCTGGTGATGCTCGAAGGCAGCATAAAGGGAATCAAGGAGCACACGTTCCGCGTCACGTTCTGCAACGAATCGGATTTCTACATCGCCTGCAAGACCCGCCGCGGCGTATTTTCCTATAAGGTGAACGTCCGCTAAGCGGGCAGCCCCCGCAGAGGAGCCGTCCCGTCCGTGCGCCGGGCAAACGCCCCGCCCGGACAGACACGCCCCGGCGCGCACTCCGGCACATGGGCAGCATAAACGGCAAACATACTCAATACGAATCGGAGATGAAAAAAACAATCGCAATCCTGGGATCGGCGTTGCTCCTCGCCGCATTCCCCGCGCAGGCGCAGCAGCCGCAAAGCGGATCGGCCGCGCAGGATACGGAGCAGGCGGCTCCCCTGACCAGTGAGGAGCTGATGAGGATAGCCATCCGGCTTTCCGAAGAGAACGTAGCGGCCGGCGGAGGCCCCTTCGGCGCAGTCATCGCCCGGGACGGCAGGGTCGTCGCCACCGGTGCCAACCGGGTCACGCCCGACTGCGACCCCACGGCACACGCCGAGGTGAGCGCCATCCGCGCCGCAGCAAAGAAACTGGGCACGTTCGACCTGAGCGGCTGCGAAATCTACACCTCGTGCGAACCGTGCCCGATGTGCCTCGGGGCAATCTATTGGGCGCGGCTGGATCGGATGTACTACGGCAACGACAAGCACGATGCCGCCAGGATCGGATTCGACGATGCGTTCATCTACCGGGAACTCTCGCTCAAACCCGCCGACCGGAAACTGAAATCGGCCGTCCTGCTGCCCGAAGAGGCGATCGCAGCCTTCGAAACCTGGGAAGCCAAGTCCGACAAGGTCGAATACTGACCCGGCGGGGACTGACCCGGCAACCGGCAACGAAAGGGCTCCGGCGGAAGATTCCGCCGGAGCCCTTTCATGGATATGCTTCGGCGATCAGCCGCACTGCGCCTTGCGGAACTCCGAAGGGGTCATGCCGTACCGGTTCTTGAACAGGCGGTGAAACGACGAGAGGTTGGGAATCCCCGCCTCCTGTGCGATGGCATTGACCGTGTATTCGGGATAGCGGATCAGCAGGCGTGCGGCATACTCCATCCTCAGCCCGTTGAGATAACCCGCCAGGTTGGTGCCCGCACCGGCCTGGATAACCTGTGCGATCTGGTTTTTCGAAATGTTTATCAGCCGCATCAGGTCTTCGCGCGACAGTCCGGGATTCAGGAAAAGCCGTTGCTCGTTGATCTTCCGGTCGAGCTGTTCGAAAAGCCTCATCGCCTTCCGGTCGTCCCCGTCCGCCCCGACCCGGGCCTGCACCCCGCCGCCGGCCTCCTTGTCGTCCTCGTCCGAACCGTCGACGGTACCGGAATCCCCCGTCACAGGGGCGGGAACGCAGCCAGCCCCCTCTTCCGTCTGCCCTCCGACATGCAGCAGGCGTTCCTTATAGGCGAGCAGTCCCGCCACGGTATCCACCATCGCCTTGTTCTTGCGGCGGATCGTATACATGTAATAGCGGTTGCGCCACAACAGCACCGCCAACAGGAGCACGATGGCCAGCGCCGATACGAGCAGGATGCTGTGGATGCGGAGCCGCGCGGCCGTGGCCTGCAACTGCTGCTCCTTTTCATGCACGTCGTTGGCAATGGCCAGATCCATCGCAGCACTCAGCTGCTCGCGGCGCTTGAGGCTGTCGGTCAACACGGCCAGCCCTTCGAAATAGGCTGCAGCACGTTTGAAATCGCCGCGCGCCTCATATGCCCGCCCCAATGTCCGCTTTACGGACATCATGTGGTAATTGATCGTGTCCCCGTGCTCGATCAGGAAGCGCTCGCGCGGCTCGCAGAGCCGGATGGCCTCGTCGTAACGCCGCTGCCCCATCAGGTAGGGAATGACCAGGTAGTCGTCCTTGGTGTAGGCACCGCCGATGCGCACCCACTCCTGATAGGCCCGTTCCGCTTCATCGTAACGCTTCAGCTGGCCGTACAGCACGGCACGCTGTGCCATCAGGGTCTTATGCTCCTTCTCGTACAGGCCGCCGATCGAGGGCACCCCCTCCGAAGAGCTCCCGATGACCCGTTCGAGGTCGTCCAACACCCCCACGGCCTCTTCCAAACGGCCGTCGCGCTGCAACAGGATCAGCAGCGTATTGTAATCGTAACGCAGGTTGTCGTACTTGTATTTGTAATCCGCCCCTTCCATCAGGGCGATAGCATCCCGGATCAGCCCGTAGCCCCGCTCCTTATCCTCCTGATAACAGAGCATTTTGCCCATGTTGAACAGTGCGACCGACTCCATCGCCGTATCGTTGCAGGCGCGGGCCTTTCGGAGCAGCAGCTCGGTACACTCCGCCTGCCGCTCCTCGTCGTGGAGGCAATCGTAGGAGGAGATCATCCGGTGCAGGACGTCCATGTATTCCGCATCGCTTTTCCGCACCACATCGCTTTCGAACGCACGTCTGTAATAACGGAGCCCCTGGTGGTAGCGCCCCGTATTGAAATAGAGGTCGCCTTCGGCAATATCCAGCCGGTAGGGTTCGAGCATTTTCCGCTCGCGCATCCGTTCGATAATGCGCCGGGCCTTGCCGAAATCCGTAAAAGTATATTCGTAGAGATAATCTTCGGTGAGCAGGCTGTCCGGCAGCTCCTCCTCCGCAGCCGCACGGGAACCCGACGCAAAGAGCAGGAGGCCGGCAAACAGGAACAGCCTTCTGAACGGCAAACAGACCATAGACGCGATAAAATAATAAGAATACAAGTACAAATATATGAAAAATTCAGGGATATTCCCCTCGTGGCTCCGCCACAAAAATCCGCCCGATGCAAAAACAGAATTGCCCGGCAGGCAAGTGCCGGGCAATCTTTCCGGGAAGATCCGCACCGCAGACCTAAAGGGATCCTATGGCAAAATCGAACCCGGCATCCACGGAGGTCGTCTCCGCAAGCCGGATCTCGACCGTGCCGGGCGTATGGTAGGGGTCGAGCAGATCCGCCGAAGCGCCGAGCTTCACCTGCACCCTGTACCGGCCTGTCGGCAGTTCGATCGTCGCAGCCTTGCCCCGGAAGCTGCCCGGAATGGTATAATCGGGCGCCTTCGAGGTGCTGGAGCCCTCCTTCCATATCCTAATATCGGTCATGTATTCCCGCCCCGTCTTCGTGTTGGCGAGTTCGAGCACGCCCTTCGGGATGCGGTTGGGCTTCAAAAGCGTCACCCGGAACGTCCGGTCGCCCTCGGGCACCGCATCGTCCCACGACGAAGTGGAGAAATCTGCCGCCGACGAATACCAGTGGTAGGATTCGTAGGTTGGCTTCACCCACACGCTCATGGCAAACTCTTTCGTGTCGTTGTCCGCGGTCGAAGGCACGTACCATATCCACGACTGGTGGATCGTAAAGTCGCTCGATGCGATCGACGGCACGGAGGTGTATTTCTTCCCGCTCGAGGTATGGGGCCTGTTGTTGACGTCGAACACGTAACCGACCTTCCCGCCGGGGCTGTTCTTGTTGATCGTAAGGTCGGAAACCGTCCGCGTTTCGGAGTTATTCCAGCCGATGCTGCCGCTCAGCGTCCCGGAAACCTGCGGGTCTTTGCCCAGCATACCGCCGGAGATAGAGCCTCCGATACTCCACTGGAAGCCGCTCGAATAACTCGTGGAACCGATCGTGGTCTCGGGCACAGGAGTCCCCTGGCTGGGGAATTTAACCCCCGGAAGCACAGTGCCGTCGGTTGCGCAGAGGGTGTTGCTCACCTCAAACTTCTTCAGGTAGAAACCGCAAAGGTGCGACTTCACACCGCCGTGTTTTTTCGTCCACGAGCCGTTGTACATCTGGTCGTTGTGCACGGTGAATGTCCCCTCAACGATATAGTAGTCGCCCGCCGAGCTGCCGTTGGCCTGGAACGAGTAGAGCGGATAGACCGAATAGGCCACGTCGATCGTGCCCGAACGGGTCAGCTTGTCGGCCTTCGACGCCACGACATGCGCGAGCGTCTTGTCATTGAGGCACATCTGGTAGGTATGGTTGACGGTCTGGGGTGCGAACAGCTTTTTGATGTCGTAATCCGCCCGGGTCGCCCCGCCCAAAAGAGAGGCGGAACTCTCCTCTGCGGCTGCGGCGTATTTATTGACCCAGCTGACGAACGTGTCGAGGAAGATGTTGCAACTCCCCTCGTCATCGTCATGGACGAAGTCATCGAGGAAATAATAATTCGCATTCTTGTTGAACGCATACAGCAGGTGGTGATCCTTCCCGTTGTCGAGCCCCCCGTCCCCGGCATAACGGACTCCGTTCTCATCGCACCAGTCGCTGAGCTGCACATCGTCGGGATTCACGACGACGACCATTCCCCCGGCCCCGTAGACGCCGAGCAGTTTTTCCGTATTCGCGGCCACCTGATCCTGGGCGATCACCACCACCTTCAGGTCATCGGAAATCTCGCTTCCGGCATTCGTAAATCGTACGTTCAGCGCCGTCTGGAGGTAGTCGGGCATCCGGCCGACGATCGCCGCCGGCAGTTCGACCTTTTCGTCCGAGGCCGTGACAGGGTCTGCGAGGCCCTCGCCTTCCTCGATATAAATTCTGTCGTCGTCATGGTCGGTGTCTTTCTCACACGACGAAAATGCGACTGCCGCTGCGGCAATCAGCGCCGCTGCAAATAAAATTTTCCGTTTCATCTTCCGGTTTCAATAAATTACAGTCCCTCGGGACGGGTTTCCGCGAAGCACGGCGGCAGGGGGCGAAGTGGAATGCCCCTGCCACCGCAAGGAGCGGGCGGACGGCTAAAAAACGTCCGGATTATATAAATGTATTCGAAAGGAGCGATGCCGCCGGCGTTCAGAATCTCCAGCCTACGGTCAGCGTAGCCACCCGGTTCGTCAGCTTATAGTCCCCGTCCTTGAGCAGGTCGGTACAGCCGATATGGTAGCGCAGATCCAGCACGAGGCCCATCCGGAACGTATAGGAGATACCCACGGGAATTGAGAAATCGACGGAATTGAGTTCATCCTTCAGGTCTGCCGTCTCCTTATAAGACCCGCCGTCGAGCGTTGCGGATATTTTGTTCTTCGCGCTTACCAGGAACGACGGCTGAATGCCGGCCTTGAGCGCAAGGCCCTTCGTCACATAGAAGTTGGCCAACACGGGCACGTCGATATAGTTCAGCTTGAAATTGTTCTTGGTCGTCTGGTCTAACTCCGAGGTCTTGATGCTGAACTCGTTCTCGGCGCCTTTCTGCGCGAACAGCACGTCGGCCGAAACGGCCAGCCATTTCACGGCGCGGTACTCGGCAAAAGCACCGACCACCAGTCCGGTTCTCACTCCGGATATCTCATCGTTCTTTTCGTCATCGTCGGCATGGAGGTCTGCGACGGTAAAACCGACCCTGGGCCCGAACGTAAACTTTTTCTGCGCCGACACCGGCACGGCAACGAGGATGACGAGCAAAAGAAGGAGTACTTTTTTCATACTTCGATTTGGATTAATGGGTTAATAGAATTTATAATGAAAAATAGACGTCCCGCAAAAACCGGAGTTTCAAAAAGGTTGGAACAAAGATAGTCAGGGCATCCCCTCCCGGCAAAACCATACCGCGGGAAATGTATCCCAGATTGTCGCCTTGTTGTATGAATTTATCCGGATCACGGCATGGGCGACCGGGCGGGGCGGGACGAACCGGAAGGAAGGGGCAGGGCCGGAAGGAAGCGGTATCCCGGGTGCCCAGACACCCGCAAAAGAGGGCCGGCACCCGCCCGCGGCCCGCAGCCAGCACCCCGTGCAGCTGCCGATGCTGCCAAAAAAGTACATAATCCTGCCACGCGCCCTGTTTTCCGGCGCAAAATTTCGGGCATTGCGGCGAAATTCCTACCTTAGCAATGCAAACCGACACCCATGAAACACTATATCCTTATGCTGTCGGCCCTCGTGGCCGTATCCGCAGGCCGCGCACAGGTGGCCGTACACGAAAAAAGCCCGAAAACCAAATACGCCTTCACCCTCGCTTCGCCCCGCCAGACGGCCGCGATCCTTTACGACGCATCCGACGCCGCGGTGGTGAAACGCGCGGCGGAGCTCTTCGCCGCCGACGTGGAGGCCGTAACGGGCCGATACCCGCGGGTGACCTCCGCGGCCGGGGAAACAGGCCCGGCGGTGATCGTCGGGACGGTCGGAGGCAGCGCCCTCATCCGCAGGCTGGCCGAAGCGGGGAAGATCGACACCGCCCCGCTCGAAGGCGCCTGGGAGCGTTACCTGATCCAGACCGTCACCAATCCCCTGCCGGGCATCCGCAAAGCCCTCGTCATCGCGGGCAGCGACCGCCGCGGCGCGGCCTACGGGCTCTTCACGCTCTCGGAGCTGATCGGCGTATCCCCCTGGTACTGGTGGGCCGACGTCCCGGTGAAAAAACATGCGGCGCTCCATGTCGACGCCCCGCCGACCTACTCCCAGACGCCGTCGGTGCGCTACCGCGGCATCTTCCTCAACGACGAAGACTGGGGTCTGACGCCCTGGGCCTCGCAGACCTTCGAGCCCGAGCGCGGCAACATCGGCCCCAGAACCTACGCCAAGGTCTGCGAACTGCTGCTGCGCCTCAAGGCCAACTACCTCGCCCCGGCCATGCACCCCGTTTCCACCTCGTTCAACCAAATCCCCGAAAACAAGCTCGTAGCCGACACGTTCGCCATCGTGATGGGATCGACCCACTGCGAACCGCTGCTGCTGAACACCGCCAGCGAATGGGATACCAAGACGATGGGGCCCTGGAACTACGACAAGAACAAGGAGGGTATCAACCGCGTGCTCACGCAGCGCGTGCGCGAGAACAGCCCCTACGAGAACGTCTATACGCTGGCGCTGCGCGGCCTGCACGACGGCGCCATGTCGACCACACTGCCCATGCACGAAAAGGTGCGGATGCTCCAGCAGGCGCTGCTCGACCAGCGGCGAATCCTCGCCGAGAACATCGACCGACCGGTCGAGACCGTCCCGCAGGCATTTACACCCTACAAGGAGGTACTGGAAATCTATTCCAACGGGCTGGAACTGCCCGACGACATCACGATCGTCTGGCCGGACGACAACTACGGCTACATGAAACGTCTGAGCGGCGTGCGCGAGCAGCGGCGCACGGGGCGCTCCGGGGTCTACTACCATGTCTCCTACCTGGGCGTACCGCACAGCTACCTCTGGTTCAGCACGACGCCCCCGTCGCTGATGTACGAAGAGCTGCGCAAGGCCTATGACACCACGGCCGACCGGCTGTGGCTGGTGAACTGCGGCGACCTGAAAGGCTCGGAGATGCAGGTTTCGCTCTTCCTCGACATGGCCTGGGACATCGGCCGCTTCACGGCCGACAACGTCGTGAGCTACCCGGCACGCTGGCTGGCCGGCATCTTCGGCGAAGCGTACTACGACCGCCTCGAGGCGATGACCCGCGAACACCTGCGGCTGGCCTTCCCCCGCAAACCCGAATACATGGGCTGGGGCTACCACTGGAACCGCTTCGACCACAACTGCGAGCAGCTTACCGACACCGATTTCTCGTTCACCAACTACGACGAGGCACAGCGGCGGCTGGAGGCCTACCGGCAGCTCGGCGCCCGGGCCGAAGCCCTGTTGCACGAGATCGGCGACGAAGCCCGCCCGGCTTTCTACCAGCTGGTCTACTACCCCCTGCGCGGTGCCGAACTGATGAACCGCATGACGCTCGGCGGCCAGCGCAACCGCTGGTACGCACGCCAGGGCCGCGCGGCAACCAATGCCGTGCGCGACGAGGTGCAGCGCTGCTACGACAGCCTGCAGGTCATCACCCGGGGGTACAACTCGCTGCTCGGCGGCAAATGGAACCACATGATGTCCATGCGCCAGAACTACGACGGCGTGAGCGCCTATTTCAACCTGCCGCACCTGGCAACGCACGATGCCGCAGGCGCTCCCCGGCTGGCATTGCAGGTCGCAGGCGAGGACGTCACGGGCGCCCGGGCCTTCCACGCCCTGCCTGCGTTCGACAACTACCTGCGCCGCACCTACCCCGTCGAGATATACAACCGGGGCGGCGGCACGCTCGCCTGGACGGCGCATGCCTCCGAACCCTGGGTCGTCCTGAGCAAATCCGCCGGAAAAACCGCCGACGAAGAGCGCATCACGGTGGGCATCGACTGGGAGAAAGCCCCCTCGGGGAACGCGGTGCCGGCCCAGATCGTCTTCCGCGCGGGGGAACAGTCCGAGAAGGTGCTCGTATCGCTCTTCAACCCCACCGCCCCGTCGCGCGCCGAGCTCCGCGGCATCTACGTCGAGAACAACGGCTGCGTCTCGATCCCCGCCGCAGGCTGCCACCGCGTCCGTGAAAACGACCGAATCAAAATAACAGCCGTCGAAGACCTCGGCATCGAAGGCCCCGCGCTGCAACTGGGCGACCCGACCGCCCCGCTCCAGATCTTCCGCAGCCGCGACGTCCCGTGCGCCGAATACGACTTCTACGCCTTCGACGCCGGTTCGGTCGATGTCTACACCTACGTGCTGCCGACCTTTCCGCTCCACGCCGACCGCGATTTCCGCATCGGCGAGAACACGAACACCGACACCAAGTACAGCGTCCAGATCGACGACGGGGCATTGGCCACCCCCTCCTCGTCGCACGTCGAATACTCGCAGGTGTGGTTCGAAAGCGTGCTGCGCAACTGCGCCGTCAACAAATCGACGCTCCACATCGACAAGCCGGGACGCCACACGCTGCGCATCCGCGTCGGCGACCCGGGCATCGTCCTGCAAAAGATCGTCCTCGACTTCGGGGGCATGAAACGCTCTTACCTCGGCCCGCAATCGACCCTAATCGAATAACTTATGAAATACGTAACTCTCCTTTTCGCATGCCTTGCGGCATACTGCGCCGCGGCGCAAAATACGGCCTCGGCAGCCGCCCGGAGCGGCAACCCCGTCTTCCCGGGCTGGTACGCCGACCCCGAAGGGGTGGTCTTCGGCGACACCTACTGGATCTACCCGACCTACTCGGCCGACTACGACGAGCAGACCTTCATGGACGCCTTCTCGTCGAAAGACCTCGTACACTGGCAGAAGCATCCCCGGATCGTCTCCAACGACGAGGTGAAGTGGGTGAAACGCGCCATGTGGGCGCCCGCGGCCGTCCATGCCAACGGCAAGTATTACCTTTTCTTCGCCGGCAACGACATCCACGAGGGTGAAACCGGCGGCATCGGCGTAGCCGTGGCCGACTCCCCGGCCGGGCCGTTCCGCGATGCGCTGGGCAAGCCGCTCATCGACAGCATCGTCAACGGGGCCCAGCCCATCGACCAGTTCGTCTTCCGCGACGACGACGGCAGCTACTACATGTACTACGGCGGCTGGGGGCACTGCAACATGGTTCGCCTGTCGCCGGATCTGCTGCGTATCGTGCCCTTCGACGATGGCACCCTCTACAAGGAGGTCACCCCCGCGAATTACACCGAGGGGCCGTTCATGCTCAGGCACCGCGGAAAATATTACTTCATGTGGTCGGAAGGGGGCTGGACGGGCCCCGATTACTGCGTCGCCTACGCCATCGCCGACTCGCCCTTCGGGCCGTTCGAACGCATCGGCAAGATCCTCGAACAAGACCCGGCGATCGCCCGCGGTGCCGGGCACCACTCCGTCATACAGGTTCCGGGGCGGGACGAATGGTACATCGTCTACCACCGCCGCCCGCTGGACGAAACGGCAGCCAGCAGCCGTGAAACCTGCATCGACCGCATGTATTTCGATGCCGAGGGGCACATCGTCCCGGTCAGGATGACCCGCGAAGGCGTCGAAGCCCGCCCCATTCCCGCTGCCGGCAAGGCGCGGTAAACCCGTCCCGCAAGCGGGAGGCGTCCACGCACTAAAATCCCCGTTCGGCAATGCTGCCGAACGGGGATTTTAGTGCCTGCCGGCACTTATGGGGAAACGGATGCGGCGTCACTCGCCCAGCCGCTCGGAGAGCCAGCGCGCGAGCGAGTTCCGGAACTCGTCCTTGTATTTAAAGGTCTCGTTCCAGCCCCAGCCGTGCCCGCCCGTCGGATAAATATGGATCTCGCCCGGCAGGTTCCTCCGCGACCCTGCATGCGTAAAACGTTCGTCCATCGTAATGACCGGGTAGACCAGGACGGCGAAATCGGGACGGTTCGCATCGCAGGTGAAGTGCGTCGCAGCCGTCGAGGCCAGGTGTCCCCCGGCCGAAAAGCCGATGACGCCGACCCGCGCGGGGTCTACGCCCCACCCGGCCGCATTCGCACGCACCAGCTCGATCGCCTGCTGCACGTCCCGGCGGGGCAGGTCGTAGTTGCCGTGGGGCATGGTGTATTTCAGCACGACGGCGGCAAACCCGCGCGCCGCGAACCACTCCGCCACCTGATAGCCCTCATGGCCGATAGCCAGGCCGCCGTAGGCACCGCCCGGGCAGACCACCACGGCCGGCGCCGGCTTCTTCCCTTCGGGGCGGTACAACGTGACATAGGGGGCGTTGTCGCGGTCGAATCCGGCACCGAGCCGCTCCGGGGCATACTTCCCGGCCTCGGGCCATAACCTGAACTCCTCCTTCTGCTGTGCAGGGACAGCTGCGGCGAGCAGCAGCGCCCACGCCGCCAAAATCAGTTTCTTTGTCATATCCATCGGTTGTTAACAGTAATACGATTTTTTCCGGGTCAGCGCACGACCCGCACCCCATCGGGTGCCGACACGCTCGTCAAGACCTTCCCGTCGGCACCGCGCTCGTGGCGCACCCGGATAACGCCCCACGGGGTCGGGAACGTCCCCTCGGCCCACTTCAGGTGTCCCAGGTGGGGGCGCACCGCCACGGACTTGCAGCCCGGTTCGAGCGGCACGATGCCCAGCACGTGCCGCGAAAGCCAGGGAGTGGGGCCCGATGCCCAGCCGTGGCAAAGGCTGTGGCGCAACCCCTTGTAGCAATAGGCGCCCGACTCGGCATGGATGTCGAATTTCCCGGCCGGAACCGGCTCGTCGATACGCGCCGCACCGGCCGCATGCGCGTAATTAAGGTCTTCCCAGAAAGTCGTGGCCCCCAGGTCGAGCATCGCACCCCAATAATCGGAGATGATCTGCAAGGCCTCGTCGTAAAGGCCGCCTTCGGCCAGCGCCTCGAGCATGTAATATCCGTAGAAGGTCGAGAAACCTTCCGCCCCGCCCCGGGCGATCACCGTCCGGCACACCTTGCCGGGGTCGGCCAGCCCGGCCAGCACGAGCATCGCCGCCGCCTGCTTGTTCCGCAGGTGGTCGGGCACGTGCCGCCGCAACCGCCGCAGCGCCCCATGGCACTCCGACTGCATCTGCCTGTCGCCGAGCCAGCCGCCGATTTCGGCGCCGGCCTCCATGGCCATCACCATCAGGGCCTGATACCCGGCATGGATCACGTCGGGCATCTGGGACGTGGGCCAGTCCAGCAGGCGCTGGCCGCCCTGCAGGTTCTCGCGGTCGCCGTCCATCTGCGACGCCAGCACCCGCAGCAGGGCGCGCATATACTCCTGCTGTTCACGGAGATAGTTCAAATCGCCCTCATACATATACAGGTCGCGGTGGATGATGACCCACCACATCGAGTAGGCCGCAATCCAGTTCATCCACCCGGGCAGCGGCGTATTGTCGCGCACGTGGTCGAGGCTCCGGCGCACGACCTCATTGCCGCCGAACACGCTCTGGACGGTCATCACCTCGGGGTGCATGTCCCCGAGCCACACCAGGCGGTCGCGTTTCACCCCGTCCCAGAGGTACTCCTGCATATTGAGGTGGACGGTGTAGGCCCCCGTCTCCCAGATGCGGTTCAGCCGTTCATCATCGCAGCGGAACGACCCCAGATAAGGGACGTCGCGGTAACGGAGGATCGCCCGCACGGCTTTCAGATTGAGCTCCGCATCGGGCTCCACCAGGTCGATCCGCACGAAGCGGAACCCCGAGTTCCCGGCCTCGACATTGCCCAGCCACGGCACGCCGAGCGTAAAATCGCGCAGCGAATGCTCGTTCGTGGCGCTGGCCATCGGGGCGTCGCCGCCGACGTCGCTCATCGCCTCGCTCACCGATTCGCCCAGGCGGATCCGCACCTTCAGCGCCCGCTGGTCGGCGCGTATCGCCGCCGAGAGCGCGATCCCGCCGCACAACTCCTTGCCGAAATCGAGCAGCACGGAAGCCGAGCGCCCGTCGCGGGTCGAGAGGCGGCAGACATCGGGCGTCCCGGTCGTCAGCTGCCCGTCGAAATTCCGGAGCAGCGCTTCGGGATTTTCCACCCCCGCCGTCAGCTCGCCGGGCAGTGCGACCAGCCGCAGCGGGGTCACGTACCTGCGTGAAATCACATCCGCGGCGCTCCGGCCTTCCAGCCCCTTCTCCAGTATGTTCTCCTGCCCGTACACGGCCGCCGCAAAGGCCAGCAGCAGGGCAAGCAGTGCTATCTGTCTCATCGTGCAATCATCCGTTCGATTACCACCGGGTTGAACAGCCCCGAAGGCTGTAACTGCGAATCGGGACGCCACGGATTGTTCAGCGTCCATGTCCCGCGCTGATCCTCGGGGAGCCTGCTGTCGCCGATCAGGCGGTTCACCCACGTATTGACCACGTCGATGACGAGGGTATTCTTCCCTTTGCGCACGAAGTCCGTGACGTCGACCCTGTACGGCGCCGTCCACACGCCCCCGGCGTACTTGCCGTTGACATAGACCTTGGCCATCACGCCAACCTGGCCCGTGTTCACGTACAGCCGGCCGGATTTCTCCTTCCCCCTGAGGTCGAACGTCGTCTCATAGCGGACACTGCCCGAGAAATAGCGCACCGACTCGTCGTCGGAGAGCCGCAGGTCTTTCAGTTCGTCCGCCACGACAGGCTCCGCCGGGCCCCGGCGCCCCTCCTGGAAGGTCAGTGTCCACGGCCCGTCCAGCGTCTTGACCCGCACCGGGGTCGGGAAATTCGCCGTCCCGTCCCTGTGCGCAGCGCCCGCCCCGTCCGCGCGCAGTACGACGAACAGGCTCTGGTTGGGCTCCAACACCATCGGCAGCGTCGTCCTGCGACCGTCATCCTCGAACTCCGGCAGCGGACGGATCGCCCCCGTCACGGCATCCCATGCCTCGGGCACAGAGCCGGTCACACGCAGCGTGCAGGGGAAAGCGATGCGCGCGTCCGACTGGTTAGTCAGGAAATAAATCTGCTCGTCGCCCGCATCGCGGTGCCCGAAGAGCACGGGGACATCGGCCCCGACCTCGCAGTCGGGCAGGCACTGCACATAGGCCAGCGCCTCCTCCATGGTCATGCCGTCCAGCACGGCGCCCTTGCCGTAGCGGGCGGCCTTCACGGCCTTGCCGTCGACCCCGCCCCAGAGCTCCGCAGCCATGCGGCGCACCCGGGCGTCGGCATCGGGATAGCCTTCGAGGCTCGGCGAACGCTGCGGCGCAGGCCCCAGCAGCACGCCGCCCTCACGGACGAGCGCCTGCAGCTTCGCAAGCAGTTCGGGGCGCATCGTCTTGAGCTTCGGCAACACCAGTATCCGGTATTGCGTCCCGTGCGGAAGCGTCCACAGGCCGTCCTTCACGGTGGCGCGTTCCAGCAGCACCTCGCCGTTGATATAATCGTACTGGTACCCTCGGGGCAGCGCCAGGTCGGTGACGCCCGTCATTTTCGGGGCGTCCTCGCCGATGAAATAGGCCACGTCGGCGACGTTGAGCCCCTGCTGCAACATGTAATTGACACGCTTGAGGTAATCCGTGAAGAGGTCGATATGCGAGAACCACGTGTTGTTGCGGTTGAATTCCGTTCCGAACCAGGCATTCATGCCGGGCAGTTCGTCGCCCGGCTGCGAAATGTAGACGTGCAGCAGCGTGTTGTTGATCCCCTCGGAGAAGAACCTGTCGCCGCGCGGCTTCACCATCGCCGGATAACGCCCGAAATCGTTCCCGGCCGAGGTGTACGACTCGGCCGACACTTTCCGCTTGCCGTAGATGTGGGCGCACGACGAGGCGGCACGGTTCTCGATGTCGCCCAGCGACCCTTCGCCCCAGAATTCGCCCCCGACCTCGTCCGACTGGCCGCCGTACTGCAGGAACTCGCCGGGGTAACCCCAGTGGCCGTAGTTCTCCAGCCACAACGTCAGCCCGTATTTGTGCGCGATTTCGCGCAGCCCCCCGATATGCGCATAGGCCAGCTTGTCGGCCGCCAGGCGCCGCATGTCCCACAGGAACCGGTCGGAGATATCCTGGCTGCCGACCACCACGCCGTCGTAAACGGGCAGGAACGGCAGGGCGTCGTAGCCGTAACGCTCCCTGAAGTCGGTCAGGAAGGTATCCGTAAAGTTCTGCCCTCCCTTCTCGTAGCTGTCGGCCACCACCACGCGGAACGTCCTGCGGTCTTCGGCCGGGATGCGGCGGAGTATCTCACCGATAAAGGCGTCGAAATGGTGCTGCAGGTAGGCCGGGGTCATCTTGTCCACTTCGAGCCCGGTGCCTTCGGGCGCCGCGGGCGAATTCTGGATGCCGGTCGGGCGCATCCCGGTACGCATAACGACCCACTCCCCGGCAGGGGCTTCCCACACCAGGCGGTCGCCGTCGAGACATTCCGTTATGTCGACCACCTCCGCGGGGTCGACCGCCAGCGACTCCGCGTCCAGCACGGGCTGATCGCGCCACTGGTACTCCTCCCAGTAGGGCAGCGGCGACTGGAACATCTTGGCAAAGGTCTTCTCCGCATAACGCTCCACACGGGGCAGCGACGAGAGAAGCACCTCCCCCAAACCCGTATCCTTCCCCGCGCCGCGGACTATGAGCCGGAACTCGCGCCCCGTGGTCTTCGCCACGCTGACCGAAACCGGGGCGTAAGGGTCGAAACCGACCTCGATATTGGGATTCGAGCGGTCGATCCCGAACGATGCGACCGTCCGGTAGCCGTCCGCCCCCTTCACCTGCAATTCGGCCTGGGCACGTATCGGACGGCGGGCGGGCCACACCGTGATGTTGCGCAGATCCAGGTCGGCGTCCGTCATCAAGTCGATGACGGCTTCGGGGCTGCCGTCGAAGAGGAGCTCCGTCGCCGGGTCGCCGTCTATGAGGCATTGCGCCCCGGCAGTCGTGCCGGCAGCCGTCACACGGGTGTCAGCCGCCGTCAGCGCCGCACGCCCCACGGCGGGAGCGGGATAGGCGACCACCCGCACGTCCTGGAAATCGGCCGACGGGCGCGGCAGCTCCACCTCGACCTTCCCGCCGCCCCGGACATGCGCCTTGACCGAAGCCAGGTAACGCATGGCCTGCCCGGGTTCGATCCACGGCCCTCCGGCCTGGCTCCAGCCGGGGCTGTTGAACATGCCGATCTCGATACCCAGCTCCGAGGCACGTTTGAGCGCCGCATGGGTCACTTCCCACCATTCGTCCGTAAAGAGTTTCACGGGGGCATAGGGCGTCGCCAGCTCCCCGAGGCCGATATTGCCGATGAAGGCACGGTTGATCCCCGCCCGTTTCATCGCTTCGAGGTCTTTCACCACGCCCTCCTTCGAGACATTGCCCGAAAGCCAGTACCAGTAAACCGAGGTCTGGACAGAGTCGGGCGGCGCCACGAACCCCGCGGCCAGGGCGGCATGGGAGCCGCCCTTCGGGGCGGCCTGCCCCGCCAGCGGAGCGAGGGCCAGCGGCAGCATCAGAATCAGTTTCGATAGTTTGTTCATCGCAGGAATATTTCAGGTTATGGGTAAAAATCGTCCTGTGCAGGCAGCCGTCCCGCACGGGAATGCGGCCCGCGGCAGCAGCCGTCCGCCCCGAGGCGGAAGGGTCATTTGGCCACCCTGAGCGTCAGCGTATGGCTTCCGGCACCCAGCTGATGCACCTTCCCGCCGTCCACGTTGGCCGGCAGGTAGAGCGTTGCGGTACTGTTGGCCGGGATTCGGACGCGGTAGGTCACCGTATTGCCCCGGCGCGTCCATGCCGACACGATCCGCCCGCAGGGGGCGTCGTGCGAAGCCTCGAATTCCTCGGGGCCGACGAAATTCGGGCGCAGCAGGATGTGTTTGAAGCCCGGCGCTTCGGGGTCGGGCTTGATGCCGCCCAGCCCCTTGAAGAACCACCCGCCGATCTCGCCGAACATCATGTGGTTGTCCGAGATGTCGCGCGTGGCTTCGAGGTTCCAGTTTTCGAGCAGCGTGGTGGCGCCGTTCACGATCCACCATCCCCACGAAGGATAGGTGTCCTGCACCGCGACCTTGTAGGCCGTTTCGGCATGGCCGTTCTCGCTCAGCGCATTGAGGATGGCCTTGGCGCCCAGCACCCCGACGTCGAGATGGAACCCGGCTTCGGCGACCTTGCGGGCGAGGTTGCCGGCGACCTTGGCGACCATCTCCTCGGGCACGACGCCCCACATCAGCGGAACGCTCAGCTCGGTCTGCGTGCCGCTGGCATAGATGCCCGCCGCACGGTCGAGGTATTTGTCGTTGATGGCCCCGCGGATTTTGCCGGCCAGTGCCTCGTAGTGCTTCCGGTCGGCCTCCCGGCCGAACAGGGCGGCAGCACGGGCGAGGATCGTGGCATCGACGTAGAAATAGACCGACGAGGTCAGCTCCAGCGACGACTGCGAGCGGACGGGCACCCAGTCGCCGCGTCCCCACGAGGAGAGGTGCCCCGGGCTGCGGCGGTCGACGTAATCGACATAGCGTTTGATATTCTCGTAGCAATCCTCCAGCGGCTTCGTGTCCCCGTAGAAGAGGTAGAGGTTCCACGGGATGATGGCAATGGTACTCGTCCAGTCCAGCCCGTTGGCCGTGCCGTAGCCCCAGCCGCCGGTGGGGATGATGTCGGGCAGCACGCCGTTGGGCTGCTGTTCGTCGCGGTGGTCGGCGAGCCACTTCTCGTAGACCGTAATGCCGTCGTAGTTGTACAGCGCCGTTTCGATGGCCAGGTGGCCGTCGCCCGTCCAGCCGTTCTTCTCGCGCTGGGGGCAGTCGGTCGGGTAACCCATCAGGTTCGAGAGGTAGGCCTTGTTGGTGGCGTCCCAAAGTTTGTCCACCAGGTCGTTCGACGTCTCGATATGCCCCACGGGAGTCACGTCGCTGTGCATGGCATAGGCCGTCAGGTTCTCCGCAGACAGCTCTACCGACCGGTCGGCAACTACCTCGACATAGCGGAAGCCCTTGTAGTTGAACCGGGGCATGAACTCGTCGTCGCGGCCGCTCAGGGTCACCACGTCGGTCTGAAACAGGTCGTCCTTGTCCGTCGGACGGAAATAGACGTCGATGTTCGACAGGTCGGCATGGCCGTCTTCGCGCAGGCGTTCGGCATGGATGAGCCGCAGCTGCGTCCCGGCCTCACCCCTCAGGCGGAGCTTCGTCACACCGGCCATGTTCTGGCCGAAATCGTAGAGGTAGCTCCGTTCGTCGAGCTTGCGCACGCTGCGCGGCCTGTATTCGGTGACATTGCGGATCGGCACCGTCTGCTGTGCCGTGACCCTCTGCGACGGCGCGCCGCGGTACATCACCCCACCCCAGGCCGAGTCGTCGAACCCGGGAGCGCTCCAACCCGGCTGCTCGAGCCGCGCGTCGTAATGCTCCGAAGTATAGATGCTGTTGAACACCAGCGGCCCGCCCGAGGTGCGCCAGTCGAGGTCGGACTTCACGACCTCGTGCGTCCCGTCCGCATACTCGATACGCAGGTCGAAGCAGAACGCCGGGCGGTTGCGCCACGGCGCCCGCTCGAAGTTCCACACGGCGCCCGACTGGTGGTTGTACCAGCCGTTGCCCAACAGGATGCCCACGGCATTGGCCCCGTCCTGCAACTGCCGCGTCACGTCGTAGGTGACGTAGAGGTTCCGGCGGTCGAAGCGCGTATACATCGGGTCGAGGCGGTGGTCGCCGACCTTCCGCCCGTTGATATGGAGTTCGTACAACCCGGCCGCCGCGACATAGGCGCGGGCCGATTTCACGCGTTTGCCCACGGAGAACTCCTTGCGGAAATAGGGCGCGGGCTTATGGTTTATGTCGTGGTGGTCGCTGATCCAGCATCCCTGCCAGTTCCCGACCCCCATCATGCCGGTCTCGAACGCCGCGACCCCGGACGAGGAGCGCGCGTAGTCCTTGTCCCAGACCGTCACGGCCCAGTAATAACGGGTGAAGGGATCGAGCTGCGGCCCGGCGTAACGCACCAGCATCCCGTCCGAATCCGTGCGCCCCGAATCCCACACGTCGCCGCGTCCGGCGGCCACGGCGGCGGAATCCCGCCCCACGACGACCCTGTAAGCCCGCTGGAGCGCCCCGGAACGGCTGTCATCCAGACGCCAGCCCAGTCGCGGCGCCGGGGCGTCGATGCCCAGCGGCGCCTCCAGATGTTCGCACCGCAGCCCCACGGGCGTACACGGTGCCGCGGCCTGCGCACCGATCGCGGCAGCCGCAAAACAAAGCAGCAAGAGTGTTCTTTTCATAAATGAGAAGTAATGTTATTACAAATTCATTGTCCCCGGGCGGCATTGAAACAGTACGCCCCGGAACCGACTTCGAAAACCGCATAGCCGGGCTCCGACCGGAGAAATTTCACCCCTTCGGCCGACCGGGCAGGGCGGTCACCCTCCCGCACCGACGACGGGTCGCAGGTCGGGACATACACGACAGCCGAGGCATTGGCCGGAATCACCACCTTCCACGTGAAGGCGTCCGCCGTCTTCGCCCAACTGCTCCCGATAACGCCGCGCACCGAACGATACGAAGCGTCGACGAAGTCGAGCCCCTCGACCGGGGAGGGTTTCAGGACGATCCGGCGGAAAGCCACTGCCCCGTCGGCATTGCGGATGCCCGCCAGGTCTTCGTAACACCAGGCAATCAGGTCGCCCAGCAACATGACGTGGTTGCCCGAATTCATCGCGGGGTCGGCCGTGTCACCGTTCCACAGCTCCCAGATCGTAGTCGCTCCCTTCTCGACCATATAGCCCCAGCTCGGGTAGTCGCGGTTGGTCGCCAGCCGCAGGGCGATGTCGGCACGCCCGTGGCGGGTCAGCCCCTGCATCAGGTGGCGGATTCCCACCAGTCCCGTGCTCACATGGCCGTCGAAATCGACCATCGTTTTGTCGACGATATGCCGGAACACCATCTCCTCGTACCCTTTGGGTACCAGGCCGTAAACCAGCGAAAGCAGGTTCGCCGTGACCGTATTGTTGCTGTAACTCCCGGTCGCCGGGTTAAAGAACTTCCGGTTGTAAGCCTCCCGGATAGCGATGGCCTGCCCCTCGAAATAGGCGATGTCGTCGGTGTTTCCGGTAAGCCCGGCGAATCGGGCCATAATTCCTATGAGATAATAATAGGTGGAGGTGCTCAACAGTGCGCCATTGGTCTTCCGCGCCGGATCCTGCGAATGGATCAACTCCGGCAACTCGGGCGGCATGCACCAGTCCCCGTAATAGTCGCGCGTCACGATATAGTCGACCATGTAATTATCGCGCACATGATCGAGCCATTTTTTCATCGAGTCGTAATGTTTTACGATGGGCTGCAGGTTCCCGAACCGTTCGTAGAGCATCTGCGCAATGACGATATAGGCACTGGGCCACGTGACGTCGTCGTTGTAGACCGGCCAGTAATTGGGCGCGACGTCCGAGAGCGCACCGTCCCCGCGTTGCGTATCCTCGATGTCCTGCAGCCACTTGGCATAGAGCAGGCCATTGTCGAAGATATAACTTTCACCGAGCGCTCCTGCCGTCCGGTCGCCCAGCCAGCCCTGGCGCTCGTCACGCTGGGGGCAATCGGTCGGCATGCCGCGGTAATTCGAGCGAATACCCCGGTAAGCGTTCCGGTAGACCCGGTTGATCGTCGTATCCGAGGTCGTAAAACTGCCGGTCGTAGCCATCCTGTCGTAAACCACCCGGCCTTCGAAATCCGAAAGCGACGGCGTTCCGGGATACCCGGTGATTTCGACATAGCGGAACCCGTGGTAGGTGAAAGCGGGTTCCCACAGATGCTCCCGTTCGTCCGCAATCGTATAGGTGTCGGTAACCTCCGCTTCCCGGAGGTTGTCCATATATAACGACCCGTCGGGTTTGAGCGTCTCGGCAAAACGGAGCCGCACGGTTTGTCCGCGTTTTCCCTGCACGCGCATCGACAGCCAGCCGACCATGTTCTGCCCCATGTCCAGGATATGGACGCCGGGAGCGATCCGGGCGATAGCAACGGGGCGCACGGTATCCATGATTTCAATCATCGGGTTGGTCTGCACGGTGAGTTTTCCGCCGGGGGCAGCCACCGTTTCGGCTTGCAGCCACGCCTCATCCGCATAGCCGGATTCGTTCCACCCCGGCATCTCCATGCGGGCATCGTACTCTTCACCGTCGAATTCGTTGTTCGCGCGGATCGGCCCTGCGGCCGTCGCACGCCACGAATCGTCGCTGACGACCTTGCGGCACGTGCCGTCGGCATATTCCAGCTCTAGCTGCAAAAACATCTTCGGAAATCCGAAATGGCGCATCCCCGGATTGCGCGGGGAGACATAACGCCCGTTCCCCAGCACCACACCGAGCGCGTTTTCGCCCGGACAGATGGTTTCTGTAACATCGAACACGTTGTAAAACACCGACTTGTCGTAATCGGTAGGCGCCTGTGCCAGCACCTGCGTGCCGATACGCTTCCCGTTGATGTACGCTTCGTAAAGCCCCAGTCCCGAGATGTACAGCACCGCCCGGCGCACTTCGCCCGGTGCGTCGAATTCCTTTCGGAAATAACGCGCCGCCAGGCGGGTATGCCCCTCCGTGCGCTCCCCTTCGAAACACCTGTCGAGGCCGATCCACCGGGCTTCCCAGGCCGAAGCATCCATAAATCCCATCGTCCACGCCGCAGGCTGCGACCAGGCCGAGCACCCTTTGCCGGTCTTTACCCGAACCTTCCAGAAGCAGGTCTCCCGGCTTCGGAGCGGCGCCCCGCCGTACGGGATATATACCGACTCGTCCGACCTCACCCAGCCCGAATCCCATTTATCCCCCCGGTTTGCGGCCAAGTTCTCTTCGGACGAGGCCACCAGAATGCGGTAAAATCGCTGTTCCACGCCCCTCTCGCCGGAAACGAGTTCCCAACTCAGGTGCGGAGCGGCAGCCGAAAGCCCTACGGGATTCACCTGCATTTCGCACCTCGGATTCACTACCCGAACGACATCACGGCAGCAGGCCACCCCGAGGAAGGCCATGAGGCCGGCCGATAATACGGCATAAAATATACGTCCCTTCATGTCACGCATAAATCGACAGTTAACAATCACATACGAGTCCCCTGCGGCCATCCGCACGCAACGGCGCATCCGGGATTCCGGAAGTATCCCGGACAGCGCGGCACAAACCGCCTTACAGGTTGAACGCCCGTTTCAATTCGTCCATCTGCTCCTGCGTCGTCCCGGTGGGCTCGAAGCCCATCGAACGGGCCGTGAGGTAGATCTGCGCCGATTTCGAGAGCACGTCGACCTGGTCGAACGCCTCGAAGATGTCGGGCCCTACGGCACATACGCCGTGTTTCTCCCACATCACCACGTCGTACTCGCGCAGCTGCGCGATGGTGGCCTCGGCCAGTTCGACCGACGAGGGCATCTTATAGGGGACGATTCCCAGCCCCTTGGGGCAGAAGGCCCGCGTCTCGGGAATCATGCTCCACAGGAGGTTGGTCAAGACGTCCTTTTCGAGGAACGCAGGGTTATGCGTCATGGCGATCAGGTCGATGGGATGGGTGTGCAGCGCCGCCTTGTAGCCGTTGCCCGAGGCGATCATCTGGTTGTGCATCGCCAGATGCGAGGCCAGCTCCGAAGTGGGTTTCACCGCCTTGTCGGCGATGATCTCGTACGACGCGCAGTCGTCGAGGATGCGGATTACCGAGCCGTTCTCCATCGGGCGGCGCGCCAGGTCGCGCATACGTTTGTTGGTACCCTTGCAGAAGAAATAGCACCCCTTGAGGCGGGGCAGTGTGGTGCCGATCGGGAAACGCCCGCTGACCGGCTCCATCGCGCGGATCGCGTCGTCGACGTGCTCCGTGATGTTTACCGTGATGTTGCCGCCGTTGCGTTCGGCCCACCCCTTCTGCCAGAGGTAGCCGGCCGTTTCGGCCACTTTGTCCACCTCGGCGGCCAGCGCCGGGCGGTTTTCGAGTATGGATTTCATCGTCAGAACAAATTAGGAAATACGAGTGAGAAAATCAGGATCGCCAGGCCGCAGACCAATACGCCCACGGTCTTGGCCGACACGCCGCGCCACTCCCGGAGGATAATGCCCCATACATTGGAGAAGGTGACGTTGAGCGCCATGAGGATACACCAGGCGAATGCCGCCACGACCGACCCGGGCTCGAAGAAGGTCTGCCCGATGCCGAAGCCGAAGAACTGCGAGTACCACAGTGCCCCGGCCAACGCGCAGAACAGCAGGTTGTTGGCATAGAGCGACCCCTTGCCGTAGTCGCCGAACGTGCGGTTGCGCGCATTCTGCCACAGGCAGTAGGCGGCATTGGTCACGAAGCCCCCGAGCGTCACCATCAGCGTGGCGGGCAGCGTGCGGAACAGGGCGCTGCCGCCCTCGACCTGCAACGGCCGCCCGGCCTCCAGCCCGAGGTTGAAGCAGGCGCTCATCACGCCCGCCAGCAACGCCACGGCCAGCCCCTTCGTGAGGGCGAAGTCCTTGACGGCGGCGCGTTTCTCCTCGTCGGTCATGTTCTGCGAGCGCAGCGACCCGGCGTAGCCGATCACGGCGATGCCCGCCAGCGTAATCGAGACGCCCAGCAGCAGGATCAGCCCTTTGCCCGCAAAGAGGTTTTCGCCCGCGAAGATGGCGGGGAAGAGAGTGCCGAACCCGGCGCAGGTGCCCAGGGCGATCGACTGCCCGAGCGCCACCCCGAGGTAGCGCATCGACAGCCCGAACGTCAGGCCGCCCACACCCCACAGCACGCCGTAGCCGGCGGCCTTGAAGGCGGCGGAGGGGTCGGTCGAGAGGATTTCCCCGAGCGAGCTGCCCGCGGGAACCGCCAGCAGTGCCCCCAGCAGCGGGAACACCAGCCATGCGAAGATGCCCTGTACCAGCCAGAAGCTCTCCCACGACCACTCCTTCACCTTTTTGATGGGTACATAGGAGCTCGACTGGCAAAAGCTGCCGACGGCGATGATCAGAAGTCCGAGAAGCGTATTCATGGCCTTTGTTTTAGAATGCGGTACGGTATAGTTTTTCGATATCCCCGACCGAGGTCGGACGCGGGTTGCCGCCCGTGCAGACGTCGTTGAACGCCGCCACGGCCAGCGCGGGGATGTCCTCCTCCCTCACGCCGATCTCGTGCAGGCGCTGCGGGATGCGGATGCTCAACGACAGGTCGCGCACGGCCCTGACAGCCGCAGCCACGCCCTCGTCGACGCTCATGCCCGCGGTATCGACGCCCATCGCCCGCGCGATGTCGAGGTATTTGGCGCGCGAGGGCGACTCGGCATTGTATTCCATCACATAGGGCAGCAGCAGTGCGTTCGCCACGCCGTGCGGCGTGTCGTAGAACGCCCCCAGGGGGTGCGCCATCGAGTGCACGATGCCCAGCCCGACGTTCGAGAAACCCATGCCCGCGATGTACTGCGCCTCGGCCATGCCGTTGCGGGCGACGGGGTCGCTGCCGTCCTCGACGGCATTCCGCAAGTGCGCGGCGACCAGCTCGATGGCCTTCAGCTCGAACATGTCGCTCATCGTCCACGCCCCGGGCGTGATATACCCTTCGATGGCGTGCGTCAGGGCGTCCATGCCCGTAGCGGCCGTCAGCCCCCGGGGCATCGACATCATCAGTTCGCAGTCGATCACCGCGCACATCGGGATGTCGTTGGGATCGACGCAGACCATCTTCTTGCGGTTCTCCTCGTCGGTGATGACATAGTTGATCGTCACCTCGGCCGCCGTCCCCGCGGTCGTCGGCACGGCGAAGGTCGGCACGGCGCGGTGCTTGGTGTCGGCCACACCCTCCAACGAGCGCACGTCGGCGAACTCGGGGTTGTTGACGATGATGCCCACGGCCTTGGCCGTGTCGATCGACGAACCGCCGCCCAGCGCCACCATGCAGTCGGCGCCCGAAGCCTTGAACGCCTCGACGCCCTGCTGCACGTTGCGGATCGTGGGGTTGGCCTTGATCTGACTGTAAATCTCATAGGGAATGTCCGCCCCGCGGAGCACCTCCTCGATCTTCGCGGCCACGCCGAACCGGATGAGGTCTTTGTCCGTTACGAGCAGCACCTTTTTAAAGCCCCGCTTGCGGATCTCGTCGGCGATCACCGAGCGGCACCCTGCGCCGTAGTACGACGTCTCGTTCAGTACGATGCGGTACATGGCCTTAGCGTTTGGAGGTTACTTCCCTTTCGTACTGCTGGATCCCGGCGATGAACTCCTCGCCCACGGGCACGTCGTTGCGCAGGCAGAACATGTCCCATACGGCGTTCCAGGGCAGCGACTTCGACTCTTCGAGCAGCGCCAGGCGCTCGAAGCCCTGTCCGGCAGCCTCGTACCGGCGAAGCTGCGCGAGCGGTTCGAGCAACGCCTGCATCAGGCACTTCTGCGTGGCGCGCGAACCGATGACATAGGCGCCGATGCGGTTGATCGAGGCATCGAAATAATCCAGCCCGATATGAACGCGGTCGAGCGCATCGCAGCGTACGATCTCCTTGCACAGTTCCAGCGTATCGTCGTTCATGATCGTCACGTGGTCGGAATCCCAGCGCACCGGGCGCGACACGTGCAGCATCACCTCGGGGATGAACAGCAGCAGCGACGAAATCTTGTCGGCCACGATCTCCGTGGGGTGGAAATGCCCCGTGTCGAGGGTCACGATCTTGCCGCGGCTGGCTCCGTAGCCGATGTAGAAGTCGTTGCTCCCGACGGTATAGCTCTCCAGCCCGATGCCGAACACCTTCGACTCGATGCAGTCCTTCATGTGGTCGTATTCGGTCTCGAAGATGCGGTCGAGCGAGTCACGCAGCAGCTCGCGGTAGAGCATGCGGTTCACCGTAAGGTCTTTCGAGCCGTCGTGCACCCAGAGGTTCATGATCGAGGGGTCGCCCTGCGCCTTGCCCATCTCTTCGGCAATGGCGCGGCAGCGCTTGGTGTGTTCCACCCAGAAGTCCCGGATTCCGGGGTCGGGGTTGGCCAGCGAGAGATCGCCGCTCTTGGGGTGCGAGAACGACGTCGAGTTGAAGTCGAGCTTCATGCCGTGCTCTTTCGCCCACTCGATCCAGCCCTGGAAATGCCGGGGCTCCACCTGGTCGCGGTCGACCGTCTCGCCGCCGAACTCGCCGTAGATCTCGTGCAGGTTCAGGCGGTGCGTACCGGGAATGAACGACTTGGCCTTGAGGATGTCGGCACGCAGCTCTTCGATGTTGCGGGCTTTGCCCGGGTAGTTGCCCGTGGCCTGAATGCCGCCCGTGAGGTCGCCGCCCCGGTTTTCGAAGCCCGTCACGTCGTCCGCCTGCCAGCAGTGGAGCGAGAGCGAGATGTTCTGAAGCGCCGCGAGCGCCTTTTCGGTGTCTACGCCGATCCCCGCATAGCGTTCCCGCGCGATGGCGTATGCCTTTTCGATAAGTTCCGTTTTCATAAGAATGACAGTTTTATTTTTTCGGTTGATATGTTTTCGTTTCGATCGAGCGGCCGATGTAGCGCCGCATTTCGGCGAGCGAAGAGACCACGCCCGCGGCACGCGCCTGCACCATGATGTTGCCCAGCGCCGTGGCTTCGGCAGGGCCCGCCACGACGGGGATGCCGACAGCGTCGGCCGTCATCCGGTTCAGCAGATCGTTCTGTGCGCCGCCGCCGATGACGTGCAGGCATTCGATTTCGAACGGCGCCAGCCGCCGCAATTTACCGAGCACCTCGGCGTATTTCGCGGCCAGCGAGTCGAATATCAGCCGCATCAGCGCCGCATCGTCCGCCGGGACGGGGACGCCGTGTGCCGCGCACCACGCGCGGATCGCCTGCGGCATGTCGGTCGGCGCGGCGAACTCCGCGGCATCGGGGTCGATGACCCCCGGCGACGGGGCAGCGCCCTCGGTCATGCGCACGATCTCTTCATAGCTATACTCCCTGCCCTGGCGGCTCCACACCGCGCGGCACTGTTCGAGCAGCCACATGCCGGTGATGTTCTTCAGGAAACGCACCGTGCCGTCCACGCCGCCCTCGTTGGTGAAGTTCATCGCATAGGACTCCTCCGTAATGATCGGCTCCCGCACCTCGATGCCCATCAGCGACCACGTCCCCGACGAGAGGTAGGCAAAGCGCCCGTTCCGGGCGGGTACGGCCGCCACGGCCGAAGCCGTATCGTGCCCCGCGACGGCCACCACGGGCACCGCCCCCAGCCCGGTCTGCCGGGCTACGGCGTCGCAGAGCGCCCCGATCCTCCGGCCGGGCATCACCACCCGCGGGAAAAGCGCGGGATCGACACCCGCCTCGCGCAGCAGCAGGCCGTCGATCTCCCGCGTACGGGGATCCATGAACTGCGACGTCGAGAGGATCGTATACTCGCATACCTTCTCGCCGGTGAGCAGGTACGACAGCGCGTCGGGCATGAAAAGCACCGACGCGGCATTTTCCAGCGCCGACATCCCCTCCCCGCGTGCGGCACGGAGCTGGAAGAGCGAATTGAAATTCATGATCTGGATACCTGTGCGGCGGTACACTTCCTGCCGGGGTATTTTCCGGAAGAACTCCTCGGGAACCCCGTTGGTATAGGGGTCGCGGTAAGCCCTCGGAAGCCCGGCCAGCGTACCGTCGGCCGCCACGCAGGCCATGTCGACGCCCCATGTGTCGATACCGATCGAATCGACCGGAATCCTTCGCTGCCCGGCCAGCGTCAGGCCGTGCAGGATCTCTTCGTAGAGGGAGTAGATGTTCCAATAGAATTTGCCGCCGAGTGCGAGCAGGCGGTTCGGGAAGCGGTGCAGGACTTCGAGGGCGATGCCGTCGCCGCAGAGCGTGGCGAGAATGACACGGCCGCTCGTGGCACCGAGATCGACACCGACGAAATAACGGTTCATCACGGAAAGTTTTAGGTTACTGATGCAAAACTATACAATCTTTTCCCTACCTTTGTTGATGGTTTTGACAAACTATATATAGATTTGACACTATGGACGACCGGCCGCTGAGCATCCTTCACTACCTGCCAGTCTCCCCGCGCGACGAGCAGTGGGGCATCGTCTGCACCACGGCCGGGCACCAGCACGTCCCGCCGGGGACGCCCTACCCCGTCTCGGAACACCCCGAGCACTACCTGTTTTACAAAGGCAGCGGCCGCACGCTCGACGAATACCAGCTGGTCTACATCACCGCCGGGCGGGGGCGCTTCGAGTCGGCATCCTGCCCGTCGCAGACGGTCGAGGCGGGCACCATGCTCCTGCTCTTCCCCAACGAATGGCACTCCTATTCGCCCGACCCCGGCACCGGATGGACGGAGTGGTGGGTCGGCTTCCGCGGCGCCAATATCGACAGGCTGGAGCAGCAGGGGTTCCTCTGCCGCCGGCGCCCCCTGCTGCGAATCGGGTGCAGCGGCGGCATCGAGCGGTGCTACCGCGAGATCATCGGCACGGTTGAGGAGGAACGCGTGGGATTCCAGCCGCTCATTTCGAGCATCGTGCTCCACATCCTGGGGTCGGTGCTCTTCAAGCACAGCAACCTGCTCTACTCCGACAACCCCGTCGTCGAGAAGATCAACCGCGCGAAAGCCATCATGCGCACAGACTTCGGCCGCAACCGCTCGCCCGAACAGATCGCCCGCGAAGTGGGCATGGGCTACACGTGGTTCCGCCGCGTCTTCCGCGAATACGTGGGAATGGCGCCGGCGCAATACCAGCACACGATGCGGCTCAACAAGGCCCGGGAACTGCTCGCGACGACAGCCCACAGCATCTCGGAAATAGCCTATGCGCTTGGCTTCGAAAGCGTGAGCGCCTTCTCGCTCTTTTTCCGCCTCCGCGAGCGGCTCAGCCCCAGCCAGTACCGCGCCCGCTTCCGGGGCGAAAAGGGGCAGTGACCCGCCGGGGCAGGCCAAGGCAGCAACCCGCCGGGACAGGCCAAAGCCGTGACGCACCGCGGGCAGCCCAAGGCAGCGATGCACCGGGGCAAACCAAGAGTGCGAGCTGCCGGAACAGTCCAAGGCCGTGACGCACCGGCACAACGGCTCACTTGGGCAAACCGGGGCAGCGACCCGCCACCGGCCAAGGCAGCGACCCTCCGGAGCAAACACGAGCCAATGTTATGTATTAAAATGAAATCTCACCATATTGCTTACAATCTGTAAGTACAACATGCCGAAAAACCACCCATCCTTTACCTTATTTCCTGTTTCAGCCTAATCACTCCCCATAAAATCCCCTTTGAGAACACTTTACGGGGCTTCGCGCATTTCTTCCGCACTTTGGCGGCGGCCGGAAAATTGTT
>OMBM01000022.1_pt1 | contig 99586 bp, 74 predicted proteins | sample 1644861 | NCBI WGS metagenome assembly OMBM01 (sample SAMEA103958165, study PRJEB25191) | human gut metagenome | biome: human-associated habitat [ENVO:00009003]; feature: intestine environment [ENVO:2100002]; material: feces | place: Germany | collected 2013/2015 | reverse complement strand
TCTATCGACTTTATATGCCATCTTACTTTTTAGGGACATTTACTGAATATCCCTAAGAAGAAACTTACAACTGAATCCTGTTTCCATTTACACAAAATTTTGGACAGTGTCGTAAATCTTTTAAAACGGACTTTCAGCAATTTTTGTTTGTATCCACAAACTTAATTCCAAATTAATCATCCGATAGCGACCTACCGCCAAACTATCGGATAACTGAAACATTTTTTAATAATATACATCATTTCTGTGTTTGGTTGAACGATACCGGCTCAATCCACAAGAATATCTACAATATAGTCTGTCATGAAACACTTTTAGTTTTCCAGCAAAGCTGTTGCACACCAAATCATAGGTGCTTGTCCGTGATAATCTCCTGCGATGCGTGGGCGATCCAGGTAATATTGATAGCTATTCTTCTTTCCTGTGCCAATACAAACTTCCGTCAAATCATTTTTGTCATCAATGAAATTACACAGAGACATCCATGCACGGCGAATAATCGGCCCATATTCATCAGCATCCAGCCATCCGTTTTTTACACCAATAATCATAGCATAAGTAAACATGGCTGACCCTGAAGTTTCAGTCCAACAATCTTTAACATCAATCAATTGATTCCACAGCCCATCTTGATTAATATATTTCTTCAGACTTTCCATCATCAAGCGATATCCCTTATATATACGCTGATAATTCGCATCGTTTTCCGGTAAATTGAGAAGCAGTTCTGTCATACCAACAGCCATCCAGCCATCCCCACGTCCCCAATAAAAAGGAACATCTGGTGCATGATAGAATAGTCCATTCTCACGTTGAATTTCATCCAGATAAAGCATCATTTCTTCCGCTGCACGGTTTATATATTTCTTATCACCTGTAACATGATAGGCCTCTGCCTGCACAATTGTAATCATATACATATCATCAATCCAAAGACGCGTCTGCCAAGAGTAGCCTTTTTTGTGCCATTTCTTCTCTGTTTTATTAGCATTTTTGGGAAGTACCCACTGTGTATCTGCATAAGGCAAGCCCAGCTCCTTATAACGTTCATCCTTAGTCAAACGATATAATTTAAGAGGCAAACACCCGAACATATTCTGATCTACATGGATAGGAGGAGGCAGTAACTCCTTCTCTATATGAAACAACAATTCGAACCTATTCCTTAATTTATTGATGAGACCCTGATCTTTAGTTGCCTCTGCAAATCGAAGTGCTCCATACCACGTACATACTTCCGCATAATGAATTCCCCGATCTCCATAGAGTTGATGTTTTGTTTCCATCAACCGTTCACTCATCTTTTTTCCAACAATCGCCGGATCTGCTCCTATCGGAAAATTCTTAAAATAATTTTGCGCTGCCACAGTGTTAACTCCCAAGAATGCTAACACACAAAACATACCAACAATAAATCTGTAATTTTTCATGATAATCTTAATTAAATAAACGACTTACTTCCTTACCGAAAACTTATAGATACAACGACTTTCGTATGTATTACCCGGTTTCAACAGTGCTGATGGCCATTCCGGTTTATTGGGTGTATCCGGATATTTCTGAGTTTCCAAACAAACAGCAGTTCGATATCCATAAACTATCCCTCTTTTCCCCGTGACAGACCCATCAAGGGAGTTGCCTGTATAAACCTGCAGACCTGGTTCGCTAGTATAAACATCCAACACGATTCCCGTTGAACGGGATTCGAGTGTAGCACACTTTCTACTGATATCACCTCTTGAATTAAGTACCCAATTATGGTCATAACCCTTTCCGTATCTTAGCTGAACAAAATCGCTGTTAATACGTTCCCCAACAGCTGTAGGAATACGAAAATCCAAAGGTGTATTCTCTACTGGTAATATCTCACCGGTAGTCATTAAAGTACTATCAACGGGTGTATAGGTATCAGCATCAATTGTTAACAGATATTCTGAATTATCCTTAGACGGATCACCATCCAAATTAAAATAAGAATGATTGGTCAGATTTACGACTGTCGCATGGTCCGTTTCAGCCCAATAATGAATGTCCAATGCATTATCATCGGTCAATGAAAAAACAACCTTACAAGTTAAATTGCCAGGGAATCCTTCTTCACCATCTTTTGACAAATAAGCCATTTCTACCGTCTGATTATTCAACTTACGAGCTCTAAAGACTTTGTTATGAAATCCCTGAGGACCACCATGAAGACAATGTCCATGATTATTTCTCGGTAATTGGTATTCAATTCCATCAATTACAAACCGTCCCTGGGCTATTCGGTTTCCATAACGCCCGATGGTGGCACCAAAGTTATTATCATAATTCAGATAATCCTGAATGGAATCGAATCCTAACACTACATCACGCATCACTCCATCCTTATCAGGTACATTTATAGAAACGATACGGCCTCCAAAGTTAGTAATACAGACCTCCATATTATTTCCATTTTTTAGGACAAACAAATCCGTCTGTTCTCCCTCTATTTCTGTACGAAAATTTGAATGGCTCAATCCCGAGTCCGTCTTATCAACCGAATAATCAATACAAGATACGCCTAACAAGACACATCCAATAACTAAACCAACCCATTTATTCAAAAAATTCATATCATTATATATTAAAAATTAATTTAACGGTTTAAGAACACACATGGCTTCCATCAACATACAACCCGTAAGATGAGGTGTCAAGCATACAAGAGTTTCGTCACTCGGTGCTTCCCTCCAACGTCCACCATAAAGCATTATTATAGAATTAATTTCTTCTTTAGATATAGTCCTCGCTAGATTAGTAAAATAGTGACGGAACTTTTTCCGTGTCTCCTTCTCTAAATCTTCTTCATTTACCAACTTCACAAAGTAACGGAAAAAAATTCCGTGGAACAATCCTCCATCACCAGAAGTTGCATCAGGAAGAATTCCATTCCTTGAAAGATGATTAATCACATAATTAGAGGCTAATACTGCATCATCCAAATATTGTTAATATCTGGTGCCCAAACTCTACTTTGGGCTCAAAGTTGGGACGAGAATCATCTGTAAAAGCAGTATCTATCAGCCTCCCACTTCACCAAATTTGTGGAACGCAAAATCGGCACATTCCGAATATTTTCCATTGCATGCAAATAGAAGAAACCATTTTCACTCTTAATCAGAGTAGGATTAGGCAGACTGATATTCACCACGGAATTATGGTAGTTCTTTGGAGTTTTAACTGCATTTTGAGGTATTTCTCCTTTTGTTTCAAAGCGAAACAGGGAAAAAGTCAATAAAAACATCATTGCAATAATCGTATACATAACTTAGTTTCTATAGAATAAAAAGGCTCTTCTTCTGTCAGCTTCCCAACAGAAGAAGAGTTTTACCCCAAATCAATCAACCACATTCTGATCAGCTACAGCCTCTTCCCAATTATCCCACCGAGGAATATTCTCATCATAACCTGTATATCCATAATTCTGCCACAGCTGTCCCTTATTATTTGCCGTAATTTCCCTTTCAGGAATAGGCCAATACATATTCTTTTTGTCAATAATATAATTAATATTAGACTTTGTCGCATCGATCACGATACTTACCCCCTTATTATACATACCATAATGTATACAACGTTGATACCAATAACTACCACCTGTCAAATCTGTACCTTCCTGCTTATCGAAAGTATTGATATCATAAGTATTTCCCCATTCATCGGGACGACCACTACGTGCGAGGCAAAGTGATACACGTTTCAATTCTACGTTACGGAATTCTTCCCAAAACAATTCACGAGCACGTTCATTCATAATATCGCCGATCGTTACATTACCATTGTACAATTGTGAACAATGGGCACGTCTACGGATAATGTTCAGATCATCCTTGATAGTTGCATCATTCGGATTGAGATAGAATTTAGCCTCAGCACGAAGCAGGTAGGCTTCAGCAAGACGATAAAGATACCAATCCGCATTACCTCCATCTGTAGCACCACGATTACCATCGGATCCAGAAATATTAGCCTCATTCACAGGGTCATCCAATTTAAAAATATAATGAGGAACATCATACCAACGACGAATTGTATCAGCACACAACAAGTTTCCTTGATTATCATACAATCTTAAAGGTTGACCAAAATATTCAGAATCTTTATTATTGCATTTCAAAGATTCCATGGTAACCCAATTTCCGGCTTCCACACTATGACGCAAATCTGTAGCATCCATTTCACCGTTGACAGCCCATAGTCCCTTTTGATAGAAACAACTCGGACGACAAGTAGAGATACCACGCCCCATTGCTCTCATATAATCATAATTAGGATTATAGTCTGCACTATTTCGTTTAATATTCAGCAAAGCCTGCTTACCGTCAGGCATCTTTACCATATTATTAAAATAGAATGGATACATAACACGCATCGTTTGATTCTTTAAAAAAGATTCGGAAGCCGCACCACGATTAGGCATGCCCATAATAACTTCCTTATTTGCAGCAATCAATTTGTTTTCTGGACGATGCAAATCCCAAATAACATTCTCTGTAATTTTCCAAGTTTCAGGTACCCCACCATTATTAAAAGTGCCAAAAGGTTCCGTCATCAGTTCATAACCTGAATCATTTATTAGAATATTCAATTGATCTAGTGCCTTCTGATACTCACCAATCGCCAAATAAAGTTTAGAAAGCAACATTCGGCAAGCACCCTTATTCACCATACCAATTAAATCCATGTCTTTCTGATCTGGAACCCATTGTACTGCAAACTCCATATTCTTCACAAGATACTGCAAAATGGCATCACGTTTTGTAGAACGGAAATTTAATTTAGGAACCTCCAAAACTTTGGTCATCAAAGGGACATCACCATATTGGAATACCAATAAATAGTAGCGAAAAGCATGATGAAAATAAGCACGCCCAAGATATTCATTCTTTGTCTGCTCATCCAAACCAGCTACTCCATTTATATAGGTCATAATGGTATTAGCATTACGTATACCTTCATAAGTCTGATTCCAAAAAAACCATAAAGAACTGACACGATCTAAATTAAGCAAAGTACTTTGATCAGAATTCGGTGTCAATTTCTGAGCAACATTATCCAACAAGTCTGTTTTATCAGTAGCAGAAGGTACCATCAAATCTGAAAATGTGTACTCAGAAATCAACGCGAACATCTCATTATGATCTCCATCAGTCCAATAACGTTTTAACTGACGATCAGCGATAGCCAATACAGATTGTATACCCGATTCTGTGGAAAAAGTTTTTGTAGGCTCATAGAAAGACAAAGGATCTGCTTCCAAAAAACTCTCTTTACAACTAGAAAAGAACGTTGATATACCAATAAATGCCAATAAAACATTCAACAAATATTTTTTAGTTACTGTTTTCATATTCATGTTTTTTAAGATTTTAGAATGATAAATTAAGCCCCAAGGAATAAATACGAGTCCCTAAACCTCCTGTTTCAGGATCACCATACTCCCAGTCTTTTGCCCAAGTTGCGACATTACGAACAGTTCCGAAAATTTTCACACGATCAATATTCCATTTCTGAGTTAATTGTTTTGGTAATGTATAGCCTATAGAAATATTTTCCAAACGGATAAATGAACGATTATAAAGCTTGCCAGGACTCTTTGCTCCATCAGGACCTTGAGCCTCAATACGAGCATATTGATTAGTAGGGTTATCAATTGTCCAATATTCCTTAGCTTCTTTTGTGGCTGCCGCATAAGACATTCGTCCTCCATCATCATCATTATTCAGATAATTTGTTGAGAGACTCTTATGCCCCATACGAGAATACATATTGATAGAAAGTGTCAAATCCTTCCAAAGCGTGAAGTCATTACGGAAAGACCAATTTACGGGAGGCGTAGTTGTACCTAAGAATTGCTTATCATCATCATTATAGACAATTGTTTTCACTGTACCATCTTCATTGTAAACATCATTGGCAGGATTGTTCCACACCTTCGGATCACCTGGTACTTGATTATATTTCGCAGCTTCCTGCCATTCATCCTTCTGCCAAATACCTATTACCTTATAATTCCATATTTCATTAATAGGCTTACCTATAAACCAACCGTTAGCAGTATAGTCACTTTCTTTCTGACCGATTACATTACCATTAGCATCAAGCACATCTTCATATTCGTAGAACAAATGCGTAATTTTATTCTTATTATAAGAGAAACTAAAAGTAGAAGTCCACTCAAAATTTTTATTCTGAATATTAACGGTATTCAATGAGAGTTCGAAACCGTTATTATCAACTTGACCTAAATTTGTTGTAATATTGGTAAAGCCAGTAAAATTCTGTAACGGCTGACTCATAATCATATCGGTTGTACTCATTTTATAAACATCCAATGAACCAATAATACGGTCATTCAAAAATCCGAAATCCAAACCGAAGTTCCAAGATTTTGTCTTTTCCCACTGTAAAGTCGGGTTGGCCATACGTTGTACCATCAGATAACGCATTAACTGCAAGTCGCCAGATGAAGTAATATATCCCATGTAAGCACCACCACCTTCATAGAGATTAGCCAATGCAACATAAGGATCGGCCAAAGAACGATTTCCATTGCTACCATAAGAAATACGTAGTTTACCTGTACTCATCACATTCTTCATTTTTTGGAAGAAGGTTTCGTTTGAAAATGTCCATGCCACAGCGACCGAGGGGAAATACGCATAAGGATTGGAAGAACCGAAGGCAGAATACCCATCACGACGGAAGGAAGTAGTAAGCATATAACGATCTTCATAAGAATAGAATAAACGAGCCAGCAGACCATCAGCTGTTTCATGTGAATCATTGGAAGAGTAGGAGCTATTTTCTTTGGAACCGTTTTGAGTATTATGGAAACCTAATGCATCGGAAGGCTGGATATTACGTGCTTCAATACGATCAGACCAATATTGACGTTCCTCCGCTTCTTGAGCCAATGTTAAAACAATATGATGTTTGTCAGCAAATATTTGATCCCAAGTGATCGTATTATTCAGTGACCAGTCAAAACGTTTGGCTTGCTCACGATTAGCACCGCGGTCATTGGGGTTAGAGCCCGGTAATTCTGCAGACATGAAATAGCGATCATAAAAAAACTGATAACGAGGTGCAACATTAAACTGATAAGTAATATTGAACGGTAGTTTCACCTTAGCATTCAAAATCGTATTTAGCACCGTATATCCTTTTTCCAATTCCAAGTATTGTTTCTCGAAATCATAATTATAACCACGCTGAGAATAAGTTTCATCTTGTGGATATTGAATCGGATTTCCATTCTCGTCTGCATAATCCGCATAAACGCTATTACGTAAAAAATAATCTTCATCCATATCAATACTACCGTCTGAACGATCCTGGAAGTTCACATTGACACCAACCTCGAACCAATTAGTTACTTTAGCATTAACCTTCATATTGGCACGAACTGAACGATATGTATCGTCAATCAAAGCACCTTCGTTACGCAGGTAGCCCATGGAAAAATAATAATCAGCTTTTTCGGTGGCTCCACTGACACTTGCATTATAATCTTGGTTAAAGCCCAGACGGAAAGCCTTGTCTTCCCAATCAACAGTCCGGCCTGCTATAATATTGTCAAGGACATTTCCCGTAAAGCCCAATCGCTTGGCCCAAATACTGAGATCCGATTCTCCTACTTCATTCTCTGTATAGCCTCTCCATGTATCCAAATCAACAGACAAATTATTAGGATTCCTAAAATAATCAGTCATCCCAGCATACACACCCGTCTGATAGGCATCCCATTCACCATCTGCGTTTGCTCCATACGTATTTTTTTCTTTCCAGTCTGCATAATGCTGCAAATAACCGACAGGGCCAAATCTCTCACGATAAGCGCTACGTTGAGTCAAACCGACAGTTGCACTGAAGTTTACTATGGGTTTGCCCTGCTTACCCTTTTTAGTTGTGATAATAACAACACCGTTAGCCGCCTTGGCACCATAAACAGCTGCTGCAGAAGCATCTTTCAGCACATCAATCTGAGCAATATCATCTGGATTGATTTCAGAAAGTTCACCATAGAAGAACATACCATCCAGAATTAGCAACGGATCATTATGTCCTCCATCTGTATAAACAGAACGCTGGCCACGAATACTCATTGAACCTCCACCTTTTGCATCCGCATTATAACCTACAGCGAGTCCCGGTGTACCACGCAAAATATCCTGAACAGTTTTTGGGTTGTCATTGGCAATTTTATCCGGACGAACCTGTATAACGGAACCCGTCAAGTCTTTCTTACGCATTGAACCATAACCAACGACAACTACCTCATCAAGAGCTTGCGAATCATCCTTTAAAACGACCTTTAACGGACGTCCTTCATAGGTGATTTCTTGTGTTTCCATACCAATGTAAGAGAATACCAAAGTGGCCCCCTTACTTCCTTTAAGAGAGAAATTTCCATCCAAGTCACTTATGACACCGGTTGAAGTTCCTTTAACCCGAATGTTTACACCCAACAAAGGTTCTCCATTTACGTCCGTCACTGAGCCTGTTATCACCACATCTTGTGCATTGGCAATCAGCGTACACACAAAAAAAATAAAAAACAAAATCTTTTTATACATGTTTTACAAATATTAGATTATTAAAAATGTTTGTTGCTACTCACTGCGAATGTCTTGCAGGACTCAAGATTCCTAAACAAGAATGTTAGATTTAACAAAGGTTTTCATTTATCCATGGCTATTTCTTTTTAGTATTGTACAAAAGTATTCATTAAAAGTATGGAAATGACCAACGAATGGCTCAAATACTGCAACAATAATGCCACAAAGCACAAAACTAGCTATTGATGAGTCAATTTATACTCCAGTAATTTGATATAATACCCACCAACGACAGAACGAGCTTGAAAACCACGTTGAGTTGGGCTGTCTGTGAAAATCCAATCAGACATAGGTACACGTGAAGTGGTTTCATTCATGAATTTATACACAGGAGTGATAAACTTCTGGAAGGTCTCTTTATCGTTGGCCAACGTTGCAGTCCACATAATCCAATCTGTTTTAGTATAGGTTTCACGATTATCAAGCGGTAATCCATAACGGTTCTGCTTCGTCAAATAATAAGCAATTTCCGTCTCAGCCACTTGTTCAGGGAAAATATGCCACCTCATCAGTTTATCCCATATCAAATTATATTTCTGACTCCATGTATTGGCCTTATCAAAAGTCAAACGATAATGATCGCCATCATCTGCCATCTCAACCCACTGCTTTGCCATTTTTTGAGCTTGCTTCATATATTTTTCAGCCAAATCGGGTTTATCCAACATCTGGGCCAAATAACCATAGGAAGCAATTCCTAAAATTGCCTTGATAGACAAATTGGCATTATGGGCAAAATGTCCGGCAAAGTCATCCGTACAGAGTTGATTTTCAGGATCTAGCCCATATTTCGCCAAATAGTCAGCCCATGTTGTCAAAGTCTCCCAATGGAGTTCGGCATATTTAGCATTCCCTTCTACGGCAGCAATAGCTGCTGTAACAATAAGCATATTACCACATTCTTCGATGGGCATATCACCTCCATAAGTCTGCCCATTCCCTATTGGATAGGTCCCTATATCATGGGCAGCAAAAGGCTTATTCCATTTGCCGCTCTCACTATAATAAAAAATATGATTGAGTAAAGCTTTCGCCAATTCAGGATTATAATACAAGAATAAAGGTGAAGACGGATAAGTAACGTCCACGGTACCAATGGAACCATTGCTAAAGTTCTCTTTGGAAAGGAATAACATATCACCATTAGGAGCCTCAACAAGCTTGTGGGCTGCAATCGCTTGACGATAAGCCAATGCACAAAGTTCAGCATATTCTTTTCCGCCTACTGCAGTTGCCTCTGACATCAATGTATTATCAAACGTTGCACACTCTTCCATCAACTGTTTATATTCTTTTGACGCATCTATGAACTGATCTACAATCGTTTTATCTCCGTTTCTATTCCAATAAGGCCGCAAATTTTCACCAAAATACTGAACCGAATAGATATCGTCATATCCCAACATCAGATATCCATCAGCCTTTTTAACGTCACCCAAAGGGCATACCAAAACTAACTTGTCATTTTCGCCGGCAGAAAACTCATTTAAACTAATGCCCGCAAAATTCTGCCGCAAAGTCTTTGCATCACCCACATACGGAACTGTATGTTCTTTTTCTCCAGCCATATAAAAGTATCCCCAATCAATTCTTACATCATCACCTTTCTTCTTCAGAATATTCTGCTCCACACTACCTGTTCTTACAAAGCATAAATTTTCTTTCTCAAAATTGTCAACGGTTGCTTTTTGATAAGGAACGTCCAAGGCCCAACGTGATGAAGCTTCAAAATAAAGCTCTACTTCATGCTTTTTGTTATCATTAGAAACAATCTCATATGAAAGATAATTGACTGGTCGAGAAAGCAGATCCAGTTTATCAAGGAACAAAGGCGCTGTAAACGTCAAGTTCAAGTTAACCGGGCCACATATGAATTTATAATGCGTCTGCATGGCCTGTACATCGGCTCTGATTTGTTGGGCAGTCTGATCAAAGTAATGATAATTCTCATGTTCTACCATCAAGCCGAAATCAAGCAAACTATTGCCTACCCGATTATGACAATAAGCTGCTATAAGGTTTTTCCCTCTTTTAAGAGTAGTAACTACTTCATCAGAAAGCTTCACCAAAGCGTGTTTCATGCATGAATTTCCTGTATCAACAACCTTTATACCATTAATGTAAATAATTACATCATCATCATGCGAATAGTCTAAATATACACTTTTCCCTTCTAAATTTTCTTGTAAATCAACAACGCGCCGAACCCATATATAACTTTCCCCCCATTGTGTCTTAGCTGTAGGTTCATTCTCCATTGTGCCAAATGCAGCTTTGCCCACTTTCCAGGAAGAATCATCAAAATCCCAATTCTGCCATCCATTTACAGGAGTGACAACAGTATATTTACCTGTCCATTCAGCAATTTCTGAATTTGGAACAATAGAATTCATTTCCAACTCCTCTTGCCCCATGAAGCGATAAAATTGTCCATCCACCTTGGCAACACCTAGGAAAGGGAAGTCCTTTCCTGTCCAATGTTTTACCGACCCGCCATACAAATCATTAGTAAAAGACCAAGCACTGGTATAAGGATCAATCGTAACCAACGGATAAGCAGGAGCACGCAACTCACTCGGGATATACGAATCCGAAGAAACAGAAGCGCATCCCACCAGAAGAGCACTTCCCAACAATGACATTATTAATCGTTTCATAAGCTTATTATATTATTTCATTAATAATTTAAATTATTCCTCTACCACTGGACAAATCAAGTTACCACAAATAGCCAAAATCCCATTTTCTGCCCAAACCAGTTCTTTAATATAAGACGAACGAGGTTGTATATATTTTTTATTGGCATGAGCATGAAAAACATATCGATATTTACCATCCATACATTGAAACGGAGCGCCATGTCCTATACCTACAAGTTTCCCAGTCCCCCTCATACCTCTACGTAAAATAGGGTTACCAGAATATTTTTGCCAAGGTCCATAAGGAGAGTCAGACACTGCATAACCCACAGCATAATCCTGACTCTCAAAATGGTTCGCAGAATATAATAAATAATAAGTACTACCACGTTTTAATAAAGAAGGCCCTTCAGCTACAATAGCCCGTCTCCGTTCCCATTCCTCTTCAGCTTCCACACATTTCGTCAACGTCTCTTCTTTCAAACTTTTCAAATCAGCATTCAACTCCGCACACCAAATGACGTTTCCACCAGTAAAACGAACAAAATATAAATAGGCCTTCCCATCAGAATCTATAAATAACGAAGGGTCAATATTCTTCTCTACTCCCCATAAAGGTTTCTTCATATCCTGCACGAATGGTCCTTCAGGAGAATCAGATGTAGCTACACAGACTTGCTCATTAACCGTATAAAACATATAAAACTTTTTCAAGGATTGAATATAATAGACTTCTGGAGCCCAATATCCTTGATTGCCCCAAGAATTCTCAGGCGACAGTGCTAAAATTGGATTTCGGCGCCAATGCATAAAATCTCGTGAAACATAAACAGCAAAGCCACGTTCATTTGTTCCATAAGCATAATAGCTGCCATCATATAAAAGTATATAAGGATCCGCAATAGGCAAGCCCTTTTCCTGAGAAATAATATTATTGTTTCCGGCTGACAAGGAGGAACATAAAATAAGCAATAAAAGTAACCTTATTTGCCATTTAATCTTCATACATATATTTTATTATTAATTAAACACTTTACACGAAAGTAAGCACTAATAATATAAAAACATAGAAGAAAAAAAGCAATTTATAGAAAGGAATAGTCAATCAGCTATGAATACTTCAATTTTTATAGATAACCGGCAATACCTTCAAGAGTCCATAACGAATCGAGGCGAAAAGTCACCTACAATCCGTTTTCTTTGTTCGGCATCAGCCACAAATAAAGCAGTAGAAAGCACCTCTCCTACAGCACCATTTAAAGTGATGACCGCTACCCCCTTTTTTCCCTTAATAAACTGACCAGTAAAAGGTGAAATAATATGTTTACGTCCTGCTGAACTATTCCCGGAAGTCGTCAAACATTCATCTCTTAGTAACAACGATTTTACTTTTTGTTGAAAAGATGGAAAATCATTATTAAATCCAACACTCCAAGCCTCCTCAAAAGGAGCATGTCCTAAAGCCAATATAGAACTATTACCCATATTTACTAAAGCATTCACTATCCCATGACATAATAATATATCGCGTATTTTGTCCAATGCATATCCTTTTAAAAGGCCTGACAAATCAATAGAAATCCCTGGTTGCATAAAACCTACAGCATATCTATCAGGAAACAATTTAATGTATTCTATGTTCCCAAGCTTATAGCCTTCTGACTGTATAGTAACATCAAAGCACCCCCCAGTTTTATCATAAGAATCTATGCAAAAAGCTAAAATATCATAGAGTTCTCTGCTTACAATCTGTGGGGCCCTGAAAGCCGAACGATTCAAACGAGCCAATTCACTATCAGCATCGTAATAATTACCCAATCCTTCTAACCTTAACACCTCTCGATAGATAATTTCAATTATCTGCTTCATATAATTCTCACCCAGACTACCATATATCAGCAAATCAACACGTGTAAACATCGCTTGAAACCACGCATACATCAACCCTCCTATATTCGGCCGGGATTTATATACATATTGGATTAAATTACCATTACCCATAATAATTAACTAAAAAAGGGAAGATAGTCATACAACATATCTTCCCCACTCACACAATTTATATAATCAATTCAAAACCTTAATCTTAATGTTCTTAAACCATACTTCATCTCCGTGATCCTGCAAAAGGATATTGCCATACTCTGCATTTCCAAAGTCCGGCCAATTCTTATACTTACTATAAGCTACCAATGCATTCCACATCTCATTTTGACGTGTATATTCTAGTAATTTTACACCATTCAACCAATGTTCAACATGATTCCCTTTCACAATAATCAGAGCTGTATTGAATGCCTTTTTATTAAAAGGCTTATTGGCAGGAGCTGGAATCAAATCATAAAGAGATCCCAGTTTTCGATTACCTTTTACGCCAAGTTTTGCATCAGGATGTTTGTCATCATCCAGAATCTGGAACTCACAACCAATAGCAGAGCCGGCGCCTTTATTCATACCCGGATTAACAAAATATTTCACACCACTATTAGCACCTTCAGTAATTTTAAAATCAACCTTCAAAATGAAATTTTTGTATTGTTTGGTAGTTACAATATCACCCCCATTAGCAGATTCAGCACCTCCACTCTTCAGCACTTTTAGAATTCCATCTTCAATCGTCCAGCCTTTTTCTGGGAATGTACTCAATTTTGCACCTCTCCAACCTTCAGTAGTTTTTCCATCCCAAAGTAGTTTCCAACCCTCCTTAGCTTCTTCAGGAGAAATCGTATTAGGGATTACATTGATTTGTGGAGCCTTCTGATTTGTAACATATCGTTCCACATCAGTCGTACAAATACGAATATTTTTCCATTGGACAGTTTTTCCTTCATTTGATTCATCATAAATCGCATGTACCTGTAAAGCGATAAAACCTTCGGGGGTCATATCATCCCATATGCTAGCACAAGGTACTCCATTAATCCAAGTTGAGATAGCATTCCCCAGAGCCTCAACACGAGCTTTGTTCCATTCTCCATGCTTAAAAGCAGTCCGAGCACTCGAATTGAACGTCAAGGGATAAAGCCAATTTCGACGAGCTTCATCATAAATACCACCTGACCACGCACGCTCAGATGGATCTATCTCGAATTGATAACCATGTACTCGTCCATTCTTATAACTTTTAATACTTTCACTACGTAACTGAACACCCGAGTTCAATCCTTCGTCAATTTTAAAATCAAATTCCAAGATAAAATCTCCATATATACCTTTGGTCGCCAGAAATGTATTGGGAGTACCCATTTTTGAGATACCCACAATCGTTCCATCTTCTACTTTAAATTCGGCCTTACCATTCAATTTCTTCCAACCTTTCAAATCCTTTCCATTAAATAGGGGTTCCCAATTTTGGGCAAATACGCATGACACACAGGCCATGAATAAAAATAATAATAAGTTTCGTCTCATTTTAATCTAATTTTTAATATACATTAAAGTCTATAGAATTCATCCCAACCTTTACGAGGGGGTACACCAGCCAACATGGCATTAGCAAATGCATTGTTCGTAATCTGCTTGGTACGAGGATCAAAGAACAATTGAGTATTCAATCGCTGAGCGATAACTCCCAAAGAAAAGACCTGACTTAGCACGCCATTAATCTCAAACGGAGAACGTGTCTTTTCCAACCCCATACATGCCAATAAGAAGTTCTCGAAATGATTGGATGGACTTTTGGGCACTTCAGGTAGTTTGTCAGCCATCTCTCTAGCTTTCTCTTCCGGGATAATAGAAAGAGTACTTCCATGACTTCCTCCCTTGAAAATCAAGTCTTTTGTATAAATAATCTTTCCGGGATTCAATTTGGATACAGGGGTATCACCCTGATTTGTTTTGGGTATGTTAGGATCAAGTCCCGAAACGCCATAGCCGGCCGGTATAGGAGGAAGATTGTCTAAACCATCATACCACGTAATGTCAACAGGCGGCATATCTTTACGCTGTGGGAAACGGAAAAGAATCGTCGATGAATACGGGAAGAAGAAATCATTATGCCCATTAGCATATTTCATGGTAATTTCATAAGGAAGTCCCAATTCCAGAAACTCATGAACCGTGTCCAATATATGTGCTCCCCAATCACCTAAACACCCCATACCGAAATCATACCAGCAACGCCACTGACCCAAATGATAATCTTTATTATATTCATGATAAGGAGCCGCCATCAACCACGTATCCCAATCCATATCCTTCGGCAATTGTTGTCCCTCTGGAAATTTATAAATATTGGTATCCCATTTATGCCAACGACGTGGATTATTCATATGTGCAGTTACCGCAGTAACATCTTTGATAATGCCAGCATCCATCCATGCCTTAAACTGGAAATAATTTGCCTCTGAATGCCCCTGATTACCAACTTGAGTAACTACGTTAGGACGTTTCAAAGCTGCCTGCATTAACAATTCGGCTTCAAGAAAAGTACGAGCTAGGGGTTTTTCCACATACACATGCTTACCAGAAGCTAATGCTAACATACTGATTGGGAAATGAGAATGGTCTGGAGTAGCAATTGCAACTGCATCAAATTCCCCCCCAGCCTTATCGAACATTTGACGGAAATCTCTGAAACGTTTAGCCTTAGGATATTTATTCATTACTTTCTGAGTATGGGGTGCTCCCATATCAACATCACATAATGCCACCACTTCAACCATACCGGTGCGTTCAAATTCGCCAATAATCTGTTCACCACGATTTCCAATTCCGATATAGGCAATTTTTACCTTATCTTTAATATTCCTTCGCGACGCAACTGAATTAAGGCCCAACATATCACCTGAGCCAAAGGCTAAACCAGCAGAAGCCAGCCCCATGGCTTTTAAAAAATCTCTTCGTGTAGTCATAAGTTTATCTTTTAACGGTTAGTACTTGCTCCAATCATTTTTTTCTTGATTTTGAATGAATTAGCAACTTTATTCCATGACACAGAATACGCAGGCACACCCATACTATATATAAAATACAAGAAAATATAATGACGTAAAATATTGAAGTCAACAATTCTGAGTAAGACGTTTTGTAAGTGATTATCGCATATAAATTAAGTAGATTAGCAATTACAAAACATATCAACCACGAGAACAATTCTTTTCTTTTTCTACGCGCAGTAATAAGAGTATCTTTCATAAGGATGTTGATGTTTTAGTCCGATGATTGAGGTAATTAATCTTATAGTCTTCAGGAAAATAAAGAGTCTTTTCTTCTTGTAAAGCTTGATCGCCAAGCAAGCAGAGCATACTGGCATAATACCCTTCTTCTGCTATATGAACCGGCTGTTTTTCTGTAATGGCCGCCTCTACAAAAGCTTCCAACAGAAGTGAAGTACCATCTGACTTAGGTCTCTCACCTAATATAAACTCACCCGTATTTTCATTCGCAGTCTCAGGAGCCCAACTGGTACCTGCAAACGGAAGAGAATCAAAGACTTTGTTTTCCCAATCATTAACCATTTGTAAGAAACCTGGAGCTGGAGGAATATTCTCAAAGTAGTATTTCCCTTTTTCCGGTTCAATTGTTCCAAGGCTACCTAATATCTGTTCTTCCAATCCATAAAATTTATTAGATATGACAGAATTAAATGTCATCTTCACTCCATCATCAAACACATATATACAACTCACATTATCATAAACTTCCCTACCATCTTTCCAATACGTAATCGCGCCATGTCCCATTACTTTCTCAGGGAGTCTCTGTAAAGCCCAACTACCAATCTGTAACTGATGGCAAGCTAATTCTGTCATCACTCCCTTAGAATATTCACGATACAGACGCCAATTAATCTGTCTTTCTAATTTAGGTGAAGGTACACTTCTTCTCCAGTCTCCATTCCTATTCCAAAAAGTATGGATCGCGCTTATCTCACCAAATATACCTTGATGAATCATTTCCATAGCCTTGATATATCGGGGATCGAAAAGCCTTTGTTGACCTGTAAAAAATATAAGCCTCGTCTCTTTATGCTTCTGATACATACGGTAACATTCTTCCATGGTATATCCTATCGACTTTTCGCAGAAAACATGTTTGCCTGCATCAAATGCATCCAATACTATCTGACAATGAGTGTTGAGAGGAGTGGCGACCAAGACCGCATCAATCTGTTTATCTTCCAATAGTTTCCGATAGTCTGTATAGGTTCTAGCTTTCGGAACAAGTTTTAAAGCCTCATTAATAGATGGCTGATAAATATCACATAACGCTACAATCTCCACTTTGGGGTTTTTGACCAGGAAACTCATTAAAAAACGCCCTCTCGAACCAGGACCAATGATTGCCAACCGACACTTTTCATGGGAAGTTTCCAACACTTCTGAAAATGCAGAGAGCCAAGGACTGGCCGACAACAAGACCCCAGCTCCCAGCATTCCGATATTTTTTAAGAATTCTCTTCTATTGATAGATTCCATTTCCATAATTATGCGAAAATTTTGTGAGTAAAATTAGTAGGAAAAACAATAGAAAAATAAAACTATTCCGTCAAACCATATAAGAATAGTTCCAAGACTGATTATTTTTCTTTGATAAAGTCTTTCGGCAAAACTCCGAATTGATCACGAAAGCATTTAGCAAAATAAGATGGTGTACTAAAACCAACCATGTAACAAACTTCGTTCACCCTTCCCTCTCCATCTTTTAACAATTGGGCAGCTTTTTTCAATCGCTCCAGCCGTATGTATTCATTAGGAGTCATCCCCAACACACCTTTTATTTTACGATTAAGACTCGACCGGCTCATATTTAATTGGCTAATCATATCATCCAAACAAAAATCGGGGTCTTGCATATTATTTATCACCAAATCTTTTAGTTTCTTAAGAAAATCCTCATCGGCTTTATTCATCGCAACGCTGGAAGATTGAGCAAATGGAGAATGTAGAAAAGCCTGCCGAAGTTTATCACGGCTGTTTAATAGGTTGGAAACACAGGCTTTTAAATATTCCACTGAAAATGGTTTCTCAATATATGCATCTGCCCCCATTTTCATTCCTTCTATCTTGGCCTGAAGAGTAGTCTTGGCTGTAAGCAATATAAAAGGTATATGACTATAATCCAGTCTTCCCTTTAAATATTCGCACAACTCCAGTCCATCCATTTCGGGCATCATAATATCAGAGATTACAAGATTTATCACATTTTCTTCCAACACTTTGATAGCCTCCATTCCATTAGTTGCCGATAAGACATGATACTGTGCTGATAATTGTTTAACTATAAACATCCGCATTTCATCACTATCTTCCACAATCAGCACGACGGGCAAAGATTTTCCTAAACTAGCTTCTACTTCTTCATTAATTACTTCTTCCTTATATACCGCCTGCTTTTTCTGCTCTATATTAATCGTATTAGCATGCTTAATGGGAAGCCGAAGCCTGAAGCAATTCTCTTCCAAGCTTTCTCCCATACATAATGTTCCGCCATGAAGCTCCGCCAATGACCTCGCCAATGGTAACCCGATACCCGTACCTGAAACTGTGCGATGTTTGCCTGAAGTATATTGCACAAAAGGCTGGAAAATATATTCCCGCTTATCCAATGGAACAATAAGGCCATCATTACATATTTCAAGTACCATCCAGTCTTCGACCACAAAAAGTTTAATTCGAATATAACTATCAGAATACTTAACACTATTAGTCAGCAAATTACTAATAATCTTCGTCAATCCTTCTTTATCGACTGAAACAATGAGAGAATCAGGCATTTCCATACTCTGCGCCAAACCTCTTTCACGAATCAAAGGATCAAACCGTTTACACATTTTTCTTAACAGAGCTGTCACATCACACTCCACAAAACTAAGTTGAAAACCTTGAGATTCTGTCTTACGAAAGTCAAGCAATTGATTGATAAGTTCCAACAATCTATTCGTATTCAAATCCATTGTTTCCAGATCATCACGGACCTCTTTAGGTACCCCTTTAGACAATAGGACATTTTCCAATGGACTCTTGATCAAAGTAAGTGGGGTTCGTATTTCATGAGCCAGATTCGTAAAAAATTGGATTTTAGACTGATAGAGTTCACGCTCTTTTTCGCGTTCAAAATTTTCCATCATGGCCATTTGTCTGCGTAGCGCCTTCATCCGGATGATCCAGATAACCACAAACAGCAGAGACAATCCAAAAAGAACATAAACCATATAAGCCCACACAGTCAAATAAAATGGAGGACGGATATAAATTTGAAGAGTACGTACAACATCATTCAATCGACCATTTCCATTAGCTCCTTTAACATACAACGTATAATGGCCATAGGGTAAATTGGAATAGGTTATTAGAGCATTCCGTCCCAACAAATACCATTCCCGATCAAAACCTTCCAGTCGATACATAAAACTATCCATCTCCGGTGCTTGATAACTTAAGGCGGCAACCTGAAATGCAAAAGAATTTTGATCTGCAGCTAATTCTATGTGATCCGCATAAGTTATACTTTCTTCCAGCGGACTTCCAGGACTATTTACCAGACAGAGCTTATTAAAAAGATAGAAATCTGTAATTACAATTGGTGGTTGGCTAGGGTTTTCCCTGAACGTTTCCGGATTAAACTTTACCAGTCCATTAATGCTACCTAAATATATATTACCTGATTTATCACAAAATCCCGATTGGAAATTAAACTGGTTGCTCAACAACCCATTAGCAGTTGTATAAACATGCATGGTCTCTTCGACCGGATTGAAACAAACTACCCCCTTATCCGTCGTAACCCAAAGATTACCTTTCACATCTTCCACCATCTTATAAGTCACATTATTCGGAAGTCCTTTCGCCATATCAAAACGCGTAAAATTGTCCATATTGGAATTATAACGACAAAAGCCCTTACCTTGAGTCATGAACCATAAGTTATTTCTACTATCTTCATAAATTGAAATGACTTTATTATAAGCCAAAGACGTAGAGTCTCTATCATTCGCCAAATAATTCTTCCACTTCCCCGTGTTCACATCGTAGCTGTATATTCCATTGGCATAAGTAGCAAACCACAAAATGCCATTATGATCTTCCAGAATATCAAATACGAATCTATTTTCCATTTGTGGAATGTGAACAAAATCATCGGATACACGATCATACTTCAACAATCCTAACGTAGTCCCAATCCAAATATCCCCGGCACGGGTTTTATAGATAGAAAAAGCATCATTAGCTATCATCGAATAATTTTTATTCTCTTTTGAATAATGCTTCACTCGCTTAGTTCGCAAGTCAATACGATTCAAGCCTCCGGAGAAAGTTCCCACCCATAGTTCATCACCATCCAGACAAAGGCCATGAACATTCTTATAAATATCTGGATGACTAAAAGGTTTTATTTCACCTGTAGAAGGTACATAATTGAATAGGCCTTTATCCTCTGTTCCAATCCATAAAGTTCCATCGTTTCCCTCACAGATTTCTCTAACCCGTCGTCCGAAGAACTGAAGACCTTCTCTCGGATAATACTTCTCAAAATACGTCCACTGGTAAGGATAATAATTCACTCCACCAAAATAGGAGCCCACCCACATTCCATTTTCATGATCACGATAAATAGAATATATAGCATTATCAGCTAATGAATAAGGATCATCCTGATCAGATGCCGTTATATGAGTGATATGCCTATTTGCAAGATTATATATATATAATCCCGTTTCAGTACCAATCCATAATTCACTATCCGATTTGAATTGCAACGTACGTACAAAAGCGTTCAAGATTTTGCGTGATTCATTATTATCCAAGTTTACTTCAGTCAACCCATCAGCAGTTGCCACATAAAGCAGATTTCCATTACCTCTCAAAATGCAGTTGACTATATCATCCTTGAACACTTCAACACCATCGATATTTTTAAAAGGAGATAAAGAAAAAGCTGATCCTGATTTTGTATAATAATAAAGATTATCAGAATATAATCCCAACCAACAAGTCTCCTTATCCATCCAAAAACAGGTAATATTGGCAATATCCGCGCGATTGAATGAAACATGTAATCTTTTATCATTTGCAAAGCAGAAAAGTCCCTGATTTTCAACAGATATCCAAAGATTTCCCTCCTCATCATCATCAATCATTGTCACAAAATCATGAATAACAATCCCTTCGTTTGTCATTTCCTTAAAAGCTGTAAAAGAATCAGACAAAGGATGATAGATATAGACTCCGCCATCAGTACCTATCCAAAGATTACCTTCGGTATCTTCATAAAAAGCCGTAATAAAATTGCGCCCAAGTTTTGAGTTTTCATTATTATAAATACGAAAAGAATGCCCATCATAACGATTCAAGCCATCTTTGGTTCCAATCCACATAAAGCCCATATGATCTTGAAATACCCTATTCACAGAGTTTTAAGAAAGACCATTTCTAATATCTATCGTTCTGAAACAATAGTCTATCTTTTGACCAAAAGTCAAAACATAATTCCCCAATAACAGAAACAAAAAAAGAGCAATTCTCATATTTATTCTTTCCATAGCCAATTACACAAGTGGCACGCACATATTAATGGGCAGTTATATACTATCTTACACAACGGGTAGCATATAACTGCAATTGTTGTAATAATACAAATTTATTAAAAATATGTATCTTATCAAAGAACTTTCAAACTTATTTTGTCAGTCTTTTAAAAGTCATAGACAAAAGACCTATAAAGTAAAATATCCAAAACAGTATGGCTAAAGCATTAAGGTCCTTTTTTACCAATTAATGTTTCTCCTGTTACTTTAATACTTGTATTACCGCTATTTCTAATGTAAATACTTGTTGAACCCAATCCCCATCAATATAAACTTTCACTTTTTCAGCTCCGTTAGCGGCTGTAAATGTTTGGGAATATCCCCTTTCGGATTTAATTGAATTGCTGTTTATTTTATCTCCGCTATTATTATACTCGAATAAAATAACAGATACTTCACTAAAAAGAGTTGGGGCATTAAATTCAAACGTGTAATAAGTAGTTTTTTGAGTAAGAAGATAACGATAAAATCATAGTTGCGTATAGCAACATTAATCCAAATAGCTTTTTCATTGTCAAAATCTTTTAGTTAAACATATAGTTGATAAAATTTGCCATACACAAGGCTATGTCATACGTTTAACCAAAAGAAAAGCGCAGACAACCACCTACGCCTCTTGGCTCACCACAAGCCATAACACACTAAGCGAGAAGTCTGCGCATATATGGACTCCCCAACGTGTGTTATATGGCTCGTTTATTTCCAAGATGGTGATTCAATTGAGCTACGATATGTCTAATAAAAAAGAGGCTGTCTCAAAATGTACTGCACCCCAAAAGTTAGACACAAAACTTTTGGGGTGTTTTTTATGAAGTACAGTTACGAACAAAGGCTTATTATCGTTAGCCGGGTAAAACAAGGAGAGTTAATAGCTCATTTGTCAAAGGAGTATCATATCAATAAGACTCAGATATTGGCATGGGTGAGAATGTGGGACAAATATGGTCGTTCTGGACTAGAGCAACAATCACATTGTCGTCCTACGGTTAAATTAAAGGAAGAAGTAGTACGTTTAATATTGGAAAAAGGTGTACCTTTATCCCATGTAAGAATAGAATACAGAATTGGTAAGACGGCTCTACAACGCTGGGTCAGTACAGTACGCAAGTATGGTTACGAAGCTCTTGCGCCGTCCAAACGCCAAGGAAGAGCATTAAAAGAACCTATGGGACGTCCAAAGAAGAAAGAACCGCAAACGGAACTTGAGAGGCTTCAGGCTGAAAATCTCCGCCTGAGGGCAGAGAACGCGCTGCTAAAAAAAGCGAAGGCCTTAGTCGAGGCAAAGAAGGCCCAAGCACTTCTGAATGGGCGCGAACCATCGACGAACTAAGGTCGGATTATCCTCTTGACTTGTTATTGAAGTTAAGAAAGATGGCTCGTTCTGTATTCTATTACCATCTGAAGCGCCTTAAAACGATTGATAAGTATTCCAATGAAAAGGAATCAATCAAACTAATTTTTCATGAACATAAGGGACGATATGGCTATCGGCGTGTAACAGCGGAGATGCATAATCGTGGCTTTATGCTAAACCATAAGACCATCCAGAGGCTTATGGGTGACTTAGGGCTTAAAAGCAAAATACGCATGGTACGATACCGCTCATACAAAGGTGAGGTTGGCAAGATAGTCCCGAACATAATAGACAGGGATTTTACGGCAGAAGCCCCCAACCGCAAATGGGCGACAGATGTAACACAGATAAAAATCGGTTCTGTCAAACTTTATCTTTCCCCGATATTGGATATGTTCAACGGTGAGATCATATCATACAACATCTCCCGAAAACCGGATATGGAACAGATATACGATATGTTGGATAAAGCGTTCACAAGGTTTGACAGTCTTGACGGACTTATACTCCATTCTGATCAAGGATGGCAATACCAACACTACGGCTACCGTAAACGTCTTGAAGAACATCATATAGTACAAAGCATGTCTCGTAAGGATAATTGCCTTGACAACGCTATGGCGGAAAATTTCTTTGGAATTATGAAGTCTGAATTACTGTATACCGAGAATTTTGAATCTCCTGAAGCCTTTATAAAGGCTTTGGATAAATATATTGAATATTATAACAATAAAAGAATCAAAGCCCGGTTAAATGGAAAGAGTCCGGTACAATACCGAACTCTTTCTATTACGGGATAATGTTTAACTTGTCCAACTTTTTGGGGTCACTTCATAGGGAGTAGGGGAATGCGTGATAGAACTCCAGTCTTAACCCTGCGTTTCTTAATCCATATTCTGCCAGCATTATCCTTTTCAAAATGTTCTGGTGCTAAAGTTTTGATGTCAATGTAACTCAATCCAGTGAAACACCCAAAGAGAAACATATCTTTTGCTCTCTCCAGTCTGGGTAGGGGAGTATCAAAGTTGATAATCTTTCTCAGTTCTTCTTCATCCAGGAAGTCTATTTCTACGGGTTCACGTTCTATCTTATAAGTGATGAACGGATTGGTAGTCATGTATGAATTAGCTACTGCAAGGTTGACAATCTTTTTAAGTAGCTTTAGGTGTTTGGTAGATGAATTTTGAGCCATTCTTTTATCTATTCTTAGGAATGTATGAAAAGACTGGATAAAGTTCAGGTTCAGTTCTCGTAAGTATAAATCCTCTCTTTTGTATTTCTGCTGAACAAACTCTTTAAGTAGTCTTACAGTGTAGACAGAAATCCAATAAGTAGCTTTAGAAACTCCATTTCCAACCAGCTTTTCCTGTTCTCTGTTATGTTCTTCAAAGACTTCAAACAGCGTTTTTTCTTTGAGTGATTCTACCTTATCGAAGTATGCGTCACGTAATAGTTCTGCTGTGATAATAAAACCTCTGTCTAATAATTCTGCTTCCTTCTGATAGAGTTTGGCTTTGATTGCTTTTAGATAATTGTTGAGACTTTGAGCTTCTTCATCCTTTCCTTTTACTTGTTGTTTGGATTTATCCCATTTGTCGATAGGAACTTGTTTGCCAGTTGATAGAGTGCATCTTTCCCCATTTACTGTAATTGTAATTTCAATAGGAGCTTTACCACTCTTTCTTGCTTTACTTTCTCTTATGGCAAAGAGAATAGAAAATGAACTTCTTACCATAGTTTAATCATTTAAAATTAGACATTGGGAAGTCCTTTAAAATATGATATATCATTCTGTGTATTAGATAGATGAATCGATTTTTGCGACCACTTTTGAAAAAATGGGAAAATGGTCGCAAATTGGTCGCAAAATATCTTCTTTTTAGCCCATTTTAAGGATAATCAGCCGCTTCTTAACCTTAGAAAAATAAACTCAGATAAAGTGATATTCAGCTTTAATTCAGTATCTACCTACAACTATTTATAAGAAGAAAAGTAAGCAAAAAGTAATAGGGAATTATCTTTTATTCATGGGGTATAGATAAAATAAAAATCCCCATAACTCATGGAGTTACAGGGATTTATTATCTTGATTAAGTATAGATTACTTATTCAAAGCAGTAGCAACGTCAACTGCACAAGCTACTGTACAACCTACCATCGGGTTGTTACCGATACCCAGGAATCCCATCATTTCTACGTGAGCAGGAACTGATGAAGAACCAGCGAACTGAGCATCTGAGTGCATACGACCCATAGTATCAGTCATACCGTAAGAAGCAGGACCAGCAGCCATATTATCTGGGTGAAGTGTACGACCTGTACCACCACCAGAAGCTACTGAGAAGTATGGTTTACCTGCAAGAACACGTTCTTTCTTGTAAGTACCTGCAACTGGGTGTTGGAAACGAGTCGGGTTAGTAGAGTTACCAGTGATTGATACATCTACACCTTCTTTCCACATGATAGCTACACCTTCGCGAACATCGTCAGCTCCGTAGCATTTTACTTTTGCACGAGGACCGTTTGAGTAAGCGATTTCACGAACAACTTTCAGTTCGCCTGTGTAGTAATCAAACTGAGTCTGAACGTATGTAAATCCGTTGATACGAGAGATGATCTGAGCAGCGTCTTTACCCAAACCATTCAAGATACAACGCAAAGGTTCTTTACGTACTTTGTCTGCTTTTGCAGCGATTTTGATAGCACCTTCAGCAGCAGCGAATGATTCGTGACCAGCCAAGAATGCGAAACATTTAGTTTCTTCGCGCAACAGCATAGCAGCCAAGTTACCGTGACCAAGACCTACTTTACGGTCATCAGCTACAGAACCTGGGATACAGAATGACTGCAAACCGATACCGATAGCTTCAGCAGCTTCAGCAGCGTTTTTGCAACCTTTCTTCAATGCAATAGCACAACCTACTACGTATGCCCATTTTGCATTTTCGAAGCAGATAGGCTGAGTTTCTTCACAAGTCTTATAAGGATCAAGACCATATTGTTCGCAGATAGCGTTAGCTTCTTCGATGTCTTTGATACCGTTTTCGTTCAAAGCAGCAAGAATCTGTTTGATACGACGGTCCTGGCTTTCAAATTTTACTTCTCTAATCATATGTCTTTTCCTCCTTATATTATTCCTGACGTGGGTCAATATGTTTAACTGCGCCTTGTTCTGCTGTGAAGCGTCCGTAAGTACCTGTTACTTTCTTCAGAGCTTCGTTAGCGTCTGTACCTTTTTTGATCTCATCCATGAATTTGCCCAGATGAACGAACTCGTATCCGCAGATTTCATCGTTTTCGTCCAAAGCGATAGTCTTGATATAGCCTTCAGCCATTTCAAGGTAACGAGGACCTTTAGCCAAAGTTCCATACAAAGTACCTACCTGGCTACGCAGACCTTTACCCAAGTCTTCCAAGCCGGCTCCGATCATCAAACCACCTTCAGAGAAAGCAGACTGAGTACGTCCGTAAACGATTTGCAAGAACAATTCACGCATAGCTGTGTTGATAGCGTCGCAAACCAAGTCGGTATTCAATGCTTCCAAAACTGTTTTTCCCGGAAGGATTTCAGATGCCATAGCAGCTGAGTGAGTCATACCTGAGCAACCGATTGTTTCAACCAATGCTTCCTGGATAACACCTTCTTTAACGTTCAAAGTCAGTTTACAAGCACCCTGCTGAGGAGCACACCAACCGATACCGTGAGTCAAACCTGAAATGTCTTTGATTTCTTTTGATTTAACCCATTTTCCTTCTTCAGGAATTGGAGCTGGACCATGATTAGGTCCTTTTTTTACAACACACATGTGTTCAACTTCGTGTGAATAAGTCATATTCTTTACGTTTTATGAGTAATAAAAAATAAGTATTTCGTAAACTTCTTATTACGGAATTTCTTCTTTAATTCGTACGCAAAGTTAGTCGTTTTATTTAGTTATGCAATCAATGAAACCTAACTTTTTGTTGGTTTTTAATGATATTTTTTGCTGAAACTCTTGTTTTGTAATCTCTGCTTGTCAAAATGTTTTTTATCTTCCGAAAGAAACCTGTATCTTTGCCGGTGGTAATATCAGCAGGATGGTAATACCTATCTGTAAGTAATAATAATTAGGTATATGAATGAAGTCGAAATTAAAGTAAAAGACGAAGACCTACGTCGTGGAGCCGAAGCTGGAATGGATGAATTTCTGAATGTGTTTATCCATAAGTATCTTGAGGTTACAGGAGGAGTAATTAATGCTGAAACGATGCCTTTACTGAATGGCTATCAGCATACTTTGCTAGGTTATCATTTCTTTCGTGAAGAAGTGCTTGAAGGAGGTTTTATACAGTTGATTCAAAATGGTTACGGACCATATATCTTTGATAATCCTTTTGCCAAGGCGATGCGTATGTTTGGGGCGAAAGATTTTTCAAAGCTTATTTATGATGCTAAAAAGATTTATGATGCTCATCGCGAAGATTTGGAAAAAGAATGTTCCGATGATGAGTTTATGGCAATGTATGAGCAATACGAAGCGTTTGATGATTTGGAAGAGGCCTATATGGATATGGAGGAGAGAGTTACAGCACAGATTGCTGAGTATGTAGATGAGCATTTGGAACAATTTGCAGGGATAGAGTAATCTTTTAGAATTTATTGCTTGTTTTTTGGTTTATAGTGAATAAAAGTTAAAAACAAAGATAGAGAAAGCAGTCTTTTTTACTCATTTTCATTTTAAGTGAAAAAAATTAAATAATAAAAGATAAATAAAGGAAGAATATGAAGACAATGAAGTTTTTTATGTTGGCATCAGCTTTTGCATCGATGATTGGATTTAGCTCTTGCTTGAATGGTGAAACTAATACAACTATTCAAGGAGCTCCTATTTTGAAAGTAGAGTCTAGTTTTATGGGAGGAACTTATTTTACAGATATATCAGGTGTTAAATATATACCTAATAAGGAGATTTTGTCAGCTGAAGGTAAATTTGCTTATGTTCCTATGCAATATGATTATAGTTTGTATAATCAGCAAGAAAACTCTTATGATATAACTTTATTAGGGGATTTATCTTACCTGAAAACTGTCACTGCAAATTATACAGAAATTCCCCAAGAGCAGACTACTGCTACTTTAGATGTTGTAGATGATGGTTATAATGCTGGTTTAGTTTGGGGAGCAAATAATGAGTATTTGCTTTTACCTTTATCTTATACTCTCCATAAAGATGTAGATAGAAATGATGAAGACGAGATGAATGAAGAATTACGAAAACATAATTTTATAATTTATACAATTCCAGGAAAGGAATTTTCTGAGAATGGGGATTCTTTAAAACTTTATCTTCGTTATACAATACAAGGGGTAGATTTATCAGAAGAAAATGCAGCAAAGAAGTATTCTGAAGAATATACTAGTAAATATGCTGATTATCGTTATTTGCAACTTAATATACCAGGTTCTGGAAATCCAAAATGGATTAGACTGGAGTTTGAAAAATCAAATAACTATAATGGTGCAACAATAGCTCCTAATGAGAAAACTAGAGAAGTCAGATCTTATCAGTTGTATCAGAAAAAATAAAAATAATTTAAGAGAGAGAAATATAGAGTAAGCATACTCGATAAAGTATGCGTCCGTAAGGTGCGGATTATGCAGATAAGGCTGTGTATGTTAATGTATGTCAGCGTTTCTGTATAATTCGTGCCTTATTTTATTTCTTTTTTGTACATTTGCAGTTCCGAAGTTCGGATTTATTACAAAAAAGTAGAATAACATTGGATTATAAATCATTATTTCAGCAGATAATAGCTTTGTTGTCTACTCCAGGCAAAGCGTGGAGTGAAATTGCAGAGCGGGGGGTAGGAAGGTCAGTAATGCCTGCTTTTGTTTATCCTCTTATTGGGTTGTGTGGCTTGTCAGAGTTTATCGGAACATTTATCGGAAAAGATTTTTCATCCGTTATGTTCCAGGTAGCCTTGACTCGTTGTTGTGCTGTAGCTGTAGCTTTGTTCGGTGGTTTTTTTCTTTCAGCTTATTTATTGGATAAGTTGAATCATAACTGGCTGGGAGGGAAAGATTCTTACGACCGGATACTTGTGTTTGTGGGCTATTCTATGGTAGTTACTTTTGTATTGAATATCGTCAGTGGACTGTTTTCTATAGTTGTACTGCACTGGATATTGCAAATATATACCATTGTAATTGTATTCGAGGGGGTACGCAGATGGCTTAAGGTTGAGGAGAACAAACAGACCGCCTTTACTCTTGTGGCTACTATCATTATTTTGGTGTGTCCTGCTATTATCGAATTTATATTTAATAAGTTATCAGTAATATTGAATTAATGAAAACAAACGCCGGTAATATAAATATTAAGAATAAACGTGCTTCGTTCGACTATGAGTTTATCGATACGTACACAGCCGGAATTGTGTTGACCGGAACTGAGATAAAGTCTATTCGTCAGGGAAAAGCAAGTTTGGTTGATACGTTTTGTTTCTTTTCCCGTGGAGAGTTGTGGGTAAAGAATATGCATATAGCTGAATATTTTTACGGTTCGTACAACAATCATTCAGCTCGTCGGGACCGTAAGTTGTTGCTGACAAAAAAAGAACTTCGTAAACTTGAACGTACTTCTGCCGAGCCTGGATTTACCATTGTTCCGACTCGTCTGTATATTAATGAAAAAGGGTTGGCGAAGGTTGTGATTGCTTTGGCAAAAGGTAAGAAACAATACGATAAACGCCAGACGTTGAAAGAAAAAGAAGATAAGCGTATGATGGATCGCATGTTCAAGCGATGATCGGGAAAGATGGTGCAGACAATTACAGTTTATATAAGTTGTCTGCATCGTGTTTTTGGCATATGAGGAAAACGATTCCCTGTGTTTTAAATTTAAATAGAGCTTTTTCAAAATGCAACAACTAATAAACGAACGTATTCTCGTGCTCGACGGAGCCATGGGAACGATGATACAGCAATACAATCTTTCGGAAGCTGATTTTCGGGGAGAGCGTTTCAAGGATCTTCCAGGATTGCTGAAAGGAAACAATGATATGTTGTGCCTGACTCGGCCGGATGTTATAGAGGAAATACACCGTAAGTATTTAGAGGCAGGAGCTGATATCATCGAAACAAATACATTTAATGCAACTGCTGTTTCGATGGCAGATTATCATATGCAGGCTTATTGCCGTGAGATAAATCTTGCGGCAGCTCGTCTGGCCCGTAAAATTGCTGATGAATATACAGCGAGAACTCCCGAAAAGCCACGTTTTGTTGCTGGTTCGGTAGGACCGACCAACAAAACTTGCTCGATGAGTCCGGATGTAAATAATCCCGCTTTTCGTGCATTGACATTCGATGAACTTTCTGAAGCTTACCGTGAACAAATGGAGGCTTTGCTTGAAGGGGGAGTAGATGCTATTCTGATAGAAACAATTTTCGATACGCTGAATGCGAAAGCTGCTGTTCTGGCCGCAGAAACAGCTATGCAGAATTTGGGAAGAAAAGTTCCTTTGATGCTTTCTGTTACGGTTTCGGATGTTGCTGGACGCACGTTGTCGGGACAGACGCTTGATGCGTTTTTGGCTTCGGTACAGCATGCTGATATCTTTTCCATCGGACTGAACTGCTCTTTTGGTGCCAGACAGTTGAAACCTTTCCTGGAGCAGTTGGCCCGTCGTGCTCCTTATTATATAAGTGCTTACCCTAATGCCGGACTTCCTAATAGTCTGGGGCAATACGACCAGACACCCGAAGAAATGGCTGCCGAAGTCAAGGAGTATATCGATGAAGGACTGGTGAATATAATCGGTGGATGCTGTGGCACTACCGAAGCATATATTGCCAAGTATCAGGAACTTATTAAAGATGCCAAACCTCATGTGCCTGCTCCGAAACCAGATTATCTCTGGCTTTCCGGGCTGGAACTGTTGGAAGTGACTCCTGAAATTAATTTTGTCAACGTGGGTGAGCGCTGTAATGTGGCCGGTTCACGTAAGTTTCTTCGTTTGATAAACGAAAAGAAATACGATGAAGCTTTGTCGATAGCCCGCAAGCAGGTAGAAGACGGCGCGTTGGTTATCGATGTTAACATGGACGATGGATTGCTTGATGCTGCTGAGGAGATGACAACCTTCCTCAATCTGGTTGCATCAGAACCGGATATTGCCCGTGTGCCTGTTATGATAGACTCTTCCAAGTGGGAAGTTATTCTGGCAGGACTGAAATGTGTGCAGGGAAAATGTATCGTCAACTCTATTTCACTGAAAGAAGGCGAAGAAGCTTTTGTTGAGCATGCCCGTACCGTCAAGCAGTACGGGGCGGCAGTCATCGTGATGGCTTTCGACGAGAAAGGACAGGCCGATACATTTGAACGGAAGATAGAAGTTTGCGAACGGGCTTATCGTATTCTTACAGAGAAGGTCGGTTTCCGTCCTCAGGATATAATCTTCGATCCGAACGTGCTGGCAGTGGCTACTGGTATCGAGGAACATAATAACTATGCTGTCGATTTTATTAAAGCTACAGGTTGGATTCGCCGTCACCTTCCGGGCGCACACGTCAGCGGAGGAGTAAGTAATCTTTCTTTCTCTTTCCGTGGCAACAATTATATACGTGAGGCAATGCATGCGGTATTCCTTTATCATGCTATTCAGCAGGGTATGGATATGGGTATTGTCAATCCGGGAACTTCTGTACTTTATACAGATATACCTTCGGATATCCTGGAACGGATTGAGGATGTGGTACTGAACCGTCGTCCGGATGCAGCTGAACGCTTGATTGAAACAGCTGAAAAACTGAAAGCGGAAAAGGAGAACTCGGGTGAGCAGCAAACAGCCAGTTCACATCTTGCCTGGCGTGAAGGGACGACTGTAGAAGAACGTTTACAATACGCACTGGTAAAGGGTCTTGGCGATTATCTGGATGAAGACTTGCATGAAGCACTTGCTAAATATCCGGATGCTGTCAGCATTATCGAGGGTCCGCTTATGTCGGGAATGAATCATGTCGGTGATTTATTTGGTTCCGGTAAGATGTTCTTGCCTCAGGTTGTAAAGACAGCACGTACTATGAAAAAAGCTGTAGCTATCCTTCAGCCTTATATTGAGGCGGAAAAAAAGGAAGGGGCACGCAGTGCAGGAAAAGTGCTGTTGGCTACAGTAAAGGGAGATGTACACGATATCGGTAAGAATATTGTTTCTGTGGTTATGGCATGCAATAATTACGAAATTATCGACTTGGGCGTAATGGTTCCTGCTGAAAAGATTGTTGAAACGGCTATTCGTGAGAAGGTAGATATTATCGGCTTGAGCGGACTTATTACACCGTCGCTGGAAGAAATGGTGCATGTCGTTTCAGAACTGGAACGTGCCGGACTTGATATTCCTGTAATGATTGGCGGTGCTACAACTTCCAAACTTCATACAGCTTTGAAGATTGCTCCGGTTTATCATGCTCCGGTAGTATATATGAAAGATGCTTCACTGAATGCTCCGGTGGCAGCACGCCTGATGAATCTTGATCTTCGAAGTACATTTGCAGAAGAATTGGAAAGTGAATACCGTGAGCTTCGTGAAAAGAATAAGACCAAACAGGTAAAGACGGTTTCACTCGAGGAAGCACAGAAAAATAAATTGAATCTCTGGGAATAGTCTTTGTAGACAAACTGATTTATATTCTGTTATAAGGCATGGCATATCAAATTTTTAGTGATATGTCATGCCTTTTTCCGTATTCTTTGTATTTTTATCACCATATTGAAAAACACGACGTGATAATGAAAACACAATTTTGTTCTTTTTTACTTTGCTGGATAATCTTTTGTGAGTTTTTGCCGGCTCAGTCTGTATGCGGATATCGTTCGTTGGATGTTACAAATCCTATAGAGTTTTTAGGAAATAAGATTCTCTATGAAGGAAAGGAAATAGAGCTGGGAGAGAAAACCTTTTTTATCGATGGGCAGCTGTCCGATGAAGTGACGGCCAGATATCCTTTTGTTTTCAATAGCTTTAATGAAGCAGCCAAGGCTTTTGTTGCCGGAACAGAAGCAGAGCCTATGAAAGTATATATAGCTCCTTATGTATATTGGATTGATAATCCTGATGATCCTCAGGTCAGGGTAGGAAAAGACGGTAAAGAACCTTTCGGACTGGTAGTAAAATGTCCTTATCTGCATCTTGTCGGGTTAACCAAAAATCCTGAAAATGTAGTGCTTGCTTCCAGTCGCGGTCAGACACAAGGAGCTGTAGGAAACTTCACGATGTTCGATTTCTGGGGAGATGGTCTGTCGGTGAAGAATCTTACGATGGGAAACTATTGTAATGTCGATCTGGAATTTCCTTTAAAGAAAGAATTAGGACGTAAAAAAAGAATGTCTGCCATTACCCAGGCGCATGTAGCCTATTGTCATGGAGATAAAATTGTGGCAGAAAATGTCCGTTTCATCAGCCGCTTGAATATGAATCCTTTGAATGGGGCAAAACGTATTTTGTTCTATAAATGTTATATGGAAAGTACCGACGATGCGTTGACTGGTACAGGAGTCTACCTGAACTGTACGTTGAAGTTTTATGGTCAGAAACCATTCTGGCGGACGGATATGGGAGGGGCTGTTTTCTTGAACAGTGATTTTTATGTATGTCATGACGAAGACCGTCAGTATTTTTGTAAAGGAGTGGGACCTTTGACTGTTGTCGATTGCCAGTTTCATGTCCGAAAGCCTGTATATGCAGGCTGGACACACGAGCCGTCCGACTGGTTACGGTGTTACCAGTATGGTGTAACGATGAATGGACAGCCTTACGTAATAGGTGCGGACAAGCCTTATAATACAGTATGTATGGAGCAGGAAAATGTACTTCATGCATACCGCCTGACAGATGAAAATGGTAAGGTAATTTACAACACTTATAATTTACTTCGGGGAGATGATGACTGGGATCCGCTTCAAGTGAAGGATAGTGTACGGGTAATCGGAGAACATGATGGCAGGGATTATGCGAATCTGCCGGTCTGTTTGTCGGTCACTCCGCTGGTTGCCTCTATACAGACCGGAGGTAATCCGGTGAAGTTGGTTGCCAACGTAAAAAGACACTGCAATTATGTGCAGCAGGGAAGCTCTGTTCGCTGGAAGATTCAGCCGGGATATGAAAAGTATGTCAGCCTGTCTGCCGGAGAAGACGGAACGTGTGTGGTCAAGGCAATGAATCACGAGGACGAAACCAAACATTTCACTGTTGTAGCCTATACGGAAGATGGATTGGAATGTGCAGTAGAATTGACAGTTGCTCCCGATTTTGTGGAAGCTCCTGCTTTTGTGGAAGTGCCGAAGCTGGAAATAGCAGATGGAAAAGCAATGGTAAGTTACGAACTGGATTTGCAGGGACGGAAAGATGAGTCGCTGATTACCTGGTATCGGGCTGTTGACAAAGAGGGTAAAACGAAATATCCGGTAGCAGTGTCACGGTTGGCTAAGCCCGAAACAACCTATAGATTAACAAAAGAAGACGTTGGATATTATCTTATGGCAACGGTAGCACCCAAACATTTGCGTTGTCATCCTGGTAAAGAATATACGGTAATTTCTTCATCACCTGTTGGCCGTAAACAGGTAAATCCGGCAGATGTATTCGAAACTGATTTTCGAAATTTTCCTTGTTCCAATCAGCCTGTATTGTATTCCGGTGGATGGACAATAGGAGGATATAAGCCTCTTGATACGGAAGGTTACGATTGGGAACTTTTCTCCGATAAGGACTATTGGGTGTATGGAGAGGGAATGAACGGATCACGCGGAACGGGTTTGCTGCAGGCGCAGCGTGGAGCACGGCTGTTATATACTCCATTGGAAGGTAGATATGGAGATATGAAAATAACCTTGAATGTAGATCCGAGCAAAACCGCAGGACAAGGGTTTGGAAGTGCTACGGGGCAATATATGGATATCTGTATCAAGTTCGATACCCGTACTCTGACTGGATATGCTTTGCGTATTATCCGTACGACAAAATACAGCAATGCGGTCGATTTCATGCTGATGAAATACGAAAATGGCAGGACTACTGCGATTTCTCTTCCGGTATCTTCCACCTGTTACCGTACCGACTGCACCATTGTACTTGAGGTTAAAGGAAATAAATTGACGGCTCATGCGGAAACTTCCACTCCGCTTTCATCTCCTGTAACGGACGAGAATCTGAAACCGTCTGTAAGTTTGGAGGCTGATATCGTTCCTAATGTTTGGGGAGGTATGGGGATTCAGCACACGGGAAGTTGTGGAGAGAGTACTACCATGCTGCATCACCTGAAAATAGAATGGCAGGGCGTTTCGGCTAGCAAATGATAAGTGATTAGAATGCAGAAAAGGAAAATATGAACAGCCCTTCACGATATATGAATAATACCCATACAGGCTAACAGTGTACCTTTGCTTCAGATTAAGAAATGAAATAATATGAAGCAATTACTAGTTATTTTTACCTCTCTTTGTGTGCTCGTTCCTGTAAAAGCGCAGGATGTCCTCACACTGGAAGAGTGCCTGCGGTTGGGCATAGAGAATAATCTCTCTTTGGAAAGCAGCCGTAATGAGATTAGAAAAGGAGAACATACACTGAGCGAAAATCGTGCAAAACTCCTGCCTCAGATTAATGCCGTTGTCGGATTCAATGACAATTTCAATCCTCCGGTATCTGTTACTGACGGTTCTGCTTATGGAAATCCTTACAACGTTACCAAAACTTTGCAGTACAATGCCTCGGCGGGTATACAGTTACAAATGCCTTTGTACAACCAGACTGTTTATACGGCAGTAGATATTGCCCGTACAATGAATGAGTTGAACCGTTTATCGTATGAGAAGGCACGGGAAGATCTGATTTTGCAAATCAGTAAAATGTATTATCTGAGCCAGAATACAGCCGAACAGATAGCGTTAATCAAAGAGAATATTTCGCGTCTGAACGAACTGAGCAATATTACACAGGCCTTTTATGATAACGGTATGGCGATGGAAGTCGATGTGAAGCGTGTGAATATCAATCTTGAAAATCAGCGGGTACAGTATGATAACGCACAGTCTATGCTGACACAGCAGCTGAATCTGTTGAAGTATGTGATCGATTATCCTGCTGATAAGGAAATAGCCTTGACACCGGTTGATACAGAAAATACTACATCCGTATCGCTTACCGGACTGGATAATAACCAGTATGAACTACAACTTTTGCAGTCGAAGCAAAAACTGGCCGAACAGCAGCGTAAGATGATTGGTCAGGGTTATATTCCTTCGTTAAGCCTTACCGGAAGCTGGATGTATTCTGCATATACCGACAAGGCAAAGAACTGGTTCCATTCCGGTCCGTCCAATCATTGGTATAATTCGAGCGGTATTGGACTGACACTCCGTATTCCTATTTTCGACGGACTGGATAAGCGGGCAAAAATGAAGAAGGCAAAGATCGAGATAGAAAATGCGAAGCTTTCTTATGAGAATGCACTCAAGAATATGCAGACGCAATACCTGAATGCTACAAACGAACTGATGAACAGCCAGCGTAATTTCAGGAAGCAGAAAGATAATTATCTGTTGGCAGAAGATGTGTATCAGGTTACGACCGACCGTTATCGGGAGGGAATCGCTTCGATGACGGAGGTGCTACAGGATGAGATGCGGATGAGTGAAGCTCAGAACAATTACATCAACGCACACTACAATTACCAGGTTACTAACCTGAGTCTGCTAAAACTTACCGGACAGCTGGAAACACTGTTTAACGGAAATTCTATTCATTAATCATTTAAAATTGTCAGCATTATGAAAACCAATAATAATACACTTCAGGAAAAAGCTTTGAAACTGAAAAAACAACGTCGTAACCGGATTATTGCCAGTTTGCTTGGAATAGCTATTCTGGTGTGGGGAGTAATAGAGGTTGCCTTTCTTTTTCTCGATTATAAACAGACGGAAACCAGTAACGACGCACAGATAGAACAATACATTTCTCCGGTGAACTTGCGTGCGTCGGGATATATTAAGAAAATTTATTTCACCGAACATCAGTCGGTCAAGAAGGGAGATACCTTGCTGGTGCTCGATGACCGTGAATACCATATCCGAGTGATGGAGGCTGAAGCTGCCTTGAAAGATGCAATGGCAGGAGCTACGGTAATAGATGCTACCTTACAGACTACACAGAATTCGGCTTCTGTTTATGAGGCTTCTATTGCCGAAATTGAAATTCGTCTGGCTAAACTCGAAAAAGACCGTCAGCGTTATGAAAACCTGCTGAAGCGGAATGCGGCAACACCGATACAGCTGGAACAGATTGAAACGGAATATGAGGCTACACGAAAGAAACTGGAGGCTACAAAGCGCCAGCAAAAAGCTGCCATGTCGGGCATTAAGGAAGTTTCCAATCGCAGAGAAAGTACGGAAGCTGCCATACAACGTGCTACGGCTGCACTCGAAATGGCACGACTTAACCTTTCGTATACTGTTGTGTTGGCTCCTTGTGACGGGAAGCTGGGACGTCGTGCATTGGAAGAGGGACAATATATCGGTGCCGGACAAAGCATTACGTATATTCTTCCTGATACGCAGAAGTGGGTGATAGCTAATTATAAGGAAACTCAGGTAGAGAATCTTCACGTGGGACAGGAAGTCCGTATTACAGTAGATGCAATCAGCGATAAGGAGTTCACCGGAAAGATTACAGCTATTTCTGGAGCAACCGGCTCGAAATATTCACTTGTCCCGACTGATAACTCTGCCGGAAACTTTGTCAAGATTCAGCAGCGTATTCCGGTACGTATTGATTTTACGAACCTTTCATCGGAAGACAATGAACGTCTGGCTGCCGGAATGATGGTAGTGGTAAAAGCCAGACAGTAAAAATAAGACAAACATGTTTTTCAGTTTCTAATAAATTAGAATTATGCCTTCGTGTCCGAAAAATTATCCGTTTTATAATTGGGTTCCCAAACCTTTGGGTATTCTTATTCTGTTGCTGTTGTTTATTCCGATTCTTACGGCAAGCGGAGTGTATACGGTAAACAGTGGCGAGATGCTGAGCGGGCTGGGTATTCAGTCTGAACATATTCAGTTTGTTGGTTTTCTTACTTCTGTAGGAATGGCGGCTTTCTCTCCGTTCTTTTACGAACTGGTCTGTATCCGCCGGGAGAAAATGATGTGCATCGTAGGCTTTTCGCTGCTTTATATATTGAGTTACGTATGTGCCAAGACCGATAGTATTTACCTGCTGGCTGTCTGTAGTGTGTTGATGGGATTTCTGCGCATGGTGCTGATGATGGTCAATCTGTTCACGCTTATCAAATATGCGTTCAAGATGGAGGCTACCCGAAATATAACTCCGGGCAATGAACCTGTGGATGGTGAAGGATGGGATAAGCTGGACCGTGAAAAGAGTACCAGTATGCCTACCATTTATCTGTTTTTCATGATTCTGGGGCAGATAGGAACTTCGCTCACTGCATGGCTGGCTTATGAGTACGAATGGCAGTATGTGTATTATTTCATGATGGGGGCGTTGCTATTATCTATTCTGGTTGTGTTTATCACCATGCCTTATCATAAATATGTGGGCAAACGTTTTCCTATCAACTTGCGTAAGTTTGGCAGTGTGGTAATATTTTGCGTGATGTGTTCGGCTGCTATTTATGTGCTGGTGTATGGAAAGCTGCTCGACTGGTACGATTCTCCGTCTATTTGCTGGGCTACCGCGACGGCTGTTGTGTTTGCCATACTGTTTGTCTATATGGAACGTAACCATAATTCGCCTTATTTTCTGATGGATGTGTTTAAGTTGCGCTCTATCCGTATGGGTATCCTGCTCTTTCTGTTGCTGATGATTTTCAACTCCAGTGCCATGTTTGTCAGTGTGTTTGCAGGAGTTGGTATGAAGATAGACAACTGGCAGAATGCGTCGCTTAATAACTGGAGTATAGCCGGTTATTTTATCGGTTGCATTATTGCTATTGCCATGGGATCAAAAGGAGTACATCTGAAATACCTTTTCTCGATGGGCTTTGTTCTGATAGGACTTTCCAGCCTGTTTATGTATTTTGAGGTACAGACCGACGGCTTGTACGAGCGCATGAAATATCCGGTTATTATCCGTTCTGCCGGAATGATGCTACTTTATTCGCTGACAGCTGTACATGCCAATCAGCGGATGCCTTATAAATATCTGTCTACCTGGATTTGTATCATGCTGACAGTGCGTATGGTACTGGGACCGGGGGCTGGAACTGCTATCTATACCAATGTGATGCAGCATCGTCAGCAACACTATGTAACTCGCTTTGCTCACGATATGGATCAGTTGAATACAGAGGTAGCAGCCTCATATAATCAGACGGTTCAAGGGATGATGTATCAGGGAAAAAGTGAAAAGGAAGCACATAATATGGCAGCTCTTTCAACAAAAGGGCGTGTGCAGGTACAGGCTACTCTGGCTGCTGTAAAAGAAATGTCGGGATGGACATTCTACGGCTGTATGGCATGTGCCGTTCTTATGCTGGTAATTCCGTGGAGAAAAAGGAAGCTGGATTTACAGACATAAAATACTTTACACTCGTTCATTTATTTGCTTTATACATCACGGTGGAGCGTATTTCATTTCTTAATCTGACTTTTCGGTGGAAAAGTACCTATGAAAGCTCCCCGTGATGTATTTTTATTTTCTTGTTTCATGATGGGAATATAGAAAAATCTTACCTTAGTGGCAGACTTTAATTTTAGTTTTATGGGGATGGATGCTAAGGAACAAGAAATGCGTTTAACACGTTTTGAACGCGATTTGACGGCGGGAAAAGATATTTGCTGCCTGGAAGGGGAAGTTAAAGCTTTTCCGAAGATATTGTGTAAGCCTTTCCTGATGAATTATGTGGGACTGATTGTGTGTGAAAAAGGATATTTCTGTTTCGATGTAGATAAAAAGAAGTTTACAGCCCGGGCTGGGGAAACGGTTTTTCTTTCCGAAGGGAATAATTTTTCAATAGGAGAACTGTCTGATGATTTACGTGTGAGCATACTGTTTTATCATATAGATCCGATACGTGAGATTTTAGGCAGTTCGATTGTGGCAATGTATTTGTATACGACACTGACTCCCGAACCATGCTATGTATGGACTTCCGGAGAAGAAAGCGATTTGGCATGTTATATTGCATTGCTGGGAAGACATAGGAAGAGTGCGCAGAATCCGTTTGATAATCATGAGTGTAAGTTGTTGTTACTGGCATTGACTTACCGTTTGTGTTCTATTTACAGCCGTCGGATTATCGAAGAAAAAAATGTAGCAGGACATAAGATTGATACTTTTATCAAGCTCATTCGGTTGATTGAAAAGTATTATATGCAAGAGAGGGGAGTAGCTTTTTATGCCGATAAGTTGTGTCTTTCTCCCAAATATCTTTCAGCATTATCGAAATCGGTTTGCGGATATACGGTGCAGGAACTGGTTTTCAGAGCTATTATCCGGAAGAGTATTTTCTGGCTGAAGAATACCAACAAGAGTGTACAAGAGATATCGGATGACTTGAATTTTCCGAATGCTTCTTTTTTCGGGACATTTTTTAAGAAGCAGACAGGGCTTGCTCCTTCGTATTACCGGATTTCTGCTGAGGAGTAAAATTGTTTCGGTATTTAATAGGGCTTTTTAAAGCTAAAATAAAATATCCAGAAAGGGTTGTGTTTAAAAGTTTGAATATCAAAGTGATATGCGGACTTTGTGATGGACATGATAGAACTCTTTGGGCTGATGTTGATTGCTTGATTTCGGATTGTAAGTTTATTATTTATGGGTCTCAAGTTTTAATATACTGCTGTTTTCAACTGTTCAGTTTGGTTTGAAACACGTGTTTTGGAACACTTCAGGAAGTATGTCGAAAAACTTCAGCAAAAGTTAGGAAAAACATCATGAATTTTTCTGAAAAATCGTACAAAGTCTGTTAGCCTTTGTACAAAAAAATAAGGCAAATTGCCCGTGTTTTTTTAGATATTATGCAGTCGGTTGAATTGCCTTCTGCATAAGGTACGGGCAAGTTGCCTGTTGGCTTGTAAGTGACTGATATTTTTATTCTTGATTCAGTTCTGCCAGAAAGCTGGCAGCTTTCTCAAGGGTTTCCGGTTTTCCTATATCAATCAGATGAAGCTCTTCGGTCAGACATCCACCAATTCGGGCTTCCCCACATGTTTGCAAATAGAAATCCATGATGGGAAATTTGCCTTTCCACCGTTCGTCCATGTATCGGAAAAGGGAAGGGGAGATGACGTGAATTCCACTGAAGGCATATTCCTGATATTTTGTTGCGTCATATTCGAAGCCTTCGGGTTTGGTCTGTCCGGTATCTTTATTAACCCATCCTCTCAGATATGCCTGTTTGTCGAACAGCAGATAGCGGGCTGTAGTTCGTTTGCTTGCTAGCAGGGTAGCATCATTGCCATTGTGCAGGTGGTATTCGTATAAGGCTTTCAGGTCGGTATCGGAGAGAATATCGACGTTATGTATCAGGAATGGTTCGTTTCCCTGAAAGAATGGTGCGGCTTTTTTGATGCCTCCTCCCGTATCGAGCAACTGTTCACGTTCGTCGCTGATATGAATTGTCAATCCGAAATTCTGGTTGGCTTCAAGAAAGTCGATGATCTGTTCTCCGAAATGATGTATGTTGATAACCAGTTCGTTGAATCCGGATTGTTTTAGTTTCAGGATGACGTGTTCCAGCATCGGACGTCCGTTTACGGGTACGAGTGCTTTGGGCATATGGTCGGTCAGCGGTTTCAAGCGAGTTCCCAGTCCCGCTGCAAATATCATGGCTTTCATATTGTTATCGGGGTTCTAAAATTTGTTCAATATGTTGTTCGCGGTGTATCAGGTGGATGCGTACACCGAATTTTTCGTTCAAGTGGTGCGCTACGTGTTCTGCCGAATATACGGAACGGTGCTGTCCTCCGGTACAGCCGAAGCAGATAGAGAGGTTGGTAAACCCTCTTTCCAGAAAGCGCTGTACATGAGCATCAGCCAGTGCGTCTACGTGTTCCAGAAATTGGAGTATTTCACCGTCCTGTTCCAGAAAGTCGATAACCGGTTTGTCGCGTCCGGTCAGTTGCTTGTATTGTTCGTACTTTCCCGGATTGTGCACGGCACGGCAGTCGAATACATATCCGCCTCCGTTTCCTGACGGGTCTTCGGGAATACCTTTCTTATACGAAAAACTCATTACGCGTACGGTGAGTTTCCTTCTGTTTCGTATGCTGGCAAACTGGGGAAGTTCTGTCAGTTTGCGTAGCATGAGGCATAAGTAGGGATATTCAGGAAAATCTGTTTCCAGCAGCTGACGGAGATTTTCGATGGCATACGGTACACTTTGTATGAAATGTGCCTTTTTCTCAAAATATCCACGGAAACCGTATGCGCCTAGAACTTGCAGAGTACGGAACAGTACAAAGTGACGGAGGGTGGTGAGGAACTGCTCCTTATCAATCGTGTGATAGGGGCGAAGAGCATCGAGGTACTCATTCAGAAGCTCCTGACGGAGCGAATCGGGATAGTTTGCCTTTGCCTGCCAGAGGAAAGAAGCCACATCGTAATAGAAAGGTCCCTTGCGTCCTCCCTGAAAATCGATAAAGTACGGTTTTCCTTCCCGTATCATGACATTGCGGCTCTGAAAATCACGGTACATGAATACCTGTGGTTCTATCTGAAGAAGGGTATCTGCCATACGTTCGAAATCATCTTCCAGCAGATTTTCCTGAAACTCCAGTCCGGTAGCTTTAAGAAAACAATACTTGAAATAGTTCAGGTCCCACAAAACGCTGCGGCGGTTGAATGTTGCCAGCGGGTAGCAATAACTGAAGTCCATGTCCTTGCTTCCCTCAAACTGTATCTGTAGAAGCAGGCGGATAGTTCGTTTCAATATATTTGTTTCTTCATCACTGAAGTTACCGCTTTCTCTTCCTTGTTTAATAAGTTGGAACAGCGAGATATCTCCCAAGTCATCTTGCAGGTAGGCCGACTGGTCGGGAGCTTCGGCAAGTATACGGGGTACGGGCAAACCTTTTTGTGAGAAATGTCTGGCCATGTAGATAAATGCACGGTTTTCTTCGGTGGAGGTTCCATATACACCGATGAGGCTTTCCTTGCCTTTCAAGCGAAAGTATTTGCGATTGGAGCCTGCTCCCGGCAAAGGTTCGATACTTGTTGGAGCTTCTCCAGTATATGATTGATAAAGTTGTGCGAGTAATTCGGTATTCATACTATCTTTTGTTACATAAACTTATAATACAAGGACAAAGATAGATATAAAAAGCTGAAAGAAAGAAAGGGATAAAAAGAAAAAGGTCTGAACAGAAACTGCTCAGACCTTGGTAGCCCGTGGGGGAATCGAACCCCCCTTTCAAGAATGAAAATCTTGCGTCCTAACCGATAGACGAACGGGCCATCCTTTGTTTGTGTTGAGGTGTTTCTCAATCACGGGTGCAAAGGTACGCATTATTTTTGAATCTGCAAGTGTTTTGCACAAAAAAATGCAGAAAAATGCATATTTTTTTCTTTTTCCCCTTCTGAAAGGGGTAAAAAAGGGGAAAACTGCTTTGTGTAGGTAGCGTTTTATGAATTATAGATCTTCCGGATCGGCAGTATCTTCCAGTCTGTTTTCCCAAAGGTATTTTTGTGTTTCTTTGACGGCAACTCCCGATAAGAAGATGAGGGAAATCAGATTAGGAACTGCCATCAGTGCGTTTACGCTGTCGGCAATGTTCCATACTGCTTGTAAATTCATGGTGGAACCAAAGTAAATGGATGAAATCCATATAACACGATATACTCGCAGGAGTTTTTTCCCTCCTAAATATTCGATGGCTTTTCCCGAGTAATATCCCCAGCCTAAAATGGTAGAAAAGGCAAAGGTCAGAATACCGATTGCCAGAATGCTGGTACCTACATAAGGAATTTTGCCAAAGGCTGCTTTGGTCAATGCTCCACCTTGTGTATAATCGATGTCAGGAAATGCGAGTACACTGGTAACCAGCACCAGTCCCGTCAGTGCACAGATAATAACGGTGTCCCAGAATGTTCCGGTAGAAGAAACCAGTGCCTGACGTACCGGGTTGCGAGTTTGTGCCGCTGCTGCCACAATAGGTGCCGAACCAAGTCCGGATTCGTTGGAGAAAAGTCCGCGGGCAATACCGTAACGTGCTGCGAGCATGACACTCGTTCCTAGAAATCCTCCTCCTGCGGCATGTGGAGTAAACGCAGAACTGATGATGAGTTTGAAGGCTTCTCCCAAATAGGCGTGGTTCAGAATGAGGATATAAATACATCCTCCTATATAGAGGATAGCCATCAGAGGGACCAGCGTCATACATACACGGGCAATACCCTTTACCCCGAAGAAGATAACTAGTGCGATACCTAGTGCCACTACTATTCCGGTGATATGTTCGCTTACTCCGTATGTTTCTTGCATCAGTAAGGCAATAGAATTAGCTTGTACCGTACTTCCGATACCGAATGCTGCCATGGCTGTAAAGATGCAGAATAAAATGCCCAGCCATTTTTGCTTCAGTCCTCGTTCCAGTGCGTACATCGGACCACCAAGCATTTCTCCGCTGGATGTTTTTACGCGGTATTTAATGGCAAGGAGTCCTTCGGCATATTTTGTGGCAATTCCGAAAACTCCGGTCAGCCAGCACCAGAATACGGCACCGGGGCCTCCGAATGCAACGGCAGTCGCCACACCGATGATGTTTCCTGTTCCAATAGTTGCTGCCAGTGAAGTGGCAAGCGCGCCGAATTGACTGACGTCGCCTTCAGAATCAGGATCTTTTTTAAAAGAAAGTCGTATAGCTGTAAATATTTTGCGTTGTGGAAACTTTAACCGTATGGTCAGAAAAATGTGAGTTCCCAGTAGTAATATAATCATCGGCCATCCCCAGAGAAAGGAGCTGACCGATGCTGTTATTTGTTCGAATAATTCCATGCAAATATTAAAATCGTTAAGGTTGCATTGTTTCTACTTCACCCAAGCTTTTTTCGATGTCTTTATCTGTCAATGTATAGTTGGTTAAGTTTCCAGATAAATATTGGTCGTATGCACTCATATCTATCAGACCGTGTCCGGATAGGTTAAACAGAATAACCTTTTCTTCGCCCGTTTCCTTACATTTGTTGGCCTCTTGTATGGCAGCAGCAATGGCGTGGCACGATTCGGGGGCAGGGATGATACCTTCGGCACGTGCAAACAGACATCCGGCTTCGAATGTTTCCAGTTGCTGTATGTCTACGGCTTCCATCAAATGATCTTTCAAAAGTTGTGATACGATAACTCCTGCTCCATGGTAACGCAATCCACCCGCATGAATGTTGGCAGGTGTAAAGTTATGTCCCAGTGTAAACATCGGCAGAAGAGGAGTATATCCGGCTTCATCACCGAAGTCGTATTCAAACTTTCCTCTTGTCAGTTTCGGACAGGAAGCCGGTTCGGCAGCTACGTAACGGGTTTGTTTTCCTTCCAGAATAGTATGACGCATGAAGGGGAAGCAGATACCTCCAAAGTTTGAACCTCCACCAAAACATCCGATGATGATATCTGGATATTCGCCGGCCATTTCCATCTGTTTTTCTGCTTCCAGGCCAATGATGGTTTGATGAAGCGTTACATGGCTCAGTACAGATCCTAATGTATACTTACAGTTCGGAGTTGTACGTGCCAGTTCGATGGCTTCGGAAATGGCTGTACCCAGTGATCCCTGGTGATTAGGATACTTGGTCAATATATTTTTTCCGGCGCGTGTTGACATAGAAGGTGAAGGAGTAACCTGTGCTCCGAAAGTCTGCATGATGCTGCGTCGGTATGGCTTCTGTTCATAACTGATTTTTACCTGATAAACGGCAGCCTCCAGTCCGAATACTTTTGCGGCATACGAAAGGGCTGCTCCCCATTGTCCGGCTCCGGTTTCGGTTGTAATATTGCTGACACCTTCTTTTTTACAGTAATAAGCCTGTGCTAGTGCAGAGTTCAGTTTATGCGAGCCGATAGGGCTGACACTTTCGTTCTTGAAATAGATATGTGCCGGTGTTCCTAAAGCTTTTTCCAAACCATATGCACGAACCAACGGAGTACTTCGATAATACTTGTACATCTCACGTACTTCTTCAGGAATTTCTATCCATGTATCGGTCTGGTTAAGCTCCTGATGACATAATTCTTTTGCAAAAATAGGATACAAATCTTCCGGTTTAAGCGGTTCGCGTGTAGCTGGATTCAGAGGAGGCATGGGTTTGTTTTTCATGTCTGCCTGAATATTATACCAATATTTAGGAATTTCATCTTCCGGTAAAATGAATCTTTTCTGTTTATTGCTCATAAATGTTTGCTTTTTGATTGATTTTTCAAAAATAAGTAAAACAATGTAATATTGCAACCGTTTTTGCTTTTTATTTGTTATTTTGATGTTTTTATGCCTTAAAACCGTGCACGGCGTTTCTTGAACATAAGTAGATGATAGCTTGTTTTTATGAAAGTTTTTCTTCAGAAAGATCTATTCAGAGTATAAGATGATGTTGACTTTACTAATAGAACAGATGGGGAAAAACAAATATGTAATAAAGTCATGCTTTTAATCGGAAAACCGATAATTATAAATACATTTGCGTGCAAGTATTAATATAAAAACAGTTTTAGTATGGATTCTTTAGAAAGGCTCTTGCTTTATCGTAAGAAACTGATATTACCTCGTATTTATCAAGTCATAAATTGGTTCATGTGGATTACGTATTTTTGCGCAATCCTGTTTTTGGCTACTTTGGTTTATGAACATGGATTTATGATTTCATCGGATGAGGCAAAGGCTATTCGTATTATATATAAGAGTGTATGGATTGTTTTTTTGCTGTCGGCTACAGTGCAGATTGTTTTTCAATCAGATGAGGACGGACAGAAAAATACATTTTGGTCATGGGTAATTAATGTCTTGCTGTATCTGACTTTACTTCCTGTGCTGTTCAAGAAACCGGATGCTGGAGATGAAGGAGTTTATTGGACATGGATGTTCTTTCATAGTCATTATTATCGGATAGCTATTTTATTATTATATTCTTTATTACAGTTGTCTAGTAGCTTGGTACGATTGTTGGGCAGGCGTACCAATCCTTCTCTTATTTTAGCTTCCAGCTTTTTGGTTATAATATTTATTGGGGCTGGATTGCTGATGCTTCCCAGAGCAACTTATCATGGAATTTCGTGGATAGATGCATTGTTTACTGCAACTAGTGCTACGTGTGTTACCGGACTGGTTTCGGTTGATGTTCCGTCTACCTTTACACTGGAAGGACAAATTATTATCATTTTGCTTATCCAGATAGGAGGATTGGGAGTTATGACACTGACAAGTTTTTTTGCCATGTTTTTTATGGGAAATACTTCTTTATATAATCAGCTGGTAGTTGGCGATATGATAAGTTCTAATTCATTGAATTCTCTTTTATCCACCTTATTATATATTCTAGGATTCACATTGGCTATCGAAGGTATTGGTATGGTGATTATCTGGTATTCTATACACAATACTCTGGGAATGACGTTGCAACAGGAAATATATTTTGCAGCCTTCCATTCGGTTTCAGCATTTTGTAATGCCGGATTTTCTACTTTGCCGGGTAACTTAGGAAATGCGGCGGTTATGCAAAACCATAACTTGCTTTTTATAACCGTTTCATTCCTGATTATTTTGGGAGGTATTGGTTTCCCTATTTTGGTGAATCTGAAAGAAACGCTTTTTTATTATTTACGTTATCTGAAATGGAAGTGTTTCGGGCGTTCATCTCATTTTCCCAAACAGGTCCATTTATATAATTTGAATACACGTATTGTTTTGATAATGACAGCTATTTTGCTTGTGCTGGGTACGTTGGCTATTGCTCTTTACGAGTGGAACAATGCATTTTCTGGCATGGAAGTTACAGATAAATGGGTACATGCTTTCTTCAATGCGACATGTCCGCGTACGGCTGGATTTGTCAGTGTCGGGCTGACTACGCTGTCTACACAGACTTTGTTGCTGATGATTATACTGATGATCATAGGAGGGGGTACGCAGTCTACCGCAGGTGGAGTAAAGATAAATGTGTTTGCTGTTATACTTCTGAATTTGTGGGCGGTCATTAGAGGAGCAAATCGGGTAACTATTTTCCAGAGAGAGTTGTCGGACGATTCGATCCGCCGCTCAAATGCAGTGCTTATGTTGTATCTTATCATTCTGTCTGCTGCAATTTTTGTCATGAGCATGTTAGAGCCCAAAGCATCTCTAATGGCACTTACTTTTGAATGTGTATCGGCTTTGAGTACTGTGGGTTCCAGTCTGGATCTTACTCCTGTTTTGAGTACGGCTGGTAAATCGGTTATTATTTTACTGATGTTCATAGGCCGTGTAGGAGCTTTTACCTTGTTGCTGGGACTGATTAAACAGGTAAAGAAGCGTAATTATAAATATCCAAGTGATAACATTATAATAAACTGATATATGAAATATATTGTAATAGGACTGGGAAATTATGGCGGAAAGCTCGCCGAAGAACTGACTGTTTTGGGGCATGAAGTCATAGGAGTGGATGTGAGGGAGCATTATGTAGATCATTTGAAAGATAAGATTGCTACAGCTTTTGTTCTTGATGCAACCGATGAAATTGCACTTTCTGTTCTTCCATTAAAGAGTGTAGATGTTGTTATTGTAGCAATAGGTGAGGACCTGGGAGCTTCTGTACGCGTTGTATCGTTGTTGAAGAAAAACAAGGTAAAGCATATTTATGCCCGTGCGATAGATGATGTCCATAAAACTGTACTTGAAGCTTTTTCGCTAGACCGTATTCTGACTCCGGAAAAAGAGGCAGCACGTATGTTGGTCCAGTTGTTGGAACTGAATGCATCAGTAGAACCATTTCAGATAGACGAGGAACATTATATTTTCAAGTTTAATGTACCTGCCAAATTAGCAGGATATGGCATCAATGAATTGCAGTTGGAAAAGGAATTCGATTTGAAGATTATTTCATTGATACGCGGAAAGAAGGCACAGAATTGCATTGGTATTTCTATTTTGGAAAGAGAAGTAGCCAATGAATTTCCTGAAGACTATATAATACAGCCCGAAGATGCATTGGTATGTTACGGACTGTATGCTAATTTCATGAAGTTCTGGAAATCTATCCGTTGATTGAAAATTATATTCAAGAGGTAATGCCCTTAGTGTATATTTCTCTGGTTCAATGCCCGTTGGTAACGGCGGGCATTGGCAAGATGTTCGTTCCAGCTTTTGGCAAAGTTGTGTGTGCCAGAGAAATCTTCCTTCGCACACATATATAGATAATCATGCTTGGCGTAATTCAATACGCTTTCCAGTCCGTCGATAGATGGTATGCGAATCGGTCCGGGAGGTAATCCTGCATGTTTATATGTATTATATGGACTATCTGTTTCCAGATGTTTATGCAGAATACGCTTAAGTCCAAATTCTTGCAAGCCAAATTTTACAGTGGGGTCGGCCTGCAAGGGCATACCTGTGTGCAGGCGGTTGATATAAAGACCGGCTACCATTGGCTTTTCTGCCTTATTAGCTGTTTCTTCTTCGACGATAGAAGCCAGAGTTGCCACTTCTTCGGGAGTAAAGCCGATACTTTTTGCTTTTTCCATCCGTTCCTTGTTCCAGAACCGCTCGTGTTCTTTTTTCATACGCTTGATAAAATCCTCAGCACTCATGGTCCAATACACTTCATATGTATTAGGAATGAAAAGAGCAGGAATCGTGTATTGATTATATCCTAGCGTAGAACAATACGTACTGTCATTCAGTAAACTGGCGATAGAAGCTGAGTCCGTCATCAGACGTCGGGAAACGGATTTAGCCAATGCTCCGAGCGTACGTACACTGGGTACTGTCAGGCGTATGGGAGTCTGATGTCCACTTTTCAGTTGGTGAAATATATGCCAAGTGTTATCAGTCGGTTTAAGTTTATAGGCTCCCTCGTGAATGTTTTCAGCATAATTACTGCATGAAATGAGCATACGTAATCCGGTGATACCAGAGGTGTGGAAATCTTTCTTCAATTTTGTATATACGGAGTCTATGTTATCGTCGCTGTCAATGTAGAGATAAGCAGCTTTCTCTATTTTGAGAGGGGTATTCAGTATTAATGTTTTGCAGGCAACGACACCGATTAAAATCAATAAGACAATCGATCCGACGATATAAATAACTTTTTTATTTTTCATTCTTGCTTTATTTCAGTGCGGCAAAGATAGCTTATTTCTTCCATTTGGACAAAAAGAAAAAGGGAGAGTATCGTATTTCAATACTCTCCCTTTTAGGTAGTTTCTGGAAACCTGTATAAGTAGTTTAGTTTCGGAATATCAAACCTTCACTGCTACGTTCTACGATGATCGGTTTAGTGCGGTCTACTTCCTGTGACAGAAGCTTCTTTGACAAATCGTTCAGTAAGTAGCGCTGGATAGCACGTTTTACCGGACGAGCACCAAACTCAGGATCGTATCCGGCGGTAGCAATAAAGTCTACAGCCTGATCGCTCATCTGGAGTGTAACACCATTTTCTTCCAGCATTTTCTTGATGCCGTTTATCTGCAAGCGTACAATCTGTTCAATCTCGTTCTTGTTCAACGGCTGGAACATGATTGTTTCATCTATACGGTTCAAGAATTCCGGACGGATGGTCTTTTTCAGCATATTCATCACTTCTGCCTTGGTTTCTTCTACAACCTGGTCGTGGTTCTGATCATTGATCTTTTCGAACTGACTTTGTATGTAAGAACTTCCCAAGTTGGATGTCATGATGATAATGGTGTTCTTGAAGTTTACCGTACGTCCCTTATTATCAGTCAGACGTCCATCGTCCAATACTTGCAACAAGATATTGAATACATCCGGATGTGCTTTTTCGATTTCATCGAAAAGAACAACTGAGTATGGTTTACGGCGTACAGCTTCAGTCAACTGACCACCTTCATCGTAGCCAACGTATCCCGGAGGCGCACCGATCAGACGAGAAACGGTATGTTTCTCCTGGTATTCACTCATATCGATACGCGTCATCAGCGATTCATCATCGAACAGGTACTCGGCAAGAGCCTTTGCCAGCTCGGTTTTACCTACACCCGTAGTACCCAAGAAGATGAATGAACCAATCGGACGTTTCGGGTCTTGCAGTCCCGCACGGCTACGGCGTACAGCGTCGGCTACCGCTTCAATTGCTTCGTCCTGACCGATAACACGTTTATGTAATTCATCTTCCAAGTGGAGCAATTTATCACGTTCGCTTTGCAACATCTTGCTTACCGGTATTCCCGTCCAGCGCGATACTACATCAGCGATATCTTCGGCAGTAACTTCCTCCTTGATCATGGCATTGTCGCCTTGCTTTTTCTTTAAGTCTTCCTGAATACTCTTTATTTCATTTTCCAAGCTCTGCAACTTACCATAACGGATTTCAGCCACTTTACCGTAGTCGCCTTCGCGTTCAGCCTTGTCAGCTTCAAATTTCAGCTGTTCTATTTCCTTCTTGTTCTGCTGAATCTTGTTCACCAGTTCTTTTTCGCTCTGCCATTTAGCCTTGTATGAAGTTTCCTGTTCCTTCAACTCAGCTATTTCTTTGTTCAATTGAGCAAGCTTAGCTTCATCTTTTTCACGTTTGATAGCTTCGCGTTCAATTTCAAGCTGTTTCAACCGGCGTTCAATTTCATCCAGTTCTTCCGGAAGTGAGTCACGTTCCATGCGAAGTTTGGCTGCGGCTTCATCCATCAAGTCGATGGCTTTATCCGGCAAGAAACGATCGGTGATGTAACGGTTACTCAGTTCTACAGCGGCAATGATGGCTTCGTCTTTGATTCTCACCTGATGGTGATTTTCATAACGTTCCTTCAATCCACGCAAGATAGAAATAGAGCTTGCCGTATCCGGTTCGTCTACCATGACGGTCTGGAATCGTCTTTCGAGTGCTTTATCCTTTTCAAAATATTTCTGATATTCATCAAGGGTAGTAGCACCGATACTTCTCAGTTCGCCACGTGCCAAGGCCGGTTTCAGGATGTTTGCAGCATCCATGGCACCTTCACCTTTTCCGGCACCTACCAGTGTATGGATTTCATCGATGAACAAGATGATATTTCCATCCGATTTGGTTACTTCGTTGATAACCGACTTCAGTCGTTCTTCGAATTCGCCTTTGTATTTTGCACCTGCAACCAGCGCACCCATGTCGAGCGAAAACAATTGCTTGTTTTTCAAGTTCTCCGGAACATCTCCACGCAGGATTCGCTGAGCCAGTCCTTCTACGATTGCTGTCTTACCTGTACCCGGTTCACCAATCAGGACCGGATTGTTTTTGGTACGACGGCTCAAGATTTGCAGTACACGACGGATTTCTTCATCACGACCGATTACCGGGTCCAGCTTGCCGTTACGTGCAGCTTCTATCAGGTTGATAGCATATTTGCTGAGTGACTGGTATGTATCTTCACTAGACTGTGAAGTAACATTTTGTCCCTGACGAAGTTCACTGATAGCAGCCCGCAGCTCTTTGTCGGTAACACCAGCATCTTTCAAGATGGTAGATACGGTACTTTTTACATTGAGCAAAGCCAAGATGATAGCTTCCAGCGAAACATATTCATCACCCAGTGATTTGGAAAATTCGACAGCTTTCTGCAATACTTCATTAGCGTCACGGCTCAGGTAAGGTTCACCTCCTGAAACCTTTGGCAAAGAAGCTATCTGCTTGTCGAGTACGGTTTCTATCTGCTGACCGTTGATGCCAAGTTTCTGGAAAATGAAGTTTGTGACATTTTCGCCAACCTTCAGCACCCCTGCCAACAAATGTTCCGGCTCGATAGCTTGCTGTCCGCGGCTTTGTACGAGATTCACCGCTTGTTGCACAGCTTCTTGCGATTTGATTGTAAAGTTGTTAAAGTTCATATATTGTTCTCCTTTCTTATTTATCTATGTTTTTGTAATACACCTTTTATCAGACAAACTTCTTGCCACAGCTTTAAGAATATAATTATATGCCTAAATGTCAGTGTATTAGCTTTAAAAACTGCAATATTGTCCGGATATATATCAAAATGTCAGGAAAGTTTTTATTATCTTTATCGCCATAAACTTTGATATATGGAAAAGAAGATACCTTTTGCCCCTGTTGTGATGCTGATAGATGCTTCTTATCTGGACAGGGTAGGCAGTGACATGAGTGCTCATTTTGCCCCAATCGTGAACCGTGAGTTACCCAAAGCTGATTTGGCTAACCTGCTGGAGTGCCTTGCTCTGGATGCAGGAATACAGCTGGGAGAAAATGAGGTACAGGTGATTTTTATTTACGATGCCGGAGAAGAAAAAATGAATTTTTGCACTCCTTCAAATCTGGGAAAAGAACTCCATGATGTAGCGTTCAAGAGTCAGCTGGGCGAATTTTCACTTTATGCCTTCCAGCCTTCTGATATGGCAACCCGTGAAGACCTGTTTATCGAGTCGTTCCAGTTGGCCGGTGAATCGAAAGATGTTCATCGCATTATTATTGTGCCCGATGAAGACGGATATGGTGAGCGCATGGGTAACTATATAAATAAGGTGAAAGGTAAGGAAAGCATTACCGTTTTTGGAATGAACCCTCCTGCATACGAAGGTGATTATTCGTTTGAGATGTTGGGATTCCCCATTCTTCAGTCATTAGGAATACGTGCGGAGGAACTCTAAATGTCAGACTTCCGACTGAAAGTTTTTTACAGTGTGGCGAAAAACCTGAGCTTTACAAAGGCTTCGCAGGAATTGTTCGTCAGCCAGCCCGCTATAACCAAACATATACGCGAGCTGGAAAGCTTGTATCAAACCCGGTTGTTCAATCGTTTAGGGAATACGATTTCGCTGACCGAATCGGGAAATGTTTTGCTGGAACATTGCGAGCGTATTCTGGCCGAATATCGTAAGCTGGAGTACGACATGCATTTGTTGCATAATGAATACAACGGCCAGCTTCGTCTGGGTGCCAGTACTACGATAGCCCAGTACGTGCTTCCGCCTATTTTAGCAGCTTTTACAGAGAAATATCCGAAAGTTTCCGTTTCGCTGATAGATACAAATTCACGCAATGTTGAACAGGCATTGCAGGAACACAATATAGATTTAGGTATGGTAGAAGGAGTATTCCGGTTGCCTAACCTGAAATATGAGCCTTTTCTGCACGATGAGCTGGTGCCGGTAGTCTGTACTTCTTCTGCCTTGGCTAAAAAAGATTCGCTGACACTCGATGAACTTAAGGATATACCACTGGTACTTCGTGAACGAGGATCGGGTACACTCGATGCAATTGAAATGGCACTATCCGAACAGGGAATAAAGCTTTCGTCGATGAATGTCAGGTTGTATTTGGGTAGTACGGAAAGCATTAAGCAGTTTTTGAGAAACAGCTCCACAATGGGCATTATATCCCTTCAGGCAATGTTGAAAGAACTTCGTGAAGGCGAGTTTAAGATAATTGATATAAACGGACTACAGATAAAAAGACATTTCTGTTTTGTGCGTGCTCAGGGACAGGAGGAAGCTCCGGCTGCCAATTTTATCCGTTTTGTACAAAGCTATTTGAAGTTGCGTAAAGCTGCGGGAGATATAATAGGTAAGATGATGGTATAGCATCCGTTTTTCGTTGGATGCTGGACAATAAAAATGTCCCGGCTGTATTTCTGATTATCCGTCAGATAATTCGAAATATGCCGGGACTACTTGTAATATTTAATTTTTACATGAAAGCAGGAACCAGGTATTTAGTCAGCAGATAGCCACCGCCTACCAGCCAGATATACAGCAATCCTGCCAGCAAGAATGGTTTTGCACCTGCTTGTTTGAATTTCTCGATACTGGTATCTGTACCAAGGGCAGTCATTGCCATTGTCAGCATAAATGTATCAATGTATTCGATTGCACCGTTCAAAGGTATTTCCTTTACGCTGTCTACACCTAATATATATTGTAAAAGTGAGTTCAGACAGATGATTCCGATGAATCCGAAAGCAAACCATGGAATAGTGATTTTACTCTTTTCTGCTTTTCCTCCGTTAGTGCTGCTTTTGCGTTTTGCCAAAGCAAAGCTCATGATGACCAATACCGGAGCAAGCATCATCACACGAATCATTTTTGTGATAGTAGCTGTTCCTGCAATACCCAGTGCGTCGGTAGGGTCCATGGCATTACCGGCTCCGGCTACATGCGCTACTTCGTGCAGGGTACTTCCGGTGTAAATGGCAACTCCCATATCTCCCAATCCGTCTAGCATACCGGCACGGTACATGATGGGGTAAAGAAACATTGAAATTGTTCCGAAGATTACCACTGTAGATACGGCAATAGCTGTCTTGTGACCTTCACATTTCACTACCGGTTCTGCACCCAGTACCGCAGCCGCACCACAGATAGCACTACCAGTTGCAGTCATCAGTGAAGTATCTTTGTCCATTTTCATGGCACGTCCCAACCAGATGCCCAGGAAGATAGTTCCTGCAACTATGATTGTATCGATTATAACCGCAGGTAATCCTACTGCAGCAACTTCAGTAAGTGTCAGTCGGAAACCATATAACACGATACCTGCGCGCAGGATTTGTTTAGTACAGAATTTGATTCCCGGTACCCAAGTTTCGGGTAAATGGTTTCTCAAACTGTTAGCATAAAGCATACCCAATATGATACCTACAATCAGCGGACTGAATGAAAGACTTTTTACAAATGGAATTTCAGCAATGTAGAATGCTGCAAATGAAAATAATGCAATAAGCAAAATACCATGAATGGTATTACCTCTGTTTCCTTTTTCGAACATCGTATAATTTTTTTAATGGTTAATTCTTTTTTTTCGACTGCAAAGGTAGGTCATTATTCAGTGGAAACCTATTGAAAAATATTTATCCGTTATAACCAAAGGTAATAACCTTGAAGTAAACAAATAGTCCTTTCTTCTTTTCTGTCGGTATGCTGTTTAGCTTACCAGAAGTATGAAAAAGAAGAAAGGACTCTAAATGCAGAAGTGCTGCCATAGTTGTCGAAATAAAACTTCAGCAAGTTTTATTGATTTTATCATGATCTTTTGGGAAACTTTACATCAATTTTCTAAAAAAGATGATGATGTTTTTTTGACTGCATGACAACTGTTGCTTAAATAGTTGATAATCTTCTGCTTATAATTTGCAAAATAGAGAGACAAAAAATGGAACACTCATATCTATCAATATGCCGTGAAAAATAGCAACAGGCATCATATCTTTACCCGAATATCGTGTGATCATGGGTAAGACCACGTCCATGGAGTTTACTCCGGCAGCTGAGATCGGAGCAAGCTTTCCGAAGTATTTGCATAACAATGGTGTTCCAAGCAATGCCATCATTTCACGGAATATGTTAGACAGCAATGCGATTGTTCCTAACTCGGTAGCAAGTTGAAGTCCGATAGAAGCTTCTTTGAACTGAGTAATCAGGATGGACGAGAGCGAATAATAGGCAAATCCGCTTCCTACAGCCATACAGTCGAATATGCTCCAGCGGGAAATCAGCAGGCTGGCAAGTGCCGAAAAGAGCAGTGTGCCGCATATAGTGGCAAGGGGTATGAGCAAATATTTCAGACGAAGATCGGATATGATATACTTCAAATCCTTGCTCGACCCGATACTTAATCCTACTTGTAGCATCAGTGCATATAAGATATACATCGTCAGGTTACTTTGCTTAAGATCAAAAGGAAGCCATCCCATAACTCCCAATATGCAGCCAGCTACAAAAAACAATAAAACGATAATACTTCCTTTCATTGTTCACCTCCTTTCTTGAAGAAAAATTTCAGCACCATCCACGATGCCAGAATACTGCCGCAGGTAGCAGAAAAAGCCAATATGGCAGCCTGCCATCCAAATGCAGCCAGATTATTGATAATTAGTTCATTTGAACCGACTGAGATTCCAAGCAGGAACAATAGAAGAAAAATAGTAATCGAAATGGTCTTTTCAGTCTTTTGCAAAAAGGCAATATTTCTGAACAGGTATCCCACAGTGATCCCTGTCAACATAAATCCGATAACAGTAAACATATATACGTGATTATGAGGTTAGAAACTTTTGTTATATAGTCTTTGTTGTGCCGTCAGAAGCGGCTGTACCTCATAGAAATCCACTGAACCAATGTATGTGTACGATGCGATAACCGTTGCATATAGGTTCATGCAACAGCAACTTTATGTCGGTATGTATCGCTTTTATATTCATTGGTCAGTTTGTTTTTTGATGGTGCAAAGGTATGATGTTTTTGCATATTTTCCAAATCTTTATGCATAAAAGCAGTACAAACAGTCGAGATTCGCCACAAGCAGGTTGAAATAGAGTATTTTATTATTCGACTGACTCCTGCTTGCAGCGTATCTTCGTAACACGACATACATAAACGGAGAATACCGTTATGAAGAAGAACTGATGCTCCCGGATACTTTTTCGTTGCTGGTAATTCAGTCATAAAGAGAGAAAATCCAGAACCATTCAAGTTACGATGCTGTCGATGTTAGTCATTACATTATCGCAAAGTGTGCAGCCTGCCATCCATAATGCCAGGTTGCTAATAGTCGATTTATTTTGATCCTATTGAAAATCCTAAATATAAAGAGTAAAAGCAAAGTGGTAAATGTAACGGTTTTTTCAGCCCTTATAAAAGAAAAACATGTACGAAAAGATGCCCGATAGCCATACCCATCTATACAAAGGTAAGTAAAATCAGGATATATCAAAAATAAATGATGTATATTTGTGGAGAAAAAACAGACATTAACATGATACGAAATACATTGTTGGCACTTGCCTTAGGAACGGCACTCTGCGGACAGGCTCAGGAAAGTATGAAAGCTGAATTTTGTTCTCCCTTCGACTTTCCGTTGCTGCTAAGTGCAAATTTCGGTGAGTTGAGGCCAAATCACTTTCATAACGGACTAGATATAAAGACACAAGGGGTTACAGGTAAACCGATTCATGCTGTTGCCGATGGATACGTATCACGAATCATGGTATTGCATGGTGGATATGGTCAGGCGATTTTTGTTACTCATCCCAATGGATATACTTCAGTCTACGGACATGTTGTATCTTTTGCTCCGGAAATACAGAAATATGTACGTGCATACCAGTATGAGCATGAAACATTTGTATGTAATCTGTATCCCGAACCTGATAAGTTTCTTGTAAAGGCTGGAGATATCATCGCCTTAAGCGGGAATGAAGGAGCTTCGGCAGGACCGCATCTTCATCTGGAATTACGGAGAAATGACAATGGAGATTATGTAGATCCTATGCCATTTTTCAGTCATTATCTGAAGGATACCAAGTCGCCGGTAGCTAGTATTGTCGGGCTTTATCCGGTGGCTGGCAAAGGTGTAATAAATGGTTCTTCCAGAAAGAAACTGGTAAATGTAGGAGCTTTGAAGCAGCAGTTTACAGCTTGGGGGCAGATTTATACGGGTATCAGTGCCAAGGATTATATGGACGGAACGTCAAATTTTTATGGAGTGCATTCGGTTACTTTGTATGTAGATTCTGTAAAGGTTTTCAATAGCACAACTGATGAGGTTTCTGCCGATGAGAATCGTATGATAAACGGTTTTACTGATTATGATGAACTGATGCGTACGCGCAGGCTTATCATGCGTTCGTATAAGTTGCCGGGCAATAGGCTTCGCCTGATAGAAACCGGTTCAGACCGCGGACTGGTGACTATTGATGAGGAACGTGATTATCATTTCTGCTACGTACTGGAGGATAATTTCGGTAATAAGCGTAAATATCGTTTTACGGTGCGAGGCAAAAAACAGGAGATTCCTCCTTATGTACCCGAAGCCAATAAGATGTTGTACTGGAATAAGACAAATGTTATTCAGGAGCCTGGTATGGAACTGGTTGTGCCTAAGGGCATGCTTTACGATGATGCTGAATTGCGGACGAGAGTAATCGGTGATTCCAACAGTATTTCTTTCGATTATGTGCTCGATATCGGACGTACTCCTTTACATAGCTTCTGTGATCTGTCTATTGGGGTACGCCATTTGCCTGTTGCCGATACGACAAAATATTATATTGTGCAGAAAGCTGGAAAATGGCGCTCTTCTATGGGAGGAACGTATCAGAATGGCTGGATAAAGACCAAAGTCCGCACATTGGGAACATTTGCTGTAGGGGTAGATACGATACCTCCTCAGGTTACTCCTTTGGGACAGGGTAGTTGGCGTGTGAACAGAAATATTCGCTTTAAGATCAGTGACGCACAGACTGGTATTCGGGATTATAAAGTATATGTAGACGGCAACTTCGTACTTTTCGGATTGAAGAAAGGTATTCTGATCATTCAGGACCCGGAACGGATAAAAAAAGGTGTGTCTCATAAACTGGAAGTGATAGTGACTGATAATTGTGGTAACGAAACACGAAAACAATATAAATTCTAAATACGTATGATAAAAAAACTAATGTTGACTGCCTGCCTTGTGGTAGCAGCGTGTGTAAACGGTTGGGCATGTACCAACTTTATTGTCGGCAAGAAGGCTTCTGCCGATGGTTCTGTAATCGTATCCTATTCTGCCGATTCGTATGGCATGTTTGGGTTCCTTTGCCATTATCCGGCTGCCGTACATGCAGCGGGTACAATGCGTAATATCTACGAGTGGGATACTGGTAAGTATCTGGGACAGATAAAGGAAGCTAAACAGACCTATAATGTGATAGGAAACATGAACGAGTTTCAGGTTACTATCGGAGAAACTACATTCGGAGGTCGTCCGGAATTGGTTGACACTACCGGTGTGATGGACTACGGAAGCTTGATTTATGTTGCTTTGCAGCGTTCGCGTACAGCCAAAGAGGCAATCAAGGTTATGACCGATCTGGTAAAGGAATATGGTTATTACAGCAGTGGTGAATCATTTACTATTGCCGATCCGAATGAGGCCTGGATTATGGAAATGATTGGAAAAGGACCTGGAGTGAAGGGAGCTGTATGGGTAGCAGTCCGTATTCCGGACGACTGTATAGCAGCTCATGCAAACCAAAGCCGTATTCATCAGTTTGATATGAACGATAAAGATAATTGTCTTTATTCTCCGGATGTGATTTCGTTTGCACGTGAAAAAGGTTATTTCGATGGAGTAAACAAGGATTTCAGCTTTGCTGATGCTTATTGTCCGCTCGATTTCAGTGGATTGCGTGCTTGTGAGGCTCGTGTGTGGAGTTTCTATAACATGTTCAGCAAAGTAACCGGACAGGCTTATCTTTCTTACATACAAGGTGAAAGCAAAGAACCGATGCCGCTTTATATTAAGCCGGACCGCAAGGTTTCTGTTCGCGATATTCAGCATGCTATGCGCGATCATTATGAAGGTACTCCGCTTGATATTACCAACGATATGGGAGCTGGAGCATTTAAAATGCCTTATCGTTTATCTCCATTGACATTTGAAGTGGATGGCAAGACTTACTTCAATGAACGTCCTATTTCAACTCAGCAGAGTGGTTTTGTCTTTGTTTCTCAAATGCGTTCTACTATGCCTGATGCCATCGGTGGAGTACTTTGGTTTGGAGTTGATGATGCCAATATGACTGTATTTACTCCGGTTTATTGTAATACCGATAAAGTTCCTGCTTCTTATGCAGAAGGAGAGGGCGACTGTGTGACATTCTCATGGAATTCTGCTTTCTGGATTTACAACTGGGTAGCAGATATGATTCGTCCCCGCTATAGTCTGATGATAGACGATATGCGTACAGTTCAGAATTCATTGGAAGATATGTATGCTGACGCTCAGGAAGGTATCGAGAGTACCGCTATGAAACTGTATACTCAAGATCCTCAGAAAGCAAAGGATTTTCTTACCAATTACACAGGAATGGCTGCTCAGACTGCTGTTGATAGCTGGAAGAAACTGGGTGAGTTTCTGATTGTCCGTTATAATGATGGAGTAGTAAAACGTGTAAAGAATGGTAAGATTGTACGTCCTGAAACAGGAAATACTGCTCCTCTCGATCGTCCGGGTTATCCGCAGGAATTCTTGAATGAGGTTGTAAAAGCTACCGGAGAACGTTATCTGGTGAAATAAGAAATACAAAATAAACAACTAAAAACAGCTGTTCAAGGATTTGTGAGTCATTTTTTTGATTCGATTAACGAGAGAGCTGTTTTTGCATTATCCCCTATAAATAGTGATAATAGAATCATTATTTATGGGGGTATTTTTTTTATATTGATAATGTACTTTTGTAAAAAGAGAAAGATTTATGTGAGAAAATAAGATAAAGAGTACAATGATCGATTAGAAAATGTGATACTATAATTCAAACTTTGTTTTTTTATTTAGAGATGGGGCACAAATAAATTGTGTTAATTTAGTCAGGATACATCGTGAAGATGTATCCTGATTTTTGTATTATCTGACTATTAATAGCTTTCAAACAGGAAATCGCATGTGAATGATTGTTCCCTTATTTAAAGTAGATTCGATTTCACATTCTCCCTGCAATTTATTGCATCTTTCTTTTATCGTTTGTAATCCTAATCCTGCTGTCAAGATATTATGAGATGAGGACGTATCAAATCCTTGGCCGTCATCCTCTACTATAACTTCTATGTCGCTGGGTGTACAACTGACAGTAAGATACATGTTTTGGGCATGTGCATGTTTGATTATATTGGATATGATTTCCTGCAAGATTCTGTATATTTCCAAAATATTTTCTGATGGAATTGATAAATCGTTTATTTCGTCGGCTATATATGGATGCAGGGCTGGAGATTTTAAAGCACTTAGTTTTTCGACGTATAGATTCAGCATTTGATATAAACTGATGTTGCTGAAATTTGGTGTCGATAATTGATGTGATATGTTACGTACGGTTTCTCGTATCACGCCAAGCTGTGCTGCAAGTTGACTGGCATTTGCTTGCTGTAACTGCATTTCAGCTGCCAGCAACTCATTGCAGACATTGTTATGGAGTTCTTTAGAAATATAGTTATTGCTGTCTTCCAGTCCTTTAAGATATCTTTCTGTCATTTTCTTATTCATTTCATCAATTAGCTGCTGGCTTTGTATTTCTTTATTTCTTAGTTCTTTTTCCAGTTCCGATTGACTCAGTTTAAGTGCTACTTTTCTTTTCTGAAGACTGATTATAATGATACAAGATAGTAGTATGATTAGTATTAATATGCTGGAAATAATGTATATACGTGTTTGATATGCTATTTTGTTTTTGGCTTTTTCTGCGTTGAGGCTAATGATTTCCAGATCCTTTTCTTTAGTTTTAAGTTCAGCTTCGAATCCGGCCAGACGATTATGGAAATTCTTGTGTTGGATTTTTTGCTCTGTTTCGTATGCTTCAAGAGCCAATTTGTATGACTCTTTCACATTATTTCTTTTGGCTTCTACCTCTGCCAATGCAAGAAGGGACTTGGTGAGTAGCACACTTGGATTTTTTCTGTAAAAATCTAAAGCGTTTGATAGATATTGCCGGGCTTGAGCCAGAGAGTCTGTAGCCTGAAAAAGCATATATCCGTACAGGTAATCCAAATTTGCCTTATTGTACTCGTTGCTTGATTGCTTTTTATAGCTTATGGCTTTCTGGTAATATTTGATTGCTGATTTGGTTTCTCCTGTATCATATAGTGCTTTTGCGTAATTGGTATAGATATATAATTTTAGTCCTGCGGGCATATTGTCTTGTAATAACCTGGTAGCTAATTGAAGACTGTCGATGGCATTCTTATAATATTTCCCGTTTGTGAGCAGGATGGCATGGTTACATAAATAACTTATCTTATTGATCTGATAATCGAATGCAAGTGTATCTGTTTGTGGGTATGAAAAAAATCTCCGTGAAAATACTATTGCTTTTTGATTTTCCTCCAGTTCATTGTACAGAGTGGCTATATTGCTGCTGATGATGGCTGAAAGTGTATAATCTTTTTGTTGTTCGGTTATTTTCAAAGCTTTTTTGTACATTAAAATAGCTTTGTCGAGCATGAATGAATTCTTGTATATAACTCCTGATAAGTTATATGATTCAGCCAGTCGGGAAGTGTCATTGGCTTGCTCAAACAGTTTTATAGCTTCGTGAGCAAATTTCTTTGCTTCATCAAGTTTATTGTTTGACCATAGTCCATACGCTATTTCATAGGTAGCAATACTTTCCGATTGTAATAATTTTTTTTGAGTGTCGGATGAAAATCTTCTATCTTTTAAAAGACTGATTTCTTTTTTGACATCCTTAAGTATTGAATATGCTTTATCATACTCTCGTTTCGAATTGAGGTAAGTAGCATAAGTTGTATGTATCTCTACTGCGGCAACTGGGTCGTTTTGGTAATTCACTTGTTGTTTTGCTAGAGAATATATAGAATCCATCCGGTGAAAGTCACCGTTATCGCCGTATTGTTGAATCTGTTGGACAAAATTGTTGGCTGTAATATATCCAGTAAAAATACTTAGAACGAAACTTAAGATTAATTTTTTCATGTAGTTATCCATCCTTTTATAAAAGCCAGGCGCATAAGATGTGAGACATTGATAGCGCCACTTTTTAATAATATGTTTTTTCTCATTGTATCTATAGTGCTTTTGCTGAGGTTAAGTTTTTGGGCTATTTCCTCAGATGTGTACCCACATGATAACATATTGATGATTTCTTTTTCACGAGGGCTTGGTGTATATGCTATCGAATCTGTTGCAGAATGATCTCCTACAAGTGACAATACAATATTGAGCGCTGTGGGAGAGTAGTATTTATTTTTTGTCAATAGGATAGATTCGATTGCTTTTTTTATTTCACTGGTACTGTCATTTTTGGAAACTATACCTGCTACTTCTTTTTTTATTAGCAGTTTTATTATCCAAAATTCCGTATGCATAGTATATACAAGCACAGGTGTCTGAGGTATTTTCTTTTGTAAGTATGGCAGCAGATCTAATGCTGTTTTATCTTGTAGCTCGTAATCGATGATTAAAAGACTAATGGGGTTACTTTCTATAAAATTATACAGTTCAGAGTAATGCTTTCCTATTGTGACCTGATATCTTTCATCCGTCATCAGTAGTTGAGCAGTACCTTCTGCTATCATAGGGTGATCGTCCAATATGTAGATATGTTCTTTCATACAAAAGTTTCTGTTTTCTAAAAGATATATTTATTCACTTTTATGTTACAAATATGGCTATTTTATATTTTTTGAACAAATTATTGTTTCTTTTTAATGACATTAAATTCATAATGTAATGATTTTCTTGTTCCATTTGACAATCTGTAAGTGATTGATTTTTATAAAATCAACTAGGTACATGTCTGTATTTATATGTATTTCTTCAATTAAATTATTTAAACATTTTCTTGTTGTTTATGAATTATTCATGATGTATGGATTTTTATTTTGAAAATGGGGATAAGAAAAAGTAATAAATCAAGATTCAATTTGTTTTTTGCAAAGAATAATTAGGATAATTAGAATGAATCTTTTATTTTTGTTTCGCTAATACAGGAAAAACATCAATAACTATAAAGAATATAAAATCATGGAAAACGAAGAATTGATTAAATTGTGTTCTGATAAAGCTCAGAAATGGTTGACTCCTGCTTATGACGCTGAAACTCAAGCTGAAGTAAAGCGCATGTTGGAAAATCCTGATAAAACAGAATTGATAGAAGCTTTTTATAAAGACCTCGAATTCGGAACAGGTGGCTTGCGTGGTATCATGGGAGTAGGTTCAAACCGTATGAATATCTATACTGTTGGAGCTGCAACTCAGGGATTGTCTAATTATCTGAATAAATGTTTTGCCGGAAAGAAAGATATTTCTGTTGTCGTAGGACATGACTGTAGAAATAACAGCCGCTTGTTTGCTGAAATTTCTGCTAATATCTTTTCTGCTAACGGTATCAAAGTCTATTTGTTCGAAGATATGCGTCCTACTCCGGAAATGTCATTTGCTATTCGTCACTTGGGATGCCAGAGCGGTATTATTTTGACTGCTTCTCATAATCCAAAAGAATACAATGGCTATAAAGCATATTGGGACGATGGTGCTCAGGTGCTTGCTCCACACGATAAGGGAATTATCGATGAAGTAAACAAAATTGCTTCGGCTGCTGATATCAAGTTTGAAGGCAATAAGGAACTGATTCAGATTATCGGAAAAGATATTGATGACGAATATTTGCGTCAGGTTCATACTATTTCTATCGATCCGGAAGTTATCAAGCGTCAGAAAGATTTGAAGATTGTTTATACTCCGATTCACGGAACTGGAATGATGCTGATTCCGCAATCATTGAAACTTTGGGGATTTGAAAATGTACATTGCGTACCTGAACAGATGGTGAAGAGTGGTGATTTCCCAACTGTTGTATCTCCAAATCCGGAAAATGCAGAGGCTTTGACTTTGGCTATTAAGTTGGCTAAGGAAATCGATGCTGACATTGTAATGGCTTCTGACCCAGATGCTGACCGTGTAGGTATGGCTTGTAAAGATGACAAGGGCGAATGGGTATTGATTAACGGTAACCAGACTTGCTTGATATTCTTGTACTACATCATCAAGAATCGTATTGCAATGGGTAAGATGAAAGGTAACGAATTTATTGTAAAAACAATTGTTACTACTGAACTTATCAAGTCTGTTGCTGACAAGAATAACATCAAGATGCTTGATTGCTATACTGGATTTAAGTGGATTGCACGTGAAATCCGTTTGCGCGAAGGTAAAGAACAATACATTGGCGGTGGTGAAGAAAGCTACGGATTCTTGGCAGAAGATTTCGTTCGCGATAAAGATGCTGTGTCAGCATGTTCTTTGTTGGCTGAAATTTGTGCATGGGCTAAGGATCAGGGCAAGACATTGTATGACATTTTGATGGAAATCTATGTAGAATATGGATTCTCTAAAGAAGTGACAGTAAATGTTGTGAAACCGGGTAAGAGCGGTGCAGATGAAATCAAGGCTATGATGGATAACTTCCGTGCTTGTCCTCCAAAAGAATTGGGTGGATCAGAAGTTGTTCTTGTAAAAGACTACAAGACTTTGAAGGCTACTGATGCAAATGGTAATGTAACTGATTTGGATATGCCAGAACCTTCGAATGTTCTTCAGTTCTTCACAGCTGATGGTACTAAGATCTCTGTTCGTCCTTCAGGTACTGAACCGAAGATTAAGTTCTATATGGAAATAAAGGGTGAAATGGGATGTCCTAAGTGCTATGCAGGCGCTAACGCTGATGCAATGGAAAAAGTTGAAGCTGTAAAGAAATCTTTGGGTATCTAAACAGAATATCTGACTGAAATAAAAAAATCCGGTAAGCTTATAAAAAAGCCTGCCGGATTTTTTTTGTAGTTACATTGTCTGATAATCCTCATAAAGAAGATACTTTTTTCTTATTTCTTTATATTGATTTAATTTCTTTTGCCAGGCGGAACGGATTTGTTCCTCTGTTTTATTTTTTAGAATATCCAGGCGTACTTGATTGGTTCCCATTAAAAGATCGAACCAGTGAGGTCGTGTGAAAAATTCTTTTTCCGTATGTTTGGTGAGATTTTGAAAATAGTTATAGAACTGGATGACATACTGCAAAGAAAATCCTTTGGGAATATTCTTTTCCGAGCTGAGATTTAATCCGTAACAATATGTATCTTGGTGTAGCGGATGTTTATCAGAGCCTTTTATTGGATGAGGCATAAAACGAAATTTCAGATTTTTTGTTGTCGGGCTTCCTATTATTTGGAACGGAAAATCTGTACCTCTTCCTACACTGACAGATGTTCCCTCAAATGGGCAGAGAGAAGGGTAGAGCGCAATGGCCTGATCATTTGGCAGGTTAGGGGAGGGCTTTACTGGTAGTGAATAAGGTTGTCCGTGTTTCCAGTCTTCTATAGTAATAACTTTCAGTGGACACTGGAGATTATTACCTAGCCATCCCTCTCCATTTATCATTTGTGCCAGTTCACCTATCGTACAGCCATGAAGTATCGGGATGGAAAGTATACCTACGAAACTTTTATATTTCATGTCAAGTACAGGTCCGTCTACATAGTCACATGGGTTGGGGCGATCTAAAATAATCAGTTCCTTATTGTTTTCGGCGCAAGCTTGCATGACATAAAACATTGTGCTGATGTATGTATAAAATCTTGCACCTACGTCCTGAATGTCAAAAATCACAATGTCTGTATGCTGTAGTTGTACCGGTTGAGGCTTTTTATTTTTTCCGTATAAAGAAATTATGGGCACTTGAGTCCGGTAATCTTTACCGTTTTTTATAAATTCTCCCGCATCGGCATCCCCTCTGAATCCATGTTCAGGAGCGAATACCTGAGTAATATGCACTCCTTTATTGTATAAAGTATCCAGAAGGTGTACGTTCTGTACAAGGGAGGTTTGGTTTACAACCAATGATATACGTTTGTTTTCAAGCAGAGGAAATAATTCCTCCAGTCTGTCGGCTCCGTTTTTTACTTGTGCGGTTGCTTGCAGAACTGCCAGCCAGCAAATGAATAAAGTAATATATTTCATATCGGACGATTTTTTTCACTATCTTTGTTTCACACAAAGGTAATAATAAAAGAATAATTACATGGATCCACTGTTGTTAATAGACAAATATTATCCTGAAGATAATGAGTTAAAGCATATTTTGTTGAAGCATAGTCGTTCGGTAGCAGATAAAGCCCTTGCAATGGCACGGAAGCACCCTGAGTTGAATCTGGATTTACAATTTATAGAAGAGGCTGCCATGTTGCATGATATCGGTATCTTTCAAACTGATGCCGAGGGAATCTGTTGCTTTGGAAAGTACCCCTATATTTGTCATGGATATTTAGGAGCAGAACTGGTTCGTAAAGAAGGATTTCCGAAACATGCTTTGGTATGCGAACGCCATACGGGAGCCGGATTATCTCTGCAAAATATCATACAGCAAGATTTGCCTGTTCCACATCGCGAAATGACTCCGGTCAGCCTTGAGGAGCAAATAATTTGTTTTGCAGACAAATTTTTTTCAAAGTCCAAACTGGATCATGAAAAAGGAATTGAAAAAGCCCGAAAAAGTGTTGCACGATATGGCGAAGAGGGTGGTAAACGTTTTGACTGTTGGTGCGAACTCTTTTTATAGTCTTAAAAATAAATTAAAAACAGTAGCTCTTGTGTTTATTTGAGAGAGAATGCTTACTTTTGCACTGCATTGTGTAAAAGATTAATGAATGGCGTCATTTAAAAAAACTACATATCTGCTGTTGTTTCTGTTCTTTGTAGGATTTTTTTTCTCTTTGTATGCTGAGACTCAGCGTGTGAGAGGGAAAAGATCGCGAGGTAACAGAACAGAACTTCGTACGGATTCGCTTGCTGCCGATTCTTTAAAAAATGATTCATTGACAGTAGATTCATTAGGACTTGATTCTATTGGAGCAGATTCATTGGCTCTTGATACAACTCCTAAAAAAGAACCTCTGGATGCTCCGGTTATTTACGAAGCAGCCGATTCTATCGTGTTTACTAAAGGAGGTTTCGCTCATTTGTATGGTGATGGAAAGGTGAATTACCAGAACATTGAATTGACTTCCGAGTTGATTACAATGAATATGGACAGTAGTACGGTGTATGCCCGTGGTGTGGCAGATACTACTGGTGTAGAGCAGGGTACTCCTATATTTAAAGACGGAGAAACACCTTACGAGTCGAAGACCATGCGTTATAACTTCAAAACGAAAAAAGGATTCATCAATAGCATTGTAACGCAGCAGGGAGAAGGATATGTCACCAGTGAGAATGCCAAAAAAGGAGCAGACGATGAGATCTATATGACTCAGGGTAAATATACCACCTGTGATAATAAGGAACATCCACATTTTTATCTTAAATTGTCTATGGCGAAGGTACGTCCTAAAAAGGATGTCGTTTTTGGTCCTGCACAACTTGTGGTTGAAGATGTACCTCTTCCGATAGCTGTTCCTTTTGGTTTCTTCCCGTTCAGCAGCAGTTATTCTTCTGGTTTCATTATGCCTACCTATGGTGATGAAATGAACCGTGGTTTCTACTTGCGTGACGGTGGATATTATTTTGCCATTAATGATAAAGTAGACCTTAAGGTTTTGGGAGAAATATATACCAAAGGTTCCTGGGGACTGTCTGCCGCATCCAATTACAATAAGCGTTATAAGTATAGCGGTTACTTTAATGCAAGTTATCTGGTAACGAAGACAGGCGAAAAGAATATGCCTGATTATGCTGTATCAAAGGACTTCCGTATTCAGTGGAGTCACCGTCAGGACTCAAAAGCTAGCCCGAACAGCTCATTCTCGGCAAGTGTAAACTTTGCAACCAGTAGCTACGACCGTTCAAGTTTAAGTTCATTGTACGACCCTTCGGCATATAGTAACAATACCAAGGCGTCAAGTATCAGCTATTCACGTAACTTTCCTGAAATCGGATTGAATATTTCGAGTACATTCAATATTACTCAGAATACAAGGGACTCTTCTGTTAATATGACCTTGCCCGACTTGAACATTTCGTTGAGCCGTATTTATCCGTTCAAGCGTAAGAAGGCAGCGGGTGACGAACGTTGGTATGAGAAGATTTCATTCCAGTACACGGGTGCTTTGACAAACAGTGTAGACACAAAAGATAATCTGCTTTTCAAGACTCCTTTCTCTCAGTGGAAAACCGGTATGAAGCATACCATTCCGGTGGAGGCTACCTTCAATCTGTTCAAGTACATCAATATTACTCCTTCGTTTAACTATACCGAACGCTGGTATACACGTAAGGTCATGCAGAGCTACGATCAGCGAGCTCAGGAGGTAGTGAAGGATACGGTCAACGGCTTCAATCGTGTGTACGATTATAACATGTCAGTTTCCATGAATACGAAACTGTATGGTATGTATAAGCCCCTGTTCATGAAGAGCAAAGAAATTGTATTGCGTCATGTCATTACTCCTTCTGTAAGTTATACCTATACGCCTGATTTCGGAAAATCGCGTTATGGTTATTACGAAACTTATACATATACCGACGAAAACGGTGAAGTACGTATGGCTGAATATTCACCATACGAAGGCTCTCCATACAGTTATCCGGGAAAAGGTGTTTCTCAAAACGTCAGCTTCTCGCTGAAAAATAATCTGGAGATGAAAATGGCTTCCGACAAGGATACTACCGGATATAAGAAAATCAGCTTGATTGATGATTTGAGTGGAAGTTTGTCATACGATATTGCTCAGAAGCGGTGGAGTAACCTTTCGTTGACTGCCCGCTTGAAACTGACCAAGAGCTATACCTTCAACATGAATGCAACGTTCGCTACTTATGCTTATAAGTTCGATGAAAATGGTAAAGTTGTAGAGAGCGACCGTACCGAATGGTCTTACGGACGTTTCGGACGATTCCAGGGATATAGCGGATCATTCTCGTATACCTTGAACAACGATACGTTTAAGAAACTGTTTGGTAAGGGTGATGATAAAGATAAGGAAAAAGACAAGAAAGATACGGATACGGAAGAAGATGATGAAGATTTGGAAGAAGAAACTGATAAACAATTGAATTCTGGTACCCGTAAGACAGAAAATGCAACACTCGATCCGGATGGTTATCTTGCATTTAAGCTTCCATGGAGCTTGAGTTTGAGTTATAGTTACAGTATCCGTGAAGACAGAAGCAAGCAGATTAATATCAAAACCATGCGTTACCCATATTCTCTGACTCATTCGCTGAATATTTCAGGTAATATAAAGATGGGTAGCCGATGGAATGTAACTTATTCTAGTGGTTATGATTTTACTTCGAAGGAAATGTCTATGACTACAGTAAACATAACTCGTGACTTGCACTGTTTCAATATGAGTTGCGGTTTGGTTTTCGGTCCGTATACATCATATAACTTCTCGATTCGAGCTAACTCGGCTATGTTGACCGATGCCTTGAAATGGGATCAGCGTAGTAATACGGGTAGTCAGGTTACCTGGTATTAATATACATTTGTTGAGCGATAATATGAAAAGAGCCGCGGAAAACGATTCTGCGGCTCTTTTCATATCTATAGGTAAGTTTCACCATTTGATTGGTTCTTCGCCATGCTGAATCAGATATTCGTTTGCGCGGCTGAAATGTTTGTTTCCGAAAAAGCCGTGGTAGGCAGAAAGCGGAGAAGGGTGTACGGATGTCAGAACCAAATGCTTGTTGCGGTCTATAAAAGCCCCTTTCTTTTGTGCATACGCTCCCCATAAAATAAATACCAGATGTTCCCGGTTTTCGGCTAAAGCTCGGATTGCTGCATCCGTAAATTCCTCCCAACCTTGACGTTGGTGTGAGCCTGCCTGATGAGCACGGACAGTCAGTGTGGCATTGAGTAGCAAGACACCTTGTTCTGCCCAGCGGGTAAGATTTCCAGTTGTTGGTATGGGAGCACCTAAATCATCATGTATTTCCTTGAAAATATTTTGCAGCGACGGAGGAAAAGGAATACCGTCGTTTACAGAGAAACAGAGGCCATGTGCTTGTCCGGGACCGTGGTATGGGTCCTGACCGATGATAACTACTTTTACTTTGTTGTAAGGGCAGAGATTGAAAGCATTGAATATCAATTTTCCAGGAGGATATACGGTCGTAGTCTGATATTCCCGGCGAACAAATTCCGTCAGGCGGATAAAATAGTCTTTATCAAATTCAGGAGTCAGCACTTGCTTCCATGATTCTTCTATCTGTACATTCATATTGTCTGAAAATTTTATTGTATATAAGTGAAAATGCGTTGCTTTGTTGCTGCTAAATCAGACAAATGTAGTAAAAAAGATATAAATACAGTATTGTGTGGAAGAACTTTTTCAGGAAGCCTGATTCCCTTTACAGGTATCTGTGGAGGGGATGAAGATTTTTAATCAATGAAATATGTTATTATGCAAAAAACATCACCTTCTTTTACCTGATTCTTCTCGATATTTTTTGAAAATCTGTACAAATTCTTTTCAGGATTTCAAGAGTGAATTTTTATTCTTCTATGAGGGTTGGCAGGAGGTATAACTAAAAAACGGCAAATATTTCTTATGTCGTAATATTTTATCTCATAAAGAAATATTTGCCGGTAGAAAATCATTCAGTGTATTTGTATTTCGCATCAAATAAGTTGCATACCCAGTTCAGCACATTCCCGACGCATCTCTTCGGGCCATATGCTAGCTTGTATTTCACCGATATGCGCTTTTCGTAAATACAGCATACAGAGGCGCGACTGTCCGATACCCCCTCCGATACTAAGCGGAAGAGAACCTTCCAACAAACGTTTGTGGAAGTAAAGTTTAGTTCTTTCTTCCTTTCCTGCCAGTTCCAGTTGTTTTAGTAAAGCAGCCTTGTCAACACGGATACCCATTGATGAAAGCTCGATTGCTCTTCCAAGTACACTGTTCCAGATGAGCAGGTCACCATTCAGTCCCGGAAGTCCTGTTTTCGGATCAATAGTTGTATAGTCATCATAGTCCGGGGCACGTTTGTCGTGTGGATTTCCGTCACTCAGTTTGCCACCGATACCGATGATAAATACGGCTCCGTATCGTTCGGTAATCAAATCCTCACGTTCTTTAGGGGTTTTGTCCGGATACATATCAAGCAAATCCTGCGAATGGATGAAATGGACATCGTGAGGCAAGAATGAACTGATTTGCGGATATACTTCACAAATCATATATTCAGTGCGGCGCATGGCCGAATAAATACGGGTAACGATACTCTTTAGGAAATCTACGGTTCGCTGTTCTGGAGTGATGACACGCTCCCAATCCCATTGGTCTACATAAAGCGAATGCAGGTTTCCCAGTTCTTCGTCGGCACGGATTGCATTCATATCGGTATAAATGCCATATCCTGGTTCTATATTATAGTCGGCAAGAGTTACCCGTTTCCATTTGGCCAGCGAGTGTACCACTTCGGCACGTTGTTCTCCCAAATCCTTTATAGGGAAGGTTACAGGGCGCTCTACTCCATTCAAATCATCATTCATTCCCATACCGGTCAGGACAAAAAGCGGTGCCGTAACACGGCGTAAACGCAGTTCAGAAGACAGGTTTTGCTGGAAAAATTCTTTTATTTGTTTTATACCCAACTCGGTTTGCTTCATGTCAAGCAAAGGTTGATAGTTGGTAGGTTTTATTAGGTAACTCATGTCTTTTTAATTTTCTGTATTTAAATATGTAGGCAAAGATAATTATATTTTGTAAAAATGCAATGTATTTGTTTGAAATATTATCATTGTGTGATGATTTTCTTTGTTTTTATTGATAAAATGGTAATTTGTTGTGTGTAAAAGTTTTATTCCTCTCTTATTTTTTTTCTCGAATATTAGGACGAAATACAGAATAATTGTATTTTTGCCATGGTTTTAGAAAATATGCACCCATAGTTCAATGGATAGAATAATGGATTCCGGTTCCATCGATTGGGGTTCGACTCCCCATGGGTGTACTAATGTAGTTTGAAAAGATTCTGATTATCAGAATCTTTTCTTTTTTTACGACGATTGCTTTCTGTCAGAGAAAGCAATCTTTTCTTAAATTATAATGGATTATCCATTTTGGGGATTGGCGAAATATTCAGAATGAATTTATTTTCCGCAATTAAGTGACAAACAGATTTCTGTTGGAAATATCTGTAAAAGCTTCTCTTTTATTTGTACCTTGTAGATAAAAATACTCCCAGCATAACCAGCAATACACCGATGAAAGCATAAATAGTCAGCGTCTCGTTTAATACAACAAAGGCTGCTAAGGTAGTAAACAATGGATTGAGATATAAATAGTTTGATGACATTATCGTACCGAGATGCATCAATACCATATTCCATACAACAAAGCAGACCAGTGAGGCTAGAAGACTAAGGAATAGAAGGTTGATGAACACTTCAGGACGGAGAAATCCCTCCAGTGGAAAAGAAAAAGGATGGATGATGAAAGTTGGAAGTATTCCTAAAGTTCCGTAGAAAAATATTTTGCGGGTAATGAATATAGAGCGGTATTTTTTCGAGAGTTTATTGATTATAAGACTATAAAAGGCCCAGGATAATGCAGCTGCCAGTGTCAGAAAATCTCCGATGGGGGAGAGTTTCAGAATCACGCTGCCATTGAATATAAGTATAGCTACGCCAATGAGTGCTGCTATAGATCCCAGAAGCCAGTTGTGGCTGACTTTATTATTTCTATCTGTCAGGAGTGATAGTCCCGTAGTTAGCAGAGGAGTAGCACATATTATAAAGGCTACATTAGTAGTCTGGGTAAATTTTAAGGCAGTATTTTCGGTCAGGAAATACAATGTACCTCCAGTTAGTCCGGCAGCAAACATAGTAAGTTCGTCTTTGATGCTGTCTGAAAAAATCTTGCGAGGGGAGATGAACCATATTCCGATATATGCAATAATGAAGCGGAGAAGAAATATTTCCTGAGGTGATAATCCGTTGTTTATCAGAATTTTTGTAGAAATGAATGTGGTTCCCCATACCGCTACGGTGAGAATAGCCAGAATGTGATATTTTGCCTTTAATGAACTTGTCATATTAATTTATGTAATACTTGCTGCTGTAAATATGCGCAAAATTAGATATATTTTCCATATTTCTGAGACTATATCAGATACTAATTTGTCAGCTGACAATAGTAAAAATAGAAAAGGCTGCTTCATCACGAGGCAGCCTTCCCGAATATCCAATTGAATTTGTTAGGGTTAGTATAAGCATTTGTAAATGCTCAATTGCAAATATACGATTTTATTTGATTGCTTGATAAAAATCTTTCCAATTCTTGCTGAAATCTGACATAGAATGGAAAAGATAATTAGCTCCTTCGTCCAGTAAGACTTTATCGGGCAGAGGACCAGTATTTACAGCTACTGTAAAGATACCAGCAGCTACACCAGCACGTACTCCGAGAGGAGCATTTTCTACAACGATAGCTTCATTGGCTTTGACACCGGCTTTCTGAAGTCCCATCAGATAAGGTTCCGGATTGGGCTTTCCATATTTTACATCGAAAGCTGTTACCATAAGCTCGCCTTTGAAAATATTTGGAAAATTTCTGTTCAAGCGTTCCAGCAATGATTTCTGTCCTGAGCCTGTTACTACCACTGGAATCAAATTGTCTTCCTTTATCTGATTGAGCAGTTCGAGTGCTCCCGGCATTCGTTCGGCCTTAGGAAGGGAATTGAAAATATCGCTTTTAGTCTGATAGATTTCTTTTATTTCCTCTTCGGTTGCTTCTCTATGACGCTGTCGGGTACTTACTATATTGATTGTTGATGCCCCTGTACGTCCTTCGTGCATATATGCTTCTTCCGGACTCAGATGCATACCGTACTGCTTCATGGCTTCGTGCCAGGCTGCTGCATGATTTTTCATGGAATCGAATAATACACCGTCCATATCAAACAGTACAGCTTTCAGGTTCAGTTTATCAAAATGATGGGTTGTGAGATAATTTTCTATTGCTTGTTGGAACATCTTTTTCAGTTTAAGAATAAACTACATATGTGTAAATAATGAAAAAATGAATAATGATAAATGAAGAGCGGTATTGATACTGGTTACCGCTTTCCACTTATCATTATTCATTTTTTATTGTTTAATTTTTATTTTAAACGAGCTTGAATAGCCTTAGTTTCTTCTTCATATCCAGGTTTATTCAACAAAGCAAACATGTTTTTCTTGTAAGCTTCTACACCTGGCTGGTTGAACGGATTAATTTCAAGCAGATAGCCGCTGATACCGCAAGCTTTTTCGAAGAAATAAATCAATTGTCCCAAATAGTATTCGTTCAGTTTTGGAACACTTACGCGCATGTTAGGTACTCCACCGTCAACGTGTGCCAGCTGAGTTCCAAGTTCTGCCATTTTATTAACTTCATCTACGCGTTTTCCTGCCAGGAAGTTCAAGCCGTCCAGATTTTCTTCGTCTGAAGGTACATGAAGTTCGTGGTTAGGAGTTTCAACAGAAATCACTGTTTCGTAGATGGTACGTTCACCTTCCTGAATCCATTGTCCCATAGAGTGCAGGTCAGTAGAGAAGTCTACAGAGCTAGGATAGATACCTTTGTGATCTTTACCTTCAGATTCTCCGTAAAGCTGTTTCCACCATTCCATGAAATAATGCAACTTAGGCTGGAAGTTTACCAGAATTTCAATCTTCTTTCCGTTCTGATACAGTTCGTTACGAGTTGCTGCATAAAGAGCGGCAGGATTTTCCATCATATTCTGGTTAGCACAAACTTCTTCCATCTTGCGAGCACCTTCTACCAGCTGGTCGATATCGATACCTGCTACAGCGATAGGCAATAATCCTACTGGAGTCAGAACAGAGAAACGACCACCTACATTATCAGGAATAATGAATGATTTGTAGCCTTCTTTGTCAGCAGTTACACGAGCAGCACCTTTCTTTGCATCAGTTACGGCAACGATAACCTTACGTGCCATTTCTTTGCCGCGCTGGTCTTCGCATTGTTTTTTCAGCAGGCGGAAAGCCAAAGCTGTTTCAGTAGTAGTACCTGATTTAGAAATATTGATTACACCGAATTTCTTGTCTTTCAGGAAAGAAGTCAGCTCGTACAAGTAATCTTCACCAATGTTGTGTCCGGCAAAGATGATAGTAGGCTGTCCTGCTTTCTTTTCTTGCAACCACAAGAAGCTGTTGGACATAGCTTCGATAACGGCGCGGGCACCCAAATAGCTTCCGCCGATACCAGCAACAACTACAACTTCACAGTTTTCGCGCAGAACCTGTGCTGTAGCTTTTAAGTCGTCCAGATGTTCTTTAGTAATGGAAGAAGGCAAATGTAACCAGCCCAGGAAGTCATTTCCCAATCCTGTACCTTTTTCCAATGTTTCCATACATGCTCTTACCTTAGGTTCGTAAGCAGCTAGTTTGTCTTTGGAAATAAAACCTAAAGACTTGTTGATGTCAAGTTTAATATTTTCCATAAATATTTTTCTTTATTATCTGAATGAATCAGTCAGTAATTTGATTTCAATCATTGGAGAAATCCGTTCATACAAAATGTTGTAAACGGCGTCTACTATCGGCATATTGACGTGCAGATGCTTGTTCAGTTCCTTGATACATTTGGTTCCGTAATAGCCTTCGGCTATCATTTCCATTTCTATCTGTGCACTTTTTACCGAATATCCTTTTCCTATCATTGTTCCGAATACACGGTTACGGCTGAAGTTGGAATATGATGTAACCAACAGGTCGCCCAAGTAAGCCGAATCGTTTGTACACCGGTCTACCGGATGTACTGTATCGAGAAAACGGTTCATTTCCTGAAGAGCATTCGAAACCAGTACTGCCTGAAAGTTATCTCCGTATTTCAGGCCGCTGCATATTCCGGCAGCTATGGCATACACATTCTTCAAAACAGATGCATATTCTATACCTGCTACATCGGTATTGACCGATGTCTTGATATAGTGTCCCGAAAGCTGTCGGGCAAACATCTTCGCTTTTTCAATGTCTTTACATCCGACGGTCAGATAAGACAAGCGTTCCAATGCCACTTCTTCTGCATGACATGGACCAGCCAATACAGCAATGTTCTCTTCTGGAACATCGTACATTTTATGAAAGTAGTCGGACACAATCAAGTTTTCATCGGGAACAATTCCCTTGATTGCCGTCACAATGAATTTATCCTTGAGTTTTGTCTTTAGCTTTTTAAGGTGGCTTTTCAGATATGGCGAAGGAGTTACGAATATTAGTGTATCCGATTCCTTTACTACCTTATTTATATCTGATGAAAAGTTGATGCACCTCATGTCGAAGCGCACACTAGTCAGGTAAGCCGGATTATGCCCCAAACGCCGAAATTCTTCAATTCGGTCGTCGCGGCGCATATACCAGTTTATCGAGTCGGCCTGGGACAATATAATTTTGGCTATTGCCGTTGCCCAGCTTCCTCCACCCATGATTGCTATTTTCCCGGGGAGTTTCATTTTAGCCTATTTTCTGTATCCAGCCAGCTACTTCGTCGACGCTAGGATTCTTCAATTCTAATTTATATTTTTTATTCACTCCGCAGATGTCCTGATGTAATTTTTGCGGATTAACATCTTTCATGTCTGAAACCAAGTTGTAACCGGCTTTCTGAATCACCGGAACCCATTCTTCGGCAATACCCAGTTCCATGAACTTAGCAGGAGCGTCTTTCGGGATAACCTTTTCCGGACGCATCTGCGGGAAGAACAATACTTCCTGAATAGTGCTTTGTCCTGTCATCAGCATGACCAGACGGTCCATACCGATTCCCATACCAGAAGTAGGAGGCATACCGTATTCCAGTGCGCGAACAAAGTCTTTGTCGATAATCATAGCCTCGTCGTCACCCTTTTCACTCAGACGCATCTGTTCTTTGAAGCGTTCCAGCTGGTCGATCGGGTCGTTCAACTCTGAGTAAGCATTGCAGAGTTCCTTTCCGTTTACCATCAGCTCGAAACGTTCTGTCAGGTCCGGATTGTTACGGTGACGTTTGGTCAGTGGTGACATTTCAATCGGATAGTCGATGATGAAAGTCGGCTGGATGTAGTTGCCTTCGCAGAATTCGCCGAAGATTTCATCAATCAGCTTGCCCTTACCCATTGTATCGTCAATTTCCATGTTCAGTTTCTGGCAGACTTCGCGGATCTGTTCTTCATTCATTCCGGTGAGGTCGTATCCTGTAAATTCTTTGATTGAATCGAGCATGGTAACACGCTTGAACGGAGCCTTGAAGTTGATGGTATTGTCACCTATCTTGATTTCTGTTGTACCGTTTACATCCATACAAATCTTTTCGATCATATTTTCAGTAAACTTCATCATCCAGTTGTAATCCTTGTAGGCTACGTAAATTTCCATACAAGTGAATTCTGGGTTATGAGTACGGTCCATACCTTCATTACGGAAGTTCTTTCCGATTTCGTATACACCTTCAAATCCACCTACGATCAGACGTTTCAGGTAAAGTTCGCTGGCAATACGCATATACAAAGGAATATCAAGTGCATTATGGTGAGTAATGAACGGACGTGCCGCAGCTCCTCCGGCGATAGATTGCAGGATAGGAGTTTCAACTTCGATGTATCCTTTCGAATTGAAATACTCACGCATAGAGTTATATACCTTATTGCGTTTCAGGAATATATCTTTTACTCCATCGTTTACTACCAGGTCTACGTAGCGCTGGCGGTAACGGAGTTCTGGATCATCGAATTTATCGTAAGCTACACCATCTTTATATTTTACGATAGGAAGCGGGCGGATAGATTTTGACAAAACAGTCAGTTTCTGTGCATGGATAGAAATTTCACCCATCTGAGTACGGAATACGAAACCTTCAATGCCGATAAAATCACCCAGGTCGAGCAGACGTTTGAATACTACATTGTATAAATCCTTGTTTTCATCAGGGCATATATCATCGCGGGTAATGTATATCTGAATACGACCTTTAGAGTCTTGTAACTCAACGAAAGAAGCCTTACCCATAACACGGCGTGACATGATACGTCCTGCAACAGATACTTTGCGCGGTTCTGCCTCGTCATCCTTAAATTCGGCTTTTATATCAGTCGAAAATGCATTGGTTACATACTCGGCAGCAGGGTACGGATCGATGCCCATCGCTCTCATTTCATTCAGACTGTTACGTCTGATAATCTCCTGTTCACTTAGTTCTAATACGTTCATTTGTTGATACATTAACTCAATTTCGCTACAAAAATAACAAAGTTTTTGTAAACAACATCTAAATCAGGCTACTTTTATTACCTTTGGACGTACTGAATTTATGGAAACGGATATGGAAATGAATAAACAAACATCATTTATAAAGGTGACAGTCTTACAGACAGATATAGTTTGGGAGGAGGCGAAAGTAAACCGTATGGCTGTAGAACAGCTGATAGAAAAGCATTGTGATACGGATTTATTTGTTTTACCAGAAATGTTTTCTACCGGCTTCAGTATGAATCCGATGGAAATAGCCGAGGATGAAGGAGGAGAAACTTTGCAATGGATGTGCCGGATTGCTGCTTTGCGTCAGTGTGCTATAGCCGGAAGTCTTTCGGTTAGAGAGGCAGGGAAATTTTACAACCGTTTCTATTTTGTATGTCCTGACGGTACGGTGTATCATTATGATAAGCGGCATTTGTTTGGTTTTGGGGGTGAAGATAAGCAATACACTTCGGGAGATGAAAGAGTGATTGTTTCTTATAAAGGTTTTCGCTTTCTTTTACAAATATGTTACGATTTACGCTTTCCTGTATGGTCGCGTTGCCGGAATGATTATGATGCGGTTATATATGTAGCCAACTGGCCTGCCAGTCGCCGGGAAGTATGGAATATACTGCTGAAAGCTCGGGCACTTGAAAACCAGTGTTATGTAATAGGAGTGAATCGGGTAGGAAATGATCCGCAATGTCTGTACGATGGTGGAAGTATGATAATCAGTCCTTATGGTAAGATATTGGTTGCGTGCACTGACGGTAAAGAAGAGGTAGCAGGAGCATTGCTTGCCCGTGAACCATTGGATAGCTTCAGAAAACGTTTTCCTGTTTTAGATGATGGAGATGACTTTGAACTGCTATAGATGAAATAGGCATTTATTAAAGACAGAAATATTATGATGAATATTAAGAAACTTATTTCTGCTTCCATGGTTGCTGTAGCGTTAAGCGGATGCCAGAGAGAGGCTGTAAAACCAAATGTGTTGTTTATTTTAGTCGATGATATGCAGGCTGATGCCATTGCTGCATTGGGGAACAGAGATACCTATACTCCGAATATCGATAGACTGATTAATGAAGGTATGGCGTTTACAAGAACCTATACCAATGGAGCTTTGTGTGGAGCTTTATCCATGCCTAGTCGTGCTATGTTACTTACCGGAAGGGGAGTGTTCGAAGTGCAGAGTGATGGAATGAAGATACCTGTTTCGCAAATCACATTGCCTGAGCATTTGAAAAACAATGGTTACCGGACATTTGCTACGGGGAAATGGCATTCAGACCATGCTTCGTTTGCTCGTTCCTTTACCGAAGGAGATAATATCTTTTTCGGAGGAATGCATCCTTATGAAGAAAATGGACATTGTGCTCCTCGCTTACATCATTTTGACCCGACTGGAAAATATGATGAGCCGCCTTTTGTAGGGCAAAACTTTTCTTCGAAAATGTATGCTGATGCAGCCATAAATTTTCTGAAGACTACGGAACATAATAATCAGCCGTTTATGGCATTTGTCTCTTTCACTTCTCCTCATGATCCGCGAAATATTCTGCCTGATTATGGAAAGAAATATTGTCCGGCGGAACTTTCTGTTCCAGATAATTTTCTGCCAGAGCATCCGTTTGATAATGGAGAATTAAATATTCGGGATGAACAATTGTTACCTGTCCCCCGTACTCCTGAGCAGTTGAAGAAAGAATTGTCTTTATATTATGGAATGGTAAGTGAGGTTGATTTACAGATAGGAAGAGTTGTAGATGCTTTGGAAGAAAGTGGAAATATGGATAATACGATTATTGTATTTGCATCAGATAATGGACTGGCTATGGGGCAGAATGGACTAATCGGTAAACAAAGTCTGTATGAGCATAGCGTTGGAGTACCGATGGCTATTATCACTCCGGATGGTTTGTCGTCAGGTAAACGTTCAGATGCTTTGTGCTATTTGTATGATATTTATCCTACCTTGTGTGATTTGATGGGATTGGACGTACCTGTATCCGTTACTGGCAAGTCGTTGAAACCGGTTATAGAAGGAAAACAGGAACAGATACGTGAACAGGTTTTTCTTGCTTATTCCAATCAGCAGCGAGCTGTAGTTTCTGGTGATTATAAGTATATTATTTATAATGTGGAAGGTAAGATAACCGAACAGTTGTTCAATTTGCAGAAGGATCCGGGAGAACTGGTAAATCTGGCTGATGAGTTAACTGAAAAGAAGAATGAACTTCATGATTTGTTGATGAATCAAATGGTAGAGAATCATGATTTTTGTGACTTGACTCAACCATTGTGGTGGAAAGATGGACATAAACTTACTTGGGATGAGTTAATTAACTTATATGTTTTTGAGTGAGAATTTGCTGTGATAAGTTAAAGCTGTTAGATATGATGAACTGGAAATATTTACTGACAGGTGTGTTGGCTGGTAGTACATTAGTTTTACGGGCTGCTGGCGAAGCAAAAGATGAACGTCCGAATATATTATTTATTTTAAGTGACGACCATACTTCTCAAACTTGGGGTATTTATGGTGGTATTTTATCAGAATATGCCCAAACTAAGAATATTCGTCGGCTTGCTGATGAAGGGGCAGTCTTGGATAATTGTTTCTGTACAAACTCTATATCTACACCGAGTCGTGCTGCTATATTGACAGGAAGGTATAGTCATTGTAATGGGGTATATACATTAGACGATACCTTGGATGTTTCCTTGCCTACTTTTGCGAAAGAATTACAGAAGGCTGGATATCACACCGGACTGGTAGGAAAGTGGCATTTGAAATCACAACCTCAGGGTTTTGATTATTATTCTGTATTTCATGATCAGGGAGAATATCGTGATCCTACTTTCAAGAATAGTGATGATCCTTGGCCGGGACAGCGTAATTTTGGAGAGCGTATACATGGTTTTTCCACTGATATTGTAACAGAAAAAGCTATCAGATGGATGAAAGCTCAGGATAAAAGTCAGCCTTTTTTGATGTGTTGTCATTTTAAGGCCACCCATGAGCCTTATGATTTTCCGGAACGTATGCGACATTTATATGATGGCGTAGTGTTTCCTGAACCAGAGAATTTGTTAGACTGGGGGCCTGAAACCAACGGACGTACTTTCGTCGGACAAAAACTGGAAACTATCGGACACAATTGGGAGGTGGCTTCGGCTGATCCAGATAAATGGTGGTGTCGTTATCCGGAACTTCCTTTTACGACAAAAGGAATGAGCCGGATTGCTGCAAGAAAAGCTATTTATCAAAAACTGATCCGAGATTATTTACGCTGCGCTGCTACGGTAGATGATAATATTGGAAAACTGTTGGATGCTTTAGACGAAATGGGGATTGCAGATAATACTATTGTTGTCTATGTTGCCGATCAGGGATACTTTTTAGGAGAGCATGGATTTTATGACAAACGGATGTTTTATGAAGAATCGGCACGTATGCCATTTGTTATCCGTTATCCCAAATATATTCCGGCTGGCAAGCGTGTGAACGAACTTGTTTTGAATGTAGATTTTGCTTCTACATTGTGTGATTTTGCCGGAGTAAAATCTCCGGAAGGTACACAGGGCAGAAGTTTTAAAGATGTTCTGGCAGGAAAAACTCCTAAGGACTGGCGGAAGAGTATTTATTACCGTTATTGGACTCAACATGATATCCGTCCGGCCCACATCGGTGTACGTAATGAGCGTTATAAGTTGATATTTTTGTATGGTGACCGATTGAATATGACTGGTTCTTCAGACTATAAATCAACTCCATCTTGGGAGTTTTATGATTTACAGAAAGATCCGAAAGAAAACCATAATGCTTACAGGGAGAAAGAATATGAATCGGTAATTCGTGAAATGAAAAAAGAAATGATGCGCTTGCGCGAAGAGGTGAAAGATACGGATGAGGGAGAAATAAGAATGATGGAAATTTTAAGAAAAGAAGGACTGGAAAAATAAGTCTTTATAATTGATATATAGGTTGTTAAACAAAGATGAAGATGTTCTCTCCGATTCATGATATCGAATCGGAGAAAATGTCCTCATCTTTTTAATTTTTATGTACGAACTTTCAGGAAAAGATGAAGATGTTTTCATTAAAATAAGCTGAAAAACAGATGCGCATTTGTTGAAAGTGCATAAAAAACGTATCTTTGTACATCTTTCGTCTCAAAATAAAAACAATCAGATTTTATGTATACGAATAAAGAAATATGGAATGTCACTTACCCGATATTCTTGGGGTTGCTTGCGCAAAATGTTATCAATGTCACCGACACGGCTTTTTTAGGGCATGTGGGTGAGGTAGCTTTGGGTGCAGCCGCAATGGGAGGACTGCTATATATCTGTGTATATACCGTAGCATTCGGGTTCAGTGTCGGTTCGCAGATTTTGATAGCCCGTCGTAATGGGGAAGGGAATTTTCATGCCATAGGACCGGTTATGTGGCAGGGTACGGCATTCAGTTTGGGGATGGGAGTAGCTTTACTTGCCATATTGCTGGCATGTGCCGAACCATTGATTCGTCTGCTGATTACTTCGGATACTATTTTTCATGCTACATACGAGTTTTTTACATGGCGTATCTGGGGATTTCTTTTTGCCTTTGTCAATGTCATGTTCCGTGCGCTTTATATAGGTATAACCAAGACAAAGGTACTGACCATGAATGCCGTCGTCATGGCCTTGGTGAATGTGTTTCTCGACTATGCGATGATATTCGGAAAGTGTGGATTCCCTGAAATGGGAATACGTGGAGCGGCATTGGCTTCGGTTATAGCAGAAGCATCTTCTATGCTGTTTTTTGTTGTGTATACGTATGGCAAAATTGACTTGAAGAAATATGGGCTGAATCGTTTCGGACATTTTGACTGGGATATGGTGATGCGTATTTTGCGCATTTCCTGCTTCACCATGGTGCAGTATTTTCTTTCCATGGCCATCTGGTTTGTATTTTTCATGGCACTTGAACGACTCGGACAACGGCAGCTTGCCATTGCCAACATTGTGCGTAGCGTATATGTTGTGCTGTTAATACCTGTCCAGTCGCTTTCTACTACGGCAAATACACTGGTCAGCAATCTGATTGGTTCGGGAGGAGTAGCAGGAGTTGTCGGATTACTGCATAAAATAGCCAGGATGTCATTCCTTATTATGGTAGTATGTGTGGCCTTTTGTGTTATCTTCCCTCAGGCTATTTTGTCGGTTTATACCAATGAGGAAGCACTGCTTCTTGAATCGGTTCCAGCATTATATGTCGTTTGCGGTGCAATGTTGATAGCTGCTCTTGCAAATATTTATTTCAATGGAATTTCGGGTACGGGTAATACACAGGCTGCTTTGGGACTGGAAGTCGGAGTACAGATCTTTTATGCATTGTATATTATCGTAGTAGGAATGATGCTTCGTGCTCCGGTAGATGTTTGTTTTACTACCGAAGTCATCTATTATTCGTTAATGCTGACATTCAGCGTTATTTACTTGAAAAAGGCGAAATGGCAGAATAAAAAGATTTGATGCATCCGATTATTTTTGTAATTTTGCGCCCTGACAAATTGGAAAAATAAAAAACAAGAAAAATATATGTTCGATAATTTAAGTGAAAGACTAGAACGGTCGTTTAAAATATTGAAAGGTGAAGGTAAAATCACCGAAATCAATGTGGCCGAAACGTTGAAAGACGTACGTCGTGCATTGCTGGATGCCGATGTGAACTATAAGGTAGCAAAGAGCTTTACCGATACAGTAAAGGAAAAAGCTTTAGGACAAAACGTGTTGACAGCCGTTAAGCCTAGTCAGTTGATGGTTAAGATTGTGCATGATGAGCTGACCAAACTGATGGGTGGCGATACTGCCGAAATTGAATTGAAAGGTCGTCCTGCCGTAATCCTGATGTCAGGTTTGCAAGGTTCAGGTAAGACAACTTTCTCAGGAAAGCTGGCACGCATGCTGAAAACCAAGAAAAACCGTAAGCCGTTGCTGGTTGCCTGCGACGTATATCGTCCTGCTGCTATCGAACAGCTGAAAGTATTGGGACAGCAGATCGAAGTGCCTGTATATTGCGAATTGGATAGCAAAGATCCTGTTCAGATTGCACTGAATGCCATTCAGGAAGCAAAGGCAAAAGGTTATGACTTGGTTATTGTCGATACAGCGGGACGTCTTGCTGTAGACGAACAGATGATGAACGAGATTGAAGCAATTAAAAATGCAATCAATCCGGATGAAACACTGTTTGTTGTCGACTCAATGACTGGTCAGGATGCCGTAAATACAGCTCGCGAATTTAACGAACGTCTGGACTTCAACGGTGTAGTTCTTACTAAGTTGGATGGTGATACTCGTGGTGGTGCTGCTCTGTCTATCCGTACCGTTGTGAACAAGCCTATCAAGTTTGTGGGAACAGGTGAAAAGCTTGATGCAATCGATCAGTTCCATCCGGCCCGTATGGCAGACCGTATCCTTGGTATGGGTGATATCGTTTCATTGGTAGAACGTGCACAGGAACAATACGACGAAGAAGAAGCTAAACGTCTTCAGAAAAAAATTCAGAAAAACCAGTTCGACTTTAATGACTTCCTGACTCAGATTCATCAGATTAAGAAGATGGGTAACTTGAAGGAACTTGCTTCTATGATTCCGGGTGTAGGAAAAGCTATTAAAGATATTGATATCGATGATAATGCATTCAAGAGCATTGAGGCTATTATTTATTCAATGACTCCGGAAGAACGTACTCATCCTGAAATCCTGAATGGAACTCGCCGTACACGTATTGCTAAGGGTAGTGGTACAAGCATTCAGGAAGTAAACCGTTTGCTGAAACAGTTTGACCAGACTCGCAAGATGATGAAGATGGTTACCGGCAGCAAGATGGCAGGCATGATGCAGAAAATGAAAAAGAAATAAAATATTTTTACCCTCTCTGGTACGGAAGCAGATGGGTCTGTTTTACGTGCCGGTTAGAAGCGAGGAGAGAGAATCAGCAGATGGAAAGATTCTTTCTCCTCGCTTGTTTTTATATGATCTTGATCAGGACTTATTCATGAAGAAATGACTTGGCAGTAAGTTAAAATCGTAATCATGTGAGAATATCTTTGGATAATCTGAAAAAATCTGTTATTTTAGAAAGGTTTTGGCAAGTGGGAGAGCTAGTATAATCAGATATTTAAACTACATAACGATGAAAAGGACTAAGATATGGAGCTATGCTTTCGGTGTGACTATGGTATTGTCACTTGCTGGTTGCGGTAATAGTGCCAAGAAACAGGTTAATGAAAAAATGAATGCAGATAGTATGAGTGTAATAAGTAATCAAGTTGGTTTGCAGGAAGATAGTACTTTGTCGACGTTGGTACTCGACGGAGTAAAAGCTACATGGATTCGTGATAACGCTTCTGCGAAACTGATGCCTCCTTCACTCTTTCCGGATGCTGGTGAGGACTTGATGAAAAAACTTTCGCTCGAAAACGGAATACCTTCTTCCATTAGTACGTTTTTGATAGAAAGCAATGGTATACAAATTCTTTTTGATACGGGAATGGGGGCATCCGATAGTCGCTTATTGGCTGGGTTACATGCTTTAGGGATTACTCCTGCCGACATTAAATATATATATCTTACTCATTTTCATGGTGATCATATCGGAGGACTGATGAAAAACGATAGTGTAGTGTTTCCTCATGCTGAAATTTATGCTTCTAAGGCTGAGTATGATAGTTGGATGAAAATGGAAGCCGAAAAGAACGGACAAGTTGTGAGAGCCATGAATGCATATAAGGACCGTTTGCACCTGTTTGCTTTTGGTGATACGTTGCCGGGAAAAGTGGTAGCAATGGAAGCTGTTGGACATACTCCCGGACATACTGTTTTTCAGGCAGGTAAATTATTGATAATTGGAGATTTGATTCATGGAGCAGCTCTGCAATTGGAACATCCGGAGATTTGTGCTACCTATGATATGGATAAGCAGGAAGCAATAAAGACTCGTAAAAACTTATTGCAGTATGCTCGCGAGAATGGACTGGTTATAGCAGGTATGCATTTGCCAGTTCCTGCATTTATAAAATAAATAAGCATGCCGGTATGAATTGTCAGGTATTATAGATTTCTGTCACTCATACCGGTATGTTTTTATCTGATCTTTAAATTTTATTGTCCAGCCAGGCATCAATCAGTTGGCGGGCAATGCTGAGCTTTTTCGGTATTTCCGGCAGGTTATTTCGGTTGTAAAAGGCTCCTGCACTCAGTTCTTCATCCTGCAACTTGATGGTTCCGCTTTCGTATTCGGCATAATATCCTACCATGATTCCGCTGGGGTAGGGCCACGGTTGACTGCCGAAATATTTCAGGTTTTTTATGGTCAGTCCTGTTTCTTCCATGACTTCACGGTGAACACACTCTTCCAACGTTTCTCCTGGTTCGAGAAAACCGGCTACCAATCCTTTAAACGTCCCCCGGAAGTTGCGGGCATGTACGAGCAAGATACTGTCTTCCTTTTTAATAAGTACAATGACCGCCGGAGAAATACGTGGATAAAACTCCTGCCGGCATTCCGGACATCGTTTGGCTATGGGGGAAACCTGTACCGTAGGTACACCACACATGGGGCAATAACGGCTGTTCTTGTCCCAGTTTAATATTTGTGAAGCTTTTCCGGCACGCTTGTATTCTTCCAGAGGAAGTACATCGAAAGAAGCACGCAAGTCCTTCATCATGCGTGGACTGTTTTCATCTCCACTTACTGGAATATGAATAGCATACGTCTTGGCAGGATAACCGTTTATCTCTCCGATGGTATGAATGGTACTTCCGACGGGAACCTCAACCGGAGGTTCAGGTCCGTAAGGAATATGATATCCGTCTTCTTTTTTTTCTATCAAAACCTGTCCGCTGTTGAAGACGAACCATCCGCATGTTTGTTTTTCTGTTTCCATCAATTAAGTCCTTTCATTGTAAGCTGGATGCGCTTGCGTTCATGGTCAATACTGAGTACACGTACGCGTACATGCTGGTGCATACTGACTACTGTTGTCGGGTCGCTGACAAACTTATCGGCAAGCTGGGAGATATGTACCAGTCCGTTTTCTTTAATCCCTATATCTACGAAGCATCCGAAATTGGTAATGTTGTTGATGATGCCCGGCAATTCCATACCTTCCCGCAGGTCGTCGATAGTCTGCACGTTCTTGTCAAATTCGAAGACCTGAATCTTTTGGCGCGGGTCACGTCCCGGTTTATCCAGCTCTTGTAGAATATCAGTCAGTGTAGGCAGTCCTACGGTATCAGTTACATAGTTTTTTATGTCTATTTGGCTACGTAATTCCTTGTTTTTTATCAGGTCGGCAACGGAGCATTTCAAGTCCTTTGCCATCTTTTCTACTATGGCATAACTTTCCGGATGTACAGCCGAATTGTCGAGCGGATTGTCTGCTTGCGGAATACGCAAGAATCCGGCACACTGTTCAAACGCCTTTGCTCCCATACGCGGTACCTTCAGCAGTTCCTTACGCGAATGGAATGCTCCGTTTTCCGTACGGTAATCTACAATGTTTTGAGCCAGCGTCGGTCCCAGTCCCGATACATATGTCAGCAGATGTTTGCTGGCCGTATTGACATTTACTCCGACAAGGTTCACGCAACTCTCTACTGTCTGGTCGAGTGATGCCTTTAGTTTACTTTGATCTACATCGTGCTGATATTGTCCCACACCGATAGATTTGGCATCTATCTTGACTAGTTCGGCAAGGGGGTCCATCAGTCGGCGACCGATTGACACAGCTCCTCGCACAGTTACGTCATATTCAGGAAACTCATCTCGTGCGATTTTGGATGCAGAATAGATGGAGGCGCCGTCTTCGCTGACAACAAACACCTGCACTTCGCGGTCGTATCGTTGAGAAGTGACGAAACGTTCGGTTTCACGGCTTGCCGTACCATTTCCGATGGCAATGGCTTCTATCTTATATTGTTCGACGAGTTTGACAAGCTTGCGTCCGGCCAGAGCTGTTTCCGATTTGGGTGGATGTGGATAAATAGCTTCATTGTGCAGCAATGTACCTTGGGCGTCCAGACAGACAACTTTGCAACCGGTACGATATCCCGGATCGATACCCATTGTGCGCTTTTGTCCCAGAGGAGGAGCAAGCAACAGTTGCCGGAGATTTTCAGCAAAGACACGGATAGCCTCTTCGTCTGCCTTTTCCTTGCTGAGTGCGGAAAATTCTGTTTCTATAGCGGGTTTCAACAGACGTTTGTATGCGTCGTTCACGGCTTCTGCTACTTGTGCGGAACATTCTCCGTTTCCATGTACATACTGTCTTTCCAATCGTTCGGTACATGCTGATTCATCGTCGGGAGTGATGGATACTTTCAGGATACCTTCGGCTTCTCCACGGCGGATGGCGAGCAGACGGTGAGAGGTACACTTCTTCAACGGTTCACTGAAGTCGAAGTAGTCGCGGTATTTTAAGGCTGCTTCTTCTTTTTCTTTGCCCTTGACTACTTTCGATGTAATCATAGCCTGACGGCTAAACTGGTTTCGTATCAGATTACGGGCACGTTCATCCTCATTCACTTGTTCGGCAATGATGTCGCGTGCTCCTTTCAGAGCATCCTCTTCGTCCTTGACATCTCCCTTGACAAACTGGCGTACCCGGGCAGATAAGTTGTTTTCCCGCTGCATCAATAGTAGCATGGCAAGCGGTTCCAGTCCCTTCTGGCGTGCAGCCTCGGCACGAGTTTTTCGTTTGGGCTTAAAAGGCAGGTAAATATCTTCCAGTTCTGTCGCATCCCAACAATTGGAAATGCGTTCTCGTAAAGTGTCTGTCAGTTTTCCTTGTTCTTCGATGGTAGAAAGAACCGTTTCCTTTCGTTTGGCAAGTTCACAGAGCTTTTCGTAACGCGTATGGATATCTCCTATCTGTACTTCGTCGAGGCCTCCGGTTGCTTCTTTTCGGTAACGGCTTATAAAAGGTATTGTAGCACCTCCCTGAAGCAGTTTCAATGTGTTTTCTACCCGATGGACAGGTAGCTTCAGGGCTGTGGCAATCATTTGACTGAATTGTTCCATGTATATGTTTTTCTAATAATGTGGCACAAATGTAATTAAAAAAAGGATTCGAGGGAGGAGAGGACTCATTTTGAAAATAATTTAAGAGATGGTTTTAAGCTTTATTCGGATTTGAAAGACGTTTTCGAGGATTGAAAATGTTCGCTAAAGAGGGCGTGAATAGTAACTGACATTACGTATAGGAAAGTTCAAACAGTTGGATGCACAGAAAGAGGAACCCAAAGAATATTTGCTGGCTAAAGCTTTGAAAGCGGAAATTGATACAATGAACCTTTTTCCAAAACCATTTGTTACTTGTTAATATTAGATATTATTCCGGAAATATTATATGATAACTTAAACTAACGCTATGACTTATGAATAAAAAACAAAGCCTCTGGTGCATAATCCTTTTTTCTTTTTTAGGCATATCGGTAGCAATGGCACAGAAGTCAGAGAAAGACCGGCATTGGGTATGGGAACTCTATGGTGGCGCGAATAATTATATGACATGGGAAATAGAAACGGATGTCGTATATAAACCGTGGCGTTTCATTGGAGTTGGAGCAGGCTTTCTTTTTACTCCTCCAATAGATGGAAATAAGACTTATTCTGGAGAAGCAAGAGATAAAAACTTGCGCTGGCAGATTGAGGAAAACCGTTTGATGTATCTGTTTGCGTTCCGGTCGGGAGTTTATCTGTATTCGCCTCCTGTTTATCTGAATCATGACCATGATGTGGCATTATCGTTTCGTGTGTCTCCTGGAGTTACCATTCCTTTGCCTCCCAATTTAAGTACTAGTGTAGATTATGTTCCGAAGAATGCGATTATCCATGTACCCGCCACTTCAGGAGAAGTCAGTAATTCTCATGCGAAGGCATGTTATTATCATGTGAAATTTGCTATGGCTTTGGAAGTGGAACGTGTATCGGTATTGCTTGGGTATACGATCTCCGATTATGATTTATACGGAGGAAGCCGTAATATGATAGTCGAAGGACAAAAAATAGAATTACCCCGAAAAAAGCAGGCAGGAACTTTCTTTATCGGACTGACCTACGATTTCTGATACATATTGAAGAAAATAGGACCTCATAACCCCCTTTTTATAAAAATACCCTCGCCATAAATTTTTATAGCGGGGGTAAATTATACATTATGGGAATTATCTGCGGTAGAAACGCAACTCATTTTCCAGACTTCTTACTTTATTTTGCAAGTTGTCTATTTTTGTCAGTAAGTGGCGGATAGCATCGATCCCTTCTATATTGATGGACAAGTCATAATATAAATGAGTATATCTTTCCAGTTCATTCAGCTGAGAAGCCGGAAAATAACTGGTATCATCTATTACTTCGATATCTATCAGACCGTCTTCACCTAGCATGAGGATGAAGTCGGGTTCGATATTGCAATGTGTGCAATAGTCGTTTATGATGATTAAATCGTTCTGCATAGTCGTACGGTTTTAAATTATCCTTGCTGCAACTGTCGGAACAGGTCTTTCTGCTTTTCCGTCAGTGTAGTAGGAATTGTTACATGATAAGTTACAATCAAATCGCCTGTGACGCCTTCCTGCTTGTATACAGGAAATCCTTTTCCTTTCAGACGAACTTTAGCGTCATTCTGAGTACCCGGACGAACTTTCAGTTTTACTTGTCCGTCTAATGTGTTGACTGTAACTTCACCTCCCAGTACGGCAGTGTATAAGTCGATTGTTACATCTGTGTACAAGTCATTTTCTTTCCGTTTAAAGACAGGGTCGTCAGGAATAACGAAAGTGATATACAAATCTCCGTCGGGTCCTCCGTTTGTTCCTTTACCTCCATGTCCCTTCAGTTTGATAACCTGACCGTCTGCTACTCCGGCTGGAACTGTAATACGTAATGTTTCACCGTTGATGCTGAATGTTTGTTTATGAGTGGTTGCAGCCTCACGTAGAGACAACTGTAGAGAAGCTTCAATATCTTGCCCTCTGAATCCGCCTCTTGCATTACGTCCTCTGCCGGCTCCATGCCCGAACAGTTCTTCGAAGAAATCAGAGAATCCACTGGCATTTCCACCAAATCCATGCATACCTTCTCCTCCGAATCCACTTGTAAAATGTTGTCCGTCGGTAGAATACCAATATTCACCGCCGTTACCTGTACCGCCTTGAGCACGATATGCTTGCTGTTGAGCTTCGAACTCGTCGGCGTGTTTCCAATTCTCCCCGTAAGCATCGTATTTCTTACGCTTTTCAGGGTCGCTCAGTACCTCGTTAGCTTCGTTTATCTCCTGAAACTTGTCCTTGGCCGTTGGGTCATTCGGATTTAAGTCCGGGTGATATTTGCGAGCCAGCTTACGGTACGCTTTCTTGATTTCGTCTTGAGTTGCCGTTTTGTCAACTCCAAGAACTTTGTAATAGTCTATGTAAGCCATACAGTCTGTTTTTTTATTTGAGAATAAGGCAAAGAATGTGCCAGATAGTCCGTTTGTTAACAGACTTTTAACCATATTGAAAGGTATTTATCTTTTTGTGGGTTTTGCAGGTGGTAAAGTTCCATTATCTTTGTAGTTACTTATTGGATATACTATGAAAATGTGACATTTTGTCGTTTATATATCACTTAACCCGCTAGATTTATGATGAAACTATTTACCAGTTTGATGCTTGTTCTTGCCTTAGGCGTTACAAGTCCTGCTTATGCTTCGCAAGACGGTGAAGTAACTTTGAAACTTATTGAAACGAGTGATGTGCACGGATGCTATTTCTCTTATGACTTTATAAGTATGAAGCCTCGCAAAGGAGGGCTGGCTTGTGTCAGTTCATTTGTAAAAGAACAGCGTGAGCAGTATGGAGATGGAGTTGTTCTGATGGATAATGGAGATATTTTACAAGGACAGCCCATTGCTTATTATTACAATTACATCGATACAACTTCTGTTCATGTAACTTCAGCGATGCTGAACTATATGAAATACGATGTAGGTACTATGGGAAATCATGATGTGGAGACTGGACATGCCGTGTACGACCGTTGGGTGAAACAGTGTGCTTTTCCTGTACTTGGGGCAAATATTGTGGACAATAAAACGGGAGAACCTTATCTTACTCCCTATAAAATAATCGAACGGAAAGGAGTAAAAATAGCAGTTTTAGGTATGATAACTCCTGCCATTCCTTCATGGCTTCCCGAACAGCTGTGGAACGGGCTGCATTTTGAAGACATGGAGGATTGCGCACGTAAATGGGTAAAGATTATCAAGGAAAAAGAGAATCCGGACGTTTTGATCGGATTATTTCATGCCGGACCTGAAGGTAATAAACTGGATAATGTTGTAGAGAATGGTTCGGGCGATGTAGCAAAAAATGTTCCGGGCTTCGATGTAGTATTTATGGGACACGATCATGTGCGCCGGTGTGAGAAGATTGTCAATGTGGCAGGAGATTCTGTTTTACTCGTCGATCCTTCCAATGCGGCCAGATATGTTTCGGATGTTACAGTCAAAGTGACTAAAGCTGGAGGTAAGCTTGTGCGAAAATCTGTAGAGGGTGCTTTGGCAGATGTTTCCCGCTATGCTGCTGATGAGGATTTCATGCGGGAGTTTGCCGGACAATATCAGGCAACAGTCGACTTTGTATCTCGTAAGATTGGACGTATCGAAGAAACCATTACAACCAAAGATGCCTATTTTGGCCCTTCTGCATTTATCGATTTGCTTCATCAGTTGCAACTTGATATTACGGGTGCCGATATATCTTTCTGTGCTCCTCTCTCGTTCTCAGCAGAAATCAAGAAAGGAGATATTTATATGAGTGATATGTTTAACTTGTATAAATACGAGAACCTGCTTTATACGATGAAGCTGACAGGTAAAGAAATCAAGGATTTTCTGGAAATGTCGTATGCTTTATGGACTAACCAGATGAAATCACCCGACGACCATTTAATGTTGTTTAATGAAGAAGATAAAGGGTTCGGCCGTTTCAAAAATCCAAGTTTCAATTTCGATTCGGCAGCAGGCATTATTTATACAGTGGATGTAACGAAACCTCAGGGTGAAAAAATCAAGATAGAAAGGATGGCAAACGGAGAGCCGTTTGATATGAATAAAACATATCAGGTAGCTGTTAATTCGTATCGTGGAAACGGTGGGGGAGATTTGCTGACAAAAGGTGCTGGTATTCCCAAGACAGAACTGGCAAAACGTATCGTATACTCCACAGATAAAGATTTACGTTTTTATCTGATGAAACGGATAGAAGAAGTAAAAGTTCTCGATCCGAAGCCGCTGAATCAGTGGAAGTTTATTCCGAAAGACTGGACTGTACCTGCATCGAAAAGAGATTATGATATTTTGTTTGGAGAGAAAAAAGCTGTGGAATGATACCTTGAGGGTGAAACTGAAATGAAATTTAATTCCGGAGAGCCTGAACTCATTCATTCTCTGATGATTTCGGTTGAAGAAGAGGGACGGAATTCGTATTTTACCGAAGTGTTCAGAGATTTATGGGCATGAATGACACAAAATATGCTGATATTTATCATAAAATATCAGCATATTTTTTTATAAAGATGCTGTTCTTTTTTTTATCCTTCTGTAAATAGAAAAATGAAAAAAAATCTTATCGTTGAAAAAAATATCATTTTCATTTTGCAAGTTGAAATAAAACCGTAAATTTGCATCGCTTTTCATAAACAAATTATCGCCGAAATAACTCAGTTGGTAGAGTAACTCATTCGTAATGAGTAAGTCGCGGGTTCGAGTCCCGCTTTCGGCTCCGAGTTAAGTCTAGACATCTTGCAATTATATAGCTTTATTTCTAGGCTTTTATTGTTAAAATATTGAAGTATAGCGCATTTGCGGATAAACTCAAAATAAATGTTTAACCGTCTACGTGTGTCTGGGAATGTATATAAAAGCATTTTGCAATACCACATTTTTGACAAGTATTGCATTGGTATTGCACCTGGTATTGCACTTTTCATACATCCGTAGCAAAATCGCAAATGCGTATGTTAAAGTTACCTAAAGTCAGAGCGGTGTTTGACCGCAAAAAGAAATCTTCTGCCATTACTACTGGTATGGTGGAAATTGAAATTACATTCAATCGTACTCAAAGAAAAGTATTGTCTTCTGGTATCGAACTTTATTCAAATCAATGGGAGGGAGGTCTTGTTGTAAGGCATGCAGATTCTAGGAAGCTGAACAAACAAATTACAGATCTTATTAAGAAGTACGAAGGAATTGCGCGTACTATTATCCAGCAAGGAGAAGAAGTGACATATCAGACCTTTTCTGCTGCATTGGAACGAAAGTCCGGAAAGTATGGTACAGACTTTATTGATTTCTGTTACGATGTTATGGATAAACGAGGACTACGTGCATCTACTCTTCGTGCGCATAAATGTACTTTAGAAACTCTGAGAGAATCTAAGATAATTCGTACCTTCGATGATCTGACTCCAGAGAATATCAAGAAGTTCGATACGTGGTTAAAGAAACAAGATCCAGACAGAGAACAACCAACTATCTATAATTATCACAAGCGTCTGAAACCATATATCAACGAAGCTGTTTCACTTGGTATAATCGAGGAATCGCCATATTTAAGATTCAAGGCTGAACGCGGAAAGCACAAGCCAAAAGAGGCCTTGAATGAAGAAGAACTTGCATCAGTCAGGGCACTTGACTTGACTGATGATAGCCTCATCAAGGCTCGTGATCTATTTGTATTCTGCTGCTTCACTGGGCTGGCTCATGCCGATATGGATGCTTTCGATTTTTCGAAAGATGTTGTAACTGTGCATGGTTGTAATTACATCGACAAACAGCGTATTAAGACTGGTACAAAGTATTACACACCAATTCTTCCACCCGCAATGGCTGTACTAGAGAAATACCATTATCAGCTTCCACATTTCAGTCAGCAGGCATACAACCGGCTGCTGAAATGTATCGGAAGCCTTATAGGGACTAAGAAGAACCTGTCCTCCCACATCGCCAGGTACACGTTCGCTACTACTGTATTGCTTGCTCACGAGGTGCCGATAGAGTCTGTGTCTAAGATGATGGGGCATACACGAATACAGATCACCCAGGTATATGCGAAGATTCTTAACTCCAGCATAGAGAAACAGGCTGAAAGACTATCATCCATATTGTGATAAAACAAAGCCCCTTCCGGATATTACTCTAGTTGGGGCTTTAGTTGCTTCAATAAAGATAATTCTACATTGCAAAGTTAGAAAAATAGTCTATATTTGCAACGTTCTTTTAGGCTTGTTGCTTATAAGATTGTTTGACACAAGAAAGGCAGAGGATTATCCCCTGCCTTTTAATTTAAAATTTCTCCCATCCTTGTGTTTCCGAATCGGTATAATGTTCTAAGTAATGTTTTATCCTGCTATATATTGCTTCGATATTTGCTCCGTGCAATGTATTAACTTTTGCAAAAAATTCCGTAAGGTTAACTCCGTGTAACGTAGCTTTACTTTCATACTTTTCTGCATCTTCACATGCTGCGATAAATGCTCCTTTGTTTGCGCAAAAAACATCGTCGATCAATGTGCCGTTAAAAGCATCAGCTAAGAATATCCATTCTTGGGGCGTAAACAATCCTTTTAGCTCTCCCATTGCAACTGTTCTGATACGCTTTATTGCATTTATTTCATTTATAACAGCCTGATTAATGCTGTCGTTATTTCGAGTCAAATACTCAACCATTTCTTCCGGCAAGCGGAGAGTTACATTTTTTGTTGCCATATGTTGAATTACAATCTTACTTTATTAATAAACTAATGCATCTTCTATATACGGATTGAAGTCCCTTCCTAATTGATCTTTTACATTTGTTCTTTCCAATTCGATTTCTAATCCTTCCAGGTCTATACCTTTTTCTTTTGCAAGTTCTTTAACCTGATCTTCGTCTTTAGCAACTGCGTGATAAAGGATAGTTTCATAATGATTTTCATCAAAAATATTATATGCGTTCATAATTTTATATTTTAAATTTTACAATATATATAGTAATACTTATCTCTCATTTATCTTATCCCATATAGCTTTTTCAACTTCGTTATATATATCCTGATCGGTATCTTCAACCCAGTTAGACCAGTTCATAGACCACCATTCATAGATATTGTCAGAAGTTATTTCATTAAGTTCATCACTATAAAGGTTAACAAAAAATTCAGCAATCTGATTTAAGTTTTCTATTTTCATAATTGTTCTTTTTTAATGTTTGACTTATTACTTATTGTTTGACAATGCAAATATACTGCAAATACTTTTATTTGCAAAATAATTGCAAATATTTTTGTTTGCATGATGTATGCTTTATAACATACAACAAAAAAATCCCCAGCTTCACAGCCAGGGACAACCTTAGTTTATATAATTGTGTAAAATAAAATCTGTTCTCTTACCAGCTAAATAAATTATAGTTTACAGTTACAGCTACAACTGGGGACAATCCACTTTTGCTTATGCCATAGCCAGCGGACAACCCTAGCCCCCAACGTTTTTGCTTCTCACGTACAATCCTATCCTGATACACATATTCAGTTATTGTCTTTTGATATATTCTCAATTCATCCAATCTCGGATTAACACCACTTACCTTTGCATAGTAGTTACTATCCTGGTATTCCCTATACTCACGCAAATAACAGCAGGTGTCGCTTGCATGAATAGTATCAGAATTATCAATCCAGGCAACATAAGGTTGTGGAGACAGAATATACTGAGTATCGACATCTACCTTCGTAACTACATGAACAGATGTAACGGTATCAGCCTTTCCGGTATTGCATTTAGTTAGTGAACGGCTGCACCAACCTAAGCCGAATGCCAGTGCAGTTATCAATATGTAGAGAAGCCATTTCATGCTGCAAGTAAATCTTTGTATTCCTCCTTAGCATCAAAACAAGGACACATCTTAGTCCATTCCTCCGGTTCCACAATGCCGTCACCGTCCAGATCTGGGCTAGTATCACGATGTCCCAGCACTTCCTTAATATCAGGGTACTGCTTAATCAGTTTAGAAATTAATTCACGTAGAGCCTTCTTCTGTTCTGGCGTTCTGGTATCAGCAGCCTTACCGTGAGCATCCAATCCACCAACATAGCAGATACCTATCGAATGTTTGTTATAACTTACACCACTGAAACCTTTCGAGTTACAATGTGCTCCATCAATCGTAAGCGAACGACCAACTTCCACCGTACCGTCTAACCGAATAACAAAATTATACCCGATTGTGGTGAACCCACGCTGAAGGTGCATCTGTGTGATTTCCTTCTTACCTATGTCCTGCCCTGCCTTAGTCGCAGAGCAGTGAACTACGATTGCATCTATCTTATTCATTTCTTTTCCTCCTTTATCTTCTTAATTATTTTTTGTGCTTCTTCAGGAGTTAGACACTCAACAATTTTTGCAGCCATATCAGCAACTTCAGCAGCATGACTTTTCTTCTTTCTGAGATTCTCCACGACAGAGAAACCTTCTACAAACAGAACTCCAGCTGTACCGATAACAG